>JGI10216J12902_101076790_pt1 | contig 13285 bp, 11 predicted proteins | sample KanNatreferecore_FD_12902 | JGI IMG/M metagenome (IMG submission 12902)
AGCGAATACTGCCCGTCGTACGCGTATACGTCTCGCGACCGTTCGGATTCAACACGCGAAGCCGGATCGGCAAAGCGGTTGGAGCTCAGCACACCCTCGGTCGTTCTCGGGAACGTCCGGTAGTGACGCTCGGCCTCGATGCAGGCTTGATCGTAGGCACCCGACATCCCGGAGCCGAGGCGAGCGGCCTTCCGCAGATTGAAGATGGTCAACCCGGCGGCAAACGGCGAGTTGTCCGTCCGCCCGAAGTAGCTGAAGTCGCCGGTGCGCGACAAGAGCGGCAGCACGGACGCCATCCCGGATGAGAACAGCTCCTCGAGCTCCGCGATCGGATGCAACTCGTGGCAGATACCCACCAGGAACAGCATCTTCATGATGTAGGTGGGTGGGCACAATAGCTCGTGGACCGCGCGCTCACGCGGGAGATCGAAGAAGAAGCCTTCAGGCGTTCGATATTTGCGGAACTCGCGAATGAGCTCCTTGACCCCATCGCCCGAGACAGCAGCGCCCCGCGCGACAGGCAGGAGCACCGTGTCGATCGCCACCTGTTGCAGGTAGGCGTTGTTTCCGCAGTTCAAGCCATATCCAACGTGGCGATTCTCACGCGTGCGCGCGAGCAGGTCGGTGAGGACCTGCCGCAGAGCGGTGTGCTCCTCACCGGATCTCGAAAGCGCGATCGCCGTCAGGCAGTACGCCATCGCGTTGAAGAACGTCTTGTCGCCGTTGGCAGCGTCCCACATCCGGAGTCTCGATGCCGCGAGGTCGAGCAACGCCCGATCGCCGCGGCCGACCAGATGCAGCAGCACCGCCGAAAGCGCGTAGTGCGTCTCCGTGTAGAGCACGTTCGGAGCCCCGCGCGCGTTGAAATCGATCACGAAGCGGTCGGGCCATGCGACACGGGCAGCGTCCACGACCGACCCGACGAACTCGACGAGCTCGTCGTCGCGCGAGACCGCCGTCTCGGTCTGCAGGCTAGATGAAGATGGCGACTTCATCAGCGTGGATGCGTTTGTCGGTCAAAGTCCGTTCAGCGGCATAGCCGAACAGGAACATCAAATACATGTAGCGATACGACGGGACGTTGTACTCGCGACGAAACTCCGCTTGATTGAAGTTCTCCGACCCGTACATCAGGCACCCGGCGAGACCCAGAGCCGTCGCAGCGAGATTGAGCTGGAGCCCGATGATGCCGGCGTCCTCCGCCGGCGCCCACACTTCCGGATACAACCGGTTGTCGACGGTGATGTACATCGCCACCGGCGCCTTCTCGCGCAGCGCCTTGTTGCTGACGTTGCTGACGTTCTTGATATTTGGGTTCTTCCGCACGTAGACCTTCCACGTCTGCCGATTGCACGACGTGGGCGCATAGACGCCGGCCTCGAGAACCGCCTGGATCTTTTCGTCCTCGACGGGGATCTCGTCCCAATACCTGGTGCTGACGCGATTCTTCAGCACTTCCATCACCGGAGACTGCGGGTTGAACGCTGGCAGCTTGTTCGCCGCATGCAGCTGCGGACGGCCGGTCTCCTCCCAGCGCTTGTAGTCCTCGAGGTTTTCCTCCGCCCATCCGATCCAGCGGCGATGCGGGTAGCCGCGCCGGTTCCATTCGTCGAGGGCGTTGCGCAGCAGAATCGGCTTGCCGGAGCCACGTCCAATCGTTCGCTCGTAGCGAACCGTCTTCTCGACATGATGTCCGTTCCAGCGGATATACATGCCGAGCAGGTCCTGGTCCATGGCCTCGAGCGGAATCGCGAGGTTAGTTTCCGCCCGCTTTCGTTCCAGCGTCGTGTAAAGGATCCGCCGCTGCAGCCAGATCGAGGCGTCGATGAGCCACTGCGACAGCCAGAAGAGGCGACGCTTCACCACGCGCTTGAGGAGCTTGAGCGGCGTCGTGCGAGGGACTTTCTCTTCGTCGATCGCCGGAGCATCAGGCGCCGCGCGTTGATAGTGATCGCCGCGCGGCTGTTCGGGAACAGTCGTCGGCGCGGGTGACGCCGTGGCAGCTGCCGCCAGCGTCGGATTCGTGAGGTTCTGGTCTTTCGTAATCATGCGGGCACAGCAAAGACAAAGCAGATGGTCTGGAAGTTGTACTGCTTGCCTCCCTCCCATCGGCTTTGAGTGACGCGGCCTCCGGCTCGCTTCACGAGCGCCTCGAAATTGTGAATCCACTGGCCGGCGTGGCCCGGCGAGATCTCGGAGCGAGTCAGGGTGTTGTTGTTGCGGTCGGTGTGGGCCAGGCCGACCAACGCGAGAACTTTCGACGTCCGCGACAGCATCTGCCGCACCATCCGCAATGCGTCTTCTTCGTTCAAATAGCTCAGCACGCCTGCGGCAAAGACGACGTCGAATTGACGAGGGCCGATGAGCGCTTCGAGCTGCTCCATGTCGCCCGCGATGAGTGAGACCCGCGAGCCTTCACGAGCGAGGAATCGTTTTCCCTTCTCGATCCCGGGTGCATCGATATCGATGCCGACGATGTCGTTACTGTCAGGAAATACCCTGAGCTCGAGATACCGCAACAGATAGCCGAGTGAACAGCCGACCTCGAGCACGGAGCGTACTTCGCTCGCGGACACACCCTCCGCCTGCAATGCAGTCGTGAGGTCGCGGAAGAACTCCAGCCGCGTCGGCTGCATCTGATCGAGGTCGAACAGCTCCTCCTCGGAGTCGTACCACCGCGCGTACCCCATGAAGTGGTTCGCCCAGGCGAACTTGTGGAACGCCTTCGGATCGTCTCTGAGCAGGTCGCGGACCAGGCCCATCGCGATGTGATCACCGACCGGAAGCCAACGCTGACCGGCCACCCATGCCGCCATGCGCATGCGGGTGGCAAGAGGAACCGCCGATCGCACGCGTTCTTTCACCAGGTTCATCATCGAGATCCAAAGGCACGCGACAGCCGCAGGATGCTGGTCGGTCGCAGCTTGCGCAAGACAGGACCGGGCCCGACGTCGAAATAGAAGCTCACCGGCGGCACCATCAGGTACTTCAGCGACCGCCCACGGATCACGCGGCCGCAGATGTCTGTGAGATAGGCGACGCTCTGTTCCTTCCAGAAGCCACGATCCTTCTTCGGGTAGCGCTCGCCGAGATTGTCAATCAAACGTTCGAGGCGACGCCGTTCAGCCCCTTCGACCAGCGTCGGGACGTGACGTCGCAGGTGAACGGGGTAGACCTGCTGCTGCCGCGCGGCCCCTGATTCGTCGACCTCGACGCCGTAGATGAAACTGCGATTCGCGTATTTGTGCGGTTCGTCGAAGATGAAATTGCCAAGGCTGTAGACGATTCGCCCGTCGCGATATCGCTCGATGCCCTGCGGGTAGTGCGGACCGTGACCGAGGACAACACTGGCGCCGGCAGCGATCATCTGGCGCGCTGCACGCATCTGATAGGGCAGCGGATAGAAGCTGTACTCGTAGCCCCAATGGCTCATGACGATCACGTCGCGGCCCGATCGCTTCAGCTCTTTGATCCAGCTCACGATCTTCGGCAGCCGGTGATCGGAGAGACCCGAACGGTGAGCCGAGGCCATGCGGCTGTTCACGGAGTAAATGAAGGCATACGAGAGCAATGCCAGCTTGCGTCCGCCGATCTCCAGCAGCAGCGGCCGATTCGCTTCCTCGTAGTTGCGGCCGGCGCCCACCCACTTGATCCCCGCTGCGTCCAGATGTTCGAGCGTCTCTTCCAACGCCCTTTCGCCGTAGTCGAGGATGTGGTTGTTGCCGAGAGACACGACCGAGACGTTGAGTGTCTTGAGGACCTTCAACGTGTCCGGGTGCGCGCAGAACGTCACGTTGGGATCCTGGTGCGGATCCGGCCGACCGCTGACACCCACGGGGTTTTCGAGATTCGCGCACACGAGGTCGTACGTCTGCAGCAGATCGCGGATGGGGCTCATCACGAAATCGTCCGGCCGCTCGACGTAGTGGCGGCCGACGTCGCGCGCGAGCATGACGTCCCCCACCGCGGCCAGTCGCAGATTGGAGCGCGTAGTCATCAGTGAGCGCGTACGGCGACCGACGCCTTCCTTCGCAGGATGGCGTTCAACGTGGGGATGGCGACTGCCGGAAACGGCTCGCGGCTCGCGTCGTAGTGATGATGCAGTGCCGGCGTCGTGTTCACTTCGTTGATCACGCCGTGCACGCTCGCCAGCGGGACGGTCGGGTCCGTGGTGATCACATCAACACCGAGGAAATCAGAACCGACCAGACGAGCGGCCTGTTCGGCCTCGCGCCGGATCGATGCGCACACGAGATCGGTCACCGTCTCGGTGTACACCGTGCGGACCTCGGCGAGCTTGCGGACGGGATCGTTCACGCTCTTCACGACGCACTCGCGGCCGGCGGGAAGCACAGACTCGGGCGACAACTGCTGGTATCCCAGCGTAAAGAGGCAGTCGCGATCGATATCGAGCGCGGGGCGCTGTTGACCACGCCGTGCGGCGTTATCCGCCTCGACGAGCTGACGAATGGAGGACTGACCGTCACCTCGCACCCGAGGCCCGCGCCGGCAGACGGCGTGGATGACCTTGCCTTCGAGCACAAGCAGCCGGTACGACTCCCCCGGAATCTGCTCTTCGATCATCAACTCGTAACCGTACAGTGACGCGAGCAGGGCCGCCCGTTTCAACTCTTCGGGACTCTGCACGTGAGTCGTCACGCCCTGACCGCCATATCCCTTTACAGGCTTTACGACACAACCGCGCGGATGCGCGCGAAGGAACTCATATGCCGGCTCGAGCCGTGTCAGGAGAAACACCTCGTACGCCGGTATCGCCAATCCCGCGGCCCCGAGCAGGCGATGCACTGCGGCCTTGTTTCCCGCCAGCGACATCACAACCGGGTTGTCGAACTCGAGCTCGTGGTTGTGAATACGCGTGCTCGTCGAGTCGACCTCGACTTCCCAGAGATCGTCGGCCAGCTCGGTGAAGCGACCACCCGATGCGGCCGCGATCGCGCGCCACATATCCCGGTACTCCGTGACGCGATGGAAGAAGTACGTCTGCCCGGATCGACCGCTCCAGTCGAGCCACTGCTTTCGGAGTCTCAACAGGAGGCGCTGAAGTGTCAGCGTGTTCATCAAGCCGGCGACTTCGCCCCCGTGACACGACTCGCCCAGTGGAAGAATCGCGAGGACATCCGCTTGAGCATGACCAGGAACGGCATCGGATCCCGCCAACTGAACCAGGCCTGCTCCTCGACACCCGCAAACGACCGCAGCCACTCACCGACGGTCAGCGTTCCTTCCTGGTAATAGTGCAGAGACGAAATCAGATCGAAGTCCTCGATCAGCCAGCGCCGGCCTTCCCGTCGCTCGACGGGCGGCTGCGGCTGGTTCGTCAAATCGAGATACAGCGCGCGTGCAACGTCGTGATTGTTCTTGGCGACGAACAGGCGGAACGCCTGACCGATTCGCGGGTTGATGTCGAGCACCTTGTACTTGCCGTCGCGCGCGTCGAAGCGATAGCCGATGTCGAGAATGCCCTGATACCCGATGGCCTTCATGAAGTCGGTGGTCGTCGTCGCGACCGTCTCGTTCCAGCGGCACTCGCCGAGAGAGGCGCACCCGACGTGCACGGGAAACTGTCGAACCTTGTAGCCGGTGAATCCGGCGAGACAATCAGACTGCCGGTTGAAGTAGCCGTTGAAGATGAAGATCTGATCGTCGCCGCCCGGGATGTACTCCTGCAGCATGAGGTTCGGATGCTCCGGGTCCTCCATCTCCTTGTACAACTCGAAGAGCTCGGTCGCCGTCTGGACGATCACCATCTTCTTGTTGGTCCTGAGCTGCAGCCGGTTCCCGTAGATGCCCTTCAGCATCACCGGGAACTTTCCGGTCGCGGCGTACTGCTCGACGTCCCGGAAGCACTTCGGGAAGATCGTGTGCGGCGTCGGGACGCCGTACTGCAGGGCGAGTCCGAACATCTCCTGCTTGCTGGCGAGCCGCCGCACGAGCTCCGGCGAGTTGTCCTGAAAGGTGTAGTGCTGTCGCAGGATGTCGCGATGGTCCGCCACGAACTCCGTCGTTTCATCGGACGTGGCGATCAGGATCGCGTGACGTCCGATCCTGCGCGCAAGCCTCAGGAGGCCATCCAGGTACGGGCGTGTGTCGCCCTCTCTGAAAGGCAGAACCAGCGCTTCGCGACAATAGCGGGATCGGAGCGCCGGTGCCGCCTTGTCACCATCAACTGCATACAGCGGAACGCCCAGCGGGCCGAGGCTTCGCATGATCGCGAGGCCGGCAAGCTGGCCGTTCACCACTACTACGGGCGTCGTTGTATCGAGTCCGGTCACAGGAGTATCAGGATGCGTAATCGTTAGGACGCAGGCTGCCAGCCTCGCACCGGCGCCTGCGCCGCGTTTTGAAGCTCACCGCCGACCAGACGAGGCACGGTCTGGAGATCGTCGATGTGCGCCAGCACGAACTCGAGGTCGTGCACCTGGTTCGACTTGCGGAGATACTCGGCACTCTTGCCGTTCTTGATGGCGTCGAGGGCATCGCTGAACGCCATGGACGTCCATCGCTCCACGACGTGCGCCGTCTTCGCGTTCTCGGGAACATACCCGAGGTCCATCAACTTTTTCGCGACCATGGCGCAACCAATTTGATCCTCGCGACGGAACTGGCCACGCGTGCCCGCGCCGATGATCGCCACCCGCGAGTGACGACCGGCCAGGCATGTCGCGACAGCGGAATAGTTCCGCAGGCACGCCAGGTACACGGCTTCGCTTCCAACCGCGGTCAGCATCAACTGCGTGCCGGATGAGGAGACCAGAATCATCGGCCGATGGTGGTCGTCGCGGGCGGCGATATCCACCGGGCTGTTCGTGATGTGAAAGCCGACAGGCATGTTGCCTCCCAGCTCGCCCACGAGAAGCGGATCCTCGAGCGTGGCCGCCAGCACGAACGCATCGTCCGATGTGCGCGCTGGAAACACGCGTCGGCCGGCGCTCATCGCGGTCGTCGCGGTCGTTGTCGCGCGAATGACGTCGATCGCGACAATGGCGTAGTCGGCCCGGTAGTGCTCTGCGCTTTCCGGGAAGCAGTCGATGAGTACGGTTTTGTTCATCGCGATCCCGCCTTTGCCACCGGCCCGCGCGGACGGAGATTGTCGTGCTCGAAGGCGTCCGAATGGAGTCCCCGGCGGTAGATCTCCACGCGCAACAGCTCCTCGAGGCGCACGTTGCTCATCTGCACCATCGGCCCGAAGTGATTCAGCAACGCAAACTGACTGGGCTTGTTGGGCGCTTCGAAAACTACGCGGTCAAAGCCCCACGCCTTGACGAAGCGCTCGGCGAAGGAAGCATTCACCTTTCCCTGTCCGTCGAAGAGGCCCACGTTCAGCGCACTCTCGCGCCCCTCGATGACGATGGACTTTGCGCCGGCGTCGAGCCAGCGCTGGCCTTCATCGAGCAGTCCATCCACGACGTCGGACGTGAACGTCCCGTCGTGCTTCTTGCCCGCTTCGTACTGAACGTCCATGCCCCGTTCGGCCGCGAGCCGCACGATCTCGACGGCGTTCAAATCCTGCTCGGTGAACCCCTCGCCCGCTTCGATGCGGTGGACACCGATGTCCGCGCACACATCCAGGAACTCCGGCAGCTTGCCGAACGTCGCCGCGACCTCGAACGGTCCACCGCCCGTGCACGTCGTCACGCCGGCGCGACGCGCGGCCTGCACCTTGCGGCGCGTGGCGGCTTCGTCAGCGATCTGCCAGCACGCCATCGAGATCTTCAGCACCGACATCAGGTGCTTGCTCTGCTCGATGTGGCTCTCGACCGTGACCGGGTCGTACCCGGGGTCGAACGGACTTGTCCGCGGCGGCAGGTCCGGCACACCGATCAGGCGCAGGTACTCGGCGATCCGGCCTTTGCCGGTTTCCGTCTGAGGGCTCATTTGCCTTCTCCTCGCAATTGAATTGGAGTTGTCGTCCGCGTGTTACTTGCGCATTTCCATGATGGTGACGGCCGAGAACCTTCCGAGGGATGGGAAGGTGGACACAAGGAAGCCGTCCAACGATTCGAGCGCTCCGTTCAGTCCGCGGAGCACCTTGCTCTTCGGCGCCATCAACATCAGACCGCCAGTGAACATGGCGGTCAGGCCGTAATAGTTGAACCGGGTCGTCGGGAAGATACGACGCACCAGCGCGAGATCCTCACGCGAGAACGCTCGCTCCGTCTCGGTACGCCGCCAGGGCGTCAGCAATCGCCACAGCTGCAGCGCGGGGTTCTGGTTGAGCGGCTCCATAAAGATCGCCGTGCCATTCGCTTTGAGCGATGAATGGATCCGCGCCAGCGTCACGGGCAAGTCGACGTGGTGGAGAATCGAGGTTCCGATGACCAGGTCGAAGAAGTCGTTCGGGTAGTCGAGCTCCTCGGCGGCCATCTCCTTGAACGTTGTCCGATCGGCGACGCCAGAGCTCTCGGCGAGATGACGGGCCCGCTCGATCAGCGCGCTCGAGATGTCGAATCCGTGCAGGTCGTTCCCGTTCTTCGCCAGGCCCACGCTGACCCATCCGTCTCCGCAACCGAAGTCGAGGATCGTGAGACCTCGCGGCTGTCCGACGATGTCCCACAGCCGTTGCGACACCGTATCGACTCGGCGATCGCTTTCGCCTCCGTCCTCATACTTGGCGTCGTGCCACTCTTTCTCGATGCGCTGACGTTCCGTAAAGCTGCTACTGCTCATGATCGAACCACTCGACTTCCTTCGCTGATGTGAAGTCCTGAGGAGGATCCCGGTTTTCGCGCGACGGCGATGTATCCCTCGGCAAGGTGCCGAACGCTCTGCTCCATGCGGCGATCGAAGAAGCTCTCGAGACTGCGCGACGCCTCCGGAAACAGCCGATCGAGCGGCCTCGGGAGTGTCAGATAGAAGTGCCGCTCGCGCTCGATGGCAAAACCCGCGCGCGCGAGTCGTCGCTTGAATCGCGGGATGACGTGATACCAGAGTCGAAAATTCCCGGGCTGCAAACCGAACCAGCGCGCCACGGCTGGAATGCGCGCGACCGGCTCGAGCACGGGACGCAACCAGTGTGCCGGCGCGAGCAGGTTCGTCGTCGGCAGAATCAGAAGTCCGCCAGGACGAAGCACGCGATACATCTCCGCGATCGCGTCGTCGCAATTGCGCAAGTACTCGATGACGCCGGCCGAGCACACCAGGTCGAAACTCGCGTCGGCATACGGAAGCGCGTCGATGCTGCCGACGTGGTACTCGACGTTGGTGCTCTCGTGCGCCGCCGCCCGTGCGATCTCGATCATCCGCGGCGCGGCATCCATCGCGCACACTCGCTCGCAACGCCTTGCCAGCTCCGGGACGAGGTTTCCCGGACCGCACCCGGCATCGAGTGCGGACCCGACGGGGCCCAGCGTCGACAGCAGCGTCATCAGCTGGTCCTGCCGGCTGTTGATGAACGTTCGACGCTTCGTGCCGTACTGATTCTTTGCGTAGTGATCGGCGTGGTTGTCGAAATACGACACCGCCGTCTGACTCGTCAGACCGGCCTTGCTGTCTTGTTGCGCTGAATTCATGAATCGATCTTTTGCGTCAGGCGACCGACGACTGCCTTGCCTCGAGGGTGTCGGCCCGGCGTGGAGAGATCGACAGAAACGCTTCCCGCGTGTCGTCGATGCACCGGGTCAGCGAGTACTTGCCCCGCGCGAGCCGCTGCGATTCTTCCCCCATCTTCTGGCGGATGTCGGCGCGCTCGACAAGCTGTGTCAGCGCTCGCGCCAGTTGGGGCACATCGTCCGGCTGAACGAGCAGGCCGTTGACTCCCTCGCGAACCACGTTGCGAATGGCGTCGATGTCCGTGCCGATGACCGGGAGGCCCGACGCCATCGCCTCGATCAGGCTCAACGGAAGGCCCTCTTTGTACGAGACGAGGCAGAACACGTCCAGGGCCCGAAGCAACTGCTGCACGTCCGGCCGGTATCCAGTCAACCAGACACGATCCCCGAGCTGATGTTGAGCGATGTATTCGGAGATCTCCGGCTCGGAGTTCTCGGGATCACCAGCGAAGCCCTGCCCAACGAACACCAGCGTCACATCGTCGTGCGTGCGGACGATCTCGTGGAACGCCTTCAGCAGGAACATGTGGTTCTTGTTGCGTCGAAAATTCGCGACCAGGCCGATCACCACCTTGCGGAGGGGAAACGCGCACTCCTTCCGGACTCGGGCCCGCTCGTCCGCGTTCGCGCTGAACATCTCGACGTCGATGCCGTTTTCGATGGTGCGAACGCTCGATGGGCTGACTGCGAAGTGCTGCGTGAGCACTTCAGTGACTTTCGGGCTGATGCCGATCGCGCCGTGTGACGTCCGCAACATCTGGCGGCCGATCACCTGCCACTTGCGCGGGACGCGGAGCACGTCCGCTTCCGAATGCTCGGTGTAGACCAGGCCGGCGCGATTGGCGATGCGGGCGCCGTAGTAGGAATACACGAACGGCATGAAGTGATGCGCGTTCACGATGTCGATCCGATGCTCGCGAATGATGCGCGCCAGGTGGCGCATGGCGCGCCAGTCGATCCGGTCACGCTTCGGCACATGAAACAGAGGCACGCCCAGCGCTTCGAACTCAGGCAGCGGCCGATCCTCAACGAACCAGGCGACCGAGGGTGCAAAGATGCGCCGATCGAGATGGCGGACAAGGTTGAAAATCAGACGTTCGGTGCCCCCCATGTTCATATGGATCATCACGAAGAGCACGTTGATGCGTGATTCGAGATCCACGCGCGACGGGGTCTGTCGAGTCATGTCTACGAGCGTCGAACCGTGGGTTTCCACTCTTTGGCGCCGGCGCCGGCCACCGACAGGAGATCGATACCCATCTTCCACACGAGGAAGACGGGTGCGATGAAGAGCGACAGACCGCTGGCCAGTGGCTCCTTCGTGTGGAACACACCGACCACGAACATCAGGAACTGCAAGGCGGCAAGCAGCGCCATCCAGGCCACGAAGATCGTCTGGCCCGTCACGAACCACACCAGCGCGCCGAACATGAGACCCACGACGGTCAGATTCATGCCGAGGGACGGGTTCGGGAACACGAGCGGGAGCGACGCGTCGAGGCACATGAGGCTTCGCGACTTGATGCCTGCCATCAACAGCGACGGACCATACAGTCTGAGCACTTGAAACCGACCGCCTGACCACCGCAGCCGCTGTGACGATGCCTGCTTCAGATTCACCGATTCCTGGTGATACACGTGGGCGAGCCTGCTGTAGCCAACCGGCACGTCACTGATCACGAGCTTGGCGTAATACTCCCAGTCCTCTCCCACCGTGAACGCACCCCAGCCGAACTTGCGCAGGACGTCCACGCTGAAGCACATGCCGTTTCCCATCAGGTGCGACGACAGGCCAAGCTTGCGTTTTGCCGGGTGCAGGATCTCGTTGGCGATGGTTCGGGAGACGTCCATGAGCCGGGTGAACCAGCTCTGGCCAGGATTGGCGACGCCGTTGTAGCACTGGATGACCCGGTCGCCGCGCTCGAGTTGAAAGTTCAACTGCTTCAGCAGGTCCGGGGACACGAGGCTGTCGCCGTCGACGATGACGATGGCGTCGAAGCGGTCGAGATCGATCTGCTTCAGCGTCCAGCCGATCGCGTGGCCCTTACCGCGACGCTCGTGATCGGTTCTCTCCAGCACGTCGACGTCGAATCCGCGGGCGGCGACAACCGTTCCATCCGTGCAGTTGTCGGCGATCACGGTGACGCGATACCGGTCGTGTGGATACGCCTGTGCAGCGAGCGATGACAGGAGCCGCGGCAGATAGAGCTCTTCGTTATGTGCCGGAACGAAGACGTTGAAGCGTCGCGTGGTGCGAGGCTCGACGAACGCCGGTTCGCGCACGATCGCGTTCACGACGAACAGGACCGACTGGTACAGCACGTACGCAGTCAGATAGGCGCCGAACGCCACAAACAGAAGAACAACCAGTGTCATTGAGGTAGAACGACTTTCCGGATCAGGACGCTATCGTGCCGACGCGACACGGCCGCGCGTCACCGACTTGGCAATCGTGTCCGTCACAGCGCCGGCCCTGGCCACGGTGGTTTCCCTCGTGAGCGTCGGCGCGATCCGATTGAGCACGGCGGACATCGCGAAACTCATGGTGAAAAACATGGAGTATCCCTGGCTGAGAAACGTCGCGGTCACCAGCTGTGCGATGAACCCTATCAGCAGGACGCCGGGCAACGCGGCGAAGTCCGGTTCGGTAAACGAGTTCCGACTGCGACGCAGTCGGGTGTACGTCTTGATACAGCCAACGACCAGCAAGACGAACGTCGTCGCTCCGAAGATGCCCGTCTCGGCCAGGATCTGCACGTAGGCATTGTGAGCCTCCTGCCATCTCGGGATCACTCCGTCGGCGGCACGCTGTGTGCCGATGGCCGGCGAAAAGCTGTTGACGCCTACTCCCGTGAGGGGATGCTCCAGGAACAGCCTGAAGCCCCGCTTCCAGATGTCTTCTCTGCCCATCTCTTCGAAGTTGTAGTCACCTTCGAGCGACGTGAGCGTCAGATAGCGCTCGATGTTGATCTTGCTGGCGTTCGCGGCGGCGAGGACGATCACCGCCACGACCATGATCGTCTTGGCGGGCTTGCCAAAGCCGGGGACGCGAACGAACAGGAACAGCAAGATGAAAGTCAGCAACCCAAGCAGACCACCACGCGAGCCGGTGTAGAGCGTCAGGAGCATCCCGAGCAGGATGCTCGCAAGCGCCAGCCCTTTCGTGACCAGGTTGAAGGATCCGACGAGCACCCAGAGCGAGTACGCGAGCAGCGACACCTCGACGAGCGCGATGTCGTTGGGGTCGAACATCGAGATCCCGGAGAAGAACCTGCCGCCCGCGAACTGTCCGAACGCGAGGTTGAACAAGGTAAACAGCAGTACCGACAGCACGAGCAGGACGGCGATCCTCCTGAGCCTCGCCAGTGAGTCGACGATTGACACGAACAACAGGAAGTACGCCACGTTGACGATGTACTTCATGATGACCGCGTCAAACGTGCCCGGGCGGTAGACCGCAAACGCGACCCCCACAACCATGGCGAGGTAGAGGCCCATGTACAGCTTCGTCTCGCGATGAGCGAATGGACTCATGATCGATGACGAGGCGCCGAGCGTCACGAGCGTCGTCAGCAACGTGAACATCAGGGCGAGTCTCAGGGGTACCAGAAATGCGAAGTAGTCCTGAGGCCGGCCGAACAAGATGAAGGTCAGGACGCACAGGAAGAAGAACGGCATCGCCGTCGCGTCCGCGGACGCGGTGGCGCGGGGCGCGA
>JGI10216J12902_110241471_pt1 | contig 13273 bp, 12 predicted proteins | sample KanNatreferecore_FD_12902 | JGI IMG/M metagenome (IMG submission 12902)
CCATGGCGGCGATTTCAAAGGCATCGAAAAAAATCTCGATTACATCAAGAGCCTCGGCGCAACCGCCATCTGGATCACGCCTGTGTTCATCAACGATGCCTCCAGCGCCTGGCACGGTTACGGGGCGCTCGATTTCTCCGCCATTAGCCCTCAACTCGGCGGCCCCACCGCCTTGCGCGACCTCACCAAAGCCGCCCACGAACGCGGCATCTACATCCTCCTCGACGTTGTCCTGAATCACCTCGGCGCCGTCGCCACCAGCGATGACCCGGGTTGGCCGCGCTTTCGCAAAGACGGCCCTCCTTACACGCTGCGCTGGATCGATCCCAACCGCATTCCCCCACCTCCCTTCAATCGCCTCGACTGGTTCCACGACCGCGGCCAGGTGGGCGATTGGAACGATCCCGTCCAATCGGTCATTGGCCAATTCTACACCTTGAACGACCTCAAAACTGAACTCCCCGAAGTCCGCGCCGCTCTCACCGATGCTTTCAAAAAGTTCATCGAACAAACCGACTGCGACGGCTTTCGTGTGGACACTGTCCGCCACGTCGAACGCGATTTCTGGCCCGGCTGGCTTCGCGCCATGCGCCAGCACGCTGCCACCCTCGGCAAAACAAACTTCCTCATGTTCGGCGAAGTGCACAACCCCAACGATCAACTGCTCGGCAGTTTTACAACCAACAGCAGTTTCAATTCACTCCTCGATTTCCCGCTCTATTACGCGATCGACCGCGTCATTTGTAGCGGCGCTTCCACGCGCAGGATCACCGAGCGCTTTCAAAAGCTTGCTGAACCGACTTACGGCCCAAACTCTTTGCTTGTCACCTTCATCGACAACCACGATCTACCTCGTTTCCTTACCACCAATAAAGCTAACGGCGACACGAACAAACTTACCCAAGCCCTCGTTCTCCTTTACACTCTGCAAGGCATTCCCTGCCTTTACTACGGGACCGAACAAGCCTTCAACGGCCGCGGCGACCCCTACAACAGGGAAGACATGAAGTTTGACGACACCACGTCCCTCCACCAATTCATCAAAACTCTAAACACCCTCCGACACCGAAACCGCGACCTTCGCGCAGGCACACAAACCATCCTCGCCGACGAACCCGCCGCCGGCCTGTTCGCCTTCAAACGCGGCGACACCGCCCTTATCATCATCAACACCGCGTCGGTCGAAAGGGAATTCAAAATCGCGTCGGAATTTAAACCCGAACTTATTCCGACGCGCAGCCGCCAAAAAGTTGAGCCCAACTCTGCCGAAATTTGGATTCGCGATTAAAAGCTGCTCTCGCCTTCGGCAAATGGCTTTCCGTCCAAAGACGATCCGCCGCTGGCAAGAGCGCCCGACGCTTAATGGTGTTTCGCCGTTTTGTTACTTGGAATGGCGATGGCTAACTGCCCGGAGTCGAAAACAGGAGAGCCTCTGTCAAGCTAGTCTGGGATAGGGAATGCTGGCAGAGTAATGAAGGAGCCTGATCGAATTCTGACTGGATACTCGATGAACGCCTTCGGTCCTGACAGTTGGGGGTCTTTTTGCCCTCCTCCTCAGAGCAGCGCCGTTGCACGTCAACGGCTTTCAAACTGGCTCCAGAGGTAGGACTCGGCCCTGACAGCCTCAATTTCGGCCGCACTTTACGCAGGAATTGCCCACAATTCAAACCTATTCGCTCACTACCTGCACTAATCCTCGCCGACTTTTTGCTGACAGTTTTGCTGACAGTCCTCCGGTGCCGAACGGCCCTTCTTAATCCGCTGCTTGAAGTTCTTCTCCGCCCAACGGGACGACACCGCCTTGGTTGCCCGGTTCAGCCAGTCACGATCCATCGCAAGCTTTTTCACGTCCACGAGCGCAAAATGCTTCGGGCCGTTCGGCGCGGGTTTTCCTAAAGGACGCAGCAGGCCATCGGCAACGAGTATGGAAATGTCGTGTTCTGAGAAGCCCAACAACTTCGCAGTGCTAGCACTGTCCAGCCGCGCCGGAAACCAGCGGGTGTTGCCTGGCTGGATTCCGAACAAGAATTCATCGTCGTTCATGGACTGGCAGAACGTGATCGCAGTCGATCCAACCTTCACAAAAGCACGCATTTTTGTATACAAAGCTCTGATACGAGATCGAGGATTTCACAGACGGAGTGCGAGACCTTCCAAATGCCTTTGGATTCACTACCTTTGACACATTCTCTTCGTCTGGAGCAGCGCATGCAAAGTGCGCGGCCAGCGCAAAAGTTTTTCTGAGGTATGGTTGGCGTCCGTGACTATCATCATCGTGATCCCTGCGAAGGCTGATGATATTCATGTATACGCGTGCGCTCGCGGGTCAACGGCAAATCCCGCGTTTTCGCGCCGATCAAAATAGTTCCAACAAATCAGGCCCATCAAAGCATCCGGTGATACTGGATGCCTTTTTTTGCGCCCCGAACGACCGCGCCAGAGCGCCGACTGGTGCAGACCGAGGTAATTCTGTTCTCAGCGTGTAGTTAAAATCAGCACGGCTGCAATCGTGCCTTGAATGCGATGCTCAATACTCTAAACTGCACCTGGCCGCGCCGGTATCGCCGCGAGGCGATCAACGGCTCGCGTTCACCGTTTTTTGCAGACGGCGCGGCCAGCTTCTCAACCTCCTGCTGCAACAGGACCAGCCCCCATGAATGCGCCCCAGACCGTCAATCCGCCGCTAACTCGTCAGGTTGTATGTGCGCCGTCGGATTTCGCTTCCTCTAGCATCATCAAACCCGTTGCTGATCGACCCTTTCAGCAAGTCCAGGGGGTTGCAGCACGGCATCGTTGCAGTGCGGCCAGTGATTGTAGTGGTGACAGCGAGGGCGCTTATGATGGCGAGGCAGCGGGCCGCGCCAGCCGTGGTGCTGCCGTAAGCGAACTCAAGAACGTAAGCGGTCAGTGGCATGGAAACGCTTGCTCCTGCCGGTTATGCGGGGCTGGCAATGCCAACAACCTGATCGATGCGTTGAACAGAGAGGCAGAGTACGTTTTCCATGCTCGATTTCCTGATGCAGAGTTCTTTCCAGATGCGGATTGCAGGCGTGACGCGCACGTCTGGTGCGACCTTGATCTCCAGTTGAATCATCTGCGTTGCTGCCGAGACGCGTCTGAGCAGCACCTTCTGGAGAAGCTGTATCGGAAGGTAAACTACGATCTGGCGGATGGCAGTCCGGGCTATTGGAAGCGTGGGCGGGACTGGGACAACTACGACGTGACAGCCAGCATCGTCGCCTGCTCTACGTATGACCGCAGATACGACTTCATCGGCTGCGGCTTTCATGGCTATTCCTGCGGTGATCGGCACCTGTGCTCGCGCTGCTGTTTCAACCGACTTACTGAGCCTGCGCTTTTGGAGTTCGGCAACTGCTTCACAGCCGCCAACGAGGTCTATTACATCGTCCTCAGTCTGAGCCGCGAGCGTGATGAGGCAAAGCGGATCATTTTCAACGACCTGACCAAATCAGAGATGGAGCAGATCAAGATCGATGGAATCTATCAGCAGGCCGACCTGCATGACTACGGGATTGACTTTGATCTGCCGGAGGACCTGCTGCAATGCCAGGTCTATTTCGACATCTTCAAGTCGGCGATCCAGGACTTCACGGGCAAGGAGCGCGGCCAGCGATTCAGCGGGACCTTTGGCGGGCCGGAACTTTCCGTCCGGTTCACGCCGTTGAAGGTGCTGCCGCACGCCAATTTTCTGGCGTTCACTTCTGGTATTTGCTCGGATGACGTGCGGGAATTGCGCCGGATCGTGCGCGAGAAAATGCGCGGGTGCAGGCGGATCAAGCCCGGTTTGTTTCCAAAGGTCGCTGTATACCGCATTCAGACCGAGCAGGACTATCGGGCTGTCATCCCCTACATCTTCAAGCCGATTTCGTTTAGCCTGGCCTATCTCATGACGGCGGAAAAGCTCGACCTTGATTCTGATGGGATGGACGAACTCAACCAGCAGGTCAACATCTTCTTCGACAGTCTTCGACAGGTCTTTGAAGGGGTCCGCAAGATCAGCCGCTTCGGCTTCTGTCACGCTTCCAGCGGCGATTACATCGGCTATGTTACGTTGGAGCGCAAACGCCGTCGCAGAAGGGATCGTGAACGCCGCCGAGAACGTCAGCAAGAAACGGCTCTGATCAGAAGGCGGCTTCCAGGTTACAAGCCATTCAAACGCAAAATGACCAAAGAACAGCGGTGGGAACTCTTCCTAATGCGCTCCTGGCATCGTCGAATGAACGAGGGCGAGGAACTGCCACCCAATTTGCAGCGCCGCTGGACGCGGCGGCGGGTGCGCAGTCCCCACCACACACGCAATGAATCCCCCAAAGCGCGGGTGCTGCCAGTGCATGCTGATCCACAAACGGACGCTGTGAAAATAGACATGAATGCATGAACAGATGAACAGACCTCCTGGAACGACTGCACGACCTTGCGCCATGACAGATAAGCGACCAGGGCCACGGCCCGGTTTCGACACGACTGTCACGCGCTGGTTGGAGGCTGGGCATCTCTTCGATCTGAGTACGATCAGCCGGACATTCTGGGAGGCCAAACAAATCGAAAATCAGCAGCCGGTTGAAATGGAAATCTGTTCTGCCTGTGCGTCATGTCGAACGTGTATACAGCAAACGTGTGTTGCCGCAGCCCAAATGCCAGCGGGTCGTTGACGACTTTGGTCGCGGGCCAGTTGAGGCACAGCGAGCCGATCCGGCCATCAGCGCCGTGGCAGTCCTGGTGGAGGAGTTCATCATGCGCATAATTCGTGAACCGCGACCGCATGCACAAGTAGATAGATTGCACACTAAAGACGTGTGCCGCTGTCGATCCTGAGAGAATTAAGAAGGGGACCGCCTATTTTCTCAGAGCAAGGCCAAGACGGTCCAGGAATTGGAGTCCTCCATCGATCTGCTGCTCATTCACGGTCCAGGAGAATTTTCCGGCTTCTTCAACAATGTTCTTGGGTGTCATTGGTCGGCAGGTTTTTTGCAAAATCCAGTGCGCTTTTGCAGCAATGCTCAGGTTGATGTAGTCAACGGTTCCTGCGTCTTGGATTCGCTGCACCGTGTCGGCGATCAACTTTGCTTCCTCTGGATAGGCATTCTTGAGCCAATCCACACCGATCCTGCCGTCTTCCGTGAGTTCGTAGCTATATCGCTTCATCTCGAAGCCCGCGCTGTTAACGACGCCGAAATGAATCCCTTCTTCCTTGATAAAGCCCTGATTGACGAGCGTGGCAATGTCGGCAGATACAGTGCCGGAATAAGGTCCATAGTAGTGGGCGTCATATCCCAATCCTAGCCGTACTTTCTGCTCGGCTTTCAGCAGTTGGTTGAGAAAGTAGAGGCGCTTCTGGAATAACGTCTTGCCCTCAGTCTTTCCGCCAAAGGCGTCCAGAGCCAGCAGGACGATATTTCGCGTAAGTAGGTTCATTTTGTTGCCTGTGCCAAAGGCAGTTTTTGTTGGTCGTCAAAAGTTTCCGTCAAGAGTTTGCGCACAAAGCCCTCCACCTGTTCCTTAATCTTCCTCTTCTCTTTTTCATCAGCGTATACAATCGGCGCATAGCATTCCACGTATTCTTCCTTCAGGCGAAGGTCGATGGACTCAAACAACGTTGATTCCTCTTCAAAGGACACCGGTTTGCCGGGTTTGTTCACCATAATCGAACCCTGGTCATCCCTCGATTGGGAGCGCACCGAGTCAATACTGTACAGGTGCAGAATCACGTGGTTGGAATCGACAGCCTCACTCTGGTACTTCTGCAACTCGGTGGCAATCCCATTCTCCAGTTCTTTGCGCCTTTGTTTGAACTGCTGCGGGACGGCGGTTACGACCTGGGCAGGCAGTTCCTTGAGTTTGATACTGACTAACTGCTTGAAAAGGCGGCGCTCGACAAGAGAACGAAAGATGCGACCGGCATGGGTCTTTTCATACTCTGGCCGCAGAATTTCCACGGTGAGCCTGCGGTCGTCCCAAGCGAGGTAATTCGTAAGATAGTCTGAAGTGTCCGCGTACGTATACAGTTTTTCGAGAAACTCAATCTTGTCGACCCGAACGCCAAGTTGGATCGCCCGAATGAGCATGTTGTCGGTGATGAGTCGAACCCGATGACGATAAACTTGGGTGGTGAGATAGTATTTCGCCAGGACGAATTGTTCCAACGAGTGGACGCCATCACCCGAAACCATCAGAACCTTATCGCCGTCTTGAGAACCTTTGCACAGTGTTTGATGCAGTTGGTCTATGTCATAGACACCATATCGCACACCGCAAAAGTAACTGTCCCGGAGCAGGTAGTCCTGTTTGTCTGCATCTAGCGGTCCAGAAACAATGTCTCTGTGTATGCGCTCGTCAAAGCCAACGCTCAACAAGCTGGCGATCTCTTTGCGATCCTTCTCCGCAATGGCGGGACCTAGATCAGAGTGTTCGAGGATAATCTTCCTGGTAATCAACTCGTGAATCTTCTCCTTTTTTCCCGCAGCCTGCTCAAGGCTGGGCGAAGACAGGGAGTCCAGGATGGATTCGGAGATATGGGAAAACGGGCCATGTCCGAGATCGTGTGCCAGTGCGGCATACCGGATGATGAGCGTGTGATCTTCGTCGATCCCTAAGACGCTACAGAGCCGTCCAGCAACACTGAGAACCCCAAGGGTATGGTCAAACCGGGTGTGAACCGCGCCTGGGTAAACCAGATTCGCCATTGCAAGCTGATGGATGCGGCGTAGACGCTGGAAAAGGGGCGTATCCAGAATGTCGCATTCGCGTCCGCGCAGTTCAACAAACCCGTGGATTGGATCACGCACCTTGCGTGCCTGGCTCATTCAGCAACCTCCCCAATGATTAGCAATGTGTGCCGAACAAATACCAGTGGGCGAAGATGATAATGCCTGGCTGCGTCCACCCAGATAGACACTCGAAGATTGCCGACGATTCGCCTCACAAAGAGTTCGCAACCCACTGTGACAGGTTTCAGGTTGCCAGACAACGAGATTAGTTCGGACCTGCCCCGCTTTTTCCTGCCTCGGCAGGGGCAGCCACCATCTTGAGAATTCGCTCTTCATCGACGTGGTTGGTTCGAGTTCGCGAGGTCCTCCCACGCGGCACTGATCCGTGCCCGGTGGTCCGTGAACAATCAGTGAGTAGATATTCCTTGCCGTAATTGCTGACGCAGCGGATTCATTGTCGGCGTCAATGCCATTTGATCCCAGGAAGCTGACCTGCAATTCCAAAACCGGCGTTCCCATTCTGACGGCGCGGTTTGTCGAGGACGTGGCCACTGAAGTTTTGCAGACGTACTGTCCCACCGTCCTGAAATCCCCGCGTCAAACACCGGTAGCGGAGATCATTGAGGCGTTAAAAGACCGAACCAAGCTCAAATCCTCCATTGAGGATTTGGGCCATGTGGACGGACGAAAAGTGCTCGGCAAGGTGAGCTTCGTCAGAAGGACGCTCTTCCTGGATTGCTGTTTGCTTGACGCCCGCGCCGTGTCATTCCGCTTTACTGCCGCCCACGAAATTGGGCACTGGATTCTGCATCGCCACAATTTCAAGAATTTCAAGCTCGAACCCAGGATCAACGTTCAGGAGATGGTGGACGACGACCAATCGCTTTGCCGCCTCGATCAGCGCACGCCCAGAGACTGGCTGGAGTGGCAGGCCAACGTTTTTGCCGCGAATCTCGTCATGCCACGGACGACCTTTTCCGAAGCCCTGGTGAAGACGCAGATCGAACTTGGGATCAAGCGCAACATCGGTGTCGTTGTTGTTTCCGACGCGACTTATAGTCGAAAAGACCTTCAAATCGTGCTGGCTCATCTGGCGCAAATCTACGGCGTGTCGAAGGAATCCGTTCACGTCAGGCTCAAGACCTTGCGCCTCCTTCGCGAAGAAACCTCCCGTGGAATGAAAAACGTCAAGGACGCGCTGTCTGGCTTGATCTGAGTTGTGCGGCTCCCAAGCGGGTGTTAGTAGCCGTATAACTGAAACGGGTCTGGATCATGATGAATGGCGTTCCAGTCAAAGTCATATCGTTCGTTGGGAGGCCAATCGTGTGGAAACTTTACCCTCACATAATCACCAATACCTGCCTCCATTCCATCATTCGGACCTGCCCACGCTATGAGGGAGTTACCGGGAGAAAAGTCATGCGTGTAGAATTGCGCCGAAAGCAGCGCAACCAGTCCCGCGAACGCGTCAGTCATCTGCTGAAATGTCGCTTGTGAGAAGGCGTTGTGTCGGTCATGCTTCGTTGCGTTGTAAGCTTGATACCACGGCAGCGAGCCGCCGCTGGCCCAGGCGCTAAAAGGCGTCCTCAACGCAGCGGCTCCCCGCCAGAAAGGAAGCTTCACTTCGTATCTGGACAATAGATGAGAGGCTTCTATCTTCCGATAGTCCCCCATGTTCCAGTCGCCCGCCCGAACGTATCCATTCTCGACCAGGATTGCTTTACAATTGGCTTCAACCTCGACGCAGGTGCGCAGTAGGAGTTCGTGTATTCGATAGGAGTAGCATGGGAGGTTACTATCAGAAGGTTCGACGTAGTCAAAAATCGTTTGGACATCTTTCAACAGCAGAAGAAATGCTCTGATGTAATGCTCCGGGGACTGCGCATACAGTGGGTGGTCGATATAACGTGACTTCCCGCTCGCGGCATAGCTCCCGTCCGTGAATTGGCGGCACGTGCGTCGAAATGGGCGTGTGACTGGCATTACTTATCTTGCGCTATCTGATCTCGTAAACAGCTTGCGTGCCTTTGGCGTATTTGTGGATAAGGTGTCCCCGGATTGCATACGTCGCCTGTGTTCCACGTGCGTATTCATAAATCAGGTTTCCCCTGATCTCATACTTCGCTTGCGTGCCGCGACCGTATTCGTGAATCAGATTTTCGGGGATTTCGTACTTGGCCTGCGTGCCTCTGGCATATTCGTATATCAGCTTCCCATCGTACTGGTTACTCATAATTCCTTATGGACATGGGACGAACTAGTAAGTGAACGCCGCCTCCGACTCTTCATGCAAGTAACTTAGAGACTTAGCATTTGGCATCAAGATGGAAATTGGGCACTGATCCTCCGCCAAGCGGGACTAACGAGTTCTCAATGAACTTGGTAACGCGAGTCCCGAACATCCACGGCATCCTTCCGAGGCCGCCCGCGCCGTTTTCCAGGCGCGCACGGCATCATGCCATTTCGTCTGCATGATTGCGCTTTTCGGAGGCTTCGCCGCTCTTGCCTGCCTGCCTTGAGGCGACCGAGCAATACCGCTGCCGGGACACGGTGAATTTGGACCTCGTCCTCGTTGAACAGGCCAAGCTGCAAGGGATCAAGCGCACGCAGGTCTTCCCAAACCGCAACGACTTTTCCACGACGCGCAGCGCGCAGTTCTCCGATCTTGCCGTCTGGAAGGACGAGCAATTGTCCAACGCGTCGCCTTTTCCCGAATACCCTGCCCGTCACCCTGATCGGGTCCTTGGGCTTCCAGGCGTTCTTCCAGCGACGCAATGCCAAAATCTCACCCGCCAACCTGGCTCGCTCCTGCCGCTCCAGTGCCTGCTGATCCAGCACACCATCTTCGTTCATCGTCTCTAAATACTCCGCGACGGATACGCTTTTGCTTTCGACCCAGAGTAGTGACCGCGAGGCCCGAGAAAACAAGTTCACAATGAACTGTGTAATGCACGGACCGAGCCAGTCGGGCTGAGTATTCTCACGGAAAACTGATAAGGCAGAGGAGACAGTTCATTATCGGATAGCGTCGAGGCTAATGTCAGTGTGACGGTCGAAGCATCTGCCAGGGGAGGCCGCGGATCATCCTCGGATCAGGAATTATTCTTGCGGCGACGGCGCTTCTTCATCTCCGCAGGATAAAGATCGTCCGAGGAAACCTTCAGCGCGGATGCAAGGATGAAAAGTTCTTCATCCGAAACATAACGTAGACGGGATTCGATTTGCGCGAGGGTGGCTCGACTGATGTCCAATCCAGCCATTTGGCACCGAGCGGCAAGCCGTTCCTGCGTCAGACCTAAGCGATAACGTGCCTTCCGTATCTGAGGCCCGACTACATTCGCTGGATATTTCTTTCGGGGCATGCTCGAAAATCGAGCTTGACCCTATTTGGAAACGTCAGTTTGATTGTTATGCTAGCGTAACAATAGAATCCACTTGGAAAAGAGAGCCCCTGAACGACGAACTAAGCTCACCTACGGGTTTACCTGGCATGGCCTATGAGAAACGGCAATTGCACGCCCATCCGCCCTTTTGAATTCATCGGTCTCCGTGACGTTCTCGGAATGTTGCTGCTCTTGTCGACGGCGTGCGGATGTGTGCGGGAGTCTTTATCCGCTCCAGCAGAATCGCCAATCAAGCCTAGTCCGGGGATCAAAATTCCGAAGCTCGACCCGGTAGAGGCGCGCAAACAACTGGCGCAGCTTGGCAAGGACTACAGCGTCGGTGCTTATGTGGGCAGCGCCGCACAGGGCGATGCCATTGCCGTCAGTTACTTCCTCGATGCCGGTATGGAGGTAAACTCAAAAAGCGAAAAGGGCATGACAGCGCTGGGAATGGCCGCCAGTTTGGGGAAAACGGAGACGATAAAGCTCCTCTTGCAACGCGGTGCCGACGCCAAGCTGGTCCACAGCGGAATCGCACCTATCGTCTTGGCTGCCTACGGTGGCCATCTGGAAGCGGTGAAGGTGTTGATGGAGCATGAAACCGACCCTGGAAGTAAAGCCGCCCAGGAAGCTCTCTACACAGCCGTGCTCGTCAACTATCCTGGAGTTGTGAAGTACCTGGTCGAAAAGGGAGTGGATGCCAACTACGTCGAACAGGAACGTGGCGACACCCTGCTGATGATGGCCGCTAGGATTGGCAGCGCCGAAATTCTCAAAGTACTCCTGCCGAAGATCACCAACGTCAATGTGACGAACGCCCTGGGGGCGACCGCGATGGATTTTGCGTTCGAGCACATTTTCAAAGCCGAGCCGCTACCGCGCACAGGAAAGGCACCAGACGCCTGGCCTGACGAGAGCGTCCGCGTACTGGTCAAGGCGGGCGCGAACGTATACACCGATTACTACCTCAAGCTGCGCCGCCAGTTTCTGGAATCCACAGTCCAGGTAATGGCGGGTTCCGTGGCCAGGGACATCAGGCATGGCGGCAAGAAGGCCGACCGGGCGTTTGAACCGGTACGCGAACTGATCGACATGGTCGTTTCTGAATTTGCGACCAATGGTGTGCCTGTCGCACGGCAACTCCCGCTTTGGAAGACCGCCGTCGATGCCATCGGACGTGCGCGCTTCGTATTGGAGAGTACGATCCCTTCCGTAGGACCGGAGCCACGCGAGCGCGCCGCGATCACTGCACTGCAAGAATTCCAGGCCGATGTGGCGGCAGAATACGAGCGGCTTCGCGCCCCTGTCACTCAGCGGACTCAGGGTGAACCAGGTGCAGTTCCCGCGCCGACAGCGACGCAAAAGCAGGTTGCCCCGCCGAAAACCAACGGTACTGACAAAGGCGAGACATGGGTTGCCTACAAACCCTCTCCCGCGTATCCCAGCAGGGCGTTTCAATCGAGGTTGGAGGGCAAGGTAATCCTGCGAGTGGTTGTGGGGAAGTATGGGCGGCCCACCACGGTCGAAGTGGCGGAAAGCTCTGGTCACAGCATACTCGACAACGCGGCTGTGGAGATCGTCAAAGGCAAATGGATTTTCACCCCGGCCGAGGTCGGAACAAATTCGGTGCCAATGGAGTTTAAGTTGCAATGAGTCTATGACGGCATCTGGCCTTGAGACACTGGTAAGACCGAAGGAACGCCCCATCCGCCCCTGTTAAATCAATCAGGCTCTTTCAAAGTTCCGAAGCATAGATGCCAAGGCGAACCAACAAACCACGTGGCCGATCAGCCCGACAACGTCGTCGGCGCGGCGCTGTGCGTCCCGACCGGCCAGGCAAGCAACCGGCACCGACCGCAGAACAGGCCAAGGAATATATCCTGGAGGCCGCCGACCGTAGCGAGTTGCCAATGCAGTGGCCGCTTCGGGATCAGATTGTCCATGTTCTGCGCAGGGCGAAATTCGAGGGCGTCTGGGTGCGGGAAATCGAACCAAGGGTTTGTTATCGGTTCTCTGTACGTCAACCGGAAAAGGCGCGGCTCTCAGAGACGGCAGCCAGAACGCGCTTGCAGGGGTTGCTGGCGCGGTTGGATCGCACGGTTGAACGATATGGACTGGATGTGTTCTCCGCCAAGTACCGCCTACACGCGATTATCCGACTTAGCAAACCGTGAAAACGGCAACAATCAGCCGAACCGATCCGTGCGCTGTGACACTCTCTCGCGATGAACGCTTGCTGCTTGTCCTGTCCATCGCGACAAATCAGCCGTGGGTCAGGCGGCACAGTTTTCCGATGGAGCAAGTCATCGGAAAGTACCTTAGCCGAGCGGGCTTTACGGTGAGGCGCTTCGAGCAAATCGCGCCGCATCCGGTCTGGAAATTCGCGTTGTTACCGGCGTCGAACGCGTGCCCGCGCTCGGAGCCAGGCGTCCGAACGGCCGTACGCGCGGCGTTTCGGTTTGCCGGGTACGTAGTGCCGAAGAATTCGATCTCCGTGATGCTTTCTGGGCAGAGGATCACGGTCACCGTGGCAGTGGCGACGTGATTCTGGACAACTGCCCGCAAGAATGAGGCACCCGACCGTTACGGTTTCCTGACGACTGCTTGGGAATCGACCCTACCTATTTCTAGGTAGGCTCGGGATCAGAAAGGATCAATTTTCCTAAGGAATTCAGAGAATTATTCGTGCTCGATTCCGTGCGTTCGTTTCCTTCATGTCTGACGGCAACCTTTGTGCTTTGGGTCATTCGTGCGCTTGAAATCCGAGCGGGCTTAGGAACTCGGTCGGCGAAAAAGGGTACCCTTCAAGCAGTTGAGGGAGAGAGGTTGTGCAGAGCTAATGATGTAACGGAGGTCGTGAATGTCCCCTTCCCCGAACGCGCCCCAGCCGCCGGACCCTTCTTCACGGACCGGTCGTCATCAGCAGACGGCAAAGCCGCTCAACGCTGCGCTTGATCGTGTTGGTGTCGCGATTGTTGATGACGATGAGAACGTGCACGTGCTGACCAGGGACATCCTGGACCGGGCACAGGAGTTCCAGTGGGTTGGTTCGTATTCCAGCGGCGAAACAGCCTTGACCGGCATTCCCCAGTCCGGCGCGCACATCGTGCTGATGGACATCAAAATGCCCGGCATGTCGGGCATCGAATGCGCCCGACGCCT
>JGI10216J12902_101302352_pt1 | contig 13272 bp, 5 predicted proteins | sample KanNatreferecore_FD_12902 | JGI IMG/M metagenome (IMG submission 12902)
CCGGATCCTGCCGATGGTGGCGCGGGTGTTGAACCGTCCGGATTACATCCTGTGGATGGACGATTACCTCAACGTCACCGTGCGGGAAAAAATCCGCCGCGACGGCGCGCTGAGCGAAGGCATGGGGTATTCGATCGGTTACATCAACGAGAACATCAACGCGGCCAGGAACACGCGTGATTACTTCCTGACCCGCCCGGCGGACACGGCGGAGTTGATTGCCATCAGCAACCGGGTCGGCAGCTACGTGACGACCCTGGAATACGGCAAAGCGCAGTGGAACAATCTCACCCTGCCCGACGGCGTGCTTCCGTCCTTCGGCGACACCGGTTTCCAGGCCATCACCGGCGCCCGCGGCACCGGCCGGTCCGACCTGCTGCCATCGTATGGCACAGTCGAACTGGGCGCCGGGTCCGGCAGCCAGGCGATCCAGCTCAACCAGAATTTTTCCGGCGACAACAACCACATGCGGTCGGACACCGCGGCGTTCGTCCTGTGGGCGTTCAACAACGAATACCTCGGCAATATCCGTTACCACAACAGCACGCCGGGACGGAATTTCACCGAACAGATCCTCGCGTACAACGCGGTGACCATCGATCGCTCGGACATGGCGAGTCCCGGCGCGAACACTTACGGCAACGGCGACCTGACGTTATTCGAACCTGGAAACAACGGCCTCGCGGCGACGGAAATCGACGGCCAGCGCGCTTACAACAACAAGGCTTCCCGTTACCAGCGAATCATGATGTTGAACACGGTGGACCTCGCGCGGCCTTACGTCGTGGACGTGTTCCGCGTGACGGGCGGCACGAACCACGATTACGTCTTTCATGGCACCATCCGTTACGACCACACCAACCAGTGCAGTTTCCCGCTGGTGACGAACACGCAGACGTATCCCATGCTCGAAGGCAGCGAAGTCTGGGTGGAACCGACGAGCAGCGGTTCGTCCTTTCCGTACTATGGCTTCTGGCGCAACGTGAGCAGCAACCAGGCGCCCGGCAATTTCCAGATCACGTACCGCGACATCTCCAGCAACAAACGCGACACGCGGCTCTGGATGACCGATGATGGCACGGCAAAAGTTTATATCGGCCGAACTCCCGTCCCGGCGCGGGTCAACAGCGAGCCCGCGAATTTCTGGGTGAACAACCTCTGGCGGCAATCGGCCATCATCCGCAAACGCGTCACCAGCGGCCCACTGCAGAACCTGTTCGTCAGCGTGATCGAACCGATGAATGCCGGCGTCAGCAACGTCGTTTCGGTCGAGCGCCTTCCCATGAACGGTTCCGCCCTGGAATCGGTGGGACTGCGCGTGACGCTCGCCAACGGGCGCGTGGACACTTACGTCGTCAACCTGCGCAACCCCGAAGTCGCCGGCGCGAACACCGGCTCGCAAACGGTCGCGACCACCAACGGCAATTATTCGCTCACCGGCCGCATCGGAATGCACACCACCGGTCCTCAAGGCTCACGCGTGTGGGCAATCAACGCGAGCAGCTTCCAGTACCCGGACGGCACCTATGCGCCGTCGAACCTCTATTACTCCGGCGTCATCACCGGCGAAACGCGCCGGCTCGTGGGCGGCGCCAATGATGCGTTCGTGACGGCGACGCCGCTGCCGCCGGGCACGGTCCTGCGCGGCAGGCAGCTTTCGCTCACGTTCGGCACGCTGTCGGGCGGCGGCATCACCACGAACATCAGCGAACTGTTCCAGATCGACCAGGTCCTGTTCACCAACGGCCAGTACCACGTCTGTTTCACCAACGACCATTTTCTCGAAATCACAAACAGCACCACCACCGTCGAGCAGGTCGCGCCGCTGAGGACGTTCACCGGCAGCAACCGGTTTGAAATTGTCCTCACTGCTTCACAGCCAACCTCAGCGCCCGGTGCTCCGACGGGTTTGATGGCCCTTGGAGGAAATGGCCAGGTAACCTTGAACTGGGCCGCGGCGCTGGGCGCGATCAGCTACAACGTCAGACGATCCACCGCCAACGGCGGCCCTTACGACACGATCGGCAGTCCGACGGCCGCGGCTTACATCGACACAACCGTTGCCAACGGCATGACGCACTATTACGTTGTCTCCGCCGTGAACGAAGCCGGCGAAAGCCCCGACAGCGCGCAGGCCAGCGCCACACCCAACCATTCGGTTCCGGCCAGCCTGGTCGCGCGGCTCACGTTCGACGATGGGACCGCGAACGATTCATCCAGCTACGGCAATCACGGCACCCTGGTCAACGGAGCGTCCATCGTCACGGACCCTGACCGGGGCAACGTGCTGTTGCTCGATGGCTCAAACGATTACGTGGACCTCGGCACCGGCGCCTCCCTCGATCTCAGCGACAATGGTCAGGCGACCATTGCCGCGTGGATCAAGGTTGGCGCCAGTCAGAATCAGAATTCGGTGGTCACCAAAGGCGAATGGCGGGACGCCTATTCGCTGCTGGTCAAAGGCGACAGCACGCCCAAAGACCTGCTTTGGACCGGCAACGACACCTCCGTCTTCTCCGGCAACCCCGTTCCTATCGGCTCCTGGACGCACGTGGCCGTAACGATCAACGGCGATCTGACCACGTTTTACATCAACGGCCAGGTCAACGGAACGGTGAACCAGGACCGCGGAAATCCGATTGATAACAATCCGCTCGATAACACTGAAATCGGCCGCGAAGACCGGAGCGACGACGGCAGCCTGGGTCGGTGGTACTTCAATGGCCGGATGGATGACGTGCGGATTTATCAGTCCGCTCTGACTCAGGTCGAGATTCAAACCGCCATGTCCAACGTGGTCAATGCCCCGACCTTTGTCACCGAACCGCTGGTCAAACCGCCCACCGCCGCCGGGCAGCCGTACGCGGCATCGCTGGCTGCGGACGCGACGGATGCGGACGCGGGAGACACGCTGACGTTCTCGAAAGTGAGCGGTCCAGCCTGGCTTGATGTAGCGAGCAATGGCGGCTTGTCGGGAACACCGCTGTCCGGCGACACCGGCACGAACAGCTTCGGAGTGCGTGTCACCGACTCGCAGGGATTTTTCGACCAGACCGCGTTGCAGATCAGCGTGACACCCGCGCCCCCGATCATCGCGACCATCTCGCAACAAGGCTCCGATCTCTGGCTGACCTGGACCGGCGGCATTCCACCGTATCAGGTTCAGACCAGGACAGACCTGCAGGACGCCATCTGGCAGGACCTCGGGAACGCCATCGGATCAAACACAGCGATCCTTATCCCGAGCAACGCCGCTTTGTATTTCCGCATCAAAGGAAAATGATCGGGCGACGGGTCTTCTTTCCGGCACGCACGTCCGCTGCGTTGAATCCTCCACAAAGATAATTGCTGTCCACATCGGCATCGTTGCTGTCCACATCGACATTGCGATTCCGAGTGCACTATTACCGTTACCGCCAAAACACAGACTCAAACAATGACAACGGCAATGCTTCTGTCGTCCCGCTTTCTTCGCGCCGCGCGCCAGCATTGCCGGCTGGCCAGTCAGGATTGTTGACGCCTTTGTCCCGCACTGTCGTCAGGCGTGTCAGTGCATCGATAACCTTTAAGGTTCATGGTCGAGTCCGGCTTTTCGCCGCCGCTCCGGCAACTCGCGTGTGGAGGCACTGGCATATCCGCTGCTTGAAGCGACGGGCCGTGATGTATCGCCGTGTCAGATTTAAAAGTGGATTGGTACCGCCGGGTTCAGAGACCAGTCGTTTGAGGAATTCCTCACTATCTTCTCGAGCCGCATTGCAGAGAGCTTCCGCCGAACTTTTACCCGCTTGATTTTATGAAAGACTCCAACTTAACGAATCCTTCCTCCGAAACTCCGCCGGACATGGGGTTTTCTCCATGGCAGCGGTTGAAAACCAAACGCATTTCGTACTTAACCCTGCCATTGCTCGCCATGGCGACGGTTGTGGAATTCGTCATTCTAGCGACCGGATGGAAATATCAACAGGTGGTCTGCGTGCCCCAGGGCATGGGAGTTACCTTTCTTGGCATCGGCCCCATCGGCGCCACCATCCTCGCGGTGGAACTGCTCAAGCTGCCGCTGGCCATCTGGACCGCTTCGCGCCACGGCTGGCTGAAGACGTTCATGCTGTTCGGGGGATTGCCCTTGATTTGTCTGCTGACGTTCCAGCTGGTGAAAGACATGGCCGTTTACGAAATGGGCGTCGCCATGACTCCCGCCAGCCAGCTGCTCGAGAAGGCGGCGGTGGAGGAAACCAGGATCAACCAGCTCAAACGCGAACTGGCGGGCATCGAACAGAAGAAAACGGACCGGGAACAGAAGCTCGCCGAGCTGGCTGCGAAAGGGAACAAAGCCAAAGCCGATCACGAAGAGCTGCTCAAGCGCAATGAAGAGGCGCGCCAGGACGCGATCAGCCTGACTGAGTATCAGCGAAAAGAGTTGTCCGAAGTGGAAGCCCGCCAGGCATCGATCACCAAACAATTCAACGCCGACGCCGACCAGCTCACCAAAACCATCGCCGAGCTGCGCGCCCGCCGGGAAACCGAGTTGCCGCGGGCCACTGCCTGGAACGCGGAAGAGGCCCGCATTGAGAATGCCTACAAGACGAAGCTGGCCGATTACGAGAACAAGAAAGCGACGTATGAAAAAGAAAAGGCGGATTACGACCGCGCCAGCGTTCTCCGGCGTGCTTTGATGGCCACTCCCATTGACCCCGGTGTGCCGCCGGTGCGCGAGTCCAACAAGATCCTGAAACCCGCCATGGTCGCGGATCTCGACACACAAATTAAAATCAAAGAAGACGAATTGACCGTCGTCAACAGCAAGCGCCGCGAAACCGTCGCCCAGGTGGAGGCCGATGCCCGGCGGTTGCGCCAGGAATTTGGCCAGCGTTCCAGCACCAAACGCGAGGAAGCCGACAAGAAGCGCGAAGCCTTGATGGCCGCTCACGTCGCCGTCGCCGCGGAATTGAAGAAGGAAGAGAAACAGGTTGATGAGGAAGTGGCGGCGGCCGTTCAGAACGTGGCCGGGCTCCGCGCGCAACTGGATGCCAGCCAGAAGAAAGCCGAGGGATATTACGAGGCGCGCGAGGCCTCGATCAGAAACACCCAGGTGCATCGTATCGCCACCACGGTGGAAATCGTGCGCGGTCTGCTGATGGGTGAACGCCCCATGTCCATCAAAGCGAGCGCCCGGGAACGCGGTGACATCCTTACCGACCAGATCAGCATGGTGCGCATCTGGGTCTATCCGGTGCTGGCTTTCATTGTGGCTTTCCTTCCGACGTTGATGGTTGAGATCGGTTTCTCCACCGTTTTCGACCCCGAGAAACAGCGCAAGCCTTATCGGGTCGGTTTCCTGGGCCGCGGCCTGCACCGGCTCTACACTCGCGCCGGACGCCAGAAAATTCTGCGCGCCGAACGCCTGGCCACCGAAGCCTCAGCCGAAATTGTCATTCGCGACCAGGCCCTGGCCGAGAAGGAAGCGGAGTTGCAATCCACTCGCGAGACCGCCAGCGCCGCCCTGACCGAGCGCGAAGAACAATTGCAGTCGAAGGAAAACGAATGGGCGACCAAGCTCGCCTCCATGGCTGATTCGCTCAACCGCGCGGTCGCCGAGAAAGACGCGCTGCGCGATCTGCAGAAGGCCGAGGTCGAACGCCAGGTCCAGTCCCGCCAGAACGCGTGGTCGGATCGCATGACTCAAATGCGCCAGGAACTGGACGACCAGCGCGCCGCCAGCGAGGCGGAGCGCACGTCCATGATGCAGGAACATCAAAAGAAACTCATGGAAGTGTCCGAATCCTCCAAAACCCAGGTCATTCAGGCCCGCCGCCAGATGGCGGATGCGGAACTGGCCGCGGTGGAAAAATCGGCGAAGCTGGCTCATGACCTGAAGCAGGCCTTGCACGAGCGCGATGACGCGGAATCACGGTTGAAACACCAGGCGGACGCTCTTTCCCTCAAGCTGTCCCAGGCCCAGGAAGATGCCGCCCGTCAACTGGAGAAGGCTGCGCGCCAGGAGAAACATCGTTTGGAGCTGCAGCAGCTGGAATTTGAAAAGACGCTGTGCCAGCGCGAAGAGGAGTTTGAACGCCGCTTGAAACAGCGGGAACAGGAATTGTCCCTCGCCTTTGAGTCCCGCCTGGCGGAGGACAAAAACACCGCGGAACAAGGCGCCCGCCGCCAGTTGGAATTCGAACGCCAGCTCGAAACCCAATCGCGTGAGGCCGCCGCGCGCTTGAAACAGGAATTGCAGCAGAAGGACCTGGCTTTCGAGGCAAAGCTCCGGCAACGCGAACAGGAATTGGCCGCCAAGGCCGAGGCCCGGGAGACCGAATTGCAAAATCAGTGGGTGACGGATTTGCGCGGCCGCGAGGAAGACTGGGAACGCCAGGCCGGGCTGCGTGTCCGTGCTGCCGAAACCCGTTTGAACCAGGAGGCGCAGCAGAAGGAAGAACTGGCCCTCTCCAAAGCGCGCCACCGTGACCAGCAATGGCAGGCAAAGCTGGACGCCGCCCGGACTGAGGCGCAGGCCCAGGTCAAGGAAGCCCTGCGCCGCCGTGACGCCGAAGCCGATGCCAGCCAGCGTGAGCTGGAAACCCGCCTGCGCAAGGAAATGCAGCAGAAAGAAGAGGCCGAACAGGCCAGGACCAAGCAGCGTGAAGCGGATCTGGTCGCCCAGTTGACCGCCCAGGCGGAGGCCCGCCACATGGCCGCCCAGGCGGAGTGGGATACAGAGTTCCAGACCAAAACGCGCATCGCCATCGAACCTTTCAAGGAACGACTGGCTCAAACCGAGAGGGAACGCGACGAGATCGTCCGCCAGGCGCAAACCCTGGAGAAAAAATTGACCGACGCATCCTCGTTCCTGAATGGTTTGAAAAATGGGAATGGGAAACATACGGTCGGGTCGGTTTGATCAAAGCCAGGGAAAACAGGAAACCACGGGTGTTGAACCCGTGGTTTCTTCGTTTTGGTGTGGCACAATGGCCGAAACCGGCTGTTGCCAATAACCAGAATCCTTTCGAGCATATGGCAGAATGCGATTGCACCCGCTTTTCGTCGGCGCGGTTTTCGCCGCCCTGCTCCACCCGGCCCGCGGCGCACAGTTGTCGAACTACGACATCGCCACCCAGCCCTGGCCGCTCGAACTCGGCAGCCATCGCGTCATCGTAAACGTTGACGCCGACACGCCGCTGGTTCACGCGCGCCTCGAATGGCGCCGGCGCGACCGGGCCCCGGAGAAACGCGGCGTGCGGGTCCAATCACTCCGCGACAGCTCGTTCATCAAGGAGGTCACCGCCGGTTCGCTGAACCCCGAAGCCGGAGACATCGTGTTCCGTCCTGCAACCGGGCCGGGTGAATACGCCATCTATTTCCTCCCCGCCCGCATTTCCGGCGGCGCTTTTCCGCGCAGCGAGTATGACAAACCCAACCCGGCCGCCGCACCCGGCTGGCAGGACCTCCCCCTCGCCCGGCCCGTCCGGTGGGAAGCCCGCACCCGGCACGACGCGTTCACCGAAATGGAAGTCATCGCCACGGACGCGGAACAAAATGCGTTGCGCGAATCGCATCCCGGCCTTCCTTTCTTCGTCTTCATCGAGGATCGCGAACACGTCGTTCGCATGTTCAATCACCTTCCCCAACGCTGGACCGCCGCGTCCCGGACGTCGCCGGAACTCCAGGCGCGCCCGGACGAATATCTGGTCTTTCAAACCGCCGTCTGGGCCGCGCGCCAGCCGCTGCGCCAGATGTCGCTCCGGTTCTCCGACTTCAAAACACCAGACGGCGGGACCATCGCGGCGTCGGCCGTTGAATGTTTCCACTTCGGCGGAACGGATTGGGTCGGACGAAAGTTCACCCGCGACGTTTCCGTGGCGCAGGATTCCATTCAGCCGTTCTGGTGCGGCCTGATGGTCCCGCGCGACGCGAAGCCCGGACGTTACACCGGCTCGGTCACGGTCAGCGCCGCCAGTGGATCGGCCCAGGTCGTCCCGCTGACCCTGGTCGTTTCAGGCGACCCGCTCGACGATCACGGCGACAGCAACCCGGCCAATCTGAGCGGACTGCGCTGGCTGAATTCCACGATCGGGTCCGAAGACAAACCCACCGCGTGGTACTTGCCGCTTTCAGTTGAAGGACTGACCATTCGTTGTCTCGGCCGGACTGTCGAACTGGGTCCCAATGGATTGCCCGCGCGGATCCGGACTTATTTCAACGAGAGCAATACGCGAATCACGAATGCTCCCCTCGACCTGCTCGCCGCGCCGATCGAACTCATCGTCACCACTGCCAACGGAGCCGCCCGCACACTGACCGCCCGGACACCCGTGACATTCACGTCCCGTTCACCCGCCCACGTCGAATGGACCGCTGTCCTGGCTGAAGGACCGCTGGCGGTGACCGTGCGGGGCCGGATGGAATTCGACGGGTCGCTCAGCCTGCAATTGCACGCGGAAAGTTCCAGCCCGCTCGATCTCGCTGACGTCCGGCTCGCGGTTCCGCGAACGGCGGCGACCACCCGTTACGTCATCGGGATGGGACGCGAAGCCGGGGCCAATGAACCGGACTGGGAATGGAAATGGGACCCCGCGAAAAACCAGGACAGCGTCTGGCTCGGCGCGGTGAACGGCGGGTTGCGGCTCCTGTTGAAGGACGACCAGTACCGCCGGCCCGCCGTGAACATTCATTACTCGAAATTCCCGCTTCGCATGCCGGCGTCGTGGTATAACGCCGGCAAAGGCGGCGTGAAGTTTCAGACGTCCGGCAAGGACGCCGCCCTCGCCGCGTTCAGCGGACCGCTGCGGTTCGAACCGGGAAAACCGGTGCGCTTCGACTTCGACCTGCTGGTCACGCCGTTCCATCCGCTGCGGACCGAAGCGCAATGGGCCGAACGTTACTATCACACCAGCGAAGTGCCGCGCGATTTCGTTCCGTACCTCGACAAGGCCAAGGCCGACGGCGCCACCGTCATCAACATTCACCAGGGTAACTGGCTCAATCCGTACATCAATTATCCCTTCCTCACCGCGCGCGCGCTCCGGGACTTCACGACCGCGGCCAATCAGCGGGGATTGCGCGTGAAATTCTATTACACCGTCCGCGAGCTGACCGATTGGGCGCCGGAAATTTTTGCGCTGCGTTCGCTGGACGACGAAATCCTCGCGCACGGCCCGGGCGGCGGACATCCCTGGCTCGAGGAACACCTGAACGGCGATTACCTCGGCGCGTGGTACGAACAGAAGGCGCAGGACGCATCCATGCTCCTCACGCCGATGAGCCGCTGGAACAACGCCTATCTCGAAGGCCTTCGCTGGCTCGTTCAAAACGCGAACTGCGAAGGGATTTATCTCGATGACATCGCTTACGACCGCAGCACCATGCTCCGCGCCCGGCGCGTGCTGGATCAATACGTCACCGGCGGCGGACTCGTGGACCTGCATTCCTGGAACGAATTTCACCCGGGCGGCGCGTTTGCGCAGTGCGCCAACCTGTTCATGGATTCCCTGCCGTTCGTCGACCGCCTCTGGTTCGGCGAAGGCCATCACTACGACGGACCGTCCGCCGACCATTTCCTCCTCGAGATCAGCGGCATTCCGTACGGGCTCATGGGCGAAATGCTCGAGGGCGGCGGCAACCCGTGGATGGGCCTCGTCCATGGCTGCACCGGCCGCCTCGGCTGGCAGGGAAACCCGCGGCCGATCTGGAAATTGTTCGACGACTTCGGCGTCCGCCGCTGCGACTTCATCGGCTGGTGGGATTCCACCTGCCCCGTCCAGACCGGCAGCAGCGACGTGAAAGCCACCGTTTACCAGCAACCCGGCAAGACGCTGGTCGCGCTGGCGAATTTCGCCAAAGAAACCCGCACGGTTAAACTCGCCGTCGATTGGAAAAAGCTCGGGCTCGACCCGGCGAAAGCCACTCTCTACGCGCCGGCGCTCCCCGGTTTGCAGCGCGAAGTGGTCCGCGGGAGCGGCGATGCGATTCGCCTGGCGCCTTTCAGCGGCGCGGCGTTCATCGTGGATGAAACCCCGCGCGAGATCACCGCGAACGCGTCGGAAGCGGCGCGGCCCGGCAAAGTTTTGATCGAAGAATCGTTTGTCCAGCCGTTGCCGCGCGATTGGACCACCGACAAGTTCAACACCTCCGTTTTTCACACCGGCGAGGCCGGACTGCATCTGACCGGCCCCGCGCACGCGCATGCCTGGATCGAGCGCCCGCTTCCGGACGGCGCGCAGGGAGTGAGCGTGCTGGTCTGGCGCTCGCCGGAAGACGCGGCGACAAGCTGGGGTCCGGGGATTGCCTTGCGCTGGGATGGCAACCGCATACTGAAAGTGAACCTGCGGGAGGACCGGGGCTTTTCCATCGCCGTAAACGGACGCGAACAGGTGCTGGGTTCGCAGATCACCGACAAACCCGTGGAGTTGACCATCCTTTGGGACGACGTCAATGTGCGGATTATCGCCGGCGGCCCGGGAATGGACGGGCAGCGCGAGGAAGTGGCCGCGTATCCCCAGTCCCGCTTCACCGGCAAACCCACGGCCGTGCGCCTCGGCAAAATGCCGACGCGCGATCGCGTGAAAGACGCGCCGGATCCCGGCGCGACCGGAGTTTCACGCTTCGAAACCTTCCGCATCCACGGCGCCGGGACGGAGTAGCAAAGATCTTCTCGTCCTCGTTTGCCCGGAGCGCGGACCGCCGAGTCCGCGAGTTTCTGTTACTCGACGCTTTGGTATTCGCAAGAGACCAACCGGATTTTTTAACCGCAAAGAACGCAAAGAGCACAAAGAACCGAAATTCCTTCCTTTGCGTTCTTTGCGTTCTTTGCGGTTAAAAATCCTTGTGGTATCTCTCACGCCGCCTGCTCCGTGCAGTCGGGCTGGCGGTTGATATTGATCCAGTAATGATGCAGATGTTCGGCGATGCCGGCCAGGTGTTCGATGCGGCAGGGTTTGACGAGGTACGAGTTTGCGCCGAGGTCGTAGGCGCGATTGATGTCGCCGGGTTCCTCCGAGGAGGTCAGCACGATGACCAGCATCCGTTTCAGGCCGGGCTGATGGCGGACCCATTTGAGCACTTCGAATCCGTTCACCCGCGGCATGTTCAGGTCCAGCAGCAGTAGTTCCGGGATCGTCTCGTGGCTGCGCCGGTTGCGGTCGGCCAGATAACGAATGGCCTGCGCGCCGTCCTCGACAAAATCCATCTGGACGTCGATGCCCGCCTTCAGAAATGCCCGCTTCAACAGATACGTGTCGTTTAAATCATCCTCGGCCACCAGAATTGTTTTTTGAGCTGACATAGGCTGTGAACCATCGTTCTTCCGTGCGTCGCACGCGCGCCCGGCCGGTCCGGTCCGCAATTTTTCCCGCTCACCCCGAGCCCAGGAGCTCTCAAAACATTCTTATTCTCACTCCGAAGCAGGAGTGAGAGTAAGAGCAGGAATAAAACTGTGAGGGCTCATGTTATACGTTCCAGATTCAGTTCTCGGATTTCCAGGCCGCCGGCCTCCGGTGGCGCGGGCCGGCGTTCGGTCAGAATCCCAGGCGGACACCGAAACGGAACAGGACGAAGTCCCTGCTCACATCAGCCACTGTCTGGCGCACGTCCAGAAACAAACCGGTTTTACGATTGAAGCGGTAATCCACGCCGCCGCCAAAATGAAAGGTCCACTGCGGCGTTTCATGAAACTGCCGGCCGAAACCCAGGACCGCATAAGGGGCGAGCCCCCATTGCTCGACCGGGTAACGCCCGATGACACTGCCGTTGAAATGATCTGGCCAGTCGACCTCTTCCAGGCGCGTGTCCGCTCCGACGCCAAGAAACCGGTTGAAGAAATGATTGACGCCCAGGCCGACTCCGAGGCGGCCGTCGGCGAGGTCCTCGTCGTCCGACACCTTCAGCGAGCCAAACAGGTCGAACGTCGTTTCCCGCGAGGCAAACTTGTTTCCGTTGGGTTCGAACTCGAACCGTTTCCAGTCTTCACCCGCGAGGGCCGCGGCCGGCAGAAGCAGGATCGAAAGCAATACCGTGAATGCGATTTTGCGGATCATATTACCTTTCGTCTTTCCCGATCAGTCACGCCCGACTACTGGTTTACTCCGCCAGACCCCGCGCATTTCCGAATCGGAAACCGTTGCGTTCAGCTGGACACTAAGCCAGCGTCATTTCTTATTTCCATCCGGTTTATTTCGTGGCGGCCAATCTGAAAAACTCCCTAGAGCGAAATTTTTGACTTCGCGTTTTGGCGGACTGAGGTTGTTAAGCGAAGAAGGTATGGAAATGGAACGATGAAAGGACGCCACGCATTGCCGTCGGAAAAACACCGTAGGGTTCACGGCCGAGGCCGTAGATTTTCCGTCGGGCGCGCGGCGAAAACATCTTTGTGAAAACCAAACGACCATAACTGACAAGGACGAAAGGGAAATTATTATGTTAAACCTCAAACAACTCCGAATGGTCCGCGGGTTGACCATCGCGGCGACCCTGCTGCTGGGTTTCACCGGCTGCGAGACCAGCAGCCCTGATGAACGCAGCGACGGCCGTGTCGTGGACGACAAGGAAATCACGCAGACCGTACAGAAGGAACTCAAACACGAGCCGGTTTACAAATTCGGCGGCGTCGACGTCGATACCTTCGGCGGCGTGGTTCAGCTCAGCGGGTTCGTGAACACGGATGACCAGAAACGCCGCGCCGAAGAAATCGCGCGAAGCACCCCCGGCGTCCGTCAGGTCAACAACGGCATCTCGCTCAAACCCGAACCGATGGCGTCCCCCGGTCTAGCCCCCACCGGCACAACCAACAGCGCCACACCGCCGAGGATCTATTCCGAATGACTCCGGCCCACCCGGACGATTTCCCTGTCTCCGCAGCCGGTTGATGGCAGTGGCACCTGATCAACTCCCTGCCCGCCGGCCGGCGGACGACCGGGCAAAAAGGAAACAAAATTTTGCTGGCCTGCCCCGGATTCTTGGGTAATCTTCAGATCACCTGCCGGAAGCTTCATCGGCTGGGGGTTGTTAGTTTTTTCTCGGACGCGGTAGGCCACCCGGGGGTTTATGGGGAAGATAGTATGAGCGCAGCGCGATGTGCGACATGGGTGTTACAACAGTTCAAAGTCGGTGTTCATGGGACGACCGCGCATGGGGTTTACACTTCGATCCAAAAGTCCCGCCGCCTTCTCTCCGGCCTTCAAGTCCTTGAACCGGTCGCTTCAACCATCGAATCCGCCACCGGAGCCAGCCCTTCCCTGAGGCCGGCGGCGCAACGGTACTGCCGGACGCGATACTCGACGG
>JGI10216J12902_101924516_pt1 | contig 13264 bp, 9 predicted proteins | sample KanNatreferecore_FD_12902 | JGI IMG/M metagenome (IMG submission 12902)
AAGATGGGCATGAGCAGCGAGGCAAAGAACGAACCGAAATTGATGATCCAATAAAATGAGTCGAAGACGACTTTCGCACGGTGCTTGTTGGTTTGATCGAATTGATCGCCGACGAAGGCAGCGACGCACGGCTTGATGCCGCCCGAGCCGAGCGCGATCAGGCACAGTCCGGTGTAAAAGCCCGTGCGGTTCGACTCGAAGAGCGCGAGACAGAGATGGCCGGCGCAATAGACGAGGCTGAGCCAGAAGATGGTGTGATATTTGCCGAGGAAGCGGTCGGCCAGCCAGCCGCCGAGCAGCGGGAAAAAATAAACGCCGATGACGAAGCTGTGAAATACGTCCTTCGCTGCGCCCGGGCGCTCAGCCTCCGGCAGATATTGCAGTAACGACGTGACCAGAAAAACGGTCAGGATGTTGCGCATCCCGTAGAAGCTGAACCGCTCGCAACCCTCGTTGCCGATGATGTAAGCGATCTGGCGCGGAATCGGCGCCTTGGATGGCGGGACTGCGCGTGCAGTGGTGTTATTCATCGGTTGCGTGCCCAACGAGGCTGCCGCAAGGCAACCGAGAATCCAAGGAGTGACTGAGGCGAGCGCTGTGCATGATTGTGATCAGAACGAGTCATCCTTGCGTCGGTGAGTAGGATGGCAAACGATTCGGCCCGTATGAAAATCCTCGTTCTCGCACTGCTGGCTCTCGGCATGGTCGCGCCCGCGGCTGAATTGTCCGGCGATTTCAAAGGTCCACTCGGATTGCAGCTCTACACGTTGCGCGAATCCTTCAAGACGAATGTTCCAGCGACGCTCGACAAGGTGAAGGCGCTGGGCTTCACCGAGATCGAGGGCGGCGGCGATTACGGGTTGGGCATCGAGAACTTCAAAGAGTTGTTGCGTGAGCGTGGATTGAAAATGGTGAGCGCGGGTTTCGGCTACGACGCGATGAAAAGAGACATCACCAACGCGGTGCATCGCGCGCAGGCATTTGGAGTGAAGTTCGCCATGTGCGCGTGGATTCCTCACAATGAGTCGGGCTTTACCGAGGCGGACGCGCGGCGGGCGGCGGCGGATTTCAATACGTGGGGCGCGGCGTTCAAACAAGCCGGCATCACGTTCGCATATCATCCGCACGGTTTTGAGTTTCGTCCGTTGAAAGAAGGCGAGGAGCGCACGCACTTCGATCTGCTCGTCGGCGAAACCAAACCCGCGTTTGTGAGCTTCGAAATGGATGTCTTTTGGGTCACGCATCCGGGCCAGGACCCGGTGAAATTGCTCGCGAAGTATCCAAATCGCTGGGTGATGATGCACCTCAAAGACATTCGGCGCGGCGCGCCTACGGGCGTTCACACGGGCCGCGCACCGCACACCGACGACGTGCCACTTGGCACTGGCCAGGTGAATTGGCCTGCCGTGCTCAAGCAAGCGGCGGCCGTCGGCGTGAAACACTATTTCATCGAAGACGAATCTGCTGCACCTCTCGAAGCACTGCCGGTCAGTGTGAAGTATTTGCAGGGGGTGCAGTTCTCGAACTGAGCTCAATCCGCTGTCCGATGAATGCCTCCATCCGTCCTGCGACCGAGGTTGATGTGCCGATCCTGCTGATGTTCATCCGTGAATTGGCCGAATACGAAAAGCTCACGCACGAGGTCAGCGCCACGGAACAACAACTTCACACAACCTTGTTCGGCCCGCGTCGATTTGCGGAGGCGTTGCTCGCATACGCAGACGGCGAGCCGGTGGGCTTTGTGCTTTTCTTTCACAACTACTCCACGTTCCTCGCGCGGCCTGGGATGTATCTCGAAGATTTGTTTGTGCGGCCGGCCTATCGAGGCCGGGGGTTGGGAAAATTGCTTCTTACGACAGTGGCGCGCATCGCCGTCGAACGCGGTTGCGGGCGATACGAGTGGACAGTGCTCGACTGGAACACGCCCTCCATTCGCTTTTACGAAAGCCTCGGCGCGGAAATGAAGGGCGACTGGCGCATCATGCGCGTGACGGGTGCGGCGTTGGAGGGGATGGCAAAGCTGGCATCAAAATGATGGGGACGAAGTTGGAGACTCGTGGAACTCGTCCCTCCACTCAGTTCACGTCCGCTGGCGTCGTTCCTGGCGCCTTATCGGTTGGCAGCGTCAGCGGCCACTTGGGTGAATCGGTGCGTGCGCTCTTCAAATAAGCTTCGATCTTCGCAACTACGCCGGCGTGCGCGGCAGCGACATTGTTCGTTTCGCCCAAGTCGGTTTTCAGATTGTAAAGCTCCAGCGGCTTATCAAGCGCCAGCCGCACTGCTTTCCAATCGCCCATACGCACGGCCTGCTTTGAACCTTTTTCGTGAAACTCCCAGTAGAAGAACTCGTGCGGTTTTTGTGACTTTCCGAGCAGCGTGGGCAGAATGGATTGCCCGTCGATGTTCGTCGGCAATTTTTCCTTTGCGCCCGCAATGTCCGCCGCGGTCGGCAGGAAATCCCAGAACGCCCATGGGAAATCGCTCACCTCGTTCGGTTGAATCGTGCCCGTCCAACGCACGATCATCGGCACGCGAATGCCGCCTTCGTACATGTCACGCTTGATGCCGCGCAACGGTCCGGAGCTGTTGAAGAAAACCGGATCGACGCCGCCTTCCTTGTGCGCGCCATTGTCGCTCGTGAAAAAAATCACCGTGTTCGTCTCCAGCTTGTGGCCTTTGAGGATGGCCAGGATTTTTCCGATGTCCCGGTCCATGCGCGTGATCATCGCAGCCTTGTTCTTCTCCGGCTGCGGCCAATCTTCCTTCGAGTAAGGCTCGTCGCTCGGCACTTCCATCCCGTTGCCGGTCTTCTTCGTCAATTCGTTGTGCGCGTGCGGAATCGTGTAGGCCAGATACAGAAAGAACGGAAAGTCCCTGTTGATACGGATGAAATTTGTTGCCGCGCGCGTGAACTGGTCGTGGATGTAAACGCGTCTTTGGTTGTTTGTGTTCACGTCGAACAGCAGGATGTCCTCGTTGCGCCAGATGTTCGTGGGATAATAGTCGTGCGCATGGGTTTGGCTGAGAAAGCCAAAGAACTCGTCGAAGCCTTTCTTCGTCGGCGTGCCGGTGGTGTTCGGCAGGCCGAGGCCCCACTTGCCAATCAGCCCGGTGTTGTAGCCGGCCTTCTTCAGAACTTCCGCCGCCGTGACGTCCTCGCGCTGCAACGGGTAGGCGTTGTTTCCGCGAATGCGCGTGTGCCCCGTGTGCTGGCCGGTCATGAGCGATGAGCGCGACGGCGCGCAAACCGTGGTGCCCGCGTAACATTGCGTGAAGCGAATGCCCTCCGCCGCGAGCCGGTCGATGTTTGGCGTTTTGATTTTCTTCTGCCCGTAACAGCCGAGGTCCCCGTAGCCGAGATCGTCCGCGAGGATGAAGATGATGTTCGGCGGATGCGGGGGAAGTTGGCCGAACTGGGCGGCGTGTGCAATCACTGTGCCCAGCAAACAAGTGAGAATCCCCAAAAGTATTTTCATGCTGCCTTTTTTAATGCTCCCGCACCATTCGTGAGATATGGAATCGTCAGCGGCCCTTGCGGAAGCACGGCCACGCGAGCGCTTGGCCCAATGTCGCGCAGGCAATTCGCGACCTCCGCGGCGATGTCATGGCACGGTTGCAAGTGCGCGGCGCGAATCACTTCGTCGGGAATCTTGCTGTAAACCAGCGTACGCGCTTTGCGCTGGATGATCGCTTGAATCTGCGCCTGCCATTGCTCCGCGCGCACAAAGCCCGGCTGCGCGAGCAGCTTTAACAAATCTTCCGGAGACGAAACGGCGCGGAGCAATTTGTCCAGCGGACTTCCAGCCGGCACTCCCTCGCGGCACTCCGCCGCGAGGATCAACGTCCCGCCCGGCTTGATGATGCGTGCTCCAGCGCTCATGCCTTTCACGCCCTGATACAAATTCATGTCGAGCGGGTAGCCGCTGTTCGTCGTCACCACGACATCGAATGGTTCATCCACAGCCTGCATCGCCGACTTGCGGACGAATTCAGTGCCAGTCTTGTGCGCTTTCAGAATGTCGCCCGCGAACACGCCAGTGATTTGCCGCTCCTCGTTCAACGTCACGTTCAACACGAAGCTTGGGCCAGCTTTCAGTGCCACGCCGCGCAACTCCTCCCAAAGTGGATTGCCATCATTGATGCCGAAGGTCGAATTCGGATCACCAATGTTGCGGAACCCATGATTGCTCATGACCGAGCGGAGTCCTGCCACGCCCGGCATGATGCCTTTGATGCCGCCGCTGAATCCCGCAAAGAAATGCGGCTCGATAAATCCGGTGACGATGCGCAAGTCCGCCGCGAGCGCGTGCTTATTGAGCAGGGCAGGGGTGCCGTCGCTCATCACGCCCACTTGCACAAGAGCGTCGTCATTCTCCGGCTCGTGGTTCAACACGCGATAATTCGCGACGACGCCGGGCGTGAGCATCTTCTCCAACTCCGCTTTCGTATTGGGCCGGTGCGTGCCGAGCTGATTCAGCAACGTGATGTTCTCGCGTGGGATATAATTGAGATGTTCGAGCAACCACGGAATGATCCGTTCGTTCGGCGTGGCCCGCGTGATGTCGGTGAAAAGAATGCAAACCTTCGTCTGCGGTCCGACCAGTTCGCGCAACGGCTGCGACGCAATAGGCTGCTCCAACGCGCGAACGATCACCGCCTTTTCATCCGGCAGACCCGCCGTGTGACTCGGCTCAATGACCGTGGTGCGCCCGTCGGGAAATTCGACCGGCAACCATCCCTGGCCATAGGCGAGATTCACTTTCATCTCCGGCGAATTTATCGGCACGACCACGATGGGGCCAACGGAAATATGTGGCTTCTCTTTCCGGCTGATTTTTTCCCGCGAGCGGTTCAACGTGCGCGCATGACCATTCACCAGCCGGGCGCGCACCTCGATCACATGCTGCGCCAGACGCGCATTCATCACGTGCAACTCAGCACAATGGCCGACATCAAGGCCAACATGCTGCTCACCGTCGCCTCTCTTGTCGCCACGATTGCCGTGCCGAACCTTCTGATCCCGATTCTGCGTTGGGCGGTGCTGGTGTTGATGCTGTTTTGTCTGCTCACCATCGTGCTGGCCATTTATGCCGTGATGCCGAGATTTTCCGCGACGGGTACGGGACAAAACCCGGAGCGTGGCCCCATGTTCAACCTGCTCTTCTTCGGCGACTTCGTGCAGATGCCCTATGGCGAGTTTGAGGAGGCGATGGGAAAAGTGCTGAATGATCCGAGCCAATTATATGAGGCACAGGTGCGGGAGATTTACGCGCTCGGCACGTTCCTCGCGAAAAAGAAATATCGGTTTCTTCGCCTCGCCTATCTGACGTTCCTTATTGGCCTGCTGGCCAGCGCGGCAACGTTCGCGGTCACGGCGCTTTCCTGAACGGCCCAGCGTGAACTATTTGGTCACAGCCTTTTCGTAGCGCTTCAACGTCGCCTCGAATTCGGATTTTCTATCCGCGTCCTCGTTCAGTTCGATGGCCCGCTTCTGTTGCTTCACGGCCTCGGCAACTTTGCCCGTGTCGAACAACGCACGCGCGTAAGTGTCGATGATGTTCGCGTCCTTGCCTTCGGAAGCGTCGAACGCGGCTTTGGCCATTTTCATCGCGAGCTTCAAATTGCGCGTCTTGATCTTTTCGTCCGTGAGCAGCGTCCAGGCAATCTCGTTGAGCGTCTCGGCGTCATCCGATGGCGTCGCTTCAAGTTTCCTCGCCAGTTCCTCGACCTTGCTCTCGTCGCCTTTGCCGGTGACCGCTCGATAGTACTCCTGGAACAGGCGCTGAAGCTGAAACTGCGCTTTGAACTCGGCGAACTTGAAATCCTTCGGCGCGAGCGGCGCGGCCTTCTTTTCGAGCACTAGCAATTCAGTCTCGCTTTTTCCGGTGACGAGAGCGCGCTGATAATCGCGCATCAGGCTTTGGAAGCGCGCCGATTTGCGCAAATCGGCCAGGTCCAGTTTTTGTTCGGGATCAATGCCGCCGAGTTCCTTGTCGAGGGCGGCGATTTGGACGGCGAGCTTGTCGAGCTTCGCGTCGTCTTCGCCTTTCATCGCCATTTCGAAGTATTCCTGGATTTTGCGCTGCGCGCCGTCGCGCTTCTTCTCGACGGCGAGGTCAAACGTGTTCGCCGCCATCTGATCGAGCACGCGCTCCAAACCAGACATCGGGTGCCCGTGCCATGCGATGCGTCCTTCCTTGTCCACGACGAACGCGTGCGGAATGCCGTTGATACCGTACTTCTCCATGTAGCCGGCGGAGGTCTTGTTGTCTTTATCCAACGCGACGGTGTAATCCATCTTGTCGCCCATGCTGTCCACAAACGGCTTCACCTTCGCCGAAGTTTCATCACTGACGCCGATCATAATCACGTCGCGCTTCGCATATTTCTTCTGCATCTCCGTGAGATGCGGAATGCTCACCCGGCACGGTCCGCACCACGTCGCCCAAAACTCGACCACGACGACCTTCTTCCCTTTTACCGCGGCGAGGTCCACAGGTTCCCCTTTGATCCATTCGGAGATTTCAAGCGGCGCGGCGGGTTCGCCCAACTCCGCGGCGGGCACAGCGCTGGCGAACGGCAGCGCGACGGCCAATGACAACAGCTTTGCAAGAAACGTTTTCATAGCTTGGTGTTTGAGAGTTGAAGGTTGTCTGGTGTTTGGTGTTTGGGTCTTGGTGTTTTGTTAACCGACCGCCTGCACCCACTTCCGCGCAATGGATTCCAAATCGGGTGAGCCATTGGCCGGCGCGCCATTGCTAAAGAACGCCGACTCGATTTCCCGAATCTGCTTCTGCAATGACTGGCGTGCGCCTTCGTCCAGTTTCGCCGCGCGCTCGCGCTGGATGCGGCGCAGGAACGCCACGACGGAAAAGGGAGTAATCTGTGTTGGCACAGCAAGACCATCTGCTGTCTGCGGGTGGTGCTCACGCTTCGCGCGACGAAACACATACAATCCTACGCCGAGCGCCAGTACGCCAGCCGCAATCAAAATGTTTCGCACGATGCTACTCCCGGTACTCCGCAGCGGCACACCGGCCAGCGCCTGCTTCGCGTCCACGGCCACGAGGTCGGCGTCCTGATAATGTTTGTATTCCACAGTGTCGGTCTTGATGCCGGACTTCAGTGCCGGGAAGTGCAACACGACGTTGCCGCGCAAATCCTTCTTGCGCTTATACGTGAACTGCCATCCGCGATCAGCCTGCGCATTTTTGTTCCGGCCATCGCTCACGAATTGTGTGACTGATAATCCATTGTCCGTCACTTCCACGTCGAAGCCTTCGCGCGCGAAGTCGAACATCTGCACGTGCGACGGAATCACGCCCTTGCCTTTTGCTGCGACTTCCACGACGACCTTGCCTTCTTTCTGCCACTCACGCTCATCCATCGTGAACGTGAGCGAGAGATTATCGCACGGACGCAGCGCTGCTTCGCTGTCCTTCGCGTCGATGGGCTGCACCTGCGAGCGAATCGGCAGCACGACCTGGCCCGCCTGATCGGAAAAATCCATGTCGAGCTGAATGGATGGAATGCGGTCCACCGCCGAGTCCTTCGCACGCAACACGAAATACGCGAGCGGCGTTTCCTGCCAGCCTTCGCGCGGCAGATCGATCGCCTTCACACTCGCATCGTGGAAAGTGACGGACGCGACCTCGAACGTTTCATCCAGCGCCGCGTGAATGTTTTTGCTGAACTCATCACGGTAATTGACCGCCTTCTGCCCGGCGCTCCCGTAGTAGATGATGTTGCGGCCTTGCGACTGAAGGTTCTGCAAATACTTCGTGAACCCGCCGCTCTCGCGCGCGAGCTGCCGCGTATGCTCCAGGCTCACGAACGCGCCGAACGGCGTACGCCCGACACGCGTCGGGCCGTCCACCGTGAGCCTAAGTTGCACCTCATTCACCAGTTCCTGGTAATTGTTCAGCGCCTCAGTCGCGGACTTTGCGCTGGGATGCTGCTCGCCAACAACTTGCAACCCCGCGCTGAGGAATTTCTGCTTCATGTTCGCCGGGACCTGCGACAGCACGCTGCCGAGCATCTCGCCGAATTTGGTCAGGTGTCCTTCTGCCGCTTCACCCGGTAACGCGCGCATGGCATCACCGATGATTTTCAATCCTGGATCTGATCGCGCTGACGCGCGCGTGAGCTGCGAGAGATCGCTCGCGCCGAGCATGACGAAGAACCACATCTGGTAAGGCTCCATTGTCCACTGCCCCTTGGGCATTTCGGGAACCTTGCTCGCGTAAATCTCCGATGCGTTCCTATAACTGCCGAAAGCCTCGTCTCGCAGGTTCACGTAATCGCTCAGCTTGATTTGTCGGGAGAACTCGTACTCCGACGCGTCAAAGAACAACTGGCCGCGCACGATGAACTCCTTCCACTCTGCGTTCGTGGGCGACAGTCCGCGCTTCACCAGTTCCAGCGCCGTGCGATAACCGCGCGAGACTTCGTCTTTCACTTCCGTCTCCGTGCGATTCGATCCGGCCTGTTGCTGTTCCTGCGGGTCCCGCCATTGCGCTCCCAGTTTCGTGCGCATTCCAGTGACAAGGCTCATCAGTTCCGCGCGATTCATTTTCTCCGGTGGGCCAAAAATCGCCTCGATGTCTTCGAGCCGATAAACCTCCGCGCCACTGTGAATGCTCATGAAGCTTTGAATGATCGTCGCCGGCTCAATCGGCTCCGGTGAAAGTTCCCGCAGCGCCGTCAGCACGTTCTTGAACTCCGCCACGTTCTGGTTTTGGCGGAGGCGCGTGAGCGGGATGCCCTGCGTGGGTGGCTTCGCAATGCTGTAGCCGAGCAAACGCATGCGCACCACGTTCGGGTCTTCCTGTTGCACCATGCGCTTCTTCACCCAGGCGGCGAGATAGTCCTGGCACAATTCCTTTTCCTGGCCGGGATGGTCCTTGAGATAGCCCTTGAGCGTGTCGAGCGTCATTCCGGTCGGGTTCAACAAAGTCACCTTGAGCAACGTGAGGTTCACACGCTGGGCCAGTCCCTGGTTCAAACGGCGAATAAGCGATGAAGACGGCGCGCGCGCTAGAATGACTTCCGGCGAAAGAGTCCTCGGTCGAGCCTGCACGTTCACGTTCCGGTAAATGTAGTAGTCCTGCTCGATGATGTTCTGCTCCTGGTTCCGCCCGCCAGCGCGATAAGTCTGCTCTGCCTCGCCCAGCCAATTCATGATCAGCACGTTGATCGCTTCCGGCAGCGCGCTTTTCTTTGCTTCAAGCACGCGCAACAGGATGCCTTGCATGGCGAGGCTCTGCTCACGTTGTTTGAGGTCGCTCCCTTTTTGCGTCTGATGCCCGACTTCGCCGAGCGCGAGAATGAGATCGACCATGATGGTCGGCTGCGTGAGAAAATTCTCGCGGATGAGTTGCTCCGCGTCATCGGGTTCGAGCGCGGGCAGCAGTTTCACAAAACGATCTGTCGCTTGCTTGAAGATGCCGCGATCGTTCGACCCGAAGCGGCTCGTCTGCATCATGAATGCGCACAATTCAGCGGCGCGTTTGAGCTGCCGCTCGTCGCGTTTCTCCACGCCGGTCTGGGTGAAATACTCCATCGTCAGCACCAGCGTGAGCGTGTCGGAGTTGTCCCATTCCTCTCGCTTGAGCGGAAGGTAAGGGCCGGAGTCGCTCATCCAGCCGACACTCGAAAGCAGTTGCGCCGCGAGCTTCTTGCCTGACGGCGTCGAGCCGCCAATGCCCTTCAAACCTTTTTCCAGTCGCGTCAGAAAATCATTTTTCCCGCCCGTACCGATGGCGACCCTGACCAGTGCCGTCAGGCTGGCAATGTGCGATTCGCTGAGGTTTGCCGGCGCGGCATCAATCACCGCGTAGAAATCATCGCTCAGGAGCAGTCCGCGGCGCGTGTTCGCCGCAGGCGCGGCCGGCATGATCGGATTGCCGTTCGCATCATACGTGACCGTGCTCGCCGTGCTGCGTGATTGCGATTGCTGGAAGAACTGCGCGGCGGACTGCGAGTTCGTGGTGAGCGAATCCAGCAGCCGCGTGTAAGCCTTCATCGCATCTTCTTCCGGCAACGTCTTGAGCGCCGCGCCGACTGAGGCCCAGTCCCCGAGCAGAATCGCGAGCCGGAACCGCTCGGACTCCGACAGCTTGCCTCCCGATTGTTGCGAGCGCACTGCGGCGAACAACGCTTCCGACGTGCGATCAAAACTCATCGTGTGAATGGCATTGGTAAGTTCAGGCGGCATCTCTTTCGCGGCAGTGTCGCTAACCTTCTTCGTCGTGCGATTGGTGGACGTGCTCGGCTCAGCCACGTTTTGCGTCGCGGCATTAGTCGCCGTGCGCACGGCAGTCGTTACGACGCGACGGACCGCCGTGGTGTTGGTTGAAGTTTGCGCTGGCGCAATATTGCCAGTGAACAACAGCGCCGCCAAAGGCAAACCAACCTGAAATCTGATGAAAGGACTTTTGTTCATGGGTTGATCTCCGTTGAAAAACTCACGACCCCGGCCCTCCCGGGAACCGCTGCGTTCCTGCACCCGCAGCGGGCGGTCCTTCGTTGCCCTCGCCAATGCCGGGCCGATTGCCTCTGCCACGCTGCCCACGCCGCCTTGCCATTTGTTCCGACAATCCTTGCCCCGCCATCGCTTCCCCTTCTTCCGGCAATGGACGCGCCATCAGTTCAACCAGACCCATGCGCTGCAACCGCACGGCGCTTTCGAGGTTCGTCTGCTGAAGTTGAGAGTAGTTCGTGCGGCCCGCGAACAATGTCTCCTCGGACAGCAATCGAAAATTCTGCCGAGCCAACTCCGCTTCCTCCATCCACAGATCCTTTTGCGCGCCTTCCAGCCGCATCACCCACGCGGCGTGATAATGAATGCGGCCCGCCAGTTCGCGCGCTTCGCGTTGTAACTCGGCGGGCTGACTATGGAATCTCGATTCGTTGATCAGTCCGTCGATTCCGTCAATGGCCTCAACCGCGCCGCCTTGCCGGTAACGCGCGCGAACCAGTGCGATGTCGAGTTGCGTCTTGAGCCGCGGGTCGGTGTTCCGTACGCGCTCAGACGCATCGCGGAACAGCGTCTCGGCCTCGCGCCAGTTCTTTTGCGCCTCCGCCTTTTGCGCCTGCTGGATCAGCTTGTGCGCCTGATCGCGCGCAAACCATTTCTGTCCGGGACCGTAATGCCAGACGACGAACGGAAGCGGGAGCAGGAGCCAGAGGAAGAGCGCGAGGCGTTTCATAACAGCGTCCCCGCCTGCAAACCGTCAGGCGCCTTTTGGAGTTTGATGTTTGTTTGGTGTTTGGAGATTGGTGTTTGGTGTTTTATCTGCATCGGCTTCCACGCGCTGCCAAAGTATTCGAGCAGCAGCGGAAGCAGGCACAACAGCGCCGTGCTCGACGCGAGGACCACGAGGGCGATCACGCGCAGATTCACCTGAAACTTGTCCCGGCGTTCATCGGGCGCAATGAGCCGGCGCAACATCTCGCTGGGGATGTGTTTCACGTTACCGTTGTGATACTGCCCGCCCATGCGCCGGGCAAGTTGCGAAAGTGAGGCATTGTCCTGACGCGACAAATGTCCATCGATGAATGTTCCGCGCGCCACATCGCCGACGCCGGCGAAAATGACTTCAGCGACAGACGACGGCATCAATTTCAATCCGCTGTCGGGCACCGTATCGCCATCGGTGAGGACGAGCATTGTGGTGCTCTTGCGCGGGAAATCTTTCACCAATTCGCCCGCGCTGTTCAGCGATTTGATCAAATCCGTTTTGCCGGGTCGGAAGGCGATGTGCAGCGGCATGTTGTCGGCGAAGTTCCAGATTACTTCGCGATCAGCGCATTCTTTCACCAGCAGCATCGCGTCGGTGTAGAAACACGCCATCGTGGTTTTCACTTCGTCACTGGAAGCACGGCCAATCACGGACTTGAGAACCTCTGCGGCGCGTTCCGAGCGTTTTGTTTTGCCCCCTTCGCCCGCGTCCTCAAGGTGCATGCTCGGCGAAACATCCAGCAGCACCATGAGATGACGCGTGGCCGCGGCTTTGCGTTCGCGGGAACGGCTTGAACCTTCGAACGCCATCAGAACGACGAGCGACCACACTGCTCCGGCCAGCGCCAGAACGCGAAATAACGGCGTGACTTTTGTCCATACGCACGGCTGGCTGCCCGGCCCGAAGGCAAGGCGTGCCAACCGTCGAACGCGCCGCGCGTGAAGCCATTCCGCGAGCACACCCAGCGCTGCAGCAGCAACAGCAGCCCACGTGGCAATGGCAATGATGTCTTCGTTCAACATGGGTTCACCGCGTGTGCGTTGGTTTACGCCGCACAAACTTTTCAATCCCAAAGGGATTGTGTCGCTCAGCCCAGGGTTGTGAGGCACGAGCTACCCTGGGAGACAGGTGAGGAGATTCATTCAACCCTGAAAGGGTTGAGGTGATGTTCGAGCGCAAGCAAAACACCGCAACCCCTTCAGGGTTGCGACGATGCAATTGAATGACACCCAGGGTAGCTCGTGCCTCGCAACCCTGGGCTGACGGACGGAATCCCGTTGGGATTCTATTTTCGGTTTTGTTCACCATGGCGTGTATCTCAATCCCAACAGCGTCAGCCCCCAAATCCCCGCGATGGCCAGCCCTGTCCACGCAAGCGGTTTGTAATAGTCCACCCAGTCGGAAGTGGTTTGCTTGAAGTGCGCCTTCTGCATCTGATCGATCTCGCGGAAGACAGTTTCGAGTGCGGATGGGTCGCCGACCTGAAATACTTTCCCGCCCGTGATCGCGCCGATGGTGTAAATGCCGCCCACGCCGAACATCTCGTTGCCAATCAGAATCGTGAACACGCGAATCTTGTGGTCCGCCAGTTCCTGCGCGATTTGCCGATCGCCTCCGCCACCGAAGTCTGCACTCCCGCCGTCGGTGATGAGAATGATGGCGCGGTCGCCTTCCTTCGTGCGCGCGAGGCGTTCCTTGCAGCCACGCAGCGCGCGCGCGATGAGCGTGCCGCCAAACCAAGGCGGCATGTTCGCGGGCCGCACGAATGGCAATGCATTCCGGATCGCAGACAACTCTTTGGTGGGCGGGAACCAGTGCAAGTATTCGGAGCCAAAAATCGTGAGACCAAACGCATCGCCCTGGCGGTACTCGCAGAAGTCGCTCGCCGCCGCCATCGCCGCGTCAAAACGCGTGTTGCCGCCACGGGCGCGGTAGCCGCCAAACGGCACGCTCATCGAACCGGAGACGTCGAGGCAGATGATGATGTTGTTCAGGATGCGTTCGTTCTCCGGCGGCGCGGG
>JGI10216J12902_105165991_pt1 | contig 13248 bp, 15 predicted proteins | sample KanNatreferecore_FD_12902 | JGI IMG/M metagenome (IMG submission 12902)
GGCGACGTGCACGTGGTCTGGGAGAAGTTCTGCCGGTACTTCGACGTCGAACCGCGGATCGTCCCGCTCCAGCGCGGCAAGTACACGATCGGCCCCGAGGACGTCGAGCCGCACATCGACGGGAACACGATCGGCGTCGCGGCGGTCCTCGGTACGACGTTCACCGGCCACAAGGACGACATCGGCGGCATCAACGACCTGCTGGTCCGGATCAAGAACGAGCGGAAACTCGACGTACCGCTGCACGTGGACGGGGCCAGCGGCGCGTTCGTCTGGCCGTTCCTGTACCCGCACTCCGAGTGGGATTTCCGGCTCGAGCAGGTGCGGTCGATCAACACCTCCGGGCACAAGTTCGGCCTCGTGTATCCCGGCATCGGCTGGCTGATCTTCCGGTCCACAGAGGACCTCAACCCCGACCTGGTGTTCAAGGAGAACTACCTCGGCAAGACGGACTCGACGTTCACGCTGAACTTCTCGACCGGGTCGGCGATGGTGGTCGCGCAGTACTACAACTTCGTCCGCTACGGCCGCCCCGGCTACACCTACATCATGGAGAACATGCAGCGGAACGCCGAGGTGCTCGCCGACAAGCTCGAGAAGATGGGCGACTTCCGCGTGATCGGGCGCGAGTACGAGCAGCTTCCGCTGGTCGCGTTCAAGCTGACCGAGGGGCATTCGTACGACGAGTTCGACGTCGCCTGGCAGTTGTCGGCCGAACGCGGCTGGATGGTCCCGGCGTACACGATGCCGCCGGACGCGCAGGACGTGACGATCATGCGGGCTCTGGTCAAGCAGACCCTGAGCCGCGAACAGGTCGACACGCTGGCGCGGGACATCGAGGACGCGTGCCGGACGCTGGAGAAGAAGGGCGGGGCGCACGAGTCGGAGCGCCGGAAGATGGTGGTCGGCTCCGGCCACTGATCCGGTCGTACGACGGCGATGGCGATCGTGAGCAGGTCAGGGCTGCCGGTCGACGTGCCGGCGGATGCGACCGATCTGGTGGTCGAAGGCCCGCGCCCGTTCGTCACCCGGGTGCAGTACCGGCGTGCCGACGGCCGGCTCGTGCAATGGGAGGCACGCGCGCGCCGCAAGGCGGCCGGCGCGCACGGTCGCGGTACGACGTGGTGGACGGGGCTCCTGTTCGCGATCGGGTCGGCGTGTTTCGTGCTGGGCCCGATCCCGGAGTACGCGGATGCCGTTGGAGCGCACGTGGATGCGCTGACGTACTTCGTCGGCTCGCTGTTCTTCACTTCGGGCGCATACCTGGCGTACCTGCAGGTGGTGCGACAGGTCGGGCATCGCTGGTTCGCCTGGGCGCCGCACAGTCCGGGGTTCTGGGCGTGTGCGATCCAGTTGGTCGGCACGCTCTACTTCAACGTGACCACCTTCACCGGGCTGTTCGACGTACCGTCCGATCTGGAGAACCGGATCGTCTGGCGGCCGGACGCGATCGGCTCGGTGTGCTTCCTGGTGTCGTCGGCGATTGCGTTCGCGGAGGCCGGGCACCGCTGGTGGTCGTGGCGGCCGGGTCAGCGCGACTGGCACATCACCGCACTCAACCTGTGGGGCTCGATCTTCTTCGGTCTGTCGGCGATCGGCGCCCATTTCGACTCCGCCGGCTCCCTGTCCAACGTCCAACTCGCCAACGGCGGTACCTTCCTCGGCGCCGTCTGCTTCCTGATCGCCTCCCTCCTGACCATGCCCGAAGGCCGAACCGAGGCCGCGTCATCCAGTTCGGGTGATCCTGCTGTCGACAGCCAGCGCCGAGACTCGGGGGCATGAGCACGTCGTCCCGCGGCCACTGCCATCATGGTCAGCCGATCACACCTGTGATGATGCGAAGCGGCGTGATGTCGAACATCGCATCCTCCGGCGGGTTCGCAAGGTAGGCGTCGCGGTCGGCCGGAGGCAGGTACTTCTCAACCATCGCGTGCAGGAGGTCCGGGGACAGCGGGTCGAGGGTGGCGCTCCCCTGCACGTTGACATACTCAGCCGTCGGTCCATCGGCGACCTGCACGCAGAGCGACAAGGTGCCAGAGCCTTCGCGGTGCAGCCGAGTCTTCTTCGACTTGGACGGCGTCATCACCTGAAACCTGTTCTCGCCGGGCAGATGACGAAACCACACCGGCGCCACATGCGGAGGCCACCCCGGTTCGTCAACCGCCAGCACGGCAACCAACGGCCGGGCCAAGAACTCGTCAACCTCGTCGTCGGTCATCTTGCGGAAACCCACGGTTGCTCCCTTCCTCGGCGTCAGGTGCAACCTTCCTGCAAGCCACCGACAGTTTCCGGCGGAGATTTAGGATGCGGCTACATCGACGGAGGGCGACGGATGTTGACGTATGAACTGACTTCGCGGGATTTGGAGGACGTGCGGTTCGCGGTGTCGCCGGTGATGGAGATGGTGCTGTCGTTGCGGGCGTTGCGGGATCCGGGGCGGTTTCCGTTGCAGCTGGCGTGGGTTCGCGCCGTGCAGCGGCGGGTCGAGGAGCTGGACTGGTCGGTACTGCGGTGGCTCGTCAACGACACCATGGGCAGCCCGGACTTCCTCACCCCTCGGCCGACGTCACCACTCACACAACTCGAGGACGAACTCGCGATCATCGCCGCCGTCGACCGCCCAACCTTCGAGCGACAACTGATCGCCGTCAACAAGAAACTCCCCGACGAGCTCGCCGGCCCCGACGGCGTGTCCAAGGTCCTCGATGCCCTGACCGAATACTGGCGTACGGCGATCGCGCCGTACTGGAACCGGATGCGGACGATCCTCTCCGCGGACATCAGCTATCGCGGTCACATGCTCACCCAGCACGGCACCGGCGCGATGCTCAACGGACTCGGCCCCGCGATCAGCTACAAGGACGGCCTCCTCAAGGTCGACCGGGTCAGCGACCCGAGCCGGACCGAGCGCATCGACGGACGCGGCCTGGTTCTCCAGCCGACATTGTTCGGCCCGCACGCGGTCATCCCGTTCGACATCGGAGCCGAGCCCCTGCTCGGCTATCCCCCACGCGGCCAGGCGACACTGTGGTCGGTCGTCGAACCGCCGTCGCGCAAGGACCTGGCCCAGTTGATCGGTACGCCGAGAGCCCACATCCTCACGTTGCTCACGCATCCGCGGACCACGACCGACCTGGCCGGTGAGCTGAAGGTGACGCCTAGCGCGGTCAGCCAGCACCTCCAACTGCTCCGCCGTACGGGCCTGGTCGAACCGCAGCGCACCGGCAAGCAGGTGCTCTACAAGCCGACCGAACTCGCGGCTCTGCTCACCGGCGCGGACCTCGACTGAGCCATTGACGCCCTGCCCGCGCGGATCGCCGGAGATCGTGGTCAGCGACGGCGAGATGAGCGCGGCGGCCTCGATGTCGTCGAACCCCATCACCGCGATGTCCTCCGGGACGCGCAAGCCCTTCTCCCGGACAGCGTCCAGCGCGCCGATCGCGACCACGTCGTTCGTGCACAACACCGCGTCCGGCGGTTCCTTCAGGTCGAATAACGAACGCAGTCCCTCAGCACCGAAGGACCGCGAGAACTCACCGCGGACGACCAGCAATCGGCTGAACCCGATGCCGGCCGACGACAACGCCCGCCGGTACCCCTTGACCCGGTCCGCCGGCGGTCCGTCGCCGGACGCCCCGGTGATGAACCCAATGCGCCGGTAACCGCGATCGACCAGGTACCGCGTCGCGATCTCCCCCGCGGCAAGATCGTCCGACGACAGTACGTCGATCCCCGGCTCGGCCTTGCGCCCACCCATCAGCGCCACCGGGATGCCTGCTTCGACGGCGGCCTCGACATCGGTCGCCTTGCTGTAGTACCCGGCGAACACGATCCCGTCGACGCTCCGGGTCACCATCTGCGCCACCAGCGCCCGCTCGGCCTCCGGATCGCCGTCCGTGTTGCCGATCAGGACCTGGTACCCGGGCTCGCTGACGACATCCAGCAGACCCCGCGCGACCGAAGGATAGAAGGGGTTCGTGATGTCCGGGACGATCAGCGCGATCGTGTGCGTACGACGCATCCGCAAGCTCTGCGCGACCTGGTTCGGCTCCCAGCCGAGCTCGTCCATCACCGCCCGCACGCGCGCCCGCGTAGCCTCCGACACCGGCCGCCGCCCCGACAACACGTGCGAGACCGTCGTCGGACTCACGCCCGCCCGAGCAGCAACATCCGAGATGCCGACCCGCTTGCCTGGCACCGACGGCCCCGGCCGATCACTCACCCGTGGTCCGGCCGGTTCCCGTACCCGAGGTCGTTCACGATGTCGAAACTCTGATCCCCGTACGGCGCCTGCGGCTGCGCCACGTCGATCCCCAGATCGAACCCGACCTCCCCCTCCTCCTCACCAAGCTCAGGCTCCTCGACCTCGTCCGCCGGCCCATACTCACTCATCCAGCTCTCCCATCAGCCACCACTCAACGCCAGCAGTATGAACCAACGAACCGACGCTTACGGGTTCTGTTTGTCACCATTCGGAGGCGTGGGGTGGGCGGCGGACGCCAGATCCTCCTCAGCCGGCGTGCTGACTGGTTGTGGAGTGGCTGGGGTTGTTGGTTGCAGGGTGTCGGGGGGTTCGGCCGTAGCGCGGTCGTCGGCCTCGGCTTCCGCCGCCTGGCGGCGTATCCACTTCGTTCGCCCCACCTTGGCCGATCCCAGGATCGCCGCGATGACGATCGCGGTGATCACCCCGGACACGTCGAGCAGGCCCCAGGCCCGGTGGTACCACGGGGGTTGCTTCTTGACGTCGACGTTGATCGATCGGTCGAACGTGCGGTTGCTGAGCGGGAGGTCGTCCAGCACGACGACCAAAGTCAGCCGAAGCGTCTTGAGGCCGTCGTCCTGCGGGGTGACCCGCCAGGCCCACTCGGTCACGCCGTCGACGAGTTGGAGCTCGTCGCTGAGCGACTCTACGTCGAACCCCGCTCCCCGGAGGTCCGCTCGCATGTAGGTGCCAACGGGGAGCTTCTCGGTGGTGACCTGAGGGGTGCCTGGCAGCGCTGTCAACGAGGGCGACACCGTCGCGGTGCCGCGCTGGACCCGCACCGTGAGCTCGAAGTCTTCTTGCACCCTTGCCTGAGCGGGCGGGTTGTAGGCGACAAGGCCTTCCTCGAGCTCACGTTTTGCGGCCCGCTCGTACTCCTCGCGCGACGTCGGCGGCTCGCTCGACTCCCCTTGGGTCGGCCGCGTCGAAGGCGGCGCAGTCGGCCGCGTCGAGGGCGGGGGCTGCGACGCCTGAGGCAGGCTGTCGGTCGGCTCCACCGGTTCCGTCACAGGCCCGGACGTTGTCGGACTCGCGCCGACCGGCGGGCCGGTCGAACGAAGCGAGACCTGAAGCGTCACCAAGACCACGGCCAGGACAGCGACGACCAGTCCAGCGGCCGCCAGCACGTAGCGCCGGCGCCGTTTACCCCCGTGAGCCTGATCATTTTGTCCCATCACAGCTCACCTACCCCCGGTACTCACGGTAACGGTTTCCTGCTGGAAGGAGCGTCGCGAGACGGGTTAGATACGCTGGAAGACGTGAGCTAGAGTCAAAAGTCCGCGGGAGCTCCCAGGAGTGGGCTGAGAGGGTGACTGGGCCGTCACCGACCGCCGAACCTGAATCGGGTAATTCCGGCGTAGGGAGGAAGCGATGAATTCTGTCTGGGTCAACGGTACGGCGACCGACGTACCACCCGGCCGGTCCGTGGCCGAGCTGGTCGAGGAGTACTCCGACCGCACCACCGGGATCGCGGTGGCGGTCAACCAGACCGTGATCACCAAGGCCGAGTGGGCACGGACCGCGGTGCGGCCCGGCGACCGGGTCGAGATCGTCAGCGCGACGCAGGGAGGCTGACATGGATGATCCACTGGAGCTCGGCGGGCGGACGTACACCTCACGGCTGATCATGGGGACCGGCGGTTCGGCCAACCTCGAGCAGCTCGAGGAAGCCTTGGTTGCCTCCGGCACCCAACTGACCACGGTCGCGATGCGCCGGCTCGGCACCGGCCACGAGGGGTCCGTGCTCGACGTACTCGAGAAGCACAACATCGACGTCCTGCCGAACACGGCCGGCTGCCACACCGCGGCCGAGGCGGTGCTGACCGCGAAGCTCGCCCGGGAGGCGTTGCAGACCGACCTGATCAAGGTCGAGGTCGTCGCCGACGACTACCTGCTGCTGCCTGATCCGGTCGAACTGCTCGACGCTGTGGACGCCTTGGTGGCCGACGGGTTCACCGTGCTGCCCTACACGAACGACGATCCGATCCTCGCGCGCCGACTGGAGCAGGCGGGCTGTGCCGCGGTGATGCCGCTGGCCGCACCGATCGGGTCCGCGCTCGGCATCCGCAACCCGCACAACCTCGCCCTGATCGTCGGAGCAGCGAACGTGCCGGTGATCGTCGACGCAGGCATCGGTACGGCGAGCGACGCCGCGCTGGCCATGGAGCTCGGCTGCGACGCAGTCATGCTCGCGACCCCGGTCACCCGGGCGGAGAAGCCCGCACTGATGGCCGCCGCGATGCGCGACGCCGTCTCCGCCGGCCGATCCGCCCGCCTGGCCGGTCGCGTTCCGCGCCGCTGGCAATCGGCGCTGGCCTCGTCCCCTACGACCGGTCTTCCCGCATTCTGACCGCCAGTTCACCGGCGTCTGCCAGGTCGATCGGCCGGTCGAGGAGGAGCGCGCTCAACGAGAGCGTGAGGTCCTGGTTCGGCTGCAGGGTGAGCGGGGTGTCCCAGGCAAGGGCCGGACAGGCGCCCACGTAACTCTCGGATCGCAGGAACCACGGGCGGACGTCGTCGGGCTGCACCAAGAGCAAGGTGGTCTGCGGCTGGACGAACGCGAGCCACGGACTCGACGAGCCATGGGCGGCGTCGGTCCCTTCGCCGAGAGCGCTGAGTACGACGGTGCCCTCCGCGGACGGCAGTCGCCAGAAGATCCCGCCGTACCCGGCTCCGACGCGGCCCGAGGTTGCGGGGCTGTCGATGTGGATCGGGCCGTAGCGAGCGGTGAGGACGCTCCGCCAATCGAGCCGCCAGCCGCCGAACGCGAGTACGCCGGTGAGCCGCCGGAGCTCGACGACTTGCGGCCGGCCTTGTTCGTCGTACCAGGTGATGTCGTCGGTGAGGGTGTGCGCGTCGTCGACGGTGACGCCTCGGCTGCGTTGCTGGCCGTGGTTCGTGAGCAGGGTCGGGCCCTGACCACGGATGAAAGTCCGGCCGCCCCAGTGCGACGTACCGTTGACCAGCGCGACGGCGAGCGAGACGCCGTAATGGTGGCGATGGTCGACCGGGCTCACCTCTGTGAGCGGTTGTCCGGCAAGCGTGCGAACCGGGTGGAGGTACGGCCGCGGCGAGTGCACCTGTGGCATCCGTCGGCCGAACTCGTACCGAGCGAGCAGCCCGGCGTCACTCCCGAGCTCGAAGATGTCGCCCTGCTGCCGCCATCCGACGCTTCCGGCCGGCGCATTCCCCGTGAGCTGCGGAGCCTGCGGCACCGGACCGGTACTGGCCCGCACAGCCAGCCGCAATTCCGGTACGGCGTCCTGTGAGCCATTCGATCCCGCGATTGTCGAGTGCAACCGCCGCCACGCCAGCTCGCCGAGCTCCTTCTGCGGTACGCGCACGGTCGTCAGCGACGGTACGGCGAACCGCGACAACCCGATGTCGTCCGTACCGGTCACCGACAGGTCACCTGGTACGGCGACGCCGACCTCGTTGAGCCGGGCCAGCAAGCCGAACGCCACCAGGTCGTTGAACGCGACCACCGCGGTCACCTGTGATTCGAGCACCCGCTCGACCGCGCCGTACCCGTCCTCGATCGACCAGCCGCAGTCGAGCCGGACGATCTCGAGACCCGGGATCTCCCGCTCGGCCACCTCGAGCGATCGCAGCCGGGCCGCGTTCGACGCACTCGCCGACGGGCCGGACAGGAAGGCGAGCCGGCGATGCCCCAGGCCGACCAGGTGATCCACGACGATCCGGACGGCGCGGCCGTAGTCGACCACCACCGACGAGACGTCGGCCGGTCCCTGCCGGTTGACCAGGATCACGGGCTGCACCTGCGGCAGCAGTTCGAGCAGGCTCTTCTCCTCCAGCCGCGGCGAGACCATGATCAGCGCGTCGCAGCGGCGCCGAGCCTCGACGGCGATCGACGCCTCGGCGGTCGGGTCCTCGTCGGTCTCCGCGACCAGCACGCGGTAGCCGGCGGCCGCGGACGCGTTCGTGATGCCGCGCAGGATCTGCTGGAACAGCGGGTTGCCGAGGTCCGGGACGACCAGCGCGACCATGTTCGTCCGGCCGAGGGACAGGCTGCGGGCCAGGTCGCTGGGCCGGTAGTTCAGCCGGTCAGCGGCGGCGCGAACCCGCGCGACGATCTCCGGCGCGACGGTGAGCCGCCCGTTCATGACCCGGGACACGGTCGCCCGCGACACCTCCGCCTCTCGCGCGACGTCGGCGATCGTGATCGAATCCTTCGGTGTCCGGCCCACCTCCGTATCCTCCCAACCGGAAACCGGTTTCTCAAGCCTTGTCGGCGAGGCGGGTGCGATCAGGAAGCCGGCAGGTGGACCTCGAACGTTGAGGGCGAGGTGATGTGGATGGTGCCGTGGTGGCGGGTGACGATGCCGGCGACGATCGAGAGGCCGAGGCCGGCGCCGCCGGTATCTCGGGTCCGGGCGTTGTCGAGCCGGACGAAACGGTCGAACACTCGGTCCCGGTCGGCGGGCGGGATCCCGGGGCCGTCGTCGGAGACCGTGAGTACGACGGTGCCCTCGGACTCCGCGAGACCGAAGGTGATCGTGGTCCGGGCGTGCCGGGCGGCGTTGCCGGCGAGGTTCTGGATCATCCGGGTCAACGCGGCCTGGTCACCGCGAACCTGGCCGGCGGAGACGGCCGCCGTACGCACCGTAAGGTTTGTTGCCATGCGCAACCGTTGGGCTTCGGCGAAGAGCAGGTCGTCGAGGTCGACCGGCGTACTCGGAGGTTCGGTGTGGTGCTCGTCGGCGCGGGCCAGCAGGAGGAGGTCGTCGACCAGGTGCTGCATGCGGGCGTCCTCGGCGACGACCGTCTCGGCGAGTTCGCCGACGGTGGTGCGCTCCGGATGGGCCTGTGCGACCTCGGCGTGCTGGCGGATCGAGGCGATAGGCGAGCGCAGTTCGTGCGAGGCGTCGGAGACGAAGCGGCGCTGGGACTCGTGGGCGCGTTGCAGCCGGTCGAGCATCCGATTCATCGTCCTCGCCAGCCGGCCGATCTCGTCCTGGCGGGTGGCGGGGACGCGCCGATGCAGCTCGGTTGCGGTGATCGCGTCCACCTCCCGCCGGATCGCGGTCACCGGCGCGAGCATCCGCCCGGTCACCACCCAGGTGACCCCGCCGACGATCAGCATCATCAGCGGCACGCCGACGACGAGCACCCGGCGTACGAACCGCGTCGAATCCAGCACGTCCACCAAGGGCCGCCCGACGATCACCTGACCACCCGACTCGAGTTTCGCCGCCGCGAACGTGAAGTCCTCACCGTGACCAGGTGGTTCGACCGAAACACACCCGGTGCCCGGAGAAGCGAGCAGTCGATCGGAGCCGGCGACGCGTCCTGCGCGGTCAACCCACTGGACGATCTCGGTGGCGGTCGTCGACGCCGGCTGCCCAGGAGCGACCGACGTACCCGGTGTGGTCGAGGCGGCAGCGAGCTGGTCGGCTCGATCGTGGGCGTCCCGGCAGACCTGGCCGGTCAGCACGGAACCGAGCAACGCGACGAGAACCAGAGCACCGGCGACGAGGGCGAAACCGAGCACGAGCACTGCCGCCAAGGTCACCCTGACTCGCATGGCACACCTAACAACCGGTCTCGAGGCGGTAGCCGGCGCCTCGGAGGGTGGTGATGGGAACGCGGCCGAGTTTCCGGCGGAGACGGCGGATATAGACCTCGACGATGTTCGGGTCGCCGTCGAAGTCATCGTCCCAGACGTGCTCGAGGATGGTCCGTTTCGACACGACCTGACCGCGCCTCCGGATCAGGAACTCCAGCAACGACAGCTCCCGGGCGGTCAGCACCAACTCGGTGCCGTCCCACCAGGCTCGACGCGCCGCCGGGTCCAGCCGCAGTTCACCGGCCTCCAGCACGGACGGTCGCTCCGAAGCACCCCGTCGTACCAGGGCTCGGAGGTGGGCGATCAGCACCGAGTACGAGAACGGCTTGGTGAGATAGTCGTCGGCGCCGGTGTCGAGCGCGCGAACCTGGTCCGTGTCGGCATCCCTTGCCGTGAGCATCAGAATCGGCGTCCACACTCGTTCGGCCCGCAGGGTCGCGCAGATCTCGAACCCGTCGATCTCCGGCAGCATCACGTCCAGCAGGACGACGTCGTACCCGTGCTCGCGGGCGAACCACAGCCCGTCCGTCCCGTTCAGCGCGACGTCGACCGCGTACCCCTCGGCCTCCAGGCCGTTCCGCAGGCCCGTGGCCAGTCGCGCCTCGTCCTCCACCACCAGCGCCCGCATCACCCACCTCCCGGCGATCCTCCTTCATTGTGGCTGAATCCCCGCTGAATGCACGGTTCAGCGGGGATTCAGCGACCCGGATCTAGCGTCACGACATGGCGACCATCGAGGCGAACGCGCTGAGCAAACGGTACGGCGCGCGCAACGCCCTCGTCGGACTCACGTTCGCCGGGGAACCGGGTGAGGTGATCGGACTGCTCGGACCCAACGGCGCCGGGAAGACGACGACGATCCGCGTACTGACGACGATCCTCGAACCGTCCGGCGGCACGTTCACCGTCTCCGGCGTACCAGGTGATCAGCCGCAACGGATCCGGCAGCTCATCGGTGTGCTCCCGGAGAGCGCCGGCTATCCCGGCGGGCAGACCGGCGCCGAGTACCTGGTCTATGCGGCCCGGTTGTTCGGTTCGAGTCGCCGCGCGGCACGCGACGTGGCCGAACGGTTGCTCGCCGAGGTCGGTCTGGCGGATCGGGCCGGGGCGCGGATCTCGACGTACAGCCGGGGGATGAAGCAACGGCTCGGGATCGCGCGGGCGCTGGTCAACGACCCGGCCGTGGTGTTCCTGGACGAGCCGACGCTCGGCCTGGACCCGGCCGGCCAGCGTGAGATCCTCGCCGGCATCCGGGAGATCGGGCGCGGCGCGACGGTGGTGCTGTCGACCCACATCCTGACCGAGGTCGAGCAGGTCTGCGACCGCGTGCTCATCCTCGACCACGGCAAGCTCCTCGCCGCCGGCCCTCTCGAGCAGTTCGTCGCCGGCGCGGGCAGTCTCAGCGACGCCTTCCTCACCCTCACCGAGGAGGGCGGTCATGAGTAAGTGGACAGTGGTTGCGGAGCGGGACAGCCGGGATCTGTGGGTCGGCGGTCGTGGACCGGTGCTGGTCTTCGGGTTCAGCGTCCTGCTCAGCGCGATGACCTACCTGGCGGCGACCAACCGCGCGATGAACTTCCTCGAGCAACGCGAGGCGGTCAACCTCACGGTCCAGGTCGGGCTCGCGGTCGGCGTCCTGCTCACAGTCGTGGTCAGCGCGGACGCGATCAGCGGTGAACGCGAACGCGGCACGCTCGAAGGCCTCCTGCTCACTCCGATCTCCCGGCGCGCGATCGTGGTCGGCAAGCTGGCATCCGCAGCGACCATGTGGCTGGTCTGCCTTGTCGTCACCCTCCCATACCTGTGGGTCCTTGGACACGGCGTCGCCGGCGCGGGTCAGGCGGCGCTGCTTGCTTTGACCGTCGGCACGCTGGTCGCGATCGGACTCGGCGGCATCGGGTTGCTCTTCAGCGCCTGGACGAACTCCAACAAGACCAGCCTGGCCTGCGGGCTCCTGCTGCTCCTCGTGCTGTTCGCGCCCACGCAACTGCCCGCGCTGCCGAAGACGAGCTTCGGTCAGGCGCTGACCCGGATCAACCCGATCGACTCAGCACTGCACTACATCTCCCAGGTCCTCGTGAGCCGCCGCAGCTGGACCCACGACCTCAGCTACCTGGCCGCACCTGTCGTGATCGCGCTGCTCGTCATCGCTGTCGTGATCGCGGCCGGTCCGCGACTCGTCCGGCTGACCGCGGGGCAGAAATGATCCTCAACCTGATCGCGGCCGTCCTACTCGCCAACCCGACGATCACCATGGACCCTGACCAGATGACGGCCGAGCTCGGCCAGACACTCACCGTGGAATCGGTCGTCAGCGAATCCGGACCGGCCATCGCCCACCTGAACGTCGTCAGCCTCGACGGCGTGTACGTCGACCTCGAGGACTGGACCCAGGACGTCACGCAACCGGTCCCCTCGGGCCGCGAAACCCACCTGGACTGGGAGTTCCAGGCCGTCAACCCCGGCCACTTCGCGGTGTACGTCGTACTGATCCCGAAGTCCGGCCCTCTCGTCGCCGGCCCGCCGGTTCACATCACGGTGTCGCCGCGCCAGACCCTCGACACCGGTGGTGCACTGCCGGTCGTGATCGCCGTACCGGCATTGCTCGGTGTCGCCGTCCTCGTCGGACGCCGGCGGACCGCCGTACCGAAGAACGGGTAGTAGTCGCCTCGTCCGACCTCCCGCCCGCCTGATTACGCGAGGGCCGGACTCGATGAGCCGACTACTACCCGTTCGTCGGTACACCGCGGAATCCGGTGGTGCCGCCCGGCCGATCGGATCAGGATGGGCTCGACGGACAACTCTGGGAGGAACTCTTGAGCAAGCTTTCGTTTCCGCGGCCGGAAGGTGTTGCCGCAGGCAACGGTTACAGCCATGTGGTGACCGGCCCGGGACAGTGGGTGGCGATCGCCGGGCAGGTGGCACTGGACGGGGACGGGAAGTTCGTCGGTGTGGGCGATCCGGAGGCGCAGGCCAGGCAGGTGTTCGCGAATCTGGACGCCTGCCTGAAGGCCGCCGGTGCGACCTTTGCCGACGTGGTGAAGCTGAACTTCTTCGTCACCGACATCGCCTTCGTGCCGGCGATCCGCGCCGCCCGCGACGCGTACGTCGACACCACCAACCCGCCCGCGAGTACGGCGGTGCAGGTCGTGGCCCTCTTCAGCCCGGACGCTCTGCTGGAAGTCGAGGCGTACGCGATCGTCTAGCGCAGGAGGTCGACGGCCAACCGCGCGGCCTCGCCGATGGCGGAGTCGACCCGTGGCTGACGGATGTCGCCGCGGGCCGCCAGCGTGTAGACGGCGATGGCGAACGCCGCTCCACCCGGCAGCGTGACCACGCCGACCTCGTGCCGTAGCGCGCCGAACGTTCCGGTCTTCCCCGCGACGCGAACGCCGTCGTG
>JGI10216J12902_109261149_pt1 | contig 13235 bp, 7 predicted proteins | sample KanNatreferecore_FD_12902 | JGI IMG/M metagenome (IMG submission 12902)
CCCTCAGAGGCGTTGGGCCAGATGCTTCTCACATCATCCCCAGCTTGATGCGCTTCATTCACGATGCATCGCACCCAGTGTTCGCTTAATACCGGGTATCGACGTTTTTCAAATCGCCGCTGCGTCTACCGGAATATCGTCATTATTTACCTTTTTGCGTAATCGGCAGGACGCCAAGTGGCGATGAACCACAGCAACAGAAACCCACACATGACGCCAAGTAGTACCGATGCTCCGAAGCTTTCCAAAACGAAGCTGCGGCGATGGGGCCGCAGGCTTGGGCGATAAGAACGGGCCTTGAGAGCAGTCCCTTTCGTGCGCCATATCCTTGAGGCCCAAACAGCGCCAATGGAAGAGTACCGCGAGCGATGGTGAGGATGCCGTTACCTGCCGGAATTGCCGATCATGAAATGTCCGCTATTGGCCGTTTTCAGCCGGTCGCGACAGGCAGAAAATAGCCAGAATCAGACATAAGGGTGAGATTTCCTGGGGCAGCTTTGCGCTCTCATCTCGGTCACTCGTAAAGTCAGTACCTCCCGCCGAACGCGGTCATGCTTCCCGCCTCCGTACTTCATTATTCGGTACTCAACATTATCGACGCGGGAGCTTTTTCACCGAACAGCTTCTCTTGGCGCTTTTTCTGGACCTTAATTGCCCTGTTGCTGATCTCCCGACTTATCGTCGGCATAAACGCCGTGAAGATGGCTGACGGTGCTCTCGAAGCTTCGGACCATATGTCAAAACGGCCATCGACGATCTTCATAAACAGAACGGACGCCCTCCAGAAATCCTCCTGCTGTTGGGCATTTAGCATCTTTGCATACCAAGTCTTTGCCCAAACATTCCTTGCATACGAATCGCTCGCGGCTGCGTGGGCCTTACCAATGAAGCCTTCGGCGCCGTCGAAGCGGGACAGAACCGCCTCAGCGTGGACGCTATCGTCGCAAAAGCCTGCAATCATGAGGGCAAGCGCTGTCTCGTACGGCCGGTCCGTGGCGAGAAGTTCATCAATGTAGGTCTGTAGAATTGCCACCTTTCCGCAGAGATGGGCCGCGATGACCTCGCGCGCGATGTCGCTGTCGCTTCGCGGTGTTCGGAGGCGCCTTTTGCAGATGTCCACCATCGCCGGGTTAGCAGTATTGCTCCAGAGGATAATGGCCTCTACAGAGATTTTTGCAGCGCCAGTGACACGACGTATGGTTGGGTCCAATGCCAAAATGCGGGTAATGAACTCAGGTGCTAACGGATTGCCGCTGGCGCCGAGCGCTATCGCCACCTGCAGCGCGACGTGGTGAAGATGACGGAGCTTTCGATCGGAGGTGGCGACCAACATCCTGAGCCAGTGTTGATCGCGATCAGCGTCCTGCCCGATGATCGATTTGATACCGTCGAACGTGAGGTCGGAGAGTATTAAGTCTGCTTCTACAGCCGTGAGCTCACCGGCGAAGCGTTCATAGGCGTCGCCCATGCGGCGTTGGCGCTCGTCGAACTGTTCATCCGTTTCCGAAAGCCGATTCATCTGGGATACGAAGTCGTTTTCCGACGAGGCCCGCTCCGTTAATGAAACCAGGGGAGGCGCAGGGTCGGACGCTTTCGGCGCCTCAGTCTCGATCTCCGGCAGCTCCACATCACCTTCATAGCCCAACGCCTTCACAAGCGCGGCTTCGATGCGTGCGGCGATGGCACCAACCTGTTCGGCAGGTAGCGTTTCGGCGGCGAACCCGTAGTGGGACATGTTCATTCGATCAAGCGCGGGCCCCGTCTCTATCAGGCCCGCTTGCAACGCTTTCAATATCGCAGTGGACCCGTGCCAGTCTTCGAAACTGCTGTCGCGTTTGCTCGGCTTTTCCGCGCGCCATCCGCTATCTATGACTTCCTGTAGTAATGAAGTGTCGCCGCTCGATGCGGCGAGGGCGAGCGCTTCGTGCCGGACATTTTTGAGTGGAGATCGGATGAAGCCTTTGACAATAACGGCAGCGCGCGGTGTCAGCGGCGATTTAGAATAGTGGATTGAGGCAAGAACTGCTGTCTGCGCATGCTCGTTTCCACTCTGAAGAACACCCTCCAACACCTGTTCCACTTTTTCCGGTGTGGCACTTCGCACGGATGAGAGCAGCTCCAGCAGGAGGGTATCGCCCTGCATTTTTGCGATCGCGTCGAACTGCTCGTCGGCGGTAAAGTGCGGCAATGCGATGAGCACGGAAAACTGTGCCGTAAGGAATTCATCCCGATCGTCTTTCCCGTCTTTACGCGACGCGGTGCCAGATACACCAGCTGAAAGGAAACGTTGGGCAAGATCTTTTGTGAGGGTCGCGCTATGCCGTATGAGCACCAATACGCCCTGGAGCCGCGCATGCCCACTGCGGACGAGCACTTCGCTCGCGAGTGCACGGTGCGTGTGTATCGCGTCATCGGGTACAAAACGCGCGACACCGGCGCGCGCGCCGCGGAAGAAGTGATCCTGCTCACTCGTTCTTCGGCCCGTGGCGATTTTTGCGGGATCAATCTCCCGGAAGTTTTGCGCAGTTGCGATAACGTTCTCTGGCTCAACGGTGCCGGGATCACAGGGATCAACAGCGCTGTAATTTTCTTTGATAGACCAGCCTTCAAAGCGTTCTTGGTCGCGTGTTAGTTCACCGCGGATACGTGCCCCCTCTCTCGCGTCGCCGACATCTCCGGTGCCGTACAGGATGCCAACGCGCGTCCACGTCCCCACGCTAGACGAGCGCTCCGCCGGCAGCGCTTCCAGTCCCTTCAGGATTGCTGATCGAGTCTCCTGCCAGTCGGCGCGGTTGTAGTGAAGAACCTGCTCGAATTCTGCATAGGGCGCAGACGTTGATGGATTGAGCGCGGCAGAGAACCGCCAACGGACAAGGTAGGTTGCCATCTCTTCTAGCGGCATACCAGCCAGAAGATAAAGAGCAAAGCGGCCTATACCATCGAACCTATGGTGCGGAGCGGCCACGAGGTTCGTCGTTATGAAGGATCGCTCGGCCTCGGTGAGGGCAGCCTCACGTTCTTGAATGTTGGCCAAGACCCTAGTGCGCTCTTCGTCAACCTGGGTGACAGATTCATGACGCGACGTCCGGTGCATCCCACGTTCTGGCGCGAGCGAATAGAAGGATAGCCACCGCTTCGTCGATTCCAGAATTTGCTGCCTAACACCCGGCTCGTCGCGCCGGTTGAGCAGCGCGTAAAGCAGCCACTCTTTGCTGGCGACGTGCTCTTGAGACAGATATACATTTTCAGCGGCTTGCAGGAAGGCGAGCGGAGCTGATTTTGCTAGCACGGCGAAGGCGTCGGCCTGGCTGTTCGGAAGATTCTGCAGCGAGACGAATTTTTCGATCAGCGCGGAGCGTATCTCGGGGCTCGTTTCATCTTCAAGGCAAGCGATCTGCGTTGCGAGCAAGACAACCTTGGCCGTTTCATCAAGTGCGCTGATCGGTTCCAGTATTGTCGCTAACTTTTCTCGCGGTTCACGGTCGTTGCGCAACTCGCGTTCGAGTTGGCCGACAAGGTGGAGCGCGAGTGCCAGGTTGAGGCCATCGAGTTTTATCTCATACTGTGAAGCGCTTCCTTTCACCGAGGAGAAGAACCGGCTCGATGCAACAGCTTCGAGTTGGGCTTCTTGGACGGCATCGAACTGCCTAAGATCGTCCGTATCCTGCGCATTCGCTCGAGCCAATACCTTCGCTGCTAGGGCTTTCAAAAGGTCGGCGAATGCGGGCGCCGAAACTGTAGCCGCCCCGTGCTGCTCCATCCTGCGCATATGCTCAAAGAGCAGCCGCCCGACGCTTAGCTCATCCAAAAGCTCGATGGCCTTGGCCTCTACCAGCTCGATCGCGATACCAAGAAGTCGGGGATTCCGAACGGATTCGAGAACCTCTATCCTGGTGTTGGAGAAATCGATGCCGCGACTGCCCAGTATCTGTTTCACGTCCTTGATGGACCACTCGGCGAGCGTGATCGTCCTTACGCCACAGGACAGCGTTTTTCTGAGATGCGCCCAGTGCTGCGTGCGGGTGGTGACCACCAGACAGCCACCCAGGTCCTTCATGCGTAGCGCGGCGCGATCGAGCCAGCGCCCCCAGTTCGACTTGAGCGGTTGGTTGAGCCCATCCGCTATGAGAGTTACGCGGACGGAGCTTGCTGGGATGCTCGCGCGCCAATTGTTGAAGCGCCGCTGCCAGCGCGCGATCACTTGCTGCGTAAAATTTCCATCTGTCTGACGGATCAGTTTGCGGATTAGGAAGTCATCGAAGTCTTCTGCGTCATCTCCGGTCAAATCGTCGGCAGGACACAGGACGAGAAGTGATTTGGGATTGGACAGATTCCAGCTCTGGACAGCGAGCCAGGATTTGCCGACTCCCTCTTCGCCGACGATTGCGTAGATTTCGCTCTCTGGAACTCCGGAGAATGCCTTTGTAAGGAGCGCACACTCAGGTCGGTCGAGCGCCAGGGGGCCGGACGGATCAAATGGGGAGAGGGGTTGGCCGAGCTCGGCACGCGCCTGCACTTTGTTTGTGAACAACCGGCCCAGCCATTCTTGGTTGAGCGTCTTGGCGTGGCCCAACCCAACATCTGTGGCGAGTGATTTTCTGAGCGCACTCACCCTCGAGGGATAATCCCCATGTTTTTCAAAGTGGTCGATTGCGTTGATAGCGGGTGCGATAAGACCCGCTCCAGGCTTTCCGGTGAGTCCTTGTTTGATAAATGCTTTGGATTTTGAACCTGCCGCAACAGTGGCGACGAGCAGCGATCCGAGATCGTTATTTGACCAATCCAATACAGCGATGCCGAAGCCGTTCTTGGCCGCAAATTTCCGCCCGTCTTCGACGGTTTGGGATGCCACCTCGCATGTTGCTCCGAGTATCCAGAGATCCACCAGACCGGCGTCGTCGTTCGCAACGTCAAAAAGCTTTGTCGAAATATCGTTCTTCGAGAGGCCTTCTTTGTAGCGTTTGCCCTCGAAATATGTGGCACCGCCATCGAACGCGGAATCGCCGTCTCGTCCTCGCTGCGTACCTGACTTTGCGAGACGGAAAGATTGCCCTGTGATCTCACCCAGGATGACTCCGAGTAACCCTTCAAATCCTTCTGGACCTGAAGGGTCGAGGGCTAAAATGGTGTCCTGTAGAGCCTTTGCGTGCATTTTATCTGCTGTGTTCATGCTGGAATGACGCTTCCACAAGTGTTGCAGCCAGTGGCAGTTAAGGGTTCCGTAGCTTTGTCAGGTGAACGCTTTGCTTCACCTCTTGGCTAGGTTCGGAAGAGTAAAGGTGTCGGCTGCAGAACGACAGCTTTCTGACCCTGCCATTCTAAAAACAACGAGTGTCTCCACAACCAAAAGCGGACATTTAAGCTCACACATCAATCCGGCAAGCTCGGCAATCTACCAGGCGATTACGCCCAAGGTGCCATGAGCAACACCGGCAAGGTACTTTCTATTCTTGTTATCTATACCAAAATTCCTTTATGATTCGGCCCGACGTACTCGTCTCAACAAGCCCGGTAAGATGACGCGAAATCAAAGCGATTCGTTGTTTTGATAATGCGTCGGTACGGAAATCCGAGGCGGGTACGTCATCTATCTTTCTTGCACCACCACGACGCGAGTCGTGCTTCCTGCTTAATGTCTCTCGCACTAAGAGGCTTACTTATCCAATCAGTTGGATAAGTGATTTCCTCTTTAATACGAACTAAAAGTGAATGACTCGCGCCATCGATCACGAGAGCCTCGCGATACCAACACATTAGATGCCGTGTCTCTTTAGTTACTTTCCCATGCACTTCCAGAGCAACAAAGTTACAGGTATATCGATCAGGTGGAGTACCTAGAAAAGATTTTAAATATGGAACAGCCCTTAGAGAAAGCGTTCGTCTCACCTCAGACTTCGACCGCCTAGTAATGTGCCGCCATGCCAGCCGTGTTACTTGAAGCTGCCCAACCAACGGATTGCTCCACTCCTGCTCTTTTAGTTTCTTGTATGCCTCTTTAGCCTTGAGCACCACTCTCGAACCTAGTGGTGCAATGGTCTGTTTGGTATGACGCCGAGTCCAGGAAGCGTAGTCGTACAATCTCGTTAGGTCGTACCTAAGCGAAGGTCTTACATACTGCGTCTTGGGAACTTTTGTCGGTGTTGCGAGAGGCCTTCGAGGGTCCGTGACGTACCAATAAAGGCGATTCATTGGGGGAGGCGGAACCCAGACCACTATGCCCGGCATGCCTGTGCCAGATAGCGCATGAAGTGTTTTTCCGTCAATTGATAGAGTGATGTCTCCTGAATCGGAGGAGCGGCGATACGAAGGTCCCGCTTTAACTTGTGCATGTGCCGTAATTAGCTTTGCCGGCTGCGCAATATGTCGAAATGATAATTTAATATCTACTTTTGCTGCATCTTCGTACATGGTAGTTGCTGTGGTTTCCGCACAGGTAGCTACCCCCAAAATGCCTGCGGCGTACCGTGCTGCTGCAGCGCCGTCAGTATTAACATGAACTGCTTTAGTCATCGTCTTCAACTATCTTATAAGCATCAATGTTTAGTAAAATTAGAGCTCTATCGCCGGGACAGTACAGCAAGTCCTTGATCAAGCCCAACAATAGACTCGACAATAGTCCGCACTGTTGAGCGATCAAATTCACCATCGCGCTGCGAGTCATGCGTGCCACTGTTTAAGTAACCCCACTCAATCGAGCCATCGCGACCTAATAGCACATCCAAAGCGCTCACTACCATATGCAAGGCTTCCGATTGAATCGGAAGGCGTCGTAACGCCTGCTTCAGTTTTTGGCACTTGTTGTTGAGCTCCCAAGGTGATCGCGGACCACTCAGCCTTAATTCAAGACGTCCATCCCCTTGCCGTCCCATCCAAGTCCAGAGCCTGTCAGTTACGCTTTCGAGCGCCGGTCGTGCATGGCGCAGAGCGTCTCGTTTTTCGTCCTGTGCCAAAGCATGTTGGGCAAGAAGTACATAATTCTTAGTGGAAGGCTCCCCATCGACCCGTAGCTCGTGCTCGCCTTCGTGGGGCAGGAACTTATACCTTCGAATCATTTGAGCCCGCGCTGCTCCCAGCTCCTGCTGAATCCGAAGCAGAAATTCCTCAGCATGAGACGTGAGAATCACCTGTTTATCGTCGAGCAACCCAGCATCAAATAAGGTACGCCAGATGCCGTTCCGATGGTCGTCGTCGATTGCGTTAACAACATCATCGCAGATCACCACCGGACAATTCTGAGAGAGGTTTTTGGCAAGTAGAATCGCCAGCCCCAAGCATTTGATATGGCCTTCACTTAAGATTAAGAGCGCGTCATAGCGAATGCCCGGCTCACCCATGAACTCCAGCTCGATTTTTCCATTTTCAGCCAATGGGAGCCATAACGCTTGCAGAAGATCTCCCGGGGAGTCATCGCGATTGAACATGTTGTAGAGCTCTGTTGCGCTCTGTCCAAGCCCCTGGAGGAGCTGTGCAGGAAGTCCCGCAAGGTAGACCCTTAACTCTGCAAGGAGCTCGTCATAGGCTCGCTTGACCCGCCTATGTAACTCAACGACCGGCACCTCTGCTTCCACTGCCGCAATCAAATCGCGGTTGTCTTCTTCAAACCGGGCCACTGTTTCTGTTGCTTCACTGAGCTGCAAATCGTTAGCTGACCGGAAGGCATTTGCGCGCTCTACTTCCGCTCTGAAAAGATCAAGTTGCTGACGCTCCTCAACCATCGCCTCACGTTTTGCCTGGTTAGCAAGCGCCTCTTCGTCCGACCGCTCAAGCTCAGCGCACATCACTAGGAGCGACTGCCAAGCGACCTTGTCTTGGTCCATCCAATTTGGGAGCCAATTACCTAGGCTTGTCATGGGAAGTTCAGGCAGCATACTTTGCTGAAGCAATTCGGGAGCCACCGCTCGTAAAGCCGCGACGGCATCCCTCATGGTAGCAAGCAAGGCACGAATTGCCTCATCCAGCCCTTCTTTTTGACTATTCGTACTCGCCTGCAACACTGCTAATTCAGCAAGCTCCTGCAAACCTGCCTTAGCGCGGGTGTAAGGATCATTTTCCACTTTCGTGAGATTTGTCCCGCAGGCCGGACAAGCATCTGGCACTGAAGTGGATAGCTGCATAACTGCCTCATACAATTGCTTGTAGGAGACCTCACCTGAGCGTTCCGCCAATACCGCAACGGAATGACGCCAGGTAGCATCAGCCTGCGTAACCTCATCCAGTCTCCCCGCCAGCAAAGCAGAAGTCACTCCATATACCAAAGGCTGAGGGGCTTCTAGAGCGCTCTGCAAGGTAGGCAGGCGACCTAGTCGTTCAGGGCTTCCAATAAGCCAATCGCAGGCCAACTGGTAGGTCGAGCCTTGCAAAAGACGCTCGGCGAGTGCCGATTCCTGCAATGCCAATTGGGCAACTCGTGCCTCGTTCTCCTGAATTGTTTGCTCTGCAGCGGCCAGCCCGAGCTTAAGAAGGGCAAGCCGAGTGGCTTGCGGGCCCTCAAGGTCCAGGTTGTCATCAAGCGACGGATTGAAGCCTCTGACGAAGTCGCTGAACTGATCTACCCCGAACAAGGTAGCGATTAACTGCCGTTGGTCACTAGGAGTTCGTGCAGCGATTCGCGCAAAATCGTCTAGTCGATTTTTCTCGATAAAACAGAACCGGTAGGCCTCGTCATTTGCCTGCAAGGGCATTGGCTCACCGCCGTCACGCTGCGCGGTGAGCTGAGGAAGATCGTAACGTCTCAGGCGCGCGTTTTTGCAATAATCCCTAGCATCAATTCGCTTGGCTTGCGCTTCGCTTATTGAGCCCAGTAGCGCGATCTCCAAAGCTTCGCAGAAGCTGCTCTTGCCCGTCCCGTTTGCACCGTACACCAACGTAATGCTCTGACTCAGGTCGAACACCTCAGGACGCATGAAGCCTCTGAACGGACCAACGCGAAGCTCATGTAGCCGTCCAAATAACTCGGCATTACCCGCTGGCATTTGAGCCATAGGTAGCTGGGACGATGTCGTGCTCAAGTGTCGCACCGCAAGCGGTGCAAGACGTAGTGAGCGAGCCCGGCGAGTAGCCCCTACCTCCGCTAGGTTCTCAAGATGATCCAACACAAGATTCGCCAACCGGCGCGTGTCCTCAGAAACGGCTCGATCAGATAATGAGTGAAGGAACCGTTGATACTCCGCACGTACACTCGACATAGTCAATTCCTACCCTGGACTGAAGTCCTTCCGAAGCGCCCCAACGATAGCACTTTGCCTACAAAATGCCGGGCTTGGTAGCGTATTATCTCGATTTACGATCCTTATTAGTGCTAAAGGGCTGCTTGGCCGATTTCTGTCTCTCGCCACCGTCAGCTCAGGGTCGGTTGCGGCCCCTGACAGGCAGCAATCGGCCAAAAGCCGTCACTCCGTGCGGGCTCTGTCGAATAAATGCCTTTTGCTTTTTAATGAGACATGCAACTTCTTCTTGTTTTGGCTTGAGTGTGCAGTTCTGATGCTGCTGAAGGCGAAGGGTCGGGCTGGGGGCGGCTCGTAGAATGATCTCGCAGTACCGCTATGCGCGGAGAAGGGCTGAAAAATAGTAATAGCCGACTGTTAAATATCTGGGTGTTGCTGCCTGAACGTCGGCATCAAATCAGCTACTAGAGGGAGTTGATCGCAGCCGTCATGAGCGTTTATGACCTGGCTCGTGCATCACTACCCATTTAGTCGTAATAGCGTTCTGAGTTTCTATGCGCTAGAGTCCAATTTTTATTTCGCATCGGAGCACATGATGAAGCTAAGGATAGATGGAGTTCACCATCGGGGGAAATTGAACGACGAACACGTGAGTTTATCAGTCTTGGAAGACTGCAACCTTGATCACTATATGATTATGGATACCACATATAGCGGTGAAGGATATATTTCCAATGAGCATCGGCATGTAAAATGGTTACCAACTATCGACGTAACGGCTGGAATGATGATTGCACTATGGACGGGCACTGGTACCAATCGCACTGAAGTTCACAATGGCATCAAATGGCAATATGTGTTTTGGAACTCAGGAACACACATCTGGAATAACGACGGTGATGCCGCTATTTTGCTAGAGCTCTATAATTGGAATACAACACCCGTTAGTTAAGCGCTACTACGATTGACTTAGTTTTTATTAAGGCAGCCCAATTCCTGCATCACCTATCAGGACTTGTCCAGGTAGACGGTATGGTTTAGCGATCTCAGAAGTAGCTACTGTCTACGTGGCAAGGCAGCTGAATAACCGCCCTCGGGAAACACTAAACTACGAAACGCCCGCTCAGAGATTTAGCCAATCTGTTGCATCGACCGGTTGAATCCACAGCCAAAAGCTGCCACTCAACTTGAGTCGGCAACCATTCGAACATTGCGTGCATCTTCCAAATAGGCCACCGTACAAGGCTATTTCACTAAAAACTCGCAGGGAGCTAAGAATGTTAAATTGCAGACGTTCAGCCAAGCTAACACTGGCACTAACTTTAGTGTTTTTTGGGTGTTTGGGAGGAGTGTCAGCTGCAAATCACGCCTCTTCCGTTTTACCCTCTACAAACGAATCTCCAGTCATAACCTCAGAGACTAGCAAAAATATCTCAACTATATCGCCAGGGGACCTTAAAGAAGGCAAGAGCGAGCTAGCTGTCGAGACTGAACTGAAGATACTAAAGGAAAAAAACGCACTCATTGCTGACTTTCAGAACTCGTTAATCTCAATCGTTATTTGGTCTCTTAGCGCTGTAGTAAGCGTTGTGATTTTGTTGGTTGGCGCTAGCCTCTTCACCAACTTCAAACTTCATGAAAAGGATGTACAACGAATACAGCTGGACTACGATGCAAAAATAAAAATATTTCGATCTGAGATGGAAGCTAGTCTTGCTAAAGCAGGCCAAGAGATGGCGAACGCACAAGAGGTAAGGAGTCAGCAAGATCTAAACAGAATGCTAGATCAAGCTGCTCAAGTTAGATCTCAGTTTGAAACTGTAAGACTTTCGCTTGAGGAAAAATTTGATCAATTGCTCTCAGGAACGGCGAAATTTGAAGCGAAGGTAGATAGCCTTGAAAAAACTCAAATCGCTTTGAGGGCAGAGCTTCGTAAAGCGGAAACGCGGATTTGGGAAATCAAGAAAATCCCAGAAAACGTGTTGATTTCTTCTTTGCAGGGCTTAGATGCTGCATTAGTATCCGGGGAAAAATGGCGAATCGAAGACTTTGTCAAACAGGTAAAGCATGTAATTAAATCGGACTTCATCGAGCTAAGAGCAGCTCTGGATGAGGAGCTGCAGAAATTTATTGAAAATCGGCTTACTAAACTCGAAAGTGAATACCCGGAAGATGTAAACGAAATTAGACAGCTTATCGTTGAGTGCGTTTACTTAAATTCTGGTGTGGGCTAACTAAGGTACCGATCACTGGTGCATTTTTCATAGGTCTGCGGACAGTTTTTGGAATAGCCGTTAGCTGCATTTCGTGAGGAACAGCTCTGGGTCGAGTGCAGCCCTTCGCGAGGCTGCAATCGGCATTATCGGATACTTCAGCAACAGCGAGGCATACGCTGCATGCGCTTTTTTTGTTTGACAGTGATTGATACCGTTATTCCGCAAAAGTCGTTGGCCAAGTAACGATATAAGATAATTCACATTAAAGTTTCAGGCTATTTGCTTGACATGGCACATGCAAACCCCTTGCTTCTTTCATCGCCGTATCAATCGTTTCAAAAATATCGTGCGCGAAGCATTGAATAACATTTATGCTCGATACGATTAAGTCATGATCAATTGCTAAACTTTCACCATTAATGGTCTTGCCATTTCGATGCACAAAATCATGCCTTCTCTCTGCGACTTCGTGCATTGCCGGCATGTGAGTACCGGGTAAGACTTTACCTGTAATCATGTTCACAAATTTTTTCACCGTGACCGGATTGTGATAAATCTGCTGATTTAAAATACCCAATACGATACCGCTCAGACCAAGATCAGCTATCTCTGTAATATGGAATTTATTGTTCTTTTCCTCTCCAAGTTTGCTCACCATTTTTTGCATAAATGCTGGATAAGCCAATATAGTAGCTTTCAAAATATCTCCAACCATTGCTTCAAATAGTGTTACAGCGTGTACGTAAGCCATTTTGTATATCATTTCGGAATCGAAAATATTGCTCCTTTGACTCACCATTAGCTTTAGCTGGAGCAACATTTCCTTAAATATGCTGTATGTTTCGAGAAAGGGATGCTCCTCGAACCACTTCATTTCAGCTTCGTATTGCTCGTACTGGTAGTCAAGTTCACGATTCCGGTCTTCTTCTTCCTGAACCTCAATAGCCCATTCATTCGAACGACTCATGTGGGTTTCCTATCCAGTGCGAGAGCAAAATAATACGCGAAAAAACTGGTAAATCTTCCGTGTGCTCCTAACAAATCAGAAGCAACATACTGTAGCAGTACTCGAGAAAATCGTACCGCAAACAAATCGTCAGTGCCGAGATGAAGCATTGAGTATGTACAAGAGGCGCAGATTCAACGCGATTCCATGCCCATCCCACACGCTACCGCGGTGCTCTCATGACGTATGCCGAGAGACGCCGCTACTGCTTCCAGCAGGTGAAAAATCAATTAACAGCTCATCTGATCTATCCCGTAATCAGTCCACCACTCACAGTAATGATGGGAATTCTGATGGCTTTGCCTGTCCAGCGCCTATGGGTCGAATGCGGTCATCAGCTGCCATCGCTTGCTCTCTCTGCAGAAAAGGTCATGAAGGTTTAAACTTGCATGCAGCCCTCCTCCAAGGAGCATGATCATGACGAAATCCGACCTTGAACAGCTTAAAGAGCAGACCAAGCTGTTCCATGAGCAGCAAAGCGTCATACAAGCCAAGCTCTGCGAGCAACAACTCGTCATGCTAGCCAAGCTCAGCGAGAAGTACCCCTACGGGCCTTGGCGCGAGGTTTTGTTTTATCCCCTCGCATTAGCCATCGGCCTGATCAGCATCGGCGTATTGTTTGGTTATGGACTGAGCAAGCTTGTTTAGGCTCAGCAGGCGCTGATAGGACGCGGCGGCGTAAATGAACAGAGAAAACTCTCCATAGGCGAGAAGCAGCGGCAACTGTTGTGAGTAGAAATGTGAGTAGATTTTAGCGACACCACCTCTCTCACAGCTTAATATGGCGTCTGCAAGCCAAAGTTCGAGTCTCCCTCGGGGCACCATTTGCAGTACATAGACGACTACCAG
>JGI10216J12902_101689673_pt1 | contig 13234 bp, 10 predicted proteins | sample KanNatreferecore_FD_12902 | JGI IMG/M metagenome (IMG submission 12902)
GCTGTTTCATACAATTTACGGGTATTCTTCCTCCAGAATAATTTAGACTGCACAGACGAGTGTTCTTTGCGAACTCTCGTCAACAGCTTATCAGCAGTTACACCAGTATTAATTGCGTTTTGCAGGGCCTGCCTGTTGCCTGTTTTTTGAAACTGGTGAAGAAAAGTGGCTGTTTTGGAAACAACAAGTTCAATAACATATTCCACAATGCGCGAATCTTGCAAGCTTTCACTATATCGTTGTAACAAAGAATTCTCATCGCTGCCTGGCCGAATAAGGTTAAATGACTGGCGGTAATAATAGAACGAAGAATCAAAATTGCCCATCTTGTCATTGACGAGCGCCAAATTGTTATAGATCTGGATCGAGTCGTTATTGTCTGCCAGGTGAATTGCCTCACAAAAATACCTGTGCGCCGTTTTATTATCATGAATGCTTAAAAGATAAAGCAGACCTTTATTGTTAAGATGTGAAGCACTGGTACTCTTATTTCCCACCTTTTGATGATAGGCAAGTGCCCGGTCAAAAGCTGCGATGGCTTCGTTGTAACGTCCTGTTTTACCTTTTGCCATGGCCAGTAAGCCATAAACAGTTCCGAGATTATTCCATTGTGCCCTGCGCGTTTCCAGTTTTGAACTTATTGAAATCGTATCCAGGTATTTGTTCATTAGCGATTCAGCCTGGTCGTATTGGTGGAGGAAGATCAGCGCATTTACACGCCAGGCGAAGAATATAAAGGGATAATTGTTTTCAATTCCGTTATTCCGGCTGATAGTCTCGCCGAGTGTGGAATAGAACAGGCATTTTTCATAGTCCCCGATCGAGAACAGGTCAGCGGTTTTGCGGTAAAGTGCCCAAATAGAAAAACCGAATGAAGTGTTGTCGCCCAGGCACACTGCAATGCAACTATCATATGCCCGCTGCCTAAGCCTGTTTACTCCAAGCGCCTCGTACGCCATACTTAGGTTGAAGTAATTTTTCACCAGCATTTCAGATTCAACGGGCCTTCGTGCCTCATGCGGGATCTTTGCAATAGACCTGTTAGTGAATTCAATTGCCTTTTCGTAATTGCTGCTGGCGTAATGCAAGGCTCCGATTCGCTGCAATAGAAGTGCATGGGTGGAGTCGTGCCGCAACGCACAACTTGAAAACCTGTTCTCCAGTTGTTGTACTTCTGTTAATTGATCGGAGGCCGGCATTCTCGTGGAGTCACGCAAATAGGTTACCCGTTTCCACACGTACTGCCGCTCGGGACACTGTGCAGCGCCTCGAATTACAAGTGACAGGATCAACAAAATGAAAAGGGAGGCTTTCATTTTACGATTGAAAGGTTAATGACTACGATTTCGAACTCAGTACAAAAGAAAATCTCCGTTCTTCACATACTTTGCTGTATTTACCCGTTCCGAGGAAGTTATGGCTGGCACCCGGGCGCCCAATAAGCTATTTACATAAAAAGATCCCACACGTTTGCCCGGTTCTCCCAGTTTCATTACACCGATCCTGCCGGAGGCAACTGGTGTTGCAAAAGAACTTCCCTCGACACTACTTTGTTGAATCAGGGAATTAAAAAAGCAACAATTCTGCGTATTCATGATACCCAGTGTTACGTAAGTATTTGAATAATTTTGGTAATAACAAGGTCCGAGGGCGGTATTTAACCCGGCGACAGTAATTACATTCGCCGGATATTCCCTGCTATAGCAAGCAGGGAAAAATTGACGCCCGGAAGTTAATTCGTGGCCGACATCAAGAGTTGTTGAGCACAATTCCGTTCTTACCCCGTCTACATTGCCGGCTGCACAAACCATTACGATGGAATCTTTGCTGGCGCGCTCTATATACTGTTTTAATATGCGGTGCGATCTGCCATAATATCCAAAACTCATATTTACTAACGAGGCTTTATTTTGAATTGCATAGCTGAGTGCACAGGTAACGCTGAAGGTAGAGCCAACGCCAAGGCTATCCATTGCTTTTAAAACCATCACTTGCGGATAGGCCTCTTTATCGCGGAATTGTTCCAGGATCAGGCTGGCCACTTGTGTTCCATGCCTGCCTGCATGATCGTCACGGAATCCGCCAAAACCATTACCGTAAGCAAAATTGTGCAGGGTTTGACCAGAGGGGCTTTGCCAAATCATGCTGTAAATATTGCCGGAGAAAGCTGCCGTATCAATACCTGTATCGATTATCGCCAGAACGGGTCCCCCTTTTTGGTCGTTGCCAGGTAAATTCATCACCATGCGCGCGGCTGCTGCCGGGATTTCTGTCGAAGGCGCACTTAGTTCGGTATTTTGTTCCACTTCACCTCCACTTACGCCCGGTGTTGGGGGAGGCGGAGGCGGTACGCGCGTGTCCGAACCGCTGGTATCGGTTCTGTCCCAGTCGATATCTACTTCAAGGGCACTCAGTGCAGGATCACAGGCACAGTTTAATTCTCTCGGGGGCAGGAGCCTGATATCATTTTTTGATCCTTCATTGTACTTGCTCACGTAATTTTCGACGTATTTCCGGAGCTCCGCCATGAATGCTTTCTTTGCTATGCTGTCACCGGCAGTCTTTGCATTAAACTGAACTTGCCAGCTAACCCATTTCCTGATCTTTTGTGAATCCAGTACTCTTACCGGTTCAACTTTGCAACTGATGAGTATTACGGAGAAAAGAATGGGAATTAGTCCAAACAACAGCTTTTTTGGGAGAATGTGGGGTGACATAATTAACGGTTTATGAGTATAAGTGATATATCAAAAATGATCTCCACCGGTCGTTTAATGTCGACCGTTCACAAACCAGGCAGCTAAACATCCGATCAGTGCGCAGTAAAAGGATAAGATTGGCTCACCATTTTTTTAACCAGGCTGCTGCAACATCTTCATTCCATAAGTGCTGGTCGACCACCTCTTGCAAAAGTTTCTTCGCAAGTTCGTTATCGCCCGGCTGATCACGTTTCATAAGGGTGAGTGCATGATAAAATTTTCCCGGATTGCTTTCGAGCCGGGTCTCTTCCAGTTCAGAAAAATGGGACAAGGCTTTGTCGTAGTTATTCATTTGAAGGGAAACGATTCCGGCATATTCCCGGGCACGGGATTGACGATGGTCCCTGTTTAGAATAGATTCAAAAATTATGAGGGCGCCGGCATAATCCTTTTTATTATAAAGTTGTTTGCCTGCTTCCAGGCTATCCTGAACAGACATGCTTGGAGAAATTTCTTCCAGGTTTTCTTTTATGTATTCATCGGCAAGTTCATTTGGATGCCTGTCTGACTTGAAGAATACTACCCCAAGGACTACGATCGAAATAATGGACGCTGCAATGGCAACTAATCGCCAGGTTCTTGTTTTGGACCCTGGCATCTCCACTACCTTTGCAGGCTCTGATGCATCATAGAGAGCCCGGAACCGTGCCTTTTTCTCAGCTACCGATTGTTGTTTTGCCAGGTTCCTGGTGCTGATGTAAAAACTGACCTCTTCTGCGAAAGCCGGCTCAGCAGTGATCCTTTCTTCGAATAATCGGGTTTCTTCTGGACTAAGCGATTTATTGAAATAGTCTTCGATATAACTTAAATTGTCTGACATGAGAGGGTTACGATTTGTGATCCTTATACTGTTGCCTAAGCTTTTCCATGCATCTTAAACGACTTGTTTTTACGACGTCCGCAGTTTTGTATTCGAGCAGCGTAGCAATTTCGCGGTCGGGTAATCCATCGGCCCATGCCAGCAGCATTTTTTTACATTGCTCGCCTAATTGCTGCAGGCGTTTCATCAACAATTCCATATCTGTATTTTCCATCATTTTTTGAACAATTGTACGAGCATTATCAGATAACATGTACAGCAAACCGGATATCTCCTGTGTTTGATGAATGCTCTGTTTATTAGTCGACTTTTTGCGTAATAGGTCAACACATTTGTTCTGGAAAATCCGATAAATCCATGTCTTTAGCGACGACCTCCCCTCAAAGGTGCCGTCATTGATCTTATCTATAGCCGAAAGTACAGTATCGGAATAGGCATCGAAGCTTTCTTCGCGCGTAAGTGAGTGGTTGCGAATGCCTTCTTTAATAAAGTAGTCAAACGTTTTGAAAAGCGACTCTTCTGCTTTTATCCTGATTGTGCCAGTCTGCCTCAAGCCCTCAACTATCGCATCTTCTGTTAGCTGTGGATTTGATTCGCTTAAAGCCATAACCTTGAATATGTTATGATGAATTTAACCAAAATAGCGGGCATAAAAAAATAAACTTTCAGAACATCTGACTTGCGCGTATCCCTGAAGAAGGACAAATGCGCCATTAACACTCTTTGGGCAGATTTATTTTTACGGCCTGCTCAATATTTTCCTTCGCAGCAGAAGCCAGATTAACAGTGCGGCTATCAAAACGCCAATTGCGATCCATAGCCAAACGAGGGTATCGTCGTGGAAAATGATTTCCGTTTTACCAGTCAAAACGGGTGCTGCCCAGTAATATGGCAATGACATTTCCGGCGACTGAATTAGTTCGAGCTTTGCTTTTTGCAATGCAATATCTGTAGGATGTCCATCTGCGAGAAATTTATAAAAGGATTCTGTCAGCTTATAAGTTGCTTTACTGTCGACCGTCCACATGCTGGTGACCGCTGCCGGTATTCCCATTGCGGCGAATCCCCGGTTAAAACTAAAAATTCCCTCCCCCTGGTAGTGTTTTCCCCGCCCGGTTTCGCAAGCCGATAATACAACCAAAGACGTCAGTGGTTTGCGTTCACCCACCAGGTCAGATAAATAAAGAGACGAATCAGCGAAAAATATGACAGGTTCTTCCCGTTCGCTTGTCTCGTCGGCATGTGTGTATAATTGAATAATGCGATACTGATGAAATCGTGAAAGAAAATTTGCCTTATTGGCTTCAGAGCCCCGCAACAGGTGTGGCTGTTTAAAGAATGATGCTATTAACTGTAATGATTGATCACTTCCGGGGAGCGACGACAATTTTGAGTTGGCGGGATAGACAATGGGTGCCACGCCCATCATTGTCGAGCCAGAATACTTTCGGTCGCTGAAGTAATTGACCAGGTATCTTGCCGAATACGTATAACTAACGGCATAATCCTGTATGAAATACCTCGGCGACCCGGCCTTGTTTGTAATGAGTGATTCGAATGGAAAACCCTCTCCGTCGGGGGATACGATGATTCGTGAGCCATACAGAGATCCGTCGCCGAATAGCAGGTAAAACAGGTCGTGCGAAATATTGCGGAACTCGGGGAAACCCTGGTTCATTTTCTCAAAATCCACTAAATAGCTGAGGTAAGTGGCCGACAGGCTGTCGAACCTCATTTTGCTTATTTCTTTTAATGTGATTTTATCGCGCGTTACGGTGAGCAGGTAAACCAGGTCTGCGCCGCGGAAAATTTCCAGGAAGGCATCGTGATCCCGCAACAATTCACGCCTGACCTGTTTTAAGGTTATCACCGTTGTATCCATAAAATAATGATAATACAGCGGGTCTTTTTTCATCACGGATTTGTGAAGGCGGTCGAGTTGCTGCTTTACCGAGAACAGTTCCTTGCGTAGTGCGTCATACCGGTCTGTTTTTTGATCGCCTGCTTCCATTTCAATTTCCAGCAGCTGCACTTTCTTTCGTAACTGGGCAAGTGCAGATATGTCACTATCAGAAAACCAGCGCTGTTCAACCAATTGCTCGTTGAGCAAAACGGACCTGCCTTTCTCGAAAAAATAAAAAGCGGTCTCGAAGTCGTTTATGCGCTTACATGCGTCTATCGCAGATTCGTACAGCCGACGGAAATTGGACCTCCACATCAATTTGGATTCAATGTCGGAGTGAAGCGTCTTAACCTGGCTCAAAAACAGGTCAGTCATTCTAAACAGGTTGATAGCTTTCTCAGCCACGTTTTGCTGTTTAGTAACCGTGTGCTCCATCAAATACGCATTACCTTTATCGAGAAGTAGTTCTGCCAGGTAGTGGGCTTTAGGCATGTTTGCCATTTCGTTCAGTGCTAAGCCGCGGATATTATGTTCGGACATACCATGAAAAACGATGTCGAAGGCGAGCTGATAATAATAATAAGCTGAGTCGAATTGCCGGCTGCCGCGGTAAATGTTTGCGATATAATTGTAGACGCTTAGTGTTTCCATTTTCTCATCTTCTTCCTCTCCTTTACTCATTTTTTTGTAAAGCAACCCGCGCCTGCAGTATTCCAGCGCTTTTTTGGCGTCTTTATAGTGTAAGAAATAAATTTGATAGCCAATATTGGCGAGAATCAGTTTGCACGCTACTGTATCGCCAGCGATTTGTTCATACTTCAATGCCTGCTGCAGGTTATTCAGTGCCTCGCGATATTCCTTTTTCGCAATGCTAAACTCAAAATAATCCTGGTACACTGTTCCCGGATACGATTTGGGTAAGCGCGGGTGTAGCAGCTCGGGTAAATTGGTTCGCAGGATCCGATCTGCGGCATCGTAGTTCTTGAGACGAAAAAACGCATTTGCCTGTTTCAATATGGCTATTGCTGAAAACTCCCAGGCAAATTTAGGCGTGATGGTGTCTTTTGATTTTTCTGCGTCTTGTGCGAGTTTGCGCGCGGATCTCTCCAGTATTTCGCCAAAATCAAGACTTCTTCGAAAGTCGCCAGCGTCGTATGTATTTGACATGCGGAAGTGCAGAGCCCGGAGTAAGAAAATGTTTCGCCGGTCGAATCGCACGGCATATGCGATACAACTGTCGGCCGCACGAATGCGCGTTGCTATATCGTCGAGATATTCACTCGCCCAATGTAAAAGGTAGTAGTTTTTAATTTTAAGATCGGGGCTGGCGAGGTTGCCTGGAAAATGCTCGGCAATATCTATGGCTTGCCTGTAATAAGTTACGGCACTGGCATAATCGCCGGTATTAAAATAACAGGCGCCAATTCGTTGCTTCAGAAGGGACAGGGTTGAGTCTCTTGGCCCGGAACGGAATTGCCAAACGCTATCGTAGCGCAGCAGTTCGGTCAATTTTTGCCTTTCGGGTATTGACGTCGTCAGGGTCAGGTAGTTGAGGCGTTGCCACAGCGAATCTTTGTCTGGAAGTTGTGCACTGGCCCGGTGGGTAATTAATGTACAAAGTAAACCAATAGCAGTTCCGGTCAGCGTCTTGATCATTGATAGGAGTTTTCAAAAAAATAAAGGAATGCGTGTTGCAGCGCTTGTTATGTTACAGGATCTGCATTAGGAATTTCGGCTTCGATGATCTTTCGCAGATCTGGCATAGTACCGATGCGATCATCAGTGTCATCATCCGGGCGGGCACTAAAGGAAGACAATACCTGGCGCATTTTAGCGGGGCCAAAGGGCTTGCGGCCATTTTTAACCAGGATACTTTGAATGGTTAGCGCTACCCCCGCTATAATGGCTGAAGCGCTTGAAGTACCATCAAAATCGTTCATGTAGCCAAACTTGAACTCTGGTCCCTGGTTGCCATTATCAATGGTTGTTACGGTGCTTGCTGTGCCTACCCGGTTACCCCAGGCGCAGCAATCCACCCGGCTGCCAAAGTTAGAAATGGGAATTCGGGCATTTGACCTGGATGTGCAAGCTCCCACCATTATCGCGCCTGTATCGACAAAAGCGTCGTCGTTTCTGTTCAGGATTTTTTTGCCGAAGCGATTTTGATACGAATCAAGATTCAGGTTTCCGTTGCCGGCCGCTTCAATCACTATAATGCCCTTCTCTGTTGCCATCCTGATAAGCGAGTTGAGGGTGGGGGCTGTTTCAACTGGAAAAAAATTGCCGTCCTCGTCGGCAAGATGCACTTCAATCAATAAAACATCTCCGAATTGCAATTTCGTCATAGCCTTTACAATGCCGCTGCCTATCACTAGTCTGTCATTTTCGTCCAAAGAACCCATCACATCACACTTCACACCCGGAACCATCCCCTGTCCACCCGCAAGATTATTCTGCATCATGATAACCCCGAGCACTGCTGTACCGTGCCATTGCTCCACCTTATTGGTTCCAAATAATATTTCGGGACTTGCATGGGTTATCGCTTCGTGGTTTAAAAACCAGCCCCCCTCGATGTCGACAAAGCGAACCCGGTCATCCCCCTCGCCGCCCTTGAATTGCCGGGCGAAATGTGAGTCCACACCCAGCGGAGCTGGCTCTAAATAGCCTTGAGAAAGATTGTTTGTTGGATTTCCGAGCGACTCGCCCGGTGCCCGCGCCACGAGTTTCTTTTCAATATAGGCATACTCTATATCGGCATTAGCCTGCAACCGGTCGAGGAGAGTCCTGGTGTCGGCTGAACTGGCAGGGCAAAGAAGCACGCAATACGTGCATAAATTCGGCGGTTCGTAACCGGATCCCTTCGTTTTCCCTGACTCGATGAGCTGAGTACGTAATTGCTTCAGCTCGTTTTCCTCCACGGATCGCAGCATTCTGCCAGCAATTGCTTCAGGAAAATCCTGTTTGACGGAATTATAACCTATGACATCATTTGCTTCAAAGAATTGCTGTAAGCTCTCGTCACTTTCGTAGGGGAGTTCGATGTGATCCTTAAATTTGACCACGATCCTTGAAACAGATTTACAAATGAAGGAATCACCTTTAAGCATATAAAGCTATTGAAGATTTACGCAGAAGCGGGTGGCGAAGGCGGGGGGGTAGGTACTTTTGAATCTCCGCCTGGTCCACCCGTGCCAGGTGGTCGTTGCTTTATGAGTACAGTTGCGCGCAACAACTTCAAATTCCTGTCGTGCAGTTCCCAAAAGACGTGAAAGATTTCCCATTTTTCACCGCGTGGCCTTTCCTTCAACAACTTCTTGAAAAGAATCAACGCTTTCGCTTTGCGTTTTTCAATTGATAGGTCATTCCCATTAGTCGGCATCTTCAAGACCTTGTCGAACCAAACCTTGATTTTGCGAATTTGTTTTTGTGCCATTGTTTACTATTTAGAGGTTAGGAAATAAGGACATTAATTAGTTCTTACTGACACCCGCAATAGTCGGCCTGGTAACGCTGCTGACTCAAGTCGCTTGTAAACACACCAGGTAAGAAATTTAGTCGGTATAATTCAAAGGAAAGGAAACAGCAGGCAGGTCTTTTTTTCTTTCGCTTAAGATTTCCCGGCGTTTACACCTAATATAAGAAGGCCAGGATCACTTTAATTCTGTTTATTGACCAGGGTAAGGCTATTTCCATAGTGCGGAAACCCGGGCAGGTTAATCCAGTAACAGGGAGAAATGGAACGATTAATGATTCACGTTGTACCCCATTTATCGATGCGACTATTAAGTTACCAAAATAAGCGCCTCAAAAAAAATATATTTTGATCTGTTTCCTTGTGGTTTACACTTACGACCAATAGATGTATCACATTTCGATATGGTAAAATCAAAGATCATTAACTATTAAACCTTTAATCATGAAAAAGATTCTCATTGCTTTCGCGCTGACTTATTCCTTGTCCTTATTCATAACGAATAGCACGGAAGCACAAACTTCCGACAGAGCGGAAGTTGCCACCCTCAGCATCGAAAAAGCGGCGAACACTTCTAAACCCGTATCTGCAGAAAACCTGAGTCCCGTAAGCGACAAAACCATCAAGAACTTCAAGAAAACCGTAAAGTTCGCTTCCAATGAAAGGTGGTTCAAGTGCGACGGCGGTGGCTCTCTCGTCAAATATGAAGATCAGAAAGGTATTCGTTGCCGTTCCGACTTCGATAAAAAAGGCAACTGGACTGCCACTACCCGTTATTATTCAGAAAAAGAATTGCCCAAAGAGGTTCGTGCACAGGTAAAGTCCGTTTATTATGATTTCGTCATCACAACTGTGGAAGAAATTACTTTCCCCAATCACCTGGTTTATATCATTCACATGAACGATGAAACTACATGGCTCAATATCCGGATCAGTGACGGTGAGATGGACGAGTACCAGAAGTTCGCGAAAGGCAAACCTTAAGCCCTAGCCCCTGACTGTGAAGTCCCGGCCTGTATTTTGCTTTGTAACCTCAGAACCCCGGCAAACAGGTACTCGATATCTGTTTGCCCTTTTTAACGTCACCTGTGTTTGCATACATTCTCTTAAATGTTCAGTCATGAAAAACACATCACGATTTCTGATCGCCGCAGCTCTGCTAACGATTGCCGGAACTTCTCAACTACAGGCTCAAACGGTTCAGCTTAACGAATCTGTACGTACCCCGGCGAGGTATAACGATCTGGCCAGTACCGACGACTTAAGCGGCCGCACTACCAATTTTGTGAAATCGAGAGCGCTGCGAGATTTTTCGAAAAGAGCCACGTTTGCCGTCAACGACCAATGGTATCGTTTTACCGACGGCTATCTCGTAAAATATGAGGACATGAAAGGAATTAGCTGCCGTACCGACTATGATAAACTCGGGAACTGGATCAGCACTACCCGTTATTATGGCAAGGAACTGCTCGCTGGCGACCTACGGTCCATTATCGGGTCGATTTACCTCGACTTTACCATCACCACTATCCAGGAAATCAATTTTCCAAAACACACGGTGTATATCATCCATATGTACAGCCACGATAGATGGCAGAATGTTCAAGTGGCAAATGGTGAAGTGAAAGTGCTTGAGGAGCGGCAAAAAACCACGCTCAATTAATTGATTCCAGAACCAGGGCGATTTTTCGCAGGGAAGCAGGGCCGCAGGTATCTTCCCCCCAGGCGACTTAATGGCTGTCGCCCGTTCGAATCCATTCGAATTTCTTTATCAATAGGTATGTGTTATTTATCCATGCGGCCCTGCATCCCTGCTTTCCCCGAATAACTTACCTGAACCTCAAACCCGGAAACGGAATGTAGTGGCGATTTGCCTCCTGGCCGAACAACTTGTTCTGATTTTGAATATCTTGCAGCATAACTTTTTCCGATGATCCAGCGTATTCAAACTCTTTGGCTGGCACTGGCCTCAATGGCCGCTCTCGCCACACTTCGATTCTCTTTTTTCAGCGGCAATAAACTCGACACAAACCAGGCAAAGGGTTTTCATGAACTCACCGCTACCAGCAACTACCTTTTGCTGATCCTGACGGCGGGGATTGGCGTATGCTCGCTGATCGTGATTTTCCTTTACAAAAATCGGCGTCTCCAGTTCAGGCTTACCATCCTGGCATTGTTGCTTAGCCTGCTTAACATTTTTCTATATTACCGGGAAACCCTCGCTTATGCTGAGGGGAACTTCACTATAACTGCTATCCTCACCCTGCTTATACCGATATTCCTGTTCCTGGCCAGCAGGGGAATTTATAAAGATGAGAAGCTCATCAAAAGTGCAGACAGGCTGAGATAAATTGTTTATTGGATTTTTTTATTCGAAAAACGCCCGAGGGAGGGTATTTTATTTGCCCATTTCAAATTCGTAACTCCAGACCTGGGTACCCGATGGTAACCGCTGCTTAGCCTGCTTTACCATCAACCTGCGCTTGCCATCATCATAAATAGTGTGGATGTAGACGCCCATATTTTCGCTCTTGATCGTTTTGAAGTTATTTTCGAGCAGCCATTTCAGCCTCTCATCGTATTCTTTTTTGCGATATGTACGGTAAGTAAGCAGCCGCGTTACTGTTCTTTCCACCTTGATTTCTTTCAGCGTCACCGATCGTACCCAATCGGCTCCCATTTCGGTACGATCGAGGTTAGTGTAATAAAATACGCGCGACACACTATCCGCTTCCTGTTCTACAGCACGATAATTCTTTTTTCGCAGCAGGCTGTCCATCCTGCCGGGCGGCATATCAACAATTTCAAATAGTTCCGGAATCGTAATCTCCTGCGCCCCGGCGGAAGCGGATAGTAACCAAACAAGGGCAAACAGGAATATGCATTTCATAACCATTATTTTGCCTGCAAGCTAAGCGGCAGCTTGCTAAGGAAAAGACAAAAATCTGTGTCTGAGGAGGCTAGTTTAAACATATTTTGCCGTGTAGCTGGGCTTCACTGTTTTAAGACCGGTAACCGGCCCTTCGTACACAATGCTTCCGCCGCCGTCTCCCGCTTCGGGGCCGAGGTCAATGACCCAATCGGCCGAACGAATCACATCGGTATTGTGTTCGATAACGATGATCGAATGGCCCTGATCGATAAGAGCATTAAAGGAAGTCAGCAGCTTTTTAATATCGTGGAAATGCAGACCGGTTGTGGGCTCGTCGAATATAAACAGGATATGTCCCTGCGCTTTGCCCTTTCCCAGGAAAGAAGCCAGTTTTACACGTTGGGCCTCGCCACCCGACAATGTATCAGACGACTGGCCCAGTTTCACATAACCCAGGCCCACATCACTGAGTGGTTTTATTTTGGTAATGATATCTTTCTCTCTTGCAAAAAATTCCAATGCTTCATCGACGCTCATTTCCAACACATCAAAAATACTTCTGTCCATATACGTCACCTCCAGCACTTCGTCCTTGAATCGCTTTCCATTGCATACTTCACAGGTTAAGTGTACGTCGGCCAAAAATTGCATTTCAACAATCTGTTCGCCTTCACCCTTACATGCGTCGCATCGGCCGCCATCGACATTAAATGAAAAATGCTTGGGCTGAAACCCCCTGATCTTACTCAAAGGCTGGTCTGCAAAAAGCTCGCGGATCTCATCATACGCTTTGATATAAGTAACCGGGTTGCTGCGCGAAGATTTTCCAATGGGGTTCTGATCCACCATTTCAATCTGTGTTATCAGGTCCACGTCGCCCGTAATCGCCTTGTGCATGCCTACCTTGTCGGCATACTCCCCTTTTAGCTTTTGCAATGCCGGGTAGAGAATTTGCTTTACCAGCGTAGTTTTGCCGCTGCCGCTTACGCCGCTAACTGCGCAAAGAACATTGAGCGGAAATTCCACCGTAATATTTTTCAGGTTGTGCTGGCGGGCGCCTTCGACCGTTATAGATCTTTTTGATTTGCGCGCTGTCTTTGGCGGATCAATGCTGAGTTCACCTTTGAGGTACTTTCCTGTTAAACTGTTTCTGTCATTGATGATCGCATCGTAATTACCGGCAGCTACCACTTCACCGCCGAGGTGCGAGGCAAGCGGCCCCATATCGATTATATGATCGGCTTCGCGCATCATCATTTCATCGTGCTCGACCACCACCACGGTATTGCCAAGATCGCGCAGCTCTTTCAGAACTCGTATCAACCGCTCTGTATCGCGGGCGTGCAAACCGATACTGGGTTCATCGAGAATATAAAGCGAATTGGTGAGGTTACTTCCAATAGAA
>JGI10216J12902_104541066_pt1 | contig 13225 bp, 7 predicted proteins | sample KanNatreferecore_FD_12902 | JGI IMG/M metagenome (IMG submission 12902)
ACCTTCATCTGGGCGTGCAACGGCTACGTGCAGGCGCTGGGCTGGCCGCCGACGATGCGCGTGGCGGCGAACTGGTTCCCGGCGCTGCAACGCGGGCGCGCCATCGGCATCGTCGGAACAGGCTACCAACTCTGTGGCGCGCTCACGTTCGTCGTCGCAGGCTGGGCGGCGCAAAAATTCGGCTGGCGCGGCGCGTTGTATGTGCCCGCGGTGCTCGTGGCGATCAGCGCGGTTCACATGCTGGTGTTCTTGAAAGAGAGGCCGGAAGTCACACGCAGCGTTGAAGAAATGGCGGAAGCGGCGGCTGGTCCAACTCGTTCGCTCCGTGAGAATCTTGTCATCACGTTGACGAATCCTGGGTTGTGGCTCGTCGCAATGGCGCTCTGTCTGCTCGACGCGTGCCGCTACGGCTTCACCGATTGGGGCGTAACTCATCTCAAAGAAGTGAGCACGGACAGTGTGAGTACAGCGGCTTTCAAATACGCCGTCCTGCCATTCGGCGGCATTGCCGGTGCGTATCTGGCTGGCTGGGCGACGGACCGGTTCTTCGCGGGCCGGCGCGCGCCAGTCATCTTCGCTTTGCTTCTCCTTTTAAGTCTGCTGGCACTTGCGTACGACTACGTCATTCATTGGGGCCTCGGCGCGTCCGTGTTGATCCTGTTCTGCATCGGCTTCTGCATTTTCGGTCCCCAGGTTCTTCTCGTCGGCACGCTGCCAGTCGATCTCGCGCGGCGCGGCACCGCGGCGGCAGCGGCAGGCTTCGTGAATTTCATGGGCTACATGGGCGCCGCCGCAGGCGACAAATTGACGGGCCGTTTCGCGCAGGATTACGGCTGGCCCTTCGCGGTGCGTTTCTGGGCCGCGTGCGCATTGGGAGGCGCGTTGGTTATTGCGTGTTTGTGGAACGCAGGAAAAAAACCAATTGAGTCGGCGCGCAAGTGAAGTTCGGACAATTGGAAAAGTCTGATTCCAAGAACTTTAGAGTCCTGACGGATACGTCTCCGGCGCTTCGCCTGCGCGCCAATGCGGCGTACGTTCCAACGGCTCCACGGCGCGCGTCTCGTCGAAGTGCAGCACGGCGTCGAATTGTTTCGACAGCCAGGCGTGAAAGTAATGGCTGAGGCGTTCCGTCTGCGGCAGGTAGATCACGCCAATGGCGCGCTCCAACCGTGGCGGTTCCGACAAGTCGTATTCCAGTTCGTCGTTTGCGTGCAGGTTCAAATAGAAACGCGGCAGGCCTGTGTCGTGAAACAGCTTCTCATAACTGCCTGGCATCGACGGGCGCACGCGCTTGCGCTCGACGGGTGCGTCCCATTCCGACGCCGCGCTCACGGTGCCGGTGTGTGTCGTGAACCCAACGAGCACGGCGTCATCTCCGAAATGTTCACGCACAAGCTGGCCCACGTTCCATTCGCCGCGCTCGCCCATTTGCGTGTGGCGCGCGTCACCGAGATGCGAGTTGTGCGCCCAGAGCACGACGCGCGGCGAGCGTCCAAGCTGCCGCTGCAAATGCGCGACGAGCGCCTGCAACGTCTCGACCATGTGCCGGTCACGCAGGTTCCAGGATGAAACGCGCCCGCGAAACATGGAGCGATAGTATTCCTCCGCGTTCTTGATGAGCCGCGCGTTCTGTTCAGCGAAGAAAAATTCGTCCTCGGCGATCTGCCCGTCGCGGCTGAGATAATCTCCGGCGTGTCTTTGCAAATCGATCAGCTGCTTCACTACTTCCGGTTCGCACGGCTCCACCATGCCGCTCGCGGCGGAATAACCGTAAGCCTGAGTGTCTTCCCCGAAAGCCTCGAAACACGAATAGCGCTGGCGCGCTCGCTTCGCCGCTTCCGGATCAACTTTGCCCAGATATTTCAACACGGCTTCCACCGAAGTGAAGAGACTGTAGAGATCGAGACCATAGAAACCGGCCTGCGTTTTGTTTCGCTCATTGTGCTCGCGCAGCCAGCCCACGAAGGCGAGCACGTCGGCGTTCCGCCACATCCACGTCGGGAAACGTTTGAAGTCACTCAGGGCCTCCTCCGCATCTGCATCAGCGCTTCGTCCGCGCACGAACCGATTGACGCGATAGGCGTCCGGCCAGTCCGCTTCGACCGCGACGGCATCGAACCGCTTCTCGCGAATGAGCTGCTTCGTGATCTCCGCGCGCGCTTTATAGAACTCGTGCGTGCCGTGTGACGCTTCGCCCAGCAAAACAAAATGAGCATCGCTGATTTGATCGAGCAAAGGGTCGAAGTTGCCGGCGGTGTTCTCCAGTGCGTGGGCGTGCTCCCGAACGAGATCGACAACCTCGTGTTTCGTGGCGAGCTGCATAGCGAATCTCCCTGCAGAAACGTTAGCACACGATCACCTGTTCGCTACGGAGGAAATTGGGACCATCGTGCAGCACGCCACACGTATCGCGAAATGCCCGCCAGCGATTTTAGAAAGACGCGCCTTGGCTCTGGCTATTTCCGCTGTCCGGTCAAGGCCTGCTGGATGCGCTGAAGCATGTCCCGCGCGATTTCGTCCTGCGGATTCAACTGGAGCGCCATTTGAAACTGCTGCGCCGCGCCCGCCAGATCACCCTGCTCGGCGAGAACCAATCCCAGGTTGCCCCGCGCGCGCGCGTGACTCGGATTGAGTTGCAACGCCATTTCGAATTCCTGTCGTGCGTTGCCGAGTTGCTTCAGGCCGCGATACGCCAGGCCGCTGAAATAATGCGCCTCGTCATAATTCGGATCGATTTGCAGCGCGTCGCGCAACTTCACGAGCGATTCCGCGTTTTTTCCGAGCAGCACCAGCGCCATGCCGATGTCGCAGTACGCTTTCGCATCACGCGGGTTCTGCCGCAGCAACGATTCGCTCGCCAGAATCTGGTCGTTGAGAAGGCGCGGCTGCAACGCGCGGCTCAGCGTGCTGAAATCCTGCTGGCTCTTCAGCACGATTTGCAGCCACAGTTCGCCCATCTCGTCGCTCGAATTCATCCCGTAACGCACCAGCTTCGGCGGGTTGTTCGGATTGCGCGCGTTGTTCGTCGAGTTGTCGTAAGAGTATTCCATCACTAGCTTCGCGCCTTTTGGCAATTGCACCGGCGTGACGAACTGGTAGTCACCCTGCCAGTTGAAGTCCCAATCGTTGATCGCCATCAGCCAGCGCCGCGAGCCGTCGGGCAGGTCCGCGTAGCCTTTCATCTGGCGGCAAAGGTAATGTGCGTGCGGCAACACTCCGCGCAGTTCGACATCAACGGGCAGAACAAACGAATCCGTTGCGACGTAGTTTGTCGCTCCGGCCGGGATCTCGATCGTGTACGAATTCAGCGGCAGCTTGGAGACGATGGCTGTGCCCGGCTTGTCCGTGAAGTAGAACGCGACTTCAGGCGCAACCGCCTCCACTTTTCCAATCGGCTGCATGTGCAGTTGCAACACCAGGTCAGTGTTCGTTTCAATTGCCCACGCCAAATCATCGGCGTAGAAGCGCGGCGTCTTGCCCGGCTGCCAGCTTGCGAACGTAATTGGACTTTCGGCGCTTTTCGGCGTGTGCAGTCCGTAAAATCCCGGCTGGCCGTCCTTGCCGTCGAGCGCGCGCGTCTGGCCGGTCTTGTCGAAACGCAAAAAGGCGTGGTGCACCGCGCGGCTGTTGGGCCTGAACTCCATGCCGCGCACGTAACGGCGCGTGCCGATTGGAATGGGAACAATAAGATTTCGATAAATGTCCCGGCCGTCAGCGGCGAGTGGGAAAGCGACGGCAGGTTTTACCACCAGGTCCGGCTCCCCAAGCTGCCAGCGTTCATTCCACTTCGGCAGCGGGGGCAGATCTTCGCGGCGTCCTTCCACCCCGCCCTCTTCCGCCCATTGCTTGATCAAGCCGAGATGGTCCGCGCTCAAACGCCGCTCACCAACGAAGTGGATGAAATTCGGGTCGGGCAGCCACGGCGGCATGTAACGGCGCTGCGTCACATCCACGATCAGTTGCGCGCGCTTCCGTACGTCTTCGTAGGTGAGCAAGCTGAACGGCGCGGACTCGCCCGGCCGATGGCATCCCGCGCAGTTGTTGAACACAATGGGCGCGATGTCTTTGCTGAACGTAACCGTCCCCTTCGCTCGCGGAACGTAAACCTCGCCGTGCGGCTCATTCGATTTCCGGCAGCCCGCGGCCAAGGACGCCAGCAAGACCAGCGAACAAAAATGTGCGATGGAGCTTTTCAGAGCGGCGAAAGTAATCGCTCCTTCGTTTGCGTGCAACGCGCGTCGAAGGCAGTTACGGGAAGCAAATCAAAAATGAAGGCGCCGCGCGAAATTCCGCTGCGACCGAGGCCCCGCGAATTATTGCGGACGGCTGGCGTGCTCGCGCATCCACTGCAAGTCGCCGGCCGTGCAGGCGACGTTCTGGTAACGGATGGGTTTCTTGACCGGATACTTCGCCTCCCAGCGATGGCCTTCAACGTGGCCGTCGGCAAATGAAACGGTGCCGACGCCGTCGTGGTTGGAACCAGGAACATCGGGGAAGGTCAGGCCAAACAATCTGACCTGGAGGAAGCCGTCGTTGATGCTGCCGGGATTTTCTTCCGCGAAGATGAAAGCGTCCGAAGGAGCCAGGTCTGTCAGGTCACTGGTCCTTTTGAAAACCTTCCATTCCGGCGCGGAAGTGTAGGGCGAGCCATTGTAGTTGGGCGGGGTGTAATAGGTTGGGAACGGCCCCGGCTTGAGTCCACCGATGTGCCCCATCTGGCTGTTCATGGAAAAACTTCGGACTCGCTGCCCATTGTCCGATGCCACGCGGTCGCCCGCGCACTTGTAGATGGCGACGACCTTTTCGCAATAGGGCGCGAGCAGCGCATTCTCGAGGAAGGCCATGTTCGTATTCGCGACACCGTTGGCCCAGTCCATGTAGGAGGCGCTCACCCACACAAGATTCGGCGGAGCGCCGGCGGGCGCGTTGGGCACCATCGCGTCTTCGTTGTCGTCCGCGTAAAGCGCCCAGGCGAGTTGGACCTGCTTGAGGTTGCTGATGCAATGGGTCAGTTGCGCCCGAACTTTGGCTTTGGCCAGCGCCGGAAGAAGCAGCGCGGCGAGAATCGCGATGATGGCGATCACGACCAGCAACTCGATCAGCGTGAAAGCTGAACGGCGATGCGAACTCCTGACTTTCATGGCGACCATTTGTTTCGGCCTCGCCTTTGTCCACAGACAACCCTGGCCGACTCGATCTTCAATTACGTCTGACGCGATAAAACCGCTGCGCACTCGTACTGTTCGGAGACACGGCGCGGAAAGCTCCGCCACCGAGCGCTGTGACAGTGAAACCGGGGTCCGGGCCGAAGCCGCCGGGCAACGCCGTCGAGCTTTCCAATGTGAAGATACCCGCGTCATCGCCCGGATCGGACGTGAAATCGATTTCGAAATTCGCGCCCGCCCGGCGGATGGCGGTAATGGCCGGCTGCGAGACTGTGAAGTTGATCACGCGCACGTTGTCGAACACGGAGTAGTTGCTCACCGAGCCGATGGAATTGAAGAAGTCCATGTGGCCCAGCATGATCGTGCCACTCGTGAACGGAGACGTGTTCGTGCGCACCTGGATGAGCACGCCGTTAATCCGCCACGTGATAATGTTATTCGTCTGGAGAACCTCCACGTCCACCCATTGGCCGCTGGGCGCGCCACCGGGAATGCCGGCGAAGGGCGGCGCGGTGAAGAAAGTATCCATCGCGCGCGCTGACACGGCGGTGAAAGGAGGCGCGACGGCGGGATTGGTGCTGGCATAAATCGCGTAGCTCCGTCCGCTGCTGCTTGCCGAACCATCGGTCTCGACCGCGAACCAAACTCCATCGCTGCCGGCAAGGCCATCGCGGTTCGTGTTGTTGCCGGAATGATTGACGCCAAAGATCGCGTGTTCGGTCGTGCCCGCCGCGGCGGAACTGAAGCGCAGATACATGTCGAAGCGCAACGCGAAGTCGTTGCTGAAACTGACGTTGAGCGGATAGACGTTCACCGCCGCAGCGGAGGCGGTCGCGTCGTTCTTATTGACCGTCACTTTCAAGCCGCGGGTCGTTCCACCCACGCTGTGCGGCGCGGAGGGAAGTCCTTCCGTGCTGTAATCGAAGTTGAAGAGGACAACTTTGTCATCGATGCCGTTCACCGCGCCGAAACGCACGGCGTAGTTGGCCGACGTGTCGGAATCAAAATCATCGCTGAAGAGAATCGGTCCGGGCGGTTGCTCATCATCGCGAATGGCGAGAGTCACAGAACCATTGGCGCCCACGGCATAGCCGCCGGCGGGTTGGACGGTGATGACGATTTGACGCGTGCCATCGAGCAGCGCGTTGTCGATGGGCACCACCGTGGTCGCCGTCGAGCTGATTCGGTTGGCTGGAATCGTCACGGTCGTGGGCGGCGTTTGATAGTCTGCGCCATTCACCGCTGTGCCGGAGTAGCTGACGGTGACGTCGAGCGGCGCACTGATGTCTCCGAGACGAGTGACGGTGAAATTGCCCGTGTCGTTCGCCATGCGCTCGTAAAGGTTCGTGTCCGTGGACGAAATGGAGACGAGCGGCGGCGAATTGGTGATGCGGATGACATTGAAGGTGCCGTCCGAGCCGGTCACGGCACGCGAACCGAATCCCGGCGAGAAAACGTGCAGCGCCGCCTGGCCGGAACTGACGACGTAAAGATTGCCCGCCGCGTCGAACGAAATGTCCCGGCCCAGAGTCGTGGTGACGCCATTGTTCATCAACTGGCGCGCGCTCAAGTCCGGAATGCCGTTGGTCAGCGGAATAATCCAGACGCGATTGTCGTCCCGCACGAGCGCGACCACGCTGTTGTCCGGCGAAACTTTCACGGCGCGCGTCTGGAAGAGCAGATCATTTGTCACGCCGAAGAAGGTCACGCTGTAGTAGAGCGAGTCGAAGACGATGTCCGGATATGCAGGTTCCTGGCCGCTGGTCTTCGTCGGGTCCACCACATACAGCCCGGCCTCGTTTCCTGCGGAGCGGTTTTGCGCGATGAAATATTTTCCGTCCGGAGCAATGTCGATGTCCGAGAGCACGGCCGGAACATCCGCGATCAAAATGGGCAGGTCAGTCACGCGCACTGGCACGACCGGCGAGGGCAGGGGCCCGGCGCCCACATCCCAGCGTTGCATCACGCTGAAGGAAGTCGCCGGAAAACCAAAGAAGTCGTAGTCGTAATTCTTGTCCGGATAAACCGCATACACTGTCAGGTTGGCGCCCGCGAGCGAGCCTTTGACGATGGCGGAACTCGGAATGCGCCCTGATATGTTCGCGTCGAACACAAAAACATTCGTGCCTGAATCCGCCGACACATTGGGATCGGTGACGTAGAGGTTCCCCGTCTGCGGCACATTGGTCGCGGAGGTGTAATCGCCAATGTAGAGATTGTCGTCCTCACCCACTTCGACCCGGAACGGTTTGTTTCCCTGATCCGTCGAGGTGCTGCGGAAGTTGAGTCCGGCCGTTCGCGCTGTGTCCACCTGCCCGACCGCGTCACTGAAGTCCGCGTTGAGCAGAAAAATGCCGTCGCCATTGACGAGATTGCGCGAGACCGCGGCAACGGAGCCGGTATCGGCATTCGATACGTAAATACGTCCGAAGTACGGCGACGCTGGATTGCGATTCACCGCGACGCCGCGCGGCGCGTTGAAGCGGACGAATTTATTCGCATCGCTGCTGATCTGCGTGGCGACGCCTTGCAGATAGCCAAAGCCGGGGTTCTTGCTCACCTCGATTTGAAACGGGCCGACGATAACGAGGTTCGTTGTCGTCAAGCCCGCTGGCCGCGCGCCCAGGTCATTCGTGACTGTGCCGGCGACGGAAATGATCCTTACCGAATCCGCAGCCTCGTTCAGCCGGAAGCTGATGCTCGTGCCCGTATTGGTAACCGCCGTGGCATACGGTGTGGCCCTTGCCAGCGGAACGACCATGAGCAGCGTGGAAATAATCAGAACAAACAGGTTCGAAAATGATCTCTTCATAGATTGCCTTTGGGTTGAGCGCTGAGCAGAGGCACTCAAGATGCGCGAATCATAGGAACGCTCCTGAGACAGGTCAAGGTGGGTACTGCAACGTAGGGGCCTTTTCCTTCATCGAAGCGATGCGCGGGAATCATGTGTGCGGCTAAGCTTCTGTGTTCATGTAAAATAATTCGGACGACCTGCAACGCCTGAATGAACCGCGCTCGGCGCAGTCTTTGTCTCCATGCGGAGCAGACCGAGCGTATTCAAAACGTAACTTGTTCTTGCTTTGGCTCGTCAACGACAACGACTGAAATCACGATTTATGAAACGTTCACTTGTTCCGTTCTTCGCCGTCCTCGCGCTGTCTGCCGCTGTGTCCGCATTTGCCGCCAACTTCGACTGGCCGCAGTGGCGCGGGCCGGACCGCACGGACGTGTCGAAAGAAACCGGCTTGCTCAAGTCGTGGCCCGCCGACGGCCCGAAGCGTGTGTGGCTCTACAAGAATGCCGGCGACGGCTACTCTGCTCCGGCGATCGTGGCCGGCAAGCTCTTCACCATGGGCACGCGCAACGACGAGGAAGTGTTGATCGCGTTGAACGCCGACGATGGTTCCGAGCTCTGGTTTGCTCCCATCGGTTCAGCCACACGAAATGATCGGGGCAATGGTCCGCGCGGAACGCCCACCGTGGACGGCGACCGCCTGTACGGGATGAGCGGCCGCGGGGAACTGGCTTGCGCACAGGTTTCTGACGGAAAGGTTCTCTGGAAGAAAAAGATGACGGATCTGGGCGGAAGCGCTCCCACGTGGGGGTTCGCCGAATCGGTGCTGGTGGACGGCGACAATGTCATCTGTACGCCCGGTGGCTCGAAAGGAACCGTCGCCGCCCTCGACAAAAAAACCAGCGAGCTTCGCTGGCAATCGGCGGAGTTCACCGATTCCGCGAGCCATTCCTCCATCATTCCCATTGTTCACAACGGCGTGCGGCAATACGTGCAATTGACCAAGAAGACGATTGTGGGAATTGCTCCCAAGGACGGGAAGGTGTTGTGGAAAGCGAGTTTTCCAGGGGCGGGGGCGGCGGCGGTCATCCCGACGCCGATTTACAGTGCCGGTCATGTCTTCGCTACCGCGGGGTACGGTGTGGGCTGCATGTTGGCGAAGATCGGTGACAGCGCCGAAGCAGAAACCGTGTATCAAAACAAGAACATGGTGAACCATCACGGTGGTGTCGTGCTCCTGGATGGCCACCTTTATGGCTACTCGGACTCGGCCGGATGGGTTTGTCTAAACTTCAAGACTGGCGAACAGGTCTGGGCATCACGGAACCTGGGAAAGGGAGCGGTCACGTACGCGGACGGCATGCTTTATTGTGTGGAGGAAGGCAAAGGCATCGTCGCGCTGGTCGAGGCTTCCCCGAAAGGATGGAATGAGAAGGGCCGCTTCACGCTGGAACCCAGAACATCCGTTCGCACTCGCGACAACCGGGTCTGGACGCATCCCGTCATCAGCAACGGCAAGCTCTATCTGCGCGATCAGGATTTGATCTACTGCCACGACGTGAAGCAACGTTGAACCGTAGCGGCGTCTCGTGAGAGCGCCGCCAACCTTTCCGTCGAGAGCGCGGCACTCTTCCGAGACGCCGCTACGCATCTCAAAACCACGCCAGGTCGAGCTTCACATCAGCGTGCTTCCACGCCTTCTTGAATTCTTTGGCGATCTGTTTCGCTTCGGTCTCCTTTCCTTGCGCGCGCAAACTTTGCTCCAGTCCGAACAGCGGCCAGCCGTTGTTCGGCAATTCCTTCAGAGTATCGCGGAAGATTTTTTCGGCTTCCGCGCCCTGGCCTGCTTTCGCCAACGCCGCGCCGAGTGACAGCTTCGCCGCGTAATGCCAGTAAGGCGGCTCCATGTATGACAATTCGCGCTCAGCCTTCACCGCCTCACGCAAGTGTTTCACCATTTCCTCGGGCTTGTTCGACGCGCCTGCGATTTTTCCCGCAATGACGTGCTCAGCCACGGCGAGAATTTTCGTTCCCGGAAAATACGGATTGTCCATCATCCGCACTCGCTCGCTGCTTTGCAGTTCCTTGAAACGGGCGAACTCCCGTTCGGCATCAGCCGCTTTGCCCTGCGCGGCGAACGCGAGTGCCCGTGCGTAATGCGCCATCGCGCGATCGAACGGAAATTCCTCCGATGGCAGCGCTTCCTTGAGAACGTCCGTCCAGCGCCCGAACCGCGTGTAAGCCAGCAGCGGCAGGTAACGCTGGCGCGGGCCTTCGATGGCGCCGCAGCGCAAGTCGAGCGTGTATTTCGACACTTCCTTCGCTGCGGCAATGCTGTCTTTGCTGCGACCTTCCAACTCAGTCGCGTACCAGAGGAAATGGAGATTGTGCGGATAATAGCCGCCGGGATACGTGCCCGTGGGCTTCACTTTCTTGAGATAACTTTCGTCCACGTCGCTGGCGCGTTCATTCACGGTCGAAGCATCGTGATAGCGTCCGACGCGCACGTAAATGTGCGACGCCATGTGGACGAGATGGCCGGCCTTCGGCGTCAGCTTGCCAATCCGGTCTGCGCTCGGCTCCGCTTTCTGCGGATGCGGCCCCGCCTCCACGAGATGAATGTAGAGATGGTCCGCGCCCGAATGCGCCCGCACGCGCGCGAGCACGGATTCAATGGCCTCAATCGCTTCCTTCGCCACGGGCTTCGGCGTGAGGTCCTCCTGCCAATAATTCCATGGCGAAGTATCCATCAGCGCCTCGGCGAACAACGTCCGCGCGTCGAGATCGTCGGGATATTTTTTCGCCAGCCCGCGCATGGCGACCGCGAACGCATCGTCCAGCGCCGATCGGTCCTTGATCCGTTCCTTCGCGTAACGCTTTGCCAGCGCATCGATGTAATCGCGCTCCTTCGCACTGGCCTTGTCCTTCAACTGAACTGCCTTTTGCAGCGCCTCCCACGCTTTGGGCACAGCGCTCTCTTCCATCGGCGCATTGATATTCGGTCCATACGCGAAGGCGACGCCCCAGTGAGCCATCGCGCATTCGGGGTCCACCGTCGCCGCGGCCTCGAAGGAGCGAATCGCTTCCGCGTGATTGAAGTTGAAGCAGAGCGTCAGCCCTTGATCGAAGTAGCGTTGCGCCAGTTCCCAGCGCGTGGTGATCGGATGGTGGTGCCGTCCCAATCCATCGAACCGCGGCACGGCGGGCAGCGATGGTGCCGCGATGGCATTGGAAACCAAAAACGCGACCAACACAAATTGGAGAAGGCTTTTCATAATTGTTCCCTCATTCTGTTGAACGTGGTGGTACGAGCTAAATCCAGAATCAGCAAGATTGGAAACGGAGGGCGTCACCCCTCATCGGACCGCATCTCGCGGAGACCACTGTGGTGGCTTTGATCGGCGTGCTGGCCTCCCTCTCCCCTTTGAGGGGAGAGGGTCGGGGTGAGGGGTGAGAACGTCCCCAGACGCGCCCTCCGTTACCGCCCGCTGATGCAGAACAAATGCTTCTCGCCGCGCAGGAACATCTGACCATTGCTGATCGCCGGCGATGCGAAAGTCTTTTCGCCAATGTCGTTTTGTGCGACGCGTTCGAATTGCGGCGCGGCCTTTACGACGTTCATCACGCCGTAGTCGTTGAGGAAATAAATCAAGCCATTCGCTGAAACGAGCGAGGCGTGGTGCGTGCCCATGCGTTCCTGCCAAAGAATCTTTCCCGTCTTCGTCTCGAAGCAATGCGCCACGCCCGCTTCCGAGATGATGAAAAAGTAATCGCCGTCGATAATGGGCGACGGCACATACACCGCGCCCTTCACGGTGCGCCAGGCGATCTTTTCATCACCCACTTTGCCGTTGCCGTCAGCCTTGATCGCGAGCGTGTGATATTCCGGGTAGCCGGCCGTGATGAGCACGAGGTCCGCCCGCTCGCTGAACACTGGCGAAGCCACGAACTGCTCCGTCGGCCCGTCCATAATCCAGTGGAGCTTGCCGTTGTTCGGGTCGTAACTCGCGGTACACTTGCTGCCGGTGAGGACCATTTGCGGGCGGCCATCGATGTCGCGAATCAGCGGCACCGTGTAGCTGCGCGCTTTGTTGGGCCGGTCGATGCGCCAGTGCTCCTTTCCGGTCTTGCGGTCGAGCGCCACCATGTAGCCGTCGCCATCGTGATCGCCATTCACGATCACCTTGTCCTTGAACAGAATTGGCGAACTGCAAAAGCCGTGCATCGAGGAAAACCTGCCGGGCCGCGCCAGCCATTGCTCTTTGCCGTTCAAGTCGTAAGCCGCCACGACCATCTCGGTCCGATCGAGAAATGCGACGAACACCCGCTCGCCATCACACGCCGGCGTGCTCGAAGCGTGGCTGTTCAACGAATGCTTCCGCTCCAGCGGCGATTTGAGCACGGCTCGTTGCCACGCAATGTCACCGCTCTTGCGGTCGAGGCAAAGCAACACCCGTTCTTCCGTCACCGGCAGCGCTGTGACCGTGAAAACCTTGTCGCCGAAAACAATCGGCGACGCGTGGCCCAGTCCGGGCAATTCCGTTTTCCAGGCGACATTGCTTGTCGCGCTCCAATGCACCGGCACGTTCCTCTCCGCGCTCGTGCCATCGAGCCGTGGCCCGCGCCACTGCGGCCAGTTCTCGGCGTGGGCCGCCCAGAGCGCCGCGAGCAGAATGGCTGAAATCCATCTCATGCGCCGCACCGTAGCCAGTCGCCAGGAATTGTGAAAGAGCGGAGAGCCTTGCGTGAGCGGGCACGAGCGAAAGGGACCGGACCAGCTCCACTTGGAGGTTTTTCCTGCGTGCATTAGCCTTCACAGAAATGCGAAAGTCCGCTTTCATGAAACCATTGAAAACAAAGGCCCGAGTGGAAATCAACCGTGCAGGCACGGTCGTATATTAATGAGTTAGCTGACAGTCCCCATGACTACTTATCTACCATCGTGGCGAGGCATCAGCGCTGTGGTGCTTGCGCTACTCGCGGGGTTATTTCTACCTGCGATGACTCCGGCACGCGGCGCTCCGATTCCTCAGCATGTTTGGGTCGTCGGTTCTGTGGCTTTGCTTCTCTGCGCGACTGCTGTCGTGATAGCTTTGTTTCGGAAGACCGTCGGTGACAGGATTGCAGGAGTTGCAGCCGGGATTCTGACAGGCTGGATGATTTATGCTTTTTACAACGCAGTCAGCTAACCATGCGCTGCAGCGAACCCGGCGGGGGCGTCGCGGTTGCAAGCGTGGCGTCCCGTGCGCCGGGTCGCTGAGCTTGG
>JGI10216J12902_101087613_pt1 | contig 13218 bp, 7 predicted proteins | sample KanNatreferecore_FD_12902 | JGI IMG/M metagenome (IMG submission 12902)
TCTCGATATCGTCGCGTCGAACTGGGGCCTGAATCATCGCACTCCCGCCACTCAAGCATCCCCTGTCCGTCTGTTTTACGGCGATTTCGGTGGAGACGGCACGGTTGACCTCATCGAGACGCGGCGCGATCCGGATACCGGACAGGATTTGCCGGAACGCGGCCGCAACGCAATGGCGGCGGCGATTCCCTTGGTGCTCGAAAGGTTCCCTACGTTCACCGCTTATAGCAAAGCCAGCGTGCGGGAGCTGCTTGGCGAAAACCTGCCCCGGACGCGCCATCTTGAAGTCACCGAATTGCGCTCCATGGTGTTTTTCAACCGCGGCGCCCGATTCGAGCCCAGGGCGCTGCCGCGCGAGGCTCAGCTCTCGCCGGCATTCGGGATTTCCGTCGGCGACATGGACGGAGATGGCAATGAGGATATTTTTCTGAGTCAGAATTTTTTCGCCGTTAATCCCGATGGGTGGCGCCACGATGCGGGGCGCGGGCTCTGGCTCCGGGGCGACGGCAAAGCCGGATTTGCAGCCGTGAGTCCGGCCGAGAGCGGCGTCAAGGTCTATGGCGAGCAACGCGGTTGTGCGCTGGGCGATTACGACGGCGATGGTCGTGTCGATCTGGTGGTGACCCAAAACGGCGCGGAAACCAGGCTGTTCCGAAACGTGGGCGCGCAACCCGGTTTGCGCGTCCGTCTCCGCGGCGATCTGAAGAATACGTCCGGAATCGGAGCGACAATGAGATTGGTTTACGCAAACCGGCATGGACCGGTCCGCGAAATTCACGCCGGGTCCGGCTATTGGTCTCAGGATAGCGCCATCCAGGTGCTGAACCAGGCAGAGACCGCGCGACAGATCCGGGTGCGCTGGCCCGGAGGCAAAGTGACTGATACAGACCTGCCGACAGGCGCGCTCGAAGTGGAAATCAGCCCGGATGGCCGTTTGAAGGTGTTGCGGTGAGGGTTGGCCAGAATGGCCGCGGTCCGAACGCCTGGGAATAGCAGAGATTCCAGCAACAACCTCGCCGCTGCGTTGTGGCACAGTCTGGTGGGGCGAGGCTACCGACCAGCCGGCTCGAGAGTACACTCGCCCCACCATCGAGATGCAAACTGTCCACCACGCCCTGCTTGCATACGGGTTTGGTCTTGGTTAACGTCCGCGCTTTGATTTTCGGAGCGCGACTGGCGCGCCACAACCGGCCACTGGCAACACACGACGGACGGACACAAATGGCTTACCTGAACGACCACTATCTCAAACTCAAGGCCGGCTACCTTTTTCCAGAGATCGCCCGGCGCGTAAGGGTCTTTTGCGAGCAGGACCCAGAGGCGGCGAAACGACTTATCCGTTGCGGCATCGGCGACGTGACCGAGCCGCTCCCGGCCGCGGTCATCGCCGCGATGCACCAGGCAGTGGATGAAATGGCCAATCGCGCCACGTTCAAAGGCTACGGACCGGAACAAGGCTACGAATGGCTCCGCGCCACCATCGCGAAGAACGATTTTCGCGACCGGGGCATCGACGTAGCCGACGACGAGATCTTCGTCAGCGACGGTTCGAAGTGCGATTGCGGCAGCATTCTCGACATCCTCGGCCACAACAATCGGATTGCGATCAGTGATCCGGTGTATCCCGTGTACGTCGATACCAACGTGATGGCCGGCCACACCGGCGAAGCGGATGAAGCGGGCGCGTACGCCGGCATCGTTTACCTTCCGTGCACGCCGCAGAATGGATTCATTCCCGAGCCGCCCCGGGACGAGGTGGACGTGATTTATCTCTGTTCGCCCAACAATCCAACCGGCGCCGTCGCGACTCGGCCGGAGCTCGAGGCCTGGGTGAAATACGCGCTCACCAACAGATCGATCATCCTGTTTGACGCCGCATACGAGGCCTACATTTCCAATCCGGCGATCCCGCATTCGATCTATGAAATCCCGGGCGCGCGCGAATGCGCCATCGAATTTCGGAGCTTTTCCAAGAACGGCGGGTTCACCGGCGCGCGCTGCGCGTTCACGGTGGTGCCGAAGGCGCTGGTGGCCGCGACGGACAAGGGCGAATTCAAATCGCTGCATCCGCTGTGGAACCGGCGCATGAGCACGAAGTTCAACGGCGTGAGCTACATCGTCCAGCGCGCCGCCGAAGCGCTCTATTCAACGGAAGGCAGGGCGCAGGTGCGGCAACTCATCGCGCATTACATGGGCAATGCGAAGGTGCTGGTCGCCGGCGCAAAAGCCGCGGGGCTTGCGGTTTATGGCGGTGTGAATGCGCCGTATATCTGGACGCAAACACCGAAAGGGATGACCAGTTGGGAGGCATTCGACAAAGTCCTGAACGAAGCGAACGTGGTCATCACGCCGGGCAGCGGGTTTGGATCGAAGGGCGAAGGCTACTTCCGCGTGAGCGCATTCAACAGCCGCGCCAACGCCGAGGAGGCAGCGAAGCGATTGCAGATGTTGAAATGGTGAGCGGCACGACGCTCCAACCCCGCGGATCCGCCGCCGCCGCCTCTCGTGGCCTTGCGTAAATTTTTCGGAGCGCGGCCTTCCAGGCCGCAGCGCGTTCGCAGCCTGGCATGGTTGCGAAGAACTCGCGCATCCCTCTGAGCGCGAGTTGCTGCGCCCAGGATGGGCGCGCTCCGTTTGCTTTCGGCTCCGCCGGGTGGCGTTCATCTGCGGTTTCCTGTTCTGCATCGTTCCGGCCTAAGGCACCTGAGGCGTGACGAGACGATAGTAACACTGTGTCGAGCCGGCGCCGTTCGGGGCGATAATCTCAACCGTTTGCTCCACCGCTTTCGCGGAAACATCGCTCAACTTCAACCACGACGCGCCGCCCAATCCGTCCAGCGACAGCATGGTGTAGGTCTTGCCCGGCATCGCTTTGAATCGGAGCCGCAACGCCGGCGACGGACCACCTGCGTACTCAACGGACTCGATCTTGAGGCAGCTCTGTGCATCGCGCGGATCGGTCCCGCTCGTATACTCAGCGAAGTTGCTTTGTCCGTCGCTGTCCGGGTCGGCGTTGTCGCCGCTGACCCCGGAATCCGCCAGTTCCGCAGCGGTAAAATGGCGCGTCTTCCAGGTGTTGATGTCCATGTTGCCGACGGTGACGGCGACGTCATCGAAGGCGGCCAGGTCACCGTCGCTGGCGGTCAGGCGCAGCACGTAATTTCCCGGCGCGCCAAATCTGGCTTCCGTGTTCGCTGACGCAGTGTCGGTGAAAACGACTTCACCGCCACCCGAGAACTTCGTCCAAATGACGTTCAGTGTTGCGGGAGGAACCGGAATGCCATCGTCGCTGGCGGCGCCATTCAACGGCAGCGGGTCCGGCAGCAGCACAGCCAGATCACCGCCGGCATCGACGAATGGGGCCTGGTTGCCGGACGCGGAAACACCGCTCAGTTCCAGATCGAAGCTCAAGTCGGCGCTGGCGCCGTTTACCTGGTGAATCTCGACGGCTAAAACGTTTGTGCCTGTTATCAGCAACGACGGAGGCACGTTCGTTTCGTCGAAGATCGTCTCGTCCAGACCAACCACGTCCTGATCGGCGGGTGTGTCGGACGCGATTGTCCCCTCCGGCATGTTGCTGCGGAAGATCTCTGTCCCGTTCAGATAGAGCACTCCGCCATCGTCCCGCAGAAGCTTCACACTCAGATTGGTCACAGCAGTTGCATTGGCCACCGTAAATGACTGGCGGAACCAGGTGGTGATGTATTTGTTTGTCGGGTCCGAACCAAAATTCACGACCGTTGCTTCGTTGCTGTTGCCATATCCGAGAGGGGAACGACCGGCCGGCCATGCGCTGTCGCCGAAGTCCGGCAAACGCCATGAGGTTCCTGGCTCTGTTCCGTTGTCCCAGTATCTCCAGACCGAGCCACGCGCCACCAATGTCACCGGCACTGCCGGGCGATCGATCGTCAACGTGACATCGTCGCTCACGATCAGGTCGGCGTCATTAACCGACAGGCGCAGGACATAGACACCGGGCGCAGGAAGACCGATCGACGTTCCGAGTTGCGTCGCGTTCCCGAACGTCACCGCTGTTGGACCGCTAATCTGGCTCCAGGCCGCCGTGATTACACCCGGCGGATTCGGCAGGCCATCGTCGGTCGCGCTGCCGGCCAGGTTGGTGGAAACCGGATAGCTGCTCGCGACCACACGGACATCCGGTCCCGCGTCGATCACGGGCGCCCGATTGCCGGTGTTGATCACTCCGGGTGACGGGGGACCGGCACTGTTGCGCCAGTTGGCGGGGTCGTTTCCGTACGCCGCAGAGTTGATTCGCTCCAGCGAGGCGCCGAACCCGTCGGCATTGGTTGGCCAGGGCGGCTTGTCGTTGTAACGGACGACGTCAATGTCGATGTACGGAATGACGATCGCTCCCGTATTGGTGTCGATGTCCGGAGGATCGGGCCGCTGCAATGCCAGGCGCTCGCCACTGCCCTGAAGATTTCCGGCATACGGACCATAAATGGCGACCGACGGCGGCACGCCGTACTTCGCGCGGAATGCGACCGGATTGGTGTTGACGATCAGCGCCAGAGCGGTGGGCAGAAGCTCGGAATTCATCGGAAACCGGAAGTCCGCGCCATCGAGCCGCCAGGTGTTGGTCGGGTGCAAGGGATCGTAGAGTTTCACCGCGGCAGTCGTCACGTTCTTCAGCTCGACAAATTCGTCTCCACCCGGAGCCGGGTGATAGTGGATTTCATTGATCACGACGGGACCGATGCGCGGACCCGCGTTTGCTCCGTCGAGGGTATTGTTCGCCGACGCGGGGAAGTCGGCCTCTCCGGTGCTGGTCACGTACCGGCCGAAGCTCACGCCGTTAGCCGCCGCTCCAAACGAAAACCCGTGACTGTATCCGGTCAGGTTTCCGGCACTGTCGCCCGAAAACAGGTAAACCTCTTCGCCGTGGGAACTGAGCGTGAAGCTGCCGCCTTGTCCGGGAGCGGCGTTAAAATCGTTTTCCGTGAAAACCCGATACCTTCCGCCCGAGATGTCCGGGCCGGCGGGAATACGAAACTTCTTCGGCGCATGCCGGTCGTCGGTGAGATACCAATCCGTCACGGCGACTGGCGATGCGCCAGGATTGTGCAACTCGATGCTGTCGATTTGCGGCGGATCGGTATGAGTCAGGACTTCGTTGATCCAGATCGTTGGAATTCCGAATCCCACATCGCCGGCGCCGGGAGATCCGCCCACGACGGCGCTTGAGCGCCAGGCTGACCGGGCGCCCCAGTCGGCTGGAGCCATCGATTCGTCGACGAGATTCAATGAAAACCCGAGGCCATCAGCCGTCGCGTACCAGGTGTCGTTGTACGTGAAATCGAATATTGGTTCCTCCAGCGCTCCCGCCAGCGCGACGCGTTCTCCGGCATTCTCGAGGCTTCCGACGAATTGGCCCGCGATTTTCGGCCCGCTGCCATAACGCGACTGGAAAGCAGCGGTGTTTTTCACCGCCACGACACGTTCACCCGGCGCCAGATTGGTCACTGCGTTTCCCGTGAAGGTGAATTCGATTCCTGCCGTGAAATGAAATCCGGTCACGTTGAGCGGCGTTGAACCGACGTTCCTTAACTCGATGAACTCGAAGTCGTCGGCCGTGTAGGCGCTGCCAATCGGCGGGTCGGGCGGATGGAACATGAGCTCGGTGACAATCAACGGCGGGGTGGCCACGACGAAGGTGGACGCGGTGAACGGGCTCCATGCGTTGGTATAACGGGCACGCGCAAACACGCGCGCATTGGATGACATCGGAATCCGGCCTGAATAAACGGCCGCCCGTGAGCTGACGGCGCCGCCGGACAGACGCGGATCCGAACCGTCCAACGTATAGTAAATCGTTCCCAAAGCGGCACTGACCGAAAGCTGGAATCCCGGAGCGATCGGCCCGCCCGGCGCACTGAAGACGGGAGCGGGAACAAAGTTGCCATCGATCCACGCCAGACGGCCGATGATCCACTGCTTCATCCAGTTGACTTCGTCGGCGTAAGTCTGCCCGACGTACCAGTTGGGCCAGACGTACTGGCCAAGGATCGGCCAGCGCTGATAATTGCGCACGCGCGCCTCGCTCAGTTCCGCAGCCATCGCGTCCACTCGCGCAAGGACATTGGTCGTCGCAAACAGGCTGCGTCGGAGTTCGCCCCAGCGGTCGATGTATCTTTGATTGAAATCCGGGTCCTGAAACAGCCGGCGGAACCAGGGATAATCCGAGTCGCCAACCTGTGTTCCGTACCAGCCGTTCGTCTTCCACCCTTCCGCGTAGTCCGCGTTGCCGAAACTGAGGTTCCAGTCCCAGATCGGGTCCATCGCAAGTTTTCCCAGCCTGTCCTTGTGCATGTAATTGCTGAGCCGGTAACCGTCGATGTTCTTGGACATCTCCACGATCCAATGCTGGTCGAGGAAGGAGGGTACATCGATGTATCTGGCGTAACCGTTGACCGGGTCCTTGAAATTGGCGCCGTAAAGGGCGGTTTCCAACTGGTTCATCCAACCGGTCAACCAGCTTCGCTGCGCCGAGGTCAGTTCGCGTTCCTTGGGATCTTCGTAACCCAGCAGCATCCCACGACTCGTTGTGAAGCCGTTATCTCCGGGATCGAGCCGGTCCTTTTTTATGATGTATCCGCCGGTGATGTTTGGCTCGGAGTTGTCCGCCGGTCCCAGTTTCTGAATGTCCACCCGGTTGTTGTCGCGCTTGATCCTTTCCTCGAACACATAGACTCCCTTGTAGTCTGACATCGTGAGGCGGCCGCTTGAGGTATCAACAAACATTTCGACGAACCGGGTTCGCACGGCGTAGTGCCCCATGTCTTCATGCAACCGGTAAGCCAGCACGTCACGCATCAGGGTCTTGTCGGTGTACGGCGCATAGAGAACCCAGTCCGACTCCGCCGGAAAACCGAGGATCGAAACCTTCTCATCGCCCCCCTGTTCGTCCCAGGTTTCGAACTTATAGGACTTTTTCGGGAAGCCGAGGGAACTGGATCCGCGCACGGCAATTCCGCCGCGCCCGTCGAAATCGGCGTCCTGCGTCAATGTCGCACGGCCTCCCAACGGCGGGATGAACCGCGACGAGACCGCGGTCAGAGCGCTTTCGCTCACGCTCTTCCCAAACGTGTTGAGGATGACAAGCGGCAGATTGGAGGAGAACCCAAGCAGGTCGCTTCCCAGCAGCGTGCAGGTTTGCGATACGATTACGCTCGGCACATAGCCATCCCCATATGCCCGCGCGCGGATCATGGTTGATCCGGAGATGAAGATTGGCCCCGTGTAAAGAAGCGAGTTCCGATCCGGCAGCGTTCCATTGACGGTGTAGCGGATTTCCACGCCCGGAACACCTGTGGTCAACTGCACCTGGACGCTGGCGTTGGTGAAGACACCGCCGGGCGGGCTGAAAACCGGCGGCGGCGTAACTGCGACGTACCCGAGATCGTTGGCTCCCCCCGGTGACGGCGTCGCAAAGAAGTACTTTTGATTCGGATCGACGCTGACCGATCGGCCGATCAATTCCGGAAGCATCAAAAAGTCCGGATCCGTATAGGCCACATTCATTCCATGAATGGCGAGCAGATTGGTCCCGGGAACCAACAAGGAAATCGAACCGGTCAGATTGACCGTCTCGACGGCGAGGCCTGAATGCGCGGCGGTCGCGGCGGAAAACCAGATTGGCGCGGCGGGTGCGTTGGTTCGCTTTACCTCCTGCCCGTTGAGATAGAGGATGAAACCGTCGTCGTAACGCATCCGCAGAACCATATCGTTGAAGGCCGACGGATCATCAACCGTGAAAGGGATTCGGAGATAGGCCGTCGCGCGCACCGATTGCATGTCCGCCTGCACGTCGCTCGAGATCAAAGAATCGTAGGCGGTGCCAATGTCGTAGCCCACGCCCACCGCGCCAGGCCTCCAACCCGAATCGTCAAACCCGGAGGACCTCCATGCCGTTCCAATGTCACCCGATGGAATAAGGATCCGCGCCGCCGCTCCGGTGGCGACCAACGAGATGGACGGTCCATCCATTCCCAGGCCGTAGGACACATCCGGCGATTGCGAAGGAAAGATGGGCGAATAGGCGAACTCGACCGTCTGCCCGTCCGGCCGCACCAGGGCGAGATACTCGCCGTCATTGTTCAGGCTGAAACCGGTGTGCAGTGGCACACCCACGTTGGTGCGACTGGTGCCCGACGCGAATACAATCAGGTAGGCGCCGGCGGTGAGGTTGGTCGCGGGAAACCTCCACTTCCTCAAATCATCATCGTCATCGGTGAGGAACCATCCGTCGAGATTAACCGCGTTGGTTCCGGCATTGTGAATCTCGATCCAGTCAGAGTACCGGCCGTCCTGATCTCGCAACGTCGAGTTATTGCTCGCGAGGAACTCGCTAATAACGAGTTGAGCGTTGCACCGGCCCGCCAGGACCATGCACAACACGCACAACCAACACCCGCGAACTGCTTTGCCCTGCATCAAGGAAACGCTCCGTGAAGTTAGCGGCCAACAGCCCGGTCCGCAAGTGCGGGCGGGCCTGAAACGCGAGAAAAGCAATCCTTACGCCGTCTCGGGAGGAGAGCGAGGCCGCGGTTCAACGCGAATCCCCTTGCATGACCCAGGCCTCGTTGAAGCGCGCGTGCTTGATGGACTTGCCAGTCTCAGCGCCCTTCGGCAGGCGCTTCCGTTCCAGGTCATAGCTGTAACTGACGTGCAGCGTTCCGTCCTTCGCCTGCATGATGCTGGGATAATGAAATTGCCCTGCTTCGGGACCGGGCTCGTCGCGTTCCAGATGACGCTTCCATTTCCAGGTCCGTCCCTCATCCTCCGAAATCTGGACGGCGAGGCTGTGCCGGCCCTTCTCCGTGTCGTTGCTGATGAGGACCCAATGTCCGTTCCTTAACGCAATGATCTCGGCGCCCGAGCCGGGATTGGGAAGCTCACTGTCGGTCACCGGGCCCCACGTCTCCCCGCCATCCTTCGATTCGCTCTGATGCAGCCGCCTCGGTGGCGGGCCATTGTCGCGCATCAACACATACAGCGAACCGTCCTGCCGACGGACCACGCTCGGCTGGATATTTGCTCCGCCAATCAACGGCGTGCTCGCGCGCCACGTACGGCCCCAATCGTCGGTGATAGCCATGAGCGAACAATCGAACCCGTCGGAATAAAGCGGCACGATCAGGCGCCGCCCGTCGAGCACCAGCGGATGCGCCCGCGTCATCCATCCGAGGCGCCGAAAAAGTTTGTCGCTGGCGCGAGTGCGTAGTGTCTGGCAATAACCGATCAATTGTCCGCGCTCCTCTTCCGTCACCGTGTTTTCGCGCAACGCCGCCTCGATCCGATCGGCATGCTCGACAATCGCCTTCTCGAATTCCACGCCGGGTGTCACGTGGAGGACTTCCCCGGCTCTCCATTTGGGCGGACCATCACCGTGGTAGTCCGACGAGATGCGGTATTTCATCAAGGCGGTGTGCCATTCATTGGCCAGGATGGTCGGCCACAAAAGCCAGAGTCGTCCTTCCGGATCAACGAACATGGCGCAGTTCGTATCGGGAAAGTCCGGCGTGTCGGCCATGGTGAAACGCCGGCTCCACGTCCGGGCGCCTTTGCGCCGGCGCGCGCCCTCGATCTTCACATCGTCGGCCTTGCGCTCGCCCGAACCATGAAACCAGCAGACCAACAAATCCCCTTTCGGCGTCTCGACAATGCACGAAGCGTGGTTGTGCCACGCCTCCACTGGAAAGATGAGTTCGGACTCCAGGAAGGGCTCCTCGACGGCTCGTGAAGCAGGCTGGCCACACGACCAGATCAAGGTCTGACAGAGAGAGGCGATGACGAGAGGGGTCAGCCTGTTTTGCATGATGATCGTCGCAGCGGTGGTTACTTCGCCTTCCCGCGCATCTGGTACAACCAGGTCAGCGCGGTGTCCGCGATCCGTTCTCCGGCGCCGACCTCAGCGGGCGCGACGGCGTTGTCTGCCCCATACCCGCCTTCGGCCGCGGCCTCGATGGTCGGAAAATACTGGTGATAACCGTTGCAATAGCCGAAGAAAAAGACGTGCCCGGCCCGCGCCCGCTCTTTCAGCCGGATGGCGTGGTTGCAGAAGAATTCTCCCGACGCGCCAACCAAGGCGATGTCGCCGTTCAACAAGGCCACAGTGAGCCGCGGCCGGACGCCCTCGGCATACTCATCGGCATAATTCGCGACCAGCTCGGGGAAAAAAGCCACGGAATAGGCCGCGCGGGTGAAAGGATTCGACAGGTCCGTGCGCGAACTGAACTTGAACCGCTCCTCGCGGACGGTCAACGAGGGCCGTTCCACTTCCTTCGGCGTCAAACCAGACACGACACGGACGGCTTCGCGTCCGAGCGCCTCGCCAAAGGCAACGTGGCCCTTGTGCGAACCCTGATTCACGGATAAATCGCCGGAGGCGCCCTGCATGAACACCGCCTGAGCGCCGAATTCCTTCTCAATTGCGGTCCTCATCGCGCCGATGTAGTCCGCCGAAAACTTCAGTTCGCCGGCCTGGATCATAGTGGGGTGGGCGCTGAAGTTCACCAATAACGCCACGGGCCTTCCAGCCGAATCGTCAAAGCGAATGACGGCGAGATCGCGATCCACCGGCTTCGGTTCGATTTTGGTGTGACGATTGCGGTTGAAGCCGTCCAGTTTCACGGACCCCACCGCGATTCGGGCCGTCTGGAGATTCGCGTGGGCATCGAAAATGGCAGCGACGATTCCGTCTTCCAATTCCTTATAGTATCGGAGCGCGGCGTTGAACCTTCCTCGGCCCTTTCCGTCCTCATCGGCGAGTTCGAGCACCGGCCCGTGGTGGGTATGTGACCCGGCAATGAAGGAGTGCTGAATGCCTGCCTCGCCCTGGATTCGATTCCTGATATTTTGCAGCGACCGTTCAGAGGGCGCGCGACCGAGGTCCAGTCCGACAATGGCCAGCTTGTTGGTGCCCGCCTGGACAACCAGGGCCGTGGCGTAAAGCGCATCCAAGGTTCCCGTCGAAAGGAAATCATGCCGCGCGCCGTAACCCCACATCGGCACGGGTTCTTTCGGAGTGATATCGCGTCGCGCCACGCCAGCCTTGAAATCAGGGCTAGCCGATCCTGAAGCCACTATTACGGCTGCCAGAAACAACGGTCGCAGCCGGTGGCCAGGCGACGGGAGATTCATCACCGGCTTTCTATGCGTCAGGGGCCACGACGCAGACGCAATTCTGCGATCCGTATGAATTGGGGACGCGCGTCGGACAGGCCGGATCATCGATCCACTTGCCGTCCACGACGTAGCGATACTCGTGCGTCCCCTCTTCCAACGAAACGGTCGCTTTCCAGTGTCCGCTCTTCAGTTTCTTCATCGTAACGGGGTTTTGTTCCCAGCCGCTGAAGTCGCCGACGAGCCGGACATCGCGCGCCTGCGGAGCCGCAAACGAGAAGGTCACCTTGTGTTTGATTGATCTTGCGGCAGGCATAGCAACTCTCTTGCTCTCTCGGTTTCCGGGCGGTTGAAACGTCGTCCTGCTCCGCCCGTGGCAAACCTAAATCACCCGTATCGACGGTCAAGCGAAGAATCCGGAAAACGCGGCGCAACCCTATCCCTTACCCGGCCGCTGCTACGACCTGGACCTGGACCTGAAGCTTCCAAGCTCAACGTTCAAAGCTCAAAGGAAGTTCCACGCTCGAAAAACCAAATGCCCCGCTCTTGCACCCCGGTCCCAGCGGCGGTTTTGGAGCCCGGCTTTTGGAATTTATCTTGAGCTTCCTCAAAGACGTTGACGTTTCGTTGACTTGCCGAATATCGCCGTCCATATTGCCGCTAATGAATTTCGACATCTCGCACCTCCTGGAACAATGGGAATACCAGCCCGGACAGGTTGCCGTGAGAAAGTTCAAAGGCAGAGATGGTGTTGAAAAGATTCAGTTGCGTGTGGACCTCGGCCTCCTTCAGATGAATGCCCAGGGACGGCCTGATGGCAAACGTCCCTACGGCCATGAGTCGCTCTTCGAGCACTATCAGTCCCGGCTGGAGAAACATCGCGAGGCCAACGATGGCAACGATGAGGGGTTCACGTTGCGGGCCGAAGATTGCGCTCGAATCCAACAGGAAACAATCCAGTACCACCATCGCTACATCTGCCTGTTTCAAATGGAGGACTATGCCGGCGTCATCCGCGATACCGATCGCAACGTCGAGGTGTTCGACTTTGTCGAAGAGTACGCGGAATCGGATGACCTTTCCTGGTCGCTGCAGCAGTTCCGTCCCCAGTTGCTGATGATGCAGGTCCGGGCCAAAGGCGCGCTGGCGTTGCGGGATGACAAGCATGACCAGGCCATTGAGGTGATCGACGCCGGCCTGGAGGAGCTGCGCCAGTTTTACCGCAAACATGGGAGGCACGATCTGCTGGAGCAGAGCAGCGAAATCCATTCGTTGGAGGCCTGGTTGCACGACGTCCAGTCCAAACGCCCGCTCAGCGAACGCGAAAAACTCTTGAACGATCTGGACGACGCCGTGCGCCGCGAAGATTATGAAAAGGCGGCCAGGGTCCGCGACGCCTTGCGGAATTTGCGGACCTCGCAGTAACGTTTCTCTTCCCCCGTATGTCCTTGTTGGAGCAGCTCACGAAGGAGATCAAGTCTGCCATGCTGGCCCGGGACGCCGACCGGCTTTCCACCTTGCGCCTGCTCAAGTCGGCCATCGGTTACGTTCAAATCGAACGAAAGTCGGACGAGTTATCTGATTCGGATTTCATCGCCGTCGTCCAAAAGGAGATCAAGAAGCGTCGCGATTCCGTGGAGCAATACGAGCGGGGCGGACGGACTGAATTGGCGGCCAGGGAAAAACAGGAGATTCCCGTGCTGGAATCGTTCCTGCCAGCTCCGCTCTCCCCCGAAGAATTGGAGCAGTTGATCCGGGCGGTCATTCAGGAAGTCGGCGCAACCGGCCGGAAAGAGATGGGGGCTGTGATCAAGGCGGTCCAGACGAAAGCCGCCGGGCGCGCCGACGGCAAATCCATCAGCGCGATGGTCGGCAGGTTGTTGTCCTAAACGCAACCCCTTATCCTGACCTTCTGCCTCGGGAGAAAGAAGAGCGCGGTCGTTTTTGTTTTGACCGGACAACCGTCCGGCAAATCCAGTCGCCACAATTCCATTGAAACGGAGAACGACTCTCCCTCTCCTTGGGGAGAGGGCCGGGGTGCACTGCCATTGAATTAAGGCCAGACCTGGCCTC
>JGI10216J12902_100495852_pt1 | contig 13217 bp, 13 predicted proteins | sample KanNatreferecore_FD_12902 | JGI IMG/M metagenome (IMG submission 12902)
GATCATCAACGACGAGCCGCAACGCATCGCCGAGCGACGACTGCGTCGAGGCGATCAGCTTTCCATCGGCGACACGATTTTCAAGTTTCTGTCCGGAAGCGACGTGGAATCCCAATACCACGAGATCGTATTTCGCATGGCGATTACCGATGGACTCACGAACCTCGCGAACCGCAAGCAGCTCGACACGCTGTTGGGCGAGGAGCTGCCGCGGGCGCAGCGTCATTCGCGTCATCTCTCGCTCCTGATGCTCGACATCGATCACTTCAAGACGATCAACGATACATACGGTCACCTGACCGGGGACTCCGTTCTTCGCGGCCTCGCATCGACGCTGCAGAAGCGGCTACGGCCGAACGACAAGCTCGGTCGCTACGGCGGCGAGGAATTCTGCGTGATCCTGCCGGAGACCTCGCTTTCGAGCGCGGTACGCATCGGCGAGGAGCTGCGAGCGTTGGTTGCCAATCATGCGTTCGTGGCCGAAGGCAAGGAAGTTCGCGTGACGATTTCCGTCGGCGCCGCTGCCGCAGGACCGATGACGACGATCGAGCAGCTTTACCAAGCCGCCGACGAAAAACTCTACGACGCGAAGCACGGCGGCCGGAACCAGGTCCGCTACTAAGAACCTATCTCAAAGCTACTGCGGGCCTCCATTTCGCGTCCTTGAGGTGCTCGTGCGGCGCGCCGCGCTTTACGGCATGCTGGGTGTCTCGTTGCGCACCAACCCGGGTCTCCATGAGCTCACTCTTTCAGCCGATCGCGCTTGCCGACGTTTCTCTTGCCAATCGCCTCGTCGTCGCCCCGATGTGTCAGTACAGCGCGAGCGATGGTTCGGCTACCGATTGGCACCTTCAGCACTGGGCGCAATTGGGTTACAGCGGCGCGGGTCTCGTCGTCGTCGAGGCGACGGCCGTCGAACGGCGAGGGCGCATTACGCACGGCTGCCTCGGGATATATTCGGACGAGAACGAAGCATCGATCCAGCGAGCGTTGCATGCGGCCCGCCGCTTTGCCGGCTCGACGAAATTCGGCATTCAGCTCGCGCATGCAGGACGCAAGGCATCGACGCGTGCACCGTGGCAGGGAGGTCAGCCGCTAACGACGGGCGAGGATCCGTGGGAGACGATCTCTGCGAGCCCGATTCCATTTGCGTCGGGTTGGCATGTGCCGCGCGAGCTTGCGGCGGCCGAGATCGACCAGCTGATCGAGCACTTCGTCAACGCGACGAAGCGCGCGCTGCGCATCGGATTCGACATGATCGAGCTGCATTGCGCGCACGGTTATTTGATGCACGAGTTCTTGTCGCCGCTCTCGAATCATCGCACCGATGCGTTCGGCGGCTCGCTCGACAACCGGATGCGATTTCCGCTCAGCGTCATTCGCGCTGTCCGCAGCGTCATGCCGGCCTCGATGCCGCTGGGCATGCGCATTTCATCGACCGACTGGATCGACGGGGGCTGGGATATCGAACAGTCGATCCGCTTCGTGACCGAGGCGCGCAAGCTCGGCGTCGAGTTCGTCTGCGCGTCGAGTGGCGGCACGGGCGTCGTGAAAATCAATGTCGTTCCCGGCTATCAGGTGGCATTCGCCGAGCGCCTGCGGCGTGAGACGGGCATGAAGACGCGCGCGGTCGGCGCGATCTTCACGCCGAAGCAAGCGGAACACATCGTCGAGAGCGGTCAGGCCGACCTGGTCGCGCTCGCGCGTGCCTTCATGGACGATCCTCGCTGGGGCTGGCACGCGGCGGACGCGCTCGGCGCGACCGCGCATTCACCGTCGCCGTATCACCTGGCGAGGTCGCAGGGGTGGAAGCAATTGCGGGATTCTGCGAAGAACGCCTGAAGCTGGGTGCGCGCTAGGAATCGCGTTGGGTAGGACGCTTCGCGTCGGGTAGGACACTTCGTGTCGGGTAGGACGCTTCGCGTCGAGTCAGAATCTCTTACCCGACACGAAGTGTCCTACCCGATGCGGAGCATCCCACCCGACACGAAGTGTCCCGCCCGACGCGAAGCGTCCGGCCTCACTCCACCGTCACCGACTTCGCGAGATTGCGCGGCTGATCGATGTTGCATCCCTTCGCGAGCGCAACGTGATAGGCGAGCAACTGCAAAGGTATGTTGAGCAGGAGCGGATCGAGCTCTGGCGCCGACTTCGGTACTTCGATGATGCCGTCCGTTGCGACGTCGAGCGGTTCACCCGGCTGTGTGATCACGAACGTCGGTCCGCGACGCGCGCGGATTTCTTCGATCGTCGACACGTTCTTGGCGAACAAATCGTCGCGCGGCATGACGATGATCGTCGGTGTCGATTGGCTCACGAGCGCGAGCGGGCCGTGCTTGAGCTCGGAGGCGGGATACGCCTCCGCGTGCAGATAACTTACTTCCTTCAGTTTCAGCGCGCCTTCGAGTGCGACTGAATAACCCGCCGCTCGACCGACGAAGTACGCATCGCTGCATTGGGCGAAGCCTTGCGCCATGTCCGCGATGTTGGACTCTTGCGCGAGGATCGATGCAATCTGATCCGGCAGCGCCTCGAGTGCTTGCAACAATCGCGTGCCGGCCGCGGTCGACAGGTCGCGAATGCGCCCGAGATGAATCGCGAGCAACGCGAAGGCGACGGCGGTGCACGTGAATGTCTTCGTCGATACGACCGCGATCTCGGGACCTGCATGCAGATAGATGCCCCGCCCGCACTCGCGTGCGATCGTGCTGCCGACGACGTTCACGATGCCGAGCACCCGGCCGCCCTTGCGCTTTACTTCCTGTACGGCGGCGAGCGTGTCGAATGTCTCGCCGGATTGGCTGACCGCGATGTAGAGCGTGTCCTGCTCGATGACCGGATTGCGATACCGAAATTCCGATGCGGGCTCCGCATGCGCCGGGATGCGCGCGAGCTGCTCGATCAGGTGTGCGCCCATGCTTCCCGCGATGAAGGCCGAGCCGCAGCCGAGGATCTTCACGCGGCGTACCTCGAGGAGCTCGCGCGCGCTCATTTCGAGTCCACCGATGTGCGTCGTGCTGAAGCGCGCCTCGAGCCGGCCGCTCAGCGTTCGGCGCACCGCGTCGGGTTGTTCGGCGATTTCCTTGCGCATGAAGTGCGAGTAGTCGCCCTTGTCGTAGGCTTCGTTCGTCCATGCGATCGTCGCGGGCGTCTTGGCTGTCGCGCCGCCATCGAGCGTCGATGTCTGATAGCCGTCCGCGCGCACGACGGCGATTTCACCATCGTCGAGATGCACGACGCTCTGCGTATGGCGAACCAGCGCGGCGGGGTCCGATGCGACGAACATTTCCTTCTCGCCGATGCCGAGCACGACGGGACTGCCGTTGCGCGCAACGACGATGGATTCCGGTCGCTCTGCATCGATCACCGCGAGTCCGTACGTGCCACGCACGAGTCGTAGCGCAGCGCGCACGGATTCTTCGAGTGGTACGTCGCTCATCGTCGCGATGAGGTGGGCGATGACTTCGGAATCCGTCTCGGATGTGAACTTCACGCCGTTGGACTGCAGCGTCGCGCGCAGTTGAGCGGCATTCTCAATGATTCCGTTGTGGACGATTGCGAAGCGCGCAGAGGCGTCGCAATGAGGATGCGCGTTGCGATCGCTCGGCTCTCCATGAGTCGCCCAGCGAGTGTGAGCGATGCCCGTGCCACCCTTGAGCTTGTCGGGCAACGCGCGCTCGAGATCCCGCACTTTGCCCTTGCTCTTGTGCACGCTCAGCTTGTCGTTGCGCGCAAGCGCAATTCCCGCGGAGTCGTAGCCCCTGTATTCGAGGCGATGAAGACCTTCCAACAAAATCGGTGCGGCGTCCCGCTTACCGACGTATCCGACGATTCCGCACATGTGTTCGCTCCGCTCGCGGCTGGTTGGCCGCGTTAGCCATAGATCACTCGTCGGATCTGACGCTCGCTGTACTCGTCGGCGCGGAAGCGTCGCAGCGGCAGTTCTGCGGCGAGGCGCGCGAAGATCTCGGCGTTCGATAGGCCCTGCGACTGGAGCGCGAAGTGGCGGCGGCGGATGAAGCTTTCGGGCGTCTCATTCATAAACGCCAGGACTTCGTCGATCACGCGCCGCGCCTCGGGTGCGGTCAGTCGAGTGCTTCGAACCAGGTAACTGACGAGCTCAGCGAGTTCGGTCTGATCCGACATGGGGGACGCACTCTGCCTGACGAGGAGATTTCTCCCAAGAATCTTGCCCGATTGTGGGCAGAAGGAGGGGGAAATGCGCGTCCTTTGGACAAGGAGGCACTTGGCGGGACCTCGCACATCGGCAAGGGATCCGTGGCAGGGGCGCGGCGAAGCGGTTTTTGCGGTTACTCCGAGTCTTGGCCCACTAGGCCACACTGCCTCGGCCTCCTTGCGGCAGCGTCTCCCTGCTCATCTCTCGAAGATCGCGAGATGCTGCAGCGGCAGGGTGCTCACGGTCTTAACGTGACGCAGCCCAGCCGCTTCCATCTCGGCAACGATCTGACGCTCGCTCATTTTGTGGACGGCCTTGATCATGACTTTCGGATCTTCGGCCCGATATTCGACGAGAGCGACGCGGCCACCAGGCCTCAGCGCGGTCCGGACCTTCTGCATCACCTCATAAGGATGGTCGAGCTCGTGGTAGACATCGACCATGAGCAGCAGGTCGATGCTTTCCGCAGGCAGATTCGGATCCAGCGCCGACGCCTGAATCGTCTGCACGTTCGTTGCTCCTTCGCGTTGCGCGCGGTCCCGCACGAACTGCAGCATCCGCGGCTCGATATCGATTGCGAACACAGTGCCTGTCGCGCCGACCTTCTCCGCCATCAGGAACGTGTAGTACCCCGAGCCGCAGCCGAGGTCCGCGACGCTCTGACCTGGACGAAGCTCGAGTGCGGCGAGCGTGCGACGAGGCTGCTCTTCGCGGTCGCGATCCGCACGCTCCAGCCATGCGATGCCTGCGGGACCCATCACATGTGCGATCTCACGTCCCATGTAGAACTTGCCGATGCCATCCGGATCGTGATCGGTGCGCGTTTCGTAACGCGCCGCCGCAGCCGTGACGGCGAACAGCGCCAGAAGCAGAAGGCTCGTAGGAAGGATGCGCATCGTCGAACCTCGTGGATGAGGCTCGGGAGCTTACGCGTCGATGCGCGTTGAGCCCAGGTGTCGAGGTTGGTCGAACGAGCTACAGCTCGTTGCGGCTCAGATACAGGTAGATGTATGCCGTCACGAACAGGACGCACACGCCGCACGCGAACGCCATTACCAGCGCGGCCGCGATGAGAGAAAGAAAGCCAGCGCCGCCGAGAGATTTTGCGAGCGATTCGAAACCGGAGGCGAGTGCGAGCACGAAGGCGCAACTCAACAGCCATCGCATCAGGTAGCCGGGGAGATAGATGCGCATGTCGCGGTTATGACGATAGGCAGCGGCGCGCGCATAGCGATCGCCAGTGCTCGCATCCTGAAACAACCAGAACGGCCACAGGAATCGAAACAGCACCAGAGAAAAAGGCATGTCGTCGTAATACGACGCGGCGACGGGCGTGGAGGCGCGGTGCGTCATTGGGCACCGCGGATAACGATTGCAAAGCCAGCCTGGAACGAGCTCATTGCGATAAGTCCGATGGTCGTGCTCTACGATAGATGAGTGGCTCGCCGGGATGGTTCCGTACAATCACTTAAGAAGGCGCCCGTATTCGATTTCGGTGCGATGCGTCGGCGCCGAGTTCGCGGCTCGATGGTTCGATCCTGCGGCGTGTTCAGTGTTGTCCGGAAAGCCGTGACCTACGCGTCGACCGCAATGCGAATACCGATATGAAACCTGCCGGAGGCGTGCGCGCTCATGAACGACCAACTGGAAGCGATCGGACAAGTACGCGCGACACTCATCGATCTCGCGATCCGCTTCGGACCCAAGCTCCTCGCGGCCTGCGTCATTCTGACGATCGGCTTTTTCGTCGGTCGAGCACTCTCGAGGTGGGTTGAGCGAGGGCTGTTGCACCTGGAAATGGAGCCGCCCGCGCGATTGCTGCTCGTGCGGATCGTGCGTGGCATTGTAATGGCGGTGTTCCTGATCATGGCGCTGCAGAATCTCGGTGTGGAGTTGCTGCCGCTCGTTGCCGGTCTCGGTATTGCCGGTGCGGGTATCGCGCTCGCGATGCAAGGTCTGCTCGGCAACGTCTTCGCCGGTCTCTCGATCATTTTCACGAAGCCGTTTCGTGTCGGCGAGTACATCAGCATTGCGGGCGAGGAAGGACGCGTCGAGACGATCACGCTGTTCAGCACGACGCTCAGCCATCCGGATCGCTCCTACGTCGTGGTTCCGAATCGGAAGATCGCCGGAGAGATCCTGCACAACTACGGCAAGATTCGTCAGGTCGCGGTGACAGTGGGCGTTGCGTACGACGCCGATCTCAACGGTGTTCTCAAAACGGTCGACGAAATTCTTCAGGCCAATGCTCGGGTCCTGCACGATCCGCAGCCCGTGATCGGTGCCGCACTTCTTGCAGATTCGACGGTGCAGGTGACGGTGCGACCCTGGGTCGCGGTCGAGCATTTCGGAGCGGTAGCGCTCGAGATCAACAAGTCGATCGTCGAGCGCTTCAGGGAGCGAGACATCGAGATTCCATTTCCGAAACGCGACGTCCGGCTGCTCGAGCCGGTGCGCGTGGAGGCGGCGCCTGCTAGATCGTGACCGTGCCGCGACCGAGCTCGATGACTTCGCCGCTGACATAGATACGCCGTTCGGCATCGACGTCGAGATAGAGCGTCGAGGGGCGTTGCGCGTACTCCCCTTGCGAGATCTCGAATCGACACGGGAGCGAACGCTCCGTCGCGATACACCAACCGCCGAGATTCGCCGTGGCAGAGCCGGTCGCCGGATCTTCCAGTAGCGCAGATCCCATCGGGAAAAAGAATCGCGACAGGAGCTTTCCGGGCGAGGTCTCGGCGAACACATAGGCCATGCTGTGGCCATCCTCGCTCTGTACCTTGCTGCAGAGCCCGGCATCGGGTCGCGCACGACGGACTGCCGCCTCGCTCGTCAGCGGAATGATCAGTTGCTCTTTGCCGGCCTTCACCCACAGCGGGCGTTCGCCGACGTCGTTCTCGTCGAGTCCAAGCATCTGCGCGAGTTGCGACCGTGATGCATCGGGAGTGCGCCACGTCGGCGTGTTCGCTTGTAGCGTCCAACGACGGTCCGATGCGCGCACAGGAATGATGCCGGCGAGCATTTCGAGCGTCAGCTCGGTCCCGCCGAGATTCAGCGCATGACAAACGAACGCGGTGCCGAGCGTCGGATGCCCGGCAAAGGGCATCTCGTAAGTCGGTGTGAAGATTCGCACTCGTGCCGACGCGCGGCTCGAAGGCAGGATGAACGTCGTCTCGGATAGGTTGAACTGCCGGGCGAGCGCCTGCATCGTCGCCGAGCTCAGCGCCTCGGCGGACTCGAATACACACAATGGATTGCCGGTGAGCACGCCGCCGTTCTGCGTGAAGACGTTGACGATGTGATACGAGAGCGTTGCCATGTGCGCATCCGATGAGGAGAGGGTGTAAGTGTCCGCAATGCTCGCGGCGGCGTACATGGACAGTGACGCCCGCGCCTGAGCGACACAGCCCGTCAGGCGAGCATCGGCTCGAGTCGCTCGTGAATCAGCGCTGCCGCACGGGCGTGATCGACATCTGCGAGAGTCGTTGCGGTCGCGGTCAGCTCGGCGAGAATTTCGCTCTGGATACGCCCGCGTTCGTAGGCGACGGAATATGGAACTCGCGCATGGAACATCACCATCGAATAGCGCGGGATGAAGCGTCCTGGAAATTGCCGCTCCAGCTGAAGCGACAGCGCCTTCTGTAACTGGAATTTCGGATCGCGTACGGTATCGCGCATCTCGAGGTAGTTCTCGATCGCCATCGTCGCGATCGCGTCGGTGTTCGGGCGACGCAGCTGCTCGAAACGGGCGAACACGCGCGTCCAGTCACCATCCGACGCGAACAGAGCGTCGAGCTGCGCGCAGTCCTCGAATGCGCAATTCATGCCCTGGCCGTGAAAGGGAGTGATCGCGTGCGCAGCATCTCCGATCAACAGTATGTCGTCCGACATCGACCAGCGCGCACAGCGGACCGTTCCCATGATGCCGGTGGGCCGAGATGCGAACTCTTCGACGAGGTTCGGTATGCGTGCGAGCGCGTCCGGAAAATAGCGCGCGAAGAAATCGCGCACCCTCTCGGGGCTGTCGAGCGTGGCGAAGCTCTCAGGTCCTTCGTGCGGCAAGAACAGTGTCACCGTGAAGCTGCCGTCGGTATTGGGCAGCGCGATCAGCATGAAACCGCCGCGCGGCCAGATATGCAAAGCGTGAGTCTCTATCTGATGCGAGCCGTCCTGCGCGGGCGGCATCGTCAATTCCTTGTAGCCGTGTGCCAGCAGATCCTCGCTGTGAGCAATCGATCCGTGCTTTACGAGCTCGTGCCGCAAGACGGATCCGGCGCCGTCCGCGCCGACGACACGTCGCAGCGGAATTGCGATGTCGCGGCCCGACTTGCCGTTGCGAATCAGCAGGCGATGCGCCGCGAAGTCGATCGCCTGAACCGAATGATCGAAATGAATCGTGACGCCAGCGGCTTCGGCGGCGTCGAGCAGCACTCGATTCAAACCGGGGCGCGAGACCGAATAGATGACTTCGCTTTCGTCCTGTCCGTAAGCGAGAAACGTCCGCGTGCCGTTCAAGTCATGGAGCATGCGGCCCGGCATCGTGATCAGGAGCGGCGTGATCGCCGGCATCACGCCGGCCAACTCGAGTGCGCGGATGCCGCGCGCCGCGAGCGCAAGATTGATCGAGCGGCCTGCAGGAATGCTTTCGCGGCGCAGATCGCCCAAGCGTTCGTACAGATTCACTTCGAAGCCACGCCGCGCGAGCAGGATCGCGAGCAGCGTGCCTGCAAGTCCGGCGCCGCAGATCGTCACGGCTTCAGCGTTGGCGTGGATCGAAGATGGCATCGACGGGGCGGCTATGCGCTTCGCAGCAAGGAGCTCAACGCATCGGCGAACTCCCAAACGTCGACGAAGCTGTTGTAAAGCGGGACAGGCGCAACACGTATCACATCGGGTTCGCGCCAGTCGCAGATGAACCCGAGGTCGGTCAGCTCGGCATGAATCAAACGTGCTGCGTCAGCGGAGCGGTTCAGGCGAACGGACAACTGACAGCCGCGCGCTTCCGGGTCCTTTGGAGTGAGGATCGTCAGCGCATCGCCTGCTTTCGCATGCAACAGCATTTCGAGATAGCCCGTGAGCTGCACCGACTTCGCGCGTAACGCTGGCAGGCCGGCGCGTTCAAACAGTGCAAGCGACGCGATGAGCGGTGCCGTTGCGAAGATCGGCGGATTGGAAACCTGCCAGCCTTCCGCGCCTGGCAGCGCATCGAACGTCGGCGGCATCGCAAACCGCGACTGCTTGTTGTGTCCCCACCAGCCCGCGAACCGTGGCAATGCTGATCGCGCGTGCCGCTCGTGGACGAACACCCCGCCGATCGCTCCCGGTCCGCTGTTCAAGTACTTGTAGCTGCACCATACCGCGAAATCGACGTCCCAATCATGCAGCGAAAGCGGCGTGTTGCCGATCGCGTGCGCAAGATCGAATCCGACCGTACTGCCGACACCGTGCGCTGCACGCGTGATCGCAGGAAGATCGAATCGCTGTCCGGTCAGATATTGCACACCCGGCATCAGCACGGTGGCGAGAGTGGCGCCCGCGCGTTCGATCTGCGTGCAAATGTCTTCGGTCCTGAGTGCCTCTTCGCCGCTCCTGGGCGTTGCGAGCAGCAAGTCTTCGTGCTGATCCAGACCGTGCAGCTCGAGCTGCGATTCGATCGCGTATCGGTCCGACGAGAACGCCTGGGCTTCCATGAGAATCTTGCGGCGCTCGCCTGCGGGGCGATAGAAGCTCGCAAGCATCAGGTGCAGGTTCACGGTCAACGAATTCATCGCGACGACTTCGATCGGCAGCGCGCCCGTCAGCGACGCGAGTCCGCGGGTCACCTGCTCGTGATACGACAGCCACGGCCGCTCCGCCTCGAAGTGCCCGTCGACGCCGTGACGCGACCAGACCGCGAGCTCCTCATTGACGAGTTGCAGCGCTTGCTTCGGCGCAAGTCCGAGCGAGTGGCCGCAGAGATACACGGCTTCATGGCCGTCCGCTCGACGCGGCATATGGAAGCACGCACGACAGTCGGCCAGCGGATCCTGCGCGTCCAGTGCCTCGGCAGCGGTGCGTGGCAACGACGGGGCGGGTTTCTGATGCATCGAACGCGAGTGGCGAGTAGGCGAAAATCAGGCCTTGTGCGCGATCGTGCCGCACGCCTGGCAGGTGCGATGCTGCGCGGTGCCGTAGAACCGATCGAATACGGGCGGGAGCTGCTTTTCGATGTCCGACACGTGCAGATACTCCGCATACAGCGGGTACTGACAATGCTCGCAGTACCACAAGAATCCATCCTTCTCGCCCTCGCGACGCTGTCGTTCGATGACGAGTCCGACTGTATTCTCGTAGCGCTGCGGCGAATGATGAACGTGCGCGGGCAGCAGCAGAATTTCGCCCTCGCGAATCGGGATGTCGACGCGCGCGCCGTCCTGAATCGTGCGCAGGAGCATGTCGCCTTCGAGCTGATAGAAGAATTCCTCGCCCGGGTCGTCGTGATAATCCGTGCGCGAGTTCGGACCGCCGACGACCATGATGATGAATTCGGACTGGCGGAAGACCTGGCGGTTGCAGACCGGGGGCTTCAAGAATTCGCGGTGCGAATCGATCCATCGTTGAAAGTTGAACGCCTGCAATGGATTCATGGTCAAGATCTCCGGGTACACGGGGAGTATAGCGTCCGAATGCTGCCGTGCGGCGCGCTCCGCCGTCGCGCCTTGCATTCCGATGGCAAGGGCACAGAATGGCTTCGTCACGATTCGAGGTTTCGGCATGTTGCGCGCGCGCTCACACCTGCCTGCCGGTTTGATCCTGCTCTGGATGGGTGCAGGCGCCGCGTTCAGCGCAGAGGAGCCGCCGTCGATCCCCGATGCGCCCGTTCAGGCGCTCTGGAAACCACAGGAGCTCACGTTCTATTACCAGAGCTTCACGACGTTTTATTCGTGCAGCAGCCTCGAATCGAAGGTCAAGCGATTGCTGATCGCAGTGGGCGCGCATCGCGATCTCAGAGTCCGCACGCGCAGCTGCATGTCGAGCAACGCAATCAATCGCATGCCTATGGTCGAGATCACGCTGCTCTCGCCGGTGGAGGTCACGCCTGAGGTGCTCGCCGAGTTCGACAAGACGAAGAGCACGCGCGAGCTTGCGGCCCGCGTGCGCGGCGATGCAAAGGCGGCGGAGGTCGCGACCACTCAGTTTCCTGCGCAGTGGAAGCGAATATCGTTGTCGCGCGGCAAGCTCAATCTCGAACCTGGCGATTGCGAGCTGATCGACCAACTCAAGGAAAAGGTGTTTCCGAAGCTCGCGATCAAAGTCGTCGAGGACGATGTCCAATGCGTGCCGGGTCGGATCTCGATGACGCAGCCGCGTCTCGTCGTGGACGCCCTTGCGCCGATGCCGAAACCGGATGAGGCCCCGAGCGCGCAGGGCGAAGCGAACAAGACTCAGCGCGATCCGAAGGAAAAAACTTAGTCTGGGCTTACTCGTTGCCAGGCGTGAGGCCTGAGGAGCTGCACGCGACGCGCACGGCAGGCGCTTCGCGATCCAGCCTCACCGCACAGAGCGTGCCTCCCCAAACGCATCCCGTGTCGATGCTGAGGACGCCATCGTCATCGTGATACCCGAGCGCGGACCAATGTCCGCAGACGATGCGCAGATCGCGCGTACGCCGTTGCGGGACTCTGAACCAGGGCATCAATCCGGGTGGAGCATCCGCAATCGTGCCCTTGTGCTTCAAGGCCAGTCGACCGTCGGCATGGCAGAACCGCAGACGCGTGAAGCAGTTCGTGATGAAGCGCAGTCGTGCAACGCCCTTGAGATCGTCCGACCAGCGAGCGGGTTGATCGCCGTACATGTGTGCGAACAGCTCGGTGCTCGCGTCGTCGTCGCGCAGCGCGCTTTCGAGCTCCGCCGCACACCGTCGTGCCTGAGCAAAATCCCACTCCGGCGCGAGACCGGCGTGGATCATCGTGTAGCCGAGCGAGTCATCGTGGTGAAGCAGGGGCTGTCGTCGCAGCCAGTGCAGCAGCTCGTCGCGGTCCGGTGCCGCGAAAATCTGTCCGAGCGTGTCCTTCGGTTTCAATTGCTCGCTCGGCGTCAGCGAGGCCGCGAGCAAATGCAGATCGTGATTGCCGAGCACCGTGATGGCTGCGTTGCCGAGCTTGCGGACGAGTCGCAATACATCGAGCGATCGAGGCCCGCGATTGACGAGATCACCGACGAGCCAGAGACGATCGCTCGCTGGATCGAACTTCAGTCGCTCGATCAGTTGCTCGAATTCATCGCAACAACCCTGGATGTCGCCGACTGCGTAGGTGGGCATGCGCGCAGGCTAGCTGCGGGATTGGCCAACTGGCAACTGCCGAGCTGCCCGCGCGTCAGTGCAACAGTCCCGGCATCGCCAGCGTGAACGGCGTGATCGGTGCATCGAAGTGCGCGCCATCGTCCGCGAGCATCTGGTAGCTGCCTTGCATCGCGCCGACGGGCGTTTCGATGACGGCCGCGCTCGAGTAGCGAAAGCCCTGACCCGGTAGCAGATACGGCTGTTCGCCGACGACGCCTTCGCCGCGCACTTCCTTCACCTTGCCGTTCGCGTCGGTGATCAACCAATGGCGCGTCAGGAGTCGGGCCGGAACCTCGCCTTCGTTGCGGATCGTGATCGTGTAGGAAAAGACGTAGTGGCTTTCTTCCGGTTTCGATTGGTCGCCGACGTAATTGGCGCTTACATCGACCCGGATTTTGTGCGGATTCGTTGCTGTCATTGCTCGGTGTGCTCGGGGGCCGCGCGCTCGAATCTTAGCAGCGCTCCTGCGCGCGACCACCTGAAATTCGGCGCGTTATGTCACAGCCGAAACAAATCTCAATGAAGCCGCACGGCGAGCACGTCGCATGGCGCCGCGTGCAGAATCGTGTCTTCAGTGAAGTTGAGCAGGATCGCAAGCCCATGTCGTTCGCGACTGCCGAGCACGATCAGATCGCTCCCGAGCTTCTGCGCCGTTCGAATGATTTCCGCCTTGATGCTGCCGGTCTCGACGAGCTGGCGACTCTGCTCGAGAGACAA
>JGI10216J12902_100655169_pt1 | contig 13216 bp, 16 predicted proteins | sample KanNatreferecore_FD_12902 | JGI IMG/M metagenome (IMG submission 12902)
CCGCCGGTCGGCTCGTCGCCGCCGTAGGCCATCGGGTCGAGCGAGGCGCCCGGCATGATCGCCAGCAGCTCGCCGGTGCCCAGGGCCTGCAGATCGCCAAGCCCGGCGGCTCGCAGTGCGGCGCGGCGGAACCAAGCCTTTGGCGTCACGCTGCTAGCTCCTGATCTGCCCAGTCCTCAGCAGGCGGCGCCGCCGGCGTCGTTGCAGGCGCCCCAGGAGGAGAGGCCAACACCGGCGGCGCCTTGGACTTCTTGACCGTCGGCTCGCCCTTCTTCGTGGGCGGCACCTGGTGCAACCGCTTGTAGTAGGCCAGCGGCACGTCCTCGCCAGCTTCCAGAACCGCCGCGGCGCCCGCCTGCCGCAGCGCCCGGTCGCTGGCTTCCTCGACGTCGAACTCCCAATAGGGCATCGGCGCGTCGAGGCCGAAGTTGACGAGCACGAACGGGCGGATCAGCTGGTCGGTGAGCGTCTCGGCTAGCCAGGTGGCGTCGGCCACGATGGTCTCGAAGCGGACCTCGTTGCTCACACGGTTCTTCGCGAAGCTGCCGGGCCCCTGGCTCAGGCCGCTGGTGTCCACCTCGCCGAGCCAGACCAGGGCCTTCCAGCGGTCGAGAAGCTGGAGCATCGACTCGTAGGTGAAGGAGCCACTGCGAGTCGCCTCCTTCAGCTCCAGCTCGATGTCCCTCGGCATTGCAATGGCGTATTCGGTCTGGAAGTCGGCCGCCGCCTGTAGGGCGTCCGCTACGACCTGCTGGTTCACCGATCCGTCGGTGCCGCGCTCGTACCGCACGATGACGGTCGGCTGCCCCCACTTCTCGCCCGCAATCCCGGCGTACTTGACGAAGTGGAGCGTCATGTACGACGGCCAGTAGATTCGGTCGATTAGCGGCCTGCCGAACGCCGAGTCCTTGGTGCCGTAGCAGCCATGAATGAACTTCGCCGGGAGCGCGGGCTCGAGCTGGCCGTCGCGACGGCGAACGTGGAGCACGCCCTGCTTGAAGCCGAACCTCCAGAGCGGACGGTCCCACGCTTCGGCAACGCGCCACAGGCCGGTCAGCCGGCCCAGCCGCTCGCGTTGCACCGCCCACCCAAGCTCGTCGATCGCGCAGCCACGAGGAACCGCGCCGAGCTGGTGCTGGAGGTTGGTGCCGAGCCCCTTGATCTTGTCCAGCATCTCGGCGCAGGTGTCGGCAATCTCCTGCGCCTCTACGCTCTCGTCGCCGGGGATGATGGAGTACGGCAGCCCCATAACCGCCTTGACGCGCTTCTCGTCCAAGCCGCCGGCGGCGGAGTCGTCGTCGAGGATCCGGTCGTAGAGCTCGCCTACCTTGTCGCCGGGCTCGGACTTCTCGCGCAGGATGCGGGACGGGTGCTCGTCCTCGCCGAAGATACCGCCGGAGTACAGGTACTCGGTCGCCTGCCGCGACGCGATCTGGCGCGCGTAGTCACCGCCCAGCTTGGGGACGGCTGCGACCGTCGGGCTATAGCGCTGGATCGCCACGGCTGGATGGTGCCGCGGCGAAAGTGACAATAAGGCGACAGGGCGGGGTTAGAATGGGCGCATGGCCTACAGCGTTGCGTACTTGCTCGAAGACAGCGATCCGCCGCTCTACGCGATCACCCCTCCGTCCGAAACCCCGTTCATGGTTGTGGTCGATCGCGACGGCGGCGGTCCGTGGTGCCCGCTTCCGCGTTGGGTCGTTAGCCCCCTAGACGCTTCACCACCGAGAACTGCAGCCGCCCATCCGTCGGCACGGTCTGGCAGCTCGACGGCGAATAGCAGATCTTGAACTCGGCCGCGTACTTGCCCACGGTGGCGAGGTCCCCCGCCTGCAGGTCGTAGCCAAGCGTGGCTCCGTAGGTGCCGGTCGTCGCGTCGAGCATGCAGTCGGTGATCGTGGCGGCGCGGTCTGTGAACAGCGCCGCGTTGGTCTGCGCGTTCGCGGCCGTCACGGTTGCCGTCGTCTCGGGCTCGCACGCCGCGGCAGGTAGGCGCCGCTTCACCACCAGCGACAGCGCAGCAAAGGTGTCGCCCTGCTTGAAAATGGTGGGCGCACTCGGTAGGTCAAGCTCTTGCTGCCACACCAGCCGCGTGCCGGGCTGCGCGCCGTAGACGTAGGACGCCAGCCCGATGCCGCCGGCGCTCAGATGGACCAGGTAGCGGTCGGTTCCCGTCGCCGCCGGCAGGCCGCTCACCGTGTAGAGCTTGCCCCCCAGGTCGTTCACCGTAGTGCCAGCCGCCGACGCCGAAGTCCAGTCGTCCGGCGCGCTCTCCTGCCAGCGCAGCAGCGTCACAGTGACGGACAACCCCTCGGCGCCGAGGTCAACCGGCGAGCTGGTCATCGTGGCGTGAACCGCCAGCGGCAACGACAGCAGCAGGGCCACTAGCAGCGCACCGGCCCGCCGGCGAGCGGACGACTTGAGCGCCGCATCGAAGCGCGCGCCGAAGCCCTGCGGGTCACGACGCTGGTGGTAGCGCACCGTGTTGAAGTGAATCCCCACCGCCCGCGCAGCCGCGGCCCGATTGCCTTCCTCGGCCGCCGCCTTCATCAGCTCCGACTCGTACTCCTCGCGCATGGCAATCTCCTACTGGAAGGCGTTGAGGATTGGACGGCTGCCGCCGCCGCGATTCCTCGGCAGCTTGTGGTGGACCATGGGCGCCGGCACGCTGGGGACGTGCTCCAGCGCCCGCCGCACCCCGAACATCGTTGCGACCGCGCCGTCGGTGTGATTCACCCCCGGCCGCGAGCTGCGCGGGTAGAGGGCCTGTCGCGCGTCCGGCTTCGCCACCACGTTTGAGTACATCCAGTTGGTCACCGGGTTGTCGTCGTGCTCGAACCGGCCGGACTTCACCGCCGCCTCGATCTCGTACATGGCCGGCGAGAAGGTGTCCACGTTCTGCGGCATCTCGATGCGCGGCAAGCCCGTCAGCCGCTCAATGCGCTGGGAGACTTGGGTCCCGTGGCGCGGGTCGAAGTCCAGCTCCTGCACCGTGCGGATGGCCTTCATCGCCTCCGCCGTCTCGTCCTCGACGCGCGTGAAGTCGATCTCCCCGCCCTCGGTGGCGATGATCGCCTTGGCGTCCACCCACTTGAGGTAGTGCTGCTTCGTCGGGTCAGACGCCGTCTCGCTCGGCAGGTAGTGGCGGCTCACCAGCTTGTACTTCTTCACCCCGCCGCGTTCATCGACGAACAGGAACATCACCGACCCGAACGCGATCTTCGCCGCCATGTCCATGCCCACCCAGCAGGGGAGACCGAGGGCAATGCAGCTCTCCAGCGTGAGCGCCGCATTGCCGCAGCGCTTCCACTCCTCCATGTTCATCCAGGCGGAGCGCGCGCCCACCCAGATGCCCAGGTGCTTGGTCTTGAAAACGCCCTGCTTGCGGGCGTCCGCAATCGCCTTCAAGTGGTCGGCGCGCAGGATCTCCGGGTTGACCGAGACGCCGTAGTTGGGATTCGCCATCCGCAGCGCGTCAACCGTTGTCCAGTCCACCGCCGGGTACTTCGCGCCCCGGAAGGTGTAGGGCTCCGCGTCGATCGTGTAGATGACGCCCCATAGCTCGTCGTCGGGGACGGTGCCCTCCAGCATCTTGATGACCCGCTCGCGCATCGCGTAGCACGGGCCTTCGATGTTTTCGCCGGCGGTGGTGGCGTACTCGAGCAACGGCTGCTCGCGGGCCAGCATGCCGGTCTTCATCGTGTCGGCGAAGTCGTCCGTCTCGTGCTCGTGGTACTCGTCGGCGCAAGCCCAGCTCGGCGATGCGCCGTCGCCGGGCTTGCCGATCAGCGGCAAGAACCGGCTGCCGTCGCTGGTGCGAAACAGCAGCTTGGCGCCCGGCTCGTCTACGTCGAAGGCGTCGCGGAAGTCCTTCGAGTCGAGGGTCATCATGCGCGCCGGTCGGAACACCTCCCACGCCTGCACCTCGGTAGTCGCTCCGCTGTAGCACTCCGCCCCTTCCTCGCCGTCGGCAGCGAAGCAGTAGAGCCCGTCGATCGCCTCCTCCAGGCTCTTGCCGTTCTTGCGCGGCACCTCGAGGTAGGCCTCGCGGAAGCGCCGCACGTAGAGCACGCGCCCGCTCGGCAGCGTCGTCGGCTCCTTGCGCACCCACCCAAAGACGTTCACCCGGCGGAAGCACTGCCACGGCTCTAGGCGGTACGGCGCCCCGCGCCATTTGCCCTTCTGGTGGCGGAAGCACTCCGCGAAGGCGCAGTTACGCTCGCCTATCTCGGGATCGAACTTGTAGGGGAAGTCGGCCGCTCGCTCGAGGTCATCAAGGAACCGCAGGCCGGCGAGCTTGACGTACTTGCAGGCCGGCACCTTGCCAGATACCACGTCCAGGGCGTAGCCGTGCGCCGCGGCAACGTGCGGGTAGGCGGCGAAGCGGGGCTTCACCCGGCAGCCTTGCCACCAGGCAGCAGGTTGAAGGCGTTGCCCGCCTTCGCTGGTGCGGTCTTCTTCACCTTCGACCGCGAGCTCGCCGTCATGCCGAACTCCACCAGCCGCCGCAACTCCTCGTCGTGGAGCTTCGACACTAGGCCGATGATGGGGTGTGGCACGAGTTGGCCGTGGTTTTTCACGAGCAGCCCACCGGCCTTGCGCACCTTCGCCTGCTCGGCGCGCGCCACCCGCAGCGTCGCGCGGATCTCACATAGCTGCTCGACCGCCTCGACGTCGAGATCCGACAGCACCCGGGCGCGAGCAAGTCGCGGAGCCACCAGCTTCCACTCGGCACGGGCGGCATCGCTCAGACCGGCCGGCGCAGGAGCCGATTCGGGCAGCGCCTCGGGCTCTGGCTCGTCCTTCGGCAGTGGACGATGGCCAGTGTTGCCCTTCGCAGCCTTAATTGCCGTCGGCTGAGGCCGCGGGCCACTCATGGGGGCGTAACTACCCCTGTAGTTAACCTGCGGGAGTGAAAATGAGGCTCAGGAGCGGTCTGGGAGAGGGGGGTATGGGCAGAGAAAAGTTTGGCACCCTTGCGCGAGTTACAACCGCAGTGCGCAAGTTGTACGTTTGACCAAACGTGCGGGCCGCCGAGCGACACGGGCACGACGTGATCGATAGACGCCACCAGATGGCGCGCCACTTGCCCAACGCCGATCGCAGGCACGGCGAGGTGACAGATGCCGCAGATGCCCATGTCGCGCTGGTACAGCGCTTCGATAGTGATGCCCCGGTCTCCTCCTCCTGCCCTTCGCCGGTGCACCATCAACCTGTTGCGGTGACGACTGGCACATGCCCTGTTGTGGAACCTGCGGTCTCTCCTCTTTCCTCGATAGGTGACGCCGCACTCCTCGCACGTCAGCACGTGTGGGCCGTCGGCGCTGTAGGTGTGGAACTTGACGCGCGGTCCGCCAGCCACCGCTGGCCTGCAGGCGTAACAGCTCAGCCTGGCGCTCTTGCCATGCCGGACAAAGTCACCACCGCACGTTGCGCACCGGCGCAACCTGCGCGGCGTAGCCACCCTCCCTTTCTCTTGAGCACACCGGACGCTGCAACACTTGACGCCGGTGTGTTTGCCCAAGAACCGCCGACCGCAAACGGCGCAGTCCAGCTCGTGCGTCCTCTTCCTTGAGCAGACATCGGAGCAGAACAGCCTTCTCCTTGGCGACACAAGAGCCCCGCATGCCAAGCAGTCCGCTCGCCCCTCTCGCCAGGCCGTCACCGCACCGCCCTCTGTGGGTTCTCGGTCCTGGTCTTGAGCGAGTGGCACGAGTGGCACAGGGACGCGAGGTTGTCCGGGTGGTCTGACCCGCCTGGCTCCTCGCTCCCTTGTAGGTGGGGCGGGAAGGTGCGGCGGGGCCTGCGGTGGTCGACGTCGGTGGCCACCTCAATAGACTGGCCACTCTTCTCGTGGCTAGCCACTCGGAGCGCTGTCACCTTCGTGGCGCTCTTGGCCCACAATTCAAGGGTCGCTGCCGTGATCCCGTCGTCTACAGCCTTAGCGCACCGCTCGCACCAAGGCTGCCTCTCCAGCTGCCTCTTCCTCCGCCCCTCCCACTCCCCGTCATACCCACGCTGACGTGCGCTCCCCCTCTGGCGCTCGCTGGCGCGCTGGTGTACCGGGCGCAGGCGTTCGGCTCTGGCTGGCATGGGGGTGGACTCAGTTGCCCACGTCGGGAGCGGGCTCGGTCTCGACGGTCACATCGGCCGCCGTGCGCTCCTGCAGGCGCCGGTACTGCTTGATCTGCTCCAGCACCCAGCGCCGGTGGATCATGTCGGCGAACTGCGCCTTGGTGACGGCGACGCTCGTGCCCAGCTGTCCGGCTGAGCAGATGCTGGCGTTCACCATCTCCTGCGTGCAACTCGTCGGCGTCCGGTAGTCGTAGATCCCGGCGATGGCGTCGAGAGCGATCACCGAAGGCGCAAGGCGCGGGCCGCCGTTGTCAGGGTCCACGGTGGAGACGGCGATGCACATCACGGCATCGGAGGTCGTGCGGCACAGGCCGAGGGAGACCATGGCCGAGGTGCAGCCGCGGGTGATGGCGCGCGCCGGCATGGTGGCGACAAAGGCGAGCAGTAGCAGTCCGAGGGTACGCTTCTTCACGGGGTAGCCCCTTTCCCTAGTAGCCGAAGCAGATGACGTGAATGGTCTCGCTTGCCGCCAAGGCGACGGCCGAGATGGTTACGGTGGTCGTGGTGGTCGCCACGTTGAGCGCCGCGGTTGCGGTTGCGTTCGCGGTGCAAACCGGGGCCGTTCCCCACGCCGTGCCAAAGGTCACGGTGCAACTCGTCGGCGAACCGGTGCCGGTGGTCACCTTGAGCGCGTTGTCCTTGCCGCCAATCGCGGGGCTGGTGCCGCAGGAGCCCGCCACTGTAGGGGCCGTGCCGCCTGGGAAGAGCTGATGCCCGGCCACGTTCCAGCGCACAGCCTCGACGCCGCCCGCCACCATGTTCGGTAGATCGCTGCCGGCCCAGCTCGGGCCGGTATTGGTGTCACTGCGACTAGGGAAGATCCGCGGCACGGTGGCCGAGCTGTCGGCCGACTGTATGGCGGGCTCGTTGCCGGAGCCGGCAAGCCCCATAAGGATCGCGCCGGAGTAGTACCAGTAGGAGGTGCTGCCGCTCCGAACGATCAGCTCGCCAGGCGCGCCCCATAGCGAGTAGCCGCCGCCGATCTGCACTTGGGTGTAGCCGCTGCCAGTGGCGACGTTGAAGACGGCGCCCGCCGTGCCGGCGTTCGCGGTGATGTCGAAGAAGTGGGCCGATTGCGATGCCGCGCCAGTAACGGACAGCGGCACCGCCGCGGCGCTGGTGTTGACGATGGTGGCCCCGCCGTTCGTGCTGGCAATCCCGGTATCCGTGAAGCCGCCCGAGCCGTTACCCTTTTGCAGGCCGGTACCGCTCGACGAGCCTCCGGCGCTAACCGTTTGCCACGTCGAGTCCTCGCGCAGGAACTTGGTCGAGCCACCGCTGCCGGTGCCTAGACGCGCCGGTTCGACGGTGCCGGTCGAGAAGAAAGCCGTGGCGCTGTCGCCCGCGTTGGCCGTTGTCGCTGTCGTCGCCGTCGCCGCGTTGCCCGTCACGTCCACGGCGAGAGTGCCGCTCAGCGGGTCGCCACCGGCGCTCGCGTGGGTCGAGGCGTGGGCGGTAGGCGTGCGCGCGTCACTCAGCCGCGCGTCGTTGGTGAGCACGAGAGCGGTGTTGTCGAGGGTCAGCGCGCCTGCCGCCGTCAGCTTCAGCTCGTGCGTCGGCGTCCCCTCGCTGCCGCCGGCCTGGAGCTTCGCCGCGACCTTCGCCCAGCCGGTGAGGTCGCCGGTCTCAGCGAGCAGCACGAGGTTGGAAGCGGCGTCGAGGGTGATCGCGCTCGCGTCGGACAAGAGGTTGAGGCTGCCGCTGGTGGCTTCGAGCGTGAAGGCCGAGCCGGTCACGGTGCCCGCTCCAGAGCCCGCGAGAATGAACCCGCCGTTGCCAAGCAGGTCAAGAAGAGCGCCGTCTACGTCGTCCACGGTGTTTGCGATCAGGCGCATACGGTTGGTCGTGGCCGTGCCACCGTAAATGGTTTGACCGCCGGAGCGCCCGGCCAAGAGCGCGTACTGCGCGTGATCGTCGTCGGCGAGTCCGGTCAACGCGCCGTGGTCCGAGACGCCGGGGTCGGCGGCCAGCTCGTCTACTGCGGCTTGCACGTCCGTCGCGGTGAGCCCGCTGGCCGTTGGGTCGTAGGGCACCTCGGCGGCGGTCTGATCGTCGGTGTCGGCACCACCACCACCGGCCGCAGCCCACTCACCGTCATCGCCGCTCCAGCAGTAGATCGACCCCGCGTCCATCAGGGCGATGCACTCGCCGGGTACGCCGGTCAGCAGCTCGAGCGCGGTCAGGTTGGCAACCGGGCTCGCCCAATGCCAGTCACCGAAGGCGCCGCGGCCAGGCGACCAAGTGCCCCACTGCTGCTGGGCTGAGGCGGGAGAGGTGACGGTGAGCAGGAAGGCGAGAGAGGCGAGCGCACGTCTCATGCCCCACGGTGTAACACGGAACGCCGGGGGTAATGGCGACAGCTAGCGGATGGGCTGGCCGCGGCGAGCTCGGTACGGGTAGCGGTGGCGCCGGCCTTTCGCTCGGTCGCGCAGCCAGTCGCGGAAAGCGGCGACGACTCTGGCCTTGAAGGCGGCATCGCGCTTCTTGAGGCGCTGGATGCTGCGCAGGCCCACGTCGGCGTCGTCACACGCCCAGCCGATGCGGCCGTGGCGACGAATGGCGGCCAGGAGAAGCGCTTCCTTGTCGGGGGCGAGTCGGTTCACTTGCCCGCCTTGACGGCTGCGGCTGCCTTGTTGGCCGCCTCGCTCACGCCCTCCAGAACCTTTTGCAGCTTCAACAGCTCACGGCGATACGCTTCGACCGCCGCCCTCCCCCTGGCCACGTCGCAAGCGGCGGCGAGCCGACCGCGCAATTTCAGGCCGGCGCGATAGCCAACGTCGAAGGGGTCGTCACGGCGGACCACGGTTGCCAGTGGGCACATCGCTAAGGCGGCGAATAAAAGGATAAGGCGGCGTCTGGTCATGGCCTTCCTCGGCCCTCGTACTTGACCATGGCCTGACAGACAGAGAAATCGTCCTCCGTGTTGAGCTTCCCGCAGGTGAATGGAGAACCCCACGGCGCCCAACCCTCTGCCAGAAGCTCCGCCACCTGCTCGGCGCAGTCTCGGGAGCCAACCTCTTCAACAATGAGGTAGTCGAGAAACACAGGGTCCTTCACTCCGCCCTCCTTCTGACCGCGCACGAGCGCGCCCACCGCCCGCGGCGCTTGATGACACCGAATGCGGCTCGGACATCGGATCTCACCACCGACCAACCCATAGTGACGTGCTTGCCTTTGTAGACGCCGGTCGCGGCCAGCCAACAGAACGCGGACCGCCAGGCGGGGCCTGGCGCCAATTTCGTCCAGCGCTCCTCCAGGGCCACCGCCAGGGCCGTATGCACTGCGCGCGGGCGAGCCTGGTCTCTTTCGAGTCCCTCTCTGGCTGCGTCGTGAATGAACATTCCGCCCGGCGCCTCCAAACTCTCCGACCTGATGATCCCGGTGACGTCGCGGTTTTCTCTCCCGCGTTGCACATTCACGATGAACGTGGCGGGATACGCCGATGCCCACGCGGCCGCCCACAAGGTCTCGAACACTTTTTCGCTAAGACAGGAGCAGAAGTCCAAGGAGATGATGTCGAACGCTATGCCTAGTGAGTCGGCCCTTCGCAACGCCCGATAGGCGTCTACGCCGTAGGTTTGGATCATTGGATAACGACGCTTTAACGTCGCCACCACGGCTGGGTTGCTGTTGCACACGTGCAACTCTGAAAACCCAAGGCGCAAGGCCTTCTCAATCTCGCGACCCTCCAACGACTCGATGAGAAACACCCTTGCTGCGCTGCGGTCCGCGCTGGCGGAGAATCTGGAGGCGTGCCACCAGACCTCATTCCTCCACGCCTCTTTGTCTGCGAAGCCGTACCCGCGCTGCGCCCTAGTGGACCTCGCCTCCCTCGCGCCTACCGTCATCTCTGCCCATCCTTCGACGCGAACACGACCTCGACAGCGTCCTTGGGCGGCTTGGGCGGCGGGGTCTTCCAGTTGTACCCACACCGCACCTGAGCCCCGGTCGCCTTGAGGCTTGGCGAATCGAGGTACGGCACCTCGACCCAATCGCACACCTCGGCGGCTGGGATGCCGGCCTTGTTCTTGGGGCCACCCGGGACGAGGACGGCGAGGAAGCGATCGCGCCCGCGGTAGACGCGCACCGGCCACTTGAGGGTGACCTCGGGAGCTCGGCGGGCAATGTCATCGAACGCCGAAGCGTCGATGGCGCTGTCGGGGTTCCACTTGCTCACCGCCTCGTCCCCGATGCTCTGCAGGTACCGCAGCGCCCGCAGCCCCGCGAATGACGCGTCCTCCCAGTTGCGCTGCGCCTTCGCGAGCCGCTCGGCCTCCTGCTTGGCAGCCTTCTCGGGCACCGCCCGCGGAGCGTCATCCAATTCCGGCAGTGGGCCGGGGAAGCCGCGCAGCAGACGGTTGAAGGCGGTGCCGTGGAAGCTCGTCGGCGGGTTGGGCTCGGGACCGCGCATGCCCACAGCCCAGACCTGCCCGTCCGGCGTGGAGAAGGCGGCCATCGTGATTGCCATCCAGTCGATCCACTGCTCGCTGAGCCGTAGCAGCTCGGGGTCTTGCGACTCGACGGCGGCGAGGCGCCCCAGCGTCCCCGGCGCATGCTGGTGCCAGTGGTTATCTGGCGCGCACTGCTCACGCCCCCACAGCCCAGTGGTGAACTCGCGAGCGTAGTAGCCGTGCGGCTTGCCGTCGCGATCAACAGAACCGATGAGCACTTCGCGCCGGCGGCGCCAGCGCTCGGGCTGCTGCTCGCGGGTGAGGGCGGCCAGCGCTGCCGACCCGCACCAGGCCATCGTCTCGTGGTTGTCGCTGCTCGATGGTGCGCCGTCCGGCCCCCAATCAAACATGGACGGCGGCCATGCGGTCTCCGGCGGCATGGTGATGCCGTGGGCCTTCGCACTCGCGCGCTCTTCGTAGTCGCGCACCACGTCCATGCACAGCTCGAGGAGCGGCCCGCTGTAGCCCTTGCCCTGTGCCATCACCCACCCGCCTTTCGTTCGGCGCCCGCGAGCAGCGCTCGTATCCTCGGCCGCACTTCGGCGACGAGGTGGTACACGTCTCGTCGGAATGCCTGCTTGCTCGTAGCGAGGTAGTCGACCAGCGGCGCCACGTCGGCGAGCAGCGCTGTCAGCTCCTCAACCGATTGCCCCTTGCGACCAACGGCGGGGGCCACGCCGGGCAAGGCTTCCGACTGGCCGCTGCCGGTAGCGGGTCCGTCGCCGCTCTCGACCTCGCCGAGTTGTGGGCCGGCGAGACACCCAAGGAAGCACGGAGCGCCGTGCCCTTCGGCGTGAAGGACGTGGCGCGCCTCAACGAGGGAGTCGGCAACTACGCCGCGGATCGCACCCTGGAAGCCCTTGCTGCCGGGAGCCCCACCGCCGAATAGGTACGTGCGCGGCGGCGGGTTGCCCTGCGCGTCAACGATCGGCTGGTCGACGGCCTTGTGCGGTGGCGCCGCCCAGCTCTCGTCGTTGTGGTCGGGGTCGTAGCGGGGCGGTTCGTAGTCCTCGTAGATGCTCACCGTGCCTCCTCGTCGTCGCGCGCGGCCTCGACCGCGGGCTCCAAGTACCGCACTCGCTTACCGTGCGCCTCGGCGTAGGCGATCTCTCGCGCCGTTGAGCTGCCGATGTAGCCGCCGACGTTGAGCACGAGCACTTCGTCGGCGAGGTCGATCTTGCGGAGATGGAGCGCGTCGAGCTGCGCTTTTACGGCCGTCGCTTCATCGCCGTCGTTGGTTGCCGCCTTGGCTCCCGGCGGGTGGTCGGCGTGCCCGAACAGGCCCATGCCGACGACGATGCGGCCGGCCAGTGTCTCGGCCATCGCCGCAGCCGCGTGCTCGGCCACAAAGCGTGACGACCCGCAGAGACAGACCACGGCCGGTTGCCGCGTCGCCTGCTGCGCGGGTGCGTCGCCGCGAAGGTGGGCGGTTATGTCGCCTCGCAGGTGAACTGTCACCTGGCAGGCCAAGCAAGGTTTGCAGCTGTTGGGCGGGCAGGTGCAATCGAGCACCACTGCGGCGTCCAGTTTCGCGAGCAGCGCGTTCGCCCTCTCCAGCTTGCGCTCGGCAGTCTCGGCGCGCTGGTACTGTCGCCCCTGCTCTGTGAGCGCCTCGCTGTATAGGGCGCCTAGCCGCTCGTACCTGTCACCGGCCGTCGCGAGGTCGGCCTGGGCGCGCTGGAGTTCGGCGCGCAGGGTGGCGACGGTCGCCTCTTGCAGCCTGACCATCTCCTCGGCGTCCACCGTGCGGCACTTGGCGCGTTCGGTGGCGAGGGCGTCGTGCGCGTTGAGCAGTGCGCGCAACTCGCCCCACGTCAGCGGCTCGTTGTGGATGACGTGTGGACGGTCGGGAAGGGTGCCGATGCTGTCTGCGGTGTCGCACCAAGCCAACAGGGCGGCTACTCGCTCGCTGGTGAGCCCGTCACCCGCGCCCGTCGCGCTCTCGGGTCGCGCTGGCGGCTTGTCGCCCTTGTCAGCGGCAATGGCGGCGACGAGACGGTCGAAGCCGGTCAGCCGCTCGCCGGTCAGCTCGCCAGCCTGCCCGCTGGGCGGTGCGGTGGTGGGGTTGGCGGCGCGGTCGGCGTCGCTCATGGCTCGCCTTCTTTCAGCCTGTCGATCAGCCGGTCCATCTCGCTGACGTGCCAGCGCATGTTGGCCGTGTGCTCAACCATCTGCCTCGTCTCGCGACGGATCAACACGGCGAGTACCCCGACGAAGACCAGCTGGAGTCCGGCGACGATGAGAAAAACAGCTGCCTCTACGCTCACGGCGCCGACCTCCCGGCCGGCTCGCAAGCCTCCGTCGACAGCAGCTCGCCCAGCCACCTCCCCATCGCATGGAAGCTCGGCTCTCCCGGCTCCTCGTTGTACTCCGGCTCGGCGCAGTCGCTGGCGAGTTCCACCGGCTCCTCGTCGAGCGACAGGTGGAGCTGCCCGCTGGTGCGCACCCCCGGCGCGTAGTAGACCCACCCGTCCTCCGGCAGCTTGGAGTACGAGGCGGCGCACTCCTTCAGCCCGGCCAGGCGCAGCGGCCCCACCGGTTTGCCGGCGGCTACCTGCGCCGTCGCCGCGCGGCAGGCGGCGGTGAAGGCGACGCGGGACATTGGCGGCGGCGTTGGCGCTGGAGTGGGC
>JGI10216J12902_101653961_pt1 | contig 13200 bp, 13 predicted proteins | sample KanNatreferecore_FD_12902 | JGI IMG/M metagenome (IMG submission 12902)
ATGCCCTGAATGTTCTTCGACTCGACGTGCTCGATGCCGGTGATGTAGAGGAAGTGGTATTCGTAGTAGTAGGTGAGATACCCCTCCATCTGCGCGGGGTCCATGCCGCCGTACGGCTGCGCGACGTAAATCGCCGGCGCACCAAGCTGCGGAAAAATGTCGATCTTCATGCGCTGAATGGCGATGATGGCGATCAGGCCGATCGTCAGCATCGCGACGATGATCGTGGTCGGCCGCCGCATGGCCGTGAGTATCAACCACATATCGGAACTCCTCTATGTGACCTACTGATCGCCGGCGCGTGTGCCTCACGGCCGTCGAAGCCGTTCCAGAAAAGGCGTGAGATCGCCCGCGGCCTGTGTGGCGGCGAGCAGTGCGCGCCACATGCCCAACCGAGCCACCGCATCGTCCGCTTCTGCCTGCGCGAGCAGCCGCTGCGCGTCGGCAACTTCGGTCACCGACGCGAGACCGCTCGCATACCGCGCTCGCGCGCGGCTTTCCGCGTCCGTGGCCGCCTTCAGTTCGACCGGCGTGTTCCGTGCAATCTCGGTCGCCGCGGTCATCAGGGCTTTGGCTCGGGTCCGTTGTGTCGTGACCGTCTGAATCGCCTGTTCGTGCCGAGCACGTTCGGCGAGCTCGTTCTGCGCCTCGACCCGCTTCCTCGCGTTCACGGCAAAGGTTTCGAGCACGGGGAACGAGACCGTGACACCGACTGCCCAGTTCGAGACGTCCAATCCCAGCCCGTTTCCCCGCGGTGGCAGTCCCGGTACGTCTGCACCCGTGCCGCGCCCGCTGAATGCGCCTTGCAGGTCGAGGCGAGGAGCAGAGGTCCTCGCCAGCGCGCGCTCTCGTGCTTGCACGGCTTCAATCGCTGCCGCTCCCGCCCGAACGGCCGGATGCGTCTCGACGCTTGGCACATCGGTCGAAGGCAGTGATGGAAGCTGAGCGAGCGGACCAATGTCGAGCGTCAACGACGTACCGGCCGTTCCGATGGCATCCGCGAGCACGGCCCGCGCGATCGCCGCCGTCTGCATCGCCTGACTCAATTGGTTCTGCGCGATGGCTAATTCGGCGTCGGCCCGCGATTCGTCGGCGCCGGGACGTAGCTGGTTCTGCACAAGGGTGCGGACGGACTCCGCGAATGTCTGCAGGCGATCGACGTTGGCGCGCGTGGCGCGCACGGCTTCGTCCGCCACCAGCACGGTGACGAACGCGTCGGCCGCGGCGGCCGTCACATCGAGTTCCGTCAACTCGCTCTCCGCATTCGCCTGTGCCGCTTGCGCGCGCGCCGAATCCACGTTCGCTTTGCGTACGCCGAAATCAACCGCCTGCCATGACAGCAGCACTCCGGCAGCGCTGCCCCATACGCCGTTGGACGTCGTCGTGCCGAGCACCGGACCGGAGATCGGCGGGACGATTGCCTGCGGCAACAACAGTCCAAACACATTGTTGCGGGTCGCGCGGTTGCCCTGCCACAACGCATCCAATCGCGGCACGTATGCGGTCCGCGCGAGTCCGACTCCGGCTTCCGCTCCTTCGGCGCGCGCGCGGACCTCTTTCAGCGCGGGATAGTTCCTGCGCGCCAGTTCGATCGCATCGAGCAGGGAGAGTGACGAGGTCCGCTGGATTTGAGCGGCTGCAGTCGCAGCATTGACCATACATCCAAGCAGGAGGAGTGCGGTCGCGAGCCGTCGAACCCAACGCGGTGATTCGTGGTCACAGTGGCGGTCATCTCGGTTCAGCTGCAGCACGCGTTCACGACTCCTGTGCGAAAGTCCAGACGAGCATCGTATCGAGCGGACGAAAACGTTTTCCTGACATTTTCCTGACATTTATGTCAGAAAAGGCGATCGGCCGCCGCACCTCGATAACATGCATCGCGTGCGCGTCCTCGTGGTTGAAGATGAGCGGAAGCTGGCGCACGTGCTCGCGTCGGCGTTGCGGGCCGAGCACTACGACGTCGTGGTCGCGCCCACCGGCGAAGAGGGATTCTTTCGAGCCAACGCCGAGGGTTTCGACCTGGTGCTGCTGGATCTGATGCTCCCGGGCCGCAGCGGACTTGAAATTCTGCAGACCCTCCGGCAACGGCACGTGCAGACGCCGGTGCTGATTCTAACGGCGCGCGATGGCATCGACGATCGGGTGCTCGGTCTCGATCTCGGCGCCGACGACTACATGGTCAAGCCCTTCGCACTCCCGGAGCTCCTCGCTCGCATTCGCGCGTTGCTGCGCCGCGGCCGTCCGGCAGACCTGCTTCGATTAAAGACCGCCGATCTGGAAGTGGATCTTGTGACGCGGCGTGCCACACGGACGGGTCGTCTGCTCGACCTGACCGCGCGCGAATTCGATCTGCTCGAGTACCTGCTCCGTCACCAGGGGCACGTCGTGTCCCGGGAGATGCTCGCGCACGACGTGTGGAAGGAGCCTCGCCGCGCGACGCCGATCGATAACGTGATCGACGTACAAGTGGCGAGGTTGCGCAAGAAGGTTGACCTCGAGGGGCGCGAGCGACTGATTCATACGGTTCGCGGTGTTGGATTCGTCCTCCGCGAGGGAGAGCCATGAGACTGCCGTGGGCGGCTCCGTCGATTCGCATGCGTCTCACGGCGTGGTACGCGGTCGTCCTCACGGCGATGATGATCGTCTACGCCACGGCGACCTTCATCGCGGTACGGCATGAATTTCTAGAGCAGTTCGACGATCAGCTCCATGATGAATTCGAAACCGCCGAGGAGCGGTTGACCCGAACACCGGACGGGCGGGTCACGTGGACTGGGAATAGCCATCATGACCCCGATAGTGACGAAGAGCGAGTCTATGAGGTCTGGTCTGCGGACGGGAAGCAGATTCATCGGTCGGGTGCTTCCGTTACGCTGCCGCCGGTTGTCCTGGCGTCGACGGGCAGCTCGTATCGGTATGAAACCGTGATGGCTGGCCACGAGCGATGGCGCACGCTCACCGCCCCGGTGTCGATCGACAGGCACTCGGTGGTGCTCCGGGTATCGCGATCGGAGGAGCTCCTCCGATATCAGCTCGGCGAAATTCTCCTCGTCCTGGTGCTTGGCCTGCCGCTCGTCGTCGTGTTGGCAGGCATTGGAGGATACGTGCTCGCCCGGCGAGCGCTGGTGCCCATCGATCAACTTGCGTCAGAAGCGCGGCGCATTACCGCCGAGCGGCTGCACGAGCGTCTCACGGTGACGAATCCGAACGACGAGATCGGCCGGCTCACGGCGGTCATCAACGACGCCGTTGCGCGGCTCGAATCCTCGTTCGATCAGTTGCGGAGATTTACCGCCGACGCGTCGCACGAGCTCCGGACACCGCTGGCCGTCGTCCGCGGCATCGGCGAGGCGGCCGTTGCCCAACGCCGGAATCCTGCCGAATACGAGGAAGCGATCGGGAGCCTGCTCGAAGAAGTCGATCGCATGACGAGTCTCGTCGACACGCTGCTGCGGCTGTCCCACGCCGATGCCGGCACGATCCGTCTCTCGCGCGAACCAGTCGATCTGGGACAGCTGGCTCGCGAGGTGACCTCGTCGCTCGGTATCCTGGCCGAGGAGCGCAACCAGAAGCTGACCCTCGATGTGGCCGATGGCGTGCTCGTGCCTGTCGATCGTCTGGTCGTCCGGGAAGCCGTGACCAACGTGCTCGATAACGCGATCAAGTACAGCCCCGTCGGATCGACGGTCGCGATTCAGGTCGCTCGACGCGACGACCAAGCACTGTTAGCGATCGCGGATGAAGGGCCGGGCATCCCGGTCGAGCATCGTGAGCGCATCTTTCATCGGTTCTTTCGTGTCGACCAAGCGCGGTCGCGAGACGGTGGTGGAGCGGGGCTCGGCCTGGCGATCGCCAAATGGGCCGTCGACATGCACGGCGGGCAGATCACAGTCGACCAGCGGCCAGGAGGCGGCTCCGAATTTCGCATCCTGCTGCCGCTCGCGCAACCAGTGGCCACGGCTGGGGCTCACAAAACACTACAGCTTCACGTTGGAGGATAGTCATGAAACGGTTCTTCATCGGGTGTGCGGCGTGTGCGTTCGTAATGGTCGGCCAGTCGACGTGGGCGCAGGAGGTGCCTGCCGAATACAAAGAAGTCCTGAGCACGCTCGGCAAGCAAGGGGATTTCAAGGACAACGTGCTGAAGGTGAATATCCCGCGCAACGACCTCAGCGTCACCGTCGCGAATGTCAAGACGCCGACGCCGTTTGGATTTGGCGGATGGGTCGCGATGACGAAGGGCACCGGCGACAAGAACGTGATGATGGGCGATCTGGTGCTCACCGAGGATGAAGTGAACCCGGTCATGTCAGCGCTCCTCGATCATGGTCTCGAGGTCACCGCACTCCACAATCACTTCTTTCACGAAGAGCCGCGCATCTTCTACATGCACGTCCATGGTCAGGGAACGCCGGCGGATCTCGTCCGCGAGCTGAAGCCCGCGCTGGATCTGATTGGCAAGGGCAGCAGTCGTCCGGCTGCGACGACGGGTTCGGCGTCCGCAGCATCCGGGGCAAAAATCGATACCTCGAAGATCGCGCAGATTGTCGGCAAGCAGGGGGAACAGAGCGGAGATGTCTACAAGATCACCATCGGCCGAGACGATCTGAAAGTCACGGACATGGGCGCGACGATTAACGCGCGGATGGGACTGAACACGTGGGCGGCGTTTGTCGGGACGGATGAGAAAGCCGCTGTGGCGGGTGATGTGGCGATGTTGGAGAGCGAAGTGACCCCCGTACTGAAGGCGCTCCGCAAAAACGGTCTCGATGTCGTCGCGATTCATCATCACATGCTGCGCGACACTCACGAGGCCAGCGAGATCCGGCAGACGCAGCCCATTGTCATCTTTCTCCATTACTGGGGAACGGGGCCAGCGGACAAGTTGGCGACGGGGTTCAAGGCCGCGCTCGACGAGCTCGGCAAGTCCTCAACACGGTCGGCGAAGCACTGAGCACACGTCGATGCGCTGGATCACGCGCGAGAACATCAAGGTCGATCGGGTCGCATGTCCCTGGTTGATCAAGCGATTTGTCGATCCTGATGCGGAGTTTCTCTTCGTCGCGGAGGACGAACTGCTGGCGCGAGCCAGGCACGAGGGCGCGACGCCGTTCGACGCCACGCGGCTGCCGGAAGTTCGCCTGAATCATCGCGGCGAGCGCTGCACGTTTGAAGCGATCCTGGAGGATTTCAACCTCACGGATCCGGCCTTACGGCGACTTGGCCACATTGTTCGGGCCGCGGACGTGAAAGGTCAGGAGCACACCGCGCCCGAAGGCCTCGGGTTACGTGCAATCGCCGAGGGATTTTCGCGGCTCGGACTGTCGGATGCCGAACGGCTCCGATTGGAGTTTCCGCTCTATGACGCGCTGTACGCGTACACGCAGCAATCGCTGTCAGTATGAGGTCGGAGGCTGCCGAGGCTTTGGCGAACCGGGCGACGGAGCACGTCAACCTCGGTCGGTTCGCTTGCGGGGACTGAAATGAAAGTAATGATGCTTGCAATCGCGACGCTGGCGCTCGGCGCCAGGGCGGCAACAGAAACGGTGAACTTTGATAAAGCGGAGACTGGAAAGCCGCCGGCCGGCTGGACCGCGACACAAACAGGTAGCGGCCAAGCGAAATGGGAAGTCGTCCGTGACGACACGGCGCCGAGCAAACCCAACGTGTTGAAACAATCAGGGCAGGCGACGTACCCCGTCTGCCTGAAGGACGACACCTCAATCAGGGATGGTTTCGTCGAGGTCAAATTCAAGCCTGTCTCCGGCAGGGAAGACCAGGCGGGCGGCCTGGTCTGGCGTGCCAGGGACGCGAACAACTACTACATCGCACGCGCGAACGCGCTCGAGAACAACGTGACGATCTATCACACGATCAACGGCCGCCGCACGGAGAAGAAGCGGACGCGCACGCAGGTTTCGTCGAATCAGTGGCACACGCTGCGTGTGGACTTTCAAAACAATCACTTCACCGTCACGTTCGACGGCGAGAAGGCGATCGATTGGGATGATGAGACGTTCAAGGACGCTGGGAAGGTCGGTGTGTGGACCAAGGCCGACAGCGTGACGCTGTTCGATGATTTCTCGTATTCAGCACGGTAGCGGCTGCTAAGGCTGATGAACCTGCTGATCATTCCAGCGTTGGCGCTGAAAGCGCTCCGACAGAACATGATGAGGTCTGCCCTGACGATGCTGGGCATCATCATCGGCGTAAGCGCCGTGATCTGTGTCGTGGCAATTGGAGAAGGCGCATCGGCAACGGTCGAGCGGGCGATTGCGAATATCGGCGCCAATATGGTCTGGGTCGAGGCTGGCGGTGTGAACCGGAATGGCGTGCGAACCGGAGCCTTCGGCACAAAGACCCTCACGCTCGGTGACTACGAAGCAATCAAGGCGCACGTGCCGCTGGTCACGAACGTGACGCCCCAGGCCGACACGCGGATTCAGGTCGTGTTCGGGAACCAGAACTGGAACACCCAGGTTCGCGGCGTCGGACCCGAATATCTCGCGCTCAAGAACTGGAACATCGTCCGCGGCGCGATGTACACCGAAACGGATGTACAGCGCGCCGGCAGAGCGTGTGTGCTCGGTCAGACCGTTGTCGATCAACTGTTCGGCACGACTGATCCCGTTGGTGAAACCATTCGCGTCAGGGATCTACCCTGTCTGGTGGTCGCTGTTCTGGAGACCAAAGGCCCGACCGCGACCGGGCAGGATCAGGACGACACGCTGCTCATGCCGTACACGACCGTCATGAAGAAGATCAAAGGGCAGACGTGGCTCGACGACATTCTGTGCAGCGCGATATCGGCGACATTCGTCAACCAGGCCGAAGAGGACATTACCGCGCTGCTGCGCGAGCGCCACCACATACGGCCGGGCGCGGATGACGATTTCAACCTGCGGCATCCGACGGAGATCGCGCAGCTGGTGAAGCAGTCAACCGAAACCATGAAAACATTGCTCGCGTCGGTTGCGGCTGTCTCGCTGGTCGTTGGAGGCATTGGGATCATGAACATCATGCTCGTGTCCGTTACCGAGCGAACGCGGGAAATCGGCCTGCGGCAGGCGGTCGGGGCGCGCGGACGTGATGTGCTGAGACAGTTTCTGGCGGAGGCCGTGGCATTGAGCCTCATTGGGGGCATTGTGGGGGTCGTGTTGGGAATGATTGGCGCACGCCTCATTGCGGACTCCTTCGCCTGGCCGACGCGCGTGTCCACGAACGCGATTGCGCTCGCCTTCGGGTGCGCTGCCGCAGTCGGCGTCTTCTTTGGCTATTACCCGGCGCGCCGCGCCGCCCGGCTTGATCCGATTGAAGCGCTGCGATTCGAGTGATTGAAGCGTGAGAGGGAGCATCGCATGCGTACGTTCATGACCGTCGTGGTGGTTCTTTTCGTCGCGATTCAATCTCGCTCCGCAGAGGAGCCTCTCAAGTTTCTCCGCGCGATCAACCTGCCGCGGGTCGAGGGGCGGATCGATCATCTTGCGCTCGATTCAACGGGAGAGAGGCTCCGTGTCGCGGCGCTTGGGAACAACACCGTCGAAGTCCTCGACGTCAAGAACGACACGCATCTGAAAAGTCTCTCGGGCTTTCGCGAGCCGCAGGGAATCGCCAGCGCAACAGACGCAAAGGTGATCGCCATCGCAAACGGAAAGGGCGAGGGCGTCCAATTGATTGACGCGAGCGATTACCACCCGATCAAGGCAGTCTCGCTCGGTGATGATTCGGACAATGTACGGTACGACGCCGCGGCGAACACGTTGTACGTCGGCTACGGCAGCGGGGCCCTTGCCTCCGTCGATCCAGCGAACGGCGAGGTGAAGGGTCGAGTGAAATTGGCGGGGCATCCTGAGTCTTTCCAGCTCGAAAGATCGGGGCCGCGCCTCTTTGTCAATGTGCCCGACGCGCAGCAGATTGCTGTGGTTGACCGAAACGCGATGAAGGTCACTACAACCTGGCCCGTCTCGGCGGCCAAGGCGAATTACCCGATGACACTTGATGAGGCAAACCATCGTGTATTTATCGGCTGCCGCCGGCCGGCAAAGGTCCTCGTGTATGACACGGCCACGGGCAAACAGACTGGCTCATTCGATATTGTCGGTGACACCGACGATATGTTCTTCGATGCCCGGCGCAAGCGGCTCTACGTCGCCGGCGGCGAAGGCTTCATCGACGTGCTGGATGCGCGAGAACCGTCGACGCTGACACGCCTGGCGCGCATCACGACGGCGTCCGGCGCGCGCACGGCACTGTTCGCGCCCGAGCAAGGGCGGTTGTATCTCGCCGTGCCGCATCGAGGAACACAGAAACCCGAAATCAGGGTCTACGAAGTCGGAGGCTAGGGCACGTCAAGGTGACTGAGCACAGCTTCACCGGGCCGTCTCTCTCATCGGAGCGCCGCTTTCAGCGACGGAATCGCGAGCCGCCGAAAGAGTGAGTTCACATCCTCGACTGGCAGGCGCATTTTCCCGTTTCCCCACCACATCAAGAGTCCGAAGAGGGCACCCCCGAAGAACTGGACCGTCGCCTCTGTGGGTGCCGTTCCGCCATTCTTCTTCGGAGCCAGGGCATTGATCTCGTCGCGCGATAGATCAACGAGCATCTTGTGAAGGAGTTGCTGGACAACCGCACCGCTTCGCTTGCCGACCATCGCCTTGAATACATCCCGGTGCTCGTTCGCGTGAACGAACAAGTCATGCGTAAACCCGAACATCTGCTCGTCAATGTCGCCGTGCTGTGCGAGCGCGAGACGCTGCCGCTCTTTGAGGAAGGCGCGCAGTCCGTCGAGGCCACTGGCCAGGAGGTCTTCCTTGTTGTCGAAATGTGCGTAGAAGGTGGCACGACCGACGTTCGCGCGGTCGATGATGTCCTGCACTGACAACGCTTCGAATCCCTTCTCCCGGATCAAGGACATGAGAGCGGTGTGCAACAGCTCGCGTGTCCGTTGAACCCGTCGATCCATCACCTTCGTACCCACTGCAGTCCTCCGGTTCCCGAACAAACGCCCGTCACATGTTCGATAACCGACAAACGGCCCCGCACTGTCCGGATCACGCGCGGCAGAAAGTGAACATTCTGTTCGGAACTGAACGTCAGTTCAAGGCAGATCGCGAGTTCGGCACGAGGAGGGAATTGCGATGAGCACGGATATTCGCACACACCAGTGCGGTCGCTTGTCACTGGTCAGCGTGACACTGACCGCCATGGCGATCACCGTTAATCACCTGTACACGATCGGCCCGGCAGCGTACGCGTTGGGAGCAATCCTCGTTGTCCTTCCCGCGGCGTTGCTGCTGTGGTTCAACCGGACGGCTGGCAGGATCGCGTTCGTCGGCTACGTGCTGATGTCGGTGTGGATCGTCGTGGGCTTCGGAGCGATGAAAGGCTTCTGGGGCACAGCGTTGAGGCTGTTTCTCGGAACGTTCCTGTCGCGTCTGTCCGCGTCATTTCCAAAGCCTCCGATTGGCACGCTCGGATTCGAATTGAGCGGCATGCTGACGTTCATCGGCGGTCTTTTCGTCCTGTATTACGCGTACAAGCTCGTCGAAGCCCAACGCGTAGTCACCCACACGAGAGCCCGCTTAGCCATCAGCGCCGTGTTGATTGCTGCGACGATGGTTGGCGCGTACGTCTACAACGACCGCGACAAATGGGTAGCTCCACGAAACGGCGTCGTCAAAATCGGGGTCATCGTGCCGACGACAGGACCATACGCCATCCTGGGGAACTCGTTCGTCAAGGCCGTTGAGATGGCGAAAGAGGATCTGAAGGACACGAAATACCGATACGAGCTGGTGATTCGAGACAGCGGCCCCGATCCCATCAAGGCCAAGGACGCCATTCAGAAGATGATCGCCGAGGACAAGATCGACGCGATCGTGGGCGGCATTTCGCTGATCGGCCAGATGACGAAGCCGTATGCCCGTGCGGCACGCATCCCGCATCTGTGTGTGTGCACGGTGACGTCGATCGGCGATGGTGCCTACAACTTCACGAACATTCCTTCACCGCAGGCGGAAGGAGCGTTGTGGGTCCGCGAGGCGAAACGGCGTGGCATCGAACGGTTTGCGCTCATCACGCAGGATTATCCGAGCATCAACAATCACGTCAAGGCGCTGAAGACCGAAGCGGCACGTGCTGGCCTCGTTGTTGCTGACGAACAGACGTTCGAGGCGGATATCACAGACTTTCGGCCGACGATCTCGCGTGCCGAAGCGTCCCGTCCCGATGTGTACTACGTTGAAGCGCTGAACCCGGGACTCGATCGCCTCGCGCAGCAGCTGTCCGACGCAGGCGTTCACAACGTGGCGTCGGTCGTCGCCCCCTCGCTCAGCGAACGGCCGGACCTCTTCGAAGGCGCTTGGTATACCGACAGCAATCTCCGTGAGCTCGCCTTCAAAAAGCGCTTTGAGGACAAATATCCGGGTACTCGGTTCGCCACGCACATGATGCCATATGCATATGACTCCGTGAACATGATCGTGGCCGCATTCGAGCGCGGAGAGAATCCGGCAGTCTATCTCCGTAACATGCAAACCTACGAGGGCACCGCTGGCACGCTGATGAAGGAACCGAGTAGCGGCAATTTCGGCTCGACACCGGCCGTGTGGGTCATCAAGGACGGGAAGCCAATGTTGATGCACTAGCCTCTTGGACCCCCTGTCTTGTCGGTAACGAGGAGAACACATCATGAGCATGAAGACATTCATTCGAGTTGTCGTCGCGCTGATCATCGCGGCAGTGCTCGGCGCCACATATCTGATCGTGTCAGCTAATCCCGACGCGACATCGCCCTCGGGCGTCCCTTCGGGATTCGTGCATTGAGCGTGACGCGAACGCAACGCGGCTCGACCTGTTTGACTGGCAGGTGAGCGGGCAATGATAATGCCGCAGTGGTACGGCGTCTCGGTCGACAACAGCTCGCCGCAGTACTCGCGATCGTGGCGGTGCTCGGATTCGGCTTACTGCCGACCGAGCACGTCCATGTGGCGCGAACGCACGACGCCCACCATTCCGATCTCGTTCATCGTCACTTCGAGCCGCATCATCGAACAGGGATACAACCCACCGTAGATCACGCGGACGACGACCAGGCCGTCCGATGGCTGACGTCTTCATTCACGAGCCCGGAATCCACTGAAAACGTCTGTGCAGGTAACCAGCTTGTCCTGCACGGATTGTCGATCCCGCGGCCGCACCAGACGCTCCGCGGAATGATTCAGGGGCTCTTCGTCTCGGTGCATGACCCACCCTGGGCAACACCATCCGGACTTCGCGCTCCTCCTGCCTTTCTCCTCTGACCTGATCTGACGGGCTTACCCGTCGTCTGTCTTCATCCGATCGCCATGTCGAGGTGTTATGCGCACAGCGGTGTTCTGCGCCGCGATTGCGGCTGCCCTTACGTCGACAAGTGTAGGCGCGCAGTCCTTGAACCTGACAGAAGCCGAGGCGCTGGCGCGACTCTCGGTCGAGAGTCCGAGAGCACGGGCGGTCCGCGCGGGTATCGACATCGCACAGGCGGACGTCCTCAGCGCGGGACGATGGCCGAATCCCCGGCTGACATTCGACAGCGAATCCGTCGCGGGCGTGACCGAGAACATGTTCATGGTGGCGCAGCCGCTACCGATCACGGGCCGCCGTGGCTTGGAGGTGCAGGCAGCGTCCGCGATGGTCGGTGCCACGTCCAGCCGCGCGGAGGATGAGGTTCGTCGGCTGCACACGGACTTGCGACTGGCGTTCGCCGACCTCGTCGCTGCGCAGACACGTGAGCGAGAGCTGACCACCGCGCGCGATCGGCTCCGGGAGCTTGCGCATGTTCTGGCCAAACGCGAGGCGGCCGGGGATGCGGCAGGGTTCGACCGATTGCGGGCCGAGCGCGAAGTGCTGGATGTCGACATCGATCGCGCGCTCGCCGCGACGGATCGTGCCCGCGCGCAGGCCATGCTCGTTAGCTTCTTTGCAGACGCAGCGGATGCGACTTCGGTCGTTGCGGTGGCACCGGCTCCAGCAAGGGCCGACCTTCCGACACTCGACGCGCTCGTTGAACACGCCGAATCCACACGTGGAGAACTGCAGGCCTTCCGAAGGGAAGTCGAGGCCGCTGGCTTCGCCCAACGCGCGGCCGACCGCCGGCGGATACCGGAACCTGAACTCGTCGCCGGCACGAAGTCATCAACGGTTGGGGGCGGCGACATCGGAAGCGTCTTCACTGTGCAGGCATCGATTCCGGTGTTCGATCGCGGTAAGCCCGAGCGAGCGCTGGCGGTGGCGCGCGCCGCACAGGCCGACGCTCGGGCGGCCGCGTTCCGCCTCGTACTCCGCGGTCAGATTGCGGCGCTGCGCGCGGCGGTCATTGAACGCCGTGCTATCGCGGAACGCTATCGATCGCCGGCGGTCGGCAGCGCCGATCAGATCGAGCGGATTGCACTGGTCAGCTATGACGCCGGCGAGCGCAGCATCCTCGAGTTATTGGATGCCTATCGCACGGGCGTGTCGGCGCGTGTGCGCCAAGCGACACTCGACGCCGCCGTGCGGCAGGCGGAACTCGAACTGGAGTTTGCCAGCGGATGGGAGATTCGATGATGACGAACCGACGTGCCGTCTATCTCGCCGCCGTGTTCGCGGCTGTTGTGAGCGGGTGTTCACGGAAATCGGACCAGACATCGAAGGAACCGCCAACGTTGAACGTCACGCACTGGACCGATCGCACTGAGCTGTATATGGAGTACCCGCCACTCGTCGCGGGTCGCGATGCGTTGTTTGCCGTGCATCTCACCACGCTCGCGGATTTCAAGCCCGTCACAGCAGGTCAGGCGCGCGTCGAATTCACGCCGGAACGCGGAGGACAGCCAACCGCGCTGGTGGGTCCGCAGCCATCGCGGCCCGGCGCGTTCCGCGTGGAAGGCGCGCCGCCGGCGGCCGGACGCTATCGGTGGGCTCTGGTACTGAATGCGCCTGGACTGTCGGACCGGCACGATCTCGGTCAGGTGCAGGTGTTCGCGGACGAAGCGGCGGCGAACGCGGAGGCCACCACCCGACCTGCAGAGGATGCCGCGGCAATCGCGTATCTGAAGGAACAGCAGTGGACGAACGAGTTCGCAACCACGCCGGTGCAGGATGCTGAAGTCCGGACGTCGATACGGCTGCCGGCCGTGCTGCATCCGCTGCCTGGCGGTGAGGCGGTGGTCACGGCGCCCGCGG
>JGI10216J12902_101301578_pt1 | contig 13196 bp, 11 predicted proteins | sample KanNatreferecore_FD_12902 | JGI IMG/M metagenome (IMG submission 12902)
TTGCCGGTGAACCTCTGGCCACAGCTCGGCAATTGAATCGTCTGCTGGATCTTGGTCCAGTCGGTCTGATACACCGCTCCGTTGAGCATGAAGCGGCCACCGTTGAACTGATTCTTGGAGCCCAACTCATACGTCCACAGATCGTCGGACGTGTACTCGGTGGGCGGCCCGCTCAGCCCGAGCGCATCGAAGTCGGGCTGACAGGATGCGGTGAACGCGAGCGGCAGCGGCCCGCCAGGGCGGTACCCCTTGGTGCCCGACGCATAGACCATGTGGTCGGTATTGAATTTATAAGACAGTCCATACTTCGGATTCGCGCCGTCTTCCTTGGAATCGAGATTGGCGGGCGCATCGCCCACGACGCCTCTGTCGCGGGTGAATGAAGATTGCTCGACTTCAAACAACCGAACTCCCGCCGTGACTGCGAGGCCGCCGACGATGTTGTATGTCGCCTCACCGAAGAGCGCCGATTCCTTCAGCGTAGAGCCGCGGTTGCCCTCGAGGATTCGCCCTTGCAGCGGCGCAACGCCCCCAAACACATCGACCACCGGCTTGAACGTCCCATCCTGATCGCGGTAGTGCGCACCCACGGTCCAGATCAGACGCCCGTCGCCGCCGGACGAGATTCGAAACTCCTGACTGAACGTTTCGATGCTTGCGGGATAATTCGCCAGCGATTCGAAGGGGTAGTCCGGCGGGAACAACGCTCCAACGAAGAAGCTGTAATCGCGTTTCCAACGGAAACTACGATCGAAGTACGCCGTGAGCGAGGTGAACTGCAAGCTATTCCACGATTTGGTGACATCCAGACTGTAGATCGTGGCGCGATCGTGGCTTTCCTGATCGACATTGCGATAGCTGGACTTCAGCTCGCCGAGCTGTGGGAAATAGATACTGGGATTGTCCGAAGAATAATCCTGATGAAAAATGGCCGGCCGAATGGACCAGCTCGGATCGGGCTGCCACAGCAGCGAGAAACGTCCAACGTAAGTATCCGCGGAATTGTAATCCCGCTTGGTCGTCTGGCTGAGCGACGGCAATATCTGCGGCGTATAGGTCGGCGACGGAGTGGTCGAAACCGTTGGATTGTCGACGGTCAGCCCCGCGATGTTGTCGATATAACCACCCTCGTGGTTGTAGTACGCCCCGACGCGCACTGCGAGAACATCGTCGACCAGAGGAAGGTTCAGAATTGCTTCGCCATTATAGGATGGAGCGCCATGCTCCGTCGTCGCAACCCCCGCCGCAGCGCTGCCGCCCGATGCAGATAAGTCAGGCCGCGCGCTTACGTATTTGATTGCTCCGCCCATCGCACTGCCGCCGTACAGCGTGCCCTGCGGGCCCTTCAGCACTTCCAGACGTTCCATATCGAAGAACACTGGATCGAATGCGCCTTCATTGCCCCGCTTGCTGAGCAATGAAATATCGTCAAGATAAATGCCGGTCGTATCCAGACCGCTGGCGACACCGCGGATGGTGTACGTGGTCTGGCCTCGATCGACACCGGCGAAGGTGACGCCCGGAACGCTGCGCACGATATCTTTCATATCCACGGCGCCACGCTCTTCCAGCTGCTGGGAAGAAATTGCCGTGATGGAGACCGGAACATCCTGCAATCGCTCGCTCACCTTACGCGCGGTGACGATGACTTGCTCGATATCATCGGATTCCTCACGCGCAGGTTCCTTCGCCGCGGCCGCCGACATCAGCGCCGCATTCAGCACGGCACCCACGCAGAGGGCCAACGAAGAGTGGCGCACCCTGCGGCGCTTCAGGTGGTTTGAATCACCGTGATCGCATTTATTTATTTGCATCAGAACTCCCCCAAAACTCTTTGCCTACGCGACGATTGGCAGCCCCAGTCATTGAAGATGTCGTGATTCCGATCCAATAGTCGCCATACGTTCTTCAGGCAACGCGCAGGCTTTCCTGGACCAAAGAGGCCCACAGTCGGGTGCCCAGCGGCAGTGCGTCATCATTGAAGTCGTAGTGACAGGAGTGCAGGCCGTGGTCGGCCGCGGACCGAGCGCCGCCGAGCCAGACGTAGCAACCGGGAACGACTCGTAACATTTCTGCGAAGTCCTCCGATCCCATGGTGGGATCGGTTTCGACCAGTCGCAGATCCAGCGATGCATTGCCGATCACTGTCTTGACCACCTGCACTGCCGCCGAATCGTTGATCGTGGCTGGGTAGCAGTTCCTGTAGCGCAGCTCGGCCTTACAGTTGAAGGCGTCTGCTGTGGATTGCACCAGCTGCTTCATCCGCCGCTCGATCACTTCGCCGACTTCGTCCTTGAACCAGCGGGTGGTGCCACGGAGCATGCAACTCTCTGGGATGACGCTCCATGCGTCTCCCGAATGAAACTGCGTGACTGAGACAATCGCGGCGGCAAGAGGATCGACATTGCGACTGGCGATGCTCTGAAGCGCACACACCAAATGAGACGCAGCGATGATGGGATCGACGCCTTGATGAGGCATCGCCCCGTGACATCCCTGGCCGGAGATCACCACCTCGAACACCGCGCTCGCGGCCAGCATCGGACCATCGCGAACTGCACAGGTCCCCACCGGCAGCGCTGGCCAGTTATGGAGTGCATAAATGGCGTCGCACGGAAAAAGTTTGAACAGTCCATCTTCGATCATGCGACGCGCGCCGCCTTCGCCTTCTTCGGCAGGCTGGAAGATGAAGTGCACGGTGCCGTCGAGTCCGGGCAAGCTGGCGCAGACGCGGGCGGCTGCGAGCGCAATCGCCACATGACCATCGTGGCCGCATGCATGCATCACGCCTGCATGAGTGGAAGCGTGCGGAAGACTGTTCTTTTCATGGATCGGCAGTGCATCCATGTCGGCGCGAATTCCAATCGTGCGACGACTGGTGCCGCGAGTGAGCGTTCCGACCACGCCGGTGCCGCCCAGCCCGCGATGAACGCTGAGACCAAAGCGGCTGAGTTGTGTCGCAATGAAATCCGCGGTCTGCCGCTCCTGGTACGCAAGCTCGGGATGCTTGTGCAAATGATGCCGCCAGGCCACTGCCTCCGAGATCACCTCCTGTGACAACGCTAAAAAACTCGTACTCGGATTGGACATCATGTCGCTCCAAGGACTCTTGTCCTGTCCCTGCAGATTGCTGCTCATCATTGACGCGGCCGGTAACTGTCGCAGTAGGTGAAGCCGCCATCGATCACGAGCTTGGTGCCCGTCATGTGGCGTGAATCTTCCGATGCGAGGAAGGCCACGGCCGCGGCCACATCCTCCGGTCGCGTAAAATCCCCCATGGGGATCAGGCACTGATTTTCTCTGACGATCTCCTCGAAGGGGACGCCGCGGAGCTGCGCGTTTTCCAGCGCCTGCTTATCCCACAGCGGCGTTCTCACATTGCCCGGATGCACCGAGTTGCAACGAATGTTCAGGCGTTTCTCCGCGCAGTGCTGTGCCACCGATTTGGTCAGCTGTCGCACCACCGCCTTGCTCGCGCCGTATGCGGTGCCGTACGGAGTAGCCATGAATGCAGCGATCGAGGAAATATTGATGATCGATCCGCCGCCCGATGCATGCATCGCCGGAATCGCCACCTTACAACCCAGCAGCACACTCTCGACGTTGACTGCAAACACCTTGCGCCAGTCGGAGAGTCGAACGTCTTGTGGATTGACCGCATCCATCGGGCCGGTGATGCCGGCATTGTTCACCAGGATATGAAGGCCGCCATGACGCTCGCGAATGTCATGAACTACCCCTGCCCATCGCGACTCGTCGGTCACATCCTGAGTGATGTAGTGACAATCGATCTCGCTGGCCGTCGCCATTCCGACCTCAGCCTGGACATCAGAGATGACGACCGTGGCGCCATCGGCCCGCAGCCTTTGTGCGATGGCCTTTCCCAGACCCGACGCGCCACCCGTGACCAGCGCCACCTTTTTGCTCAAACGTTGCAAGCTTTCGCTCCGGACCGTTCATTTAAACGCCCGCCCATTGCCGCGGCTCCGCCAGGCGGACGGACAGGATGCGATCAAGAATTCTGCGCCGCATCGATCTAACTGACCGGGTCACTCACGCCGGCCAGCCCCTCGCCGCATGCGTTCAGAAAACCAGCATCACGAATGCGATGCTGGAGGAGGATGAGAATCAGGAAATGGCAGTTACGCAGGACGCGCGACTGTTTCCAATACACCCGGCGCTTCGACCATGCCTCGCAGCGTGGCGAGAAACTTCGCCGCCACAGCGCCGTCGATGGCGCGATGATCCACCGACAACGTGGCACAAAGCACCGTGGCGAGTTGTGATTCGCCGTTATCACGAATCACGAGGCGGCGCTTGGCGGATCCGACCGCGAGGATCGCGCACTGGGGTGGATTGATGATGGCGTCGAATTGCTCGACGCCATAGGCGCCGAGATTTGAAATGCTGAATGAGCCGCCCGTTATCTCATCCATCCGCAGCTGCCGGGCCGCAGCACGGGTCGCCAAGGCTTTGCTCTCTACGGCAATCTCCTGAACGCTCTTGCGATCTGCTCCTCGAATGACCGGAGTCGCCAAGCCGCCGTCCACGGCGACGACGATGGAGATGTCTGCGCTGTGATATTGATGAATGGCGTCGCCCACGAACTGCGCGTTGATGGCCGGATGCTCCATCAATGCAGATGCGCAGGCTTTCACGAGACAGTCGTTGATCGAAACCTTGTCCGCCGAGGACGCGTTGATTCGCGCCCGCCAGCTCAGCAACGCATCCATCTCGATATCGACCACCACGCGAAAGTGCGGAATGGTTCGTGCGGCCTCCGCCATGCGCGCGGCAATGACCTTGCGCAACGGCGAAAGCGGCACGGAGGTATACGCTTCAGCCATTGTGCTCCTCGATCAGAGCGATCTCGGTATTCACCGCCGCCGTTTGACCGACGGGCAGCAGAATCTTGCTCAAGCGCCCGCTCACCGGCGCTTCCACCGCTTGCGTCGCTTTCGCCGTTTCGATTTCGACGATGGCTTCGCCCTGGGTCACGTCGTCGCCTTCGGCTTTCAGCCATTGCGTGACGGTTCCCTCCTCCAGCCCCATGCCCCATTTGGGCAACATCACCGGTGTGGTCATAAAATCTTCCTGATTGCCGCCGTAATGTGATCTTTGCCGGGATACATGCCTTGTTCCAACGAGGGACTGAACGGCACGTGGACATCCGGCGCCGTGAGTCGCTGAATCGGCTTCTTCAGTGACTCGAAGGCCTCCTCCGCGACGATGGCGGAGATTTCGCTGGTGACGCTGCAAATGCGATGAGCGTTCTCCACCAGCACCAGGCGCCCGGTCTTGGCGACGGAACGAATGATCGTTTCGGTATCCAGCGGCTTGAGCGTTCGCGGGTCGATGAGTTCGAGCGATATGCCTTCTTTTGCCATCGCGTCCGCGACTTCCATCGCGGCGCGCATGGCACCGCCGATCGCCACCACCGTGACGTCATTGCCGCTGCGTTTGATGTCCGCTTTGCCGATGGGCACGAGATGATCCGGATCGACCGGCACGTCCGCCTTGACCGGCCACAGCTTGGTGTCCTCGAAAATGAGCACCGGATCGTCATCGCGCACTGCCGATTTCAGCAGGCCTTTGATATCCGCCGGCGACGAGGGGCTGAGGATCTTCAGGCCAGGCACATTCATGAACAACGGATACGGGCGATCGGAATGTTGTGCGGCGATCGAAGCGCCGTAATACATGCAGCAACGAAACACGATGGGGACTTTGATCTGCCCGCCGGTCATGTATCGCAACTTGCTCGCTTGATTGATGATCTGATCGGATGCGAGATACATGAAGCTCGCGATGCTCAGATCGACAATGGGCCGCAATCCGTTGATGGCCGCGCCGATGCCGAGGCCGGTAAAGCTCGTCTCGGAAATCGGCATGCTCCAGATGCGCGAGGCATCGAATCGATCGACGATCTTGCCGCCGCCGTACACGGCGATGTCCTCTCCCATGAGGATCACGCGTTCGTCGCGTTCGAGCTCCTCGATCTGCGCTTGAATCAGCGCTTCGAGATAACTCATGCGTACGTGGGTGGCCGCGGCCGGGCTGGCGTTCAGTGCTGTGGACATGATGTGTGCTCCGAAAGGCTAGACCGCGGGCCGCTGACTGCCACCAATGGGCGTGCTGTACATGTAGTCGTACAGCGTGGCCGGATCCGGCATCGGACTGCTTTCGGCGAAGGCGATGGCGGCTGCGACGGAAGCGATCACCTCGGACTCGATCGATATCAGGATCTTTTCCTCGACGCCCTCCTCCAACAACACCTTTCTATACAGAACGATGGGGTCTCGCTGCGTGCGGTAATGCTCGACTTCCTGCGGGGCGCGATAGGGCGTGCCCGGCACGAACAAACCGACGTTGTGCTCGTCGAAACGATAGGTCTTGGCTTCGATCAGCGTGGGTCCTTCGCCACGACGCGCACGTGCAACCGCTGCGCTCGTGGCTTCGTAGACTGCGCGGAGATCCTGCCCATCTACTGCAACGCCTGGCATGCCATACGCATCTGCGCGTTTTGCGATGTCCGGCTGCCCATGACTGCGCGCGATCGACGTCGTGATCGCGTAGCCATTGTTTTCACAAAGATAGATCACCGGGAGCTTCCACAGCGATGCCATGTTCAGCGACTCGTGAAATGTCCCTTGATTGACGGCGCCATCACCGAAGAAACACAGGCTGACCTGGTCGATGCGCCGAACCTTCGCTGCCATCGCGCAGCCCGTGGCCAGTGGAATGCCCCCGCCGACGATCGCCGACTCGCTGATGATGCCCACCGTGTTGTCGGCGAGATGCATCGAGCCACCGCGACCTTTGCAAATACCGGTGGCCTTGCCCATCAATTCCGCCATCAACGCGCTCAGCTCGCCACCTTTGCCGATCGGGTGTCCGTGCGAGCGATGCGTTCCCGTCATCGCATCGCCGTCTCTCAAAGCGATGCATGCGCCGACGATGGCGGCTTCCTGCCCGATGCTGGCGTGGAATGCGCCGGCGGGAATCTTTCCTGCCTTGAACAGGCGCGTGCCCTCTTCTTCGAATCTGCGAATCCGCAGCATTCTGCGAAAGGCTTCCAATTGCTCGGTTCTGCCCAGTGTCATCGATTTGTTTCCTCCTGCCTGCAGCGGGTGTCCGCACGTCGCTAGGCGCCGTGCCAGTTCACCAGCTTCAATGTCGAATAGGCCTGCAATCCCTTGATGCCGAATTCGCAGCCGAATCCCGATGCTTTCTGCGGCGAGTAGCTCAGCATGCAGCCGCTGCCGGGTCCTTCCTCGGCCGAGGTGCGGATCGAGATCGAGCCGGCTCGCAGGGAATGCGCCAGACGTTTGGCCCTGCCCATGTCACGAGTCCACGCCGTGGCGACCAGCCCGTACTCGGTGCCGTTGCCCAGCGCGATCGCCTCCTCTTCGGTTGCGAAGCTCTGCACGCACAGCACCGGCCCGAAGATTTCTTCGCGAGCCAAGGGCATCGTCATGTCCACACGGTCGAATACCGTAGGCGCGACGTAACATCCACCGCTGGTGGAAATCGCTCCTCGCAGCACGGCCCTGGCTCCCGCCTGCAGGCCTTGATCGACAAAGCGTTTGACGCGATCGCGCTGCGCCGGGCTCGCCAGCGGGCCAAAGTTGGTTTTTTCACTCAACGGGTCGCCGGGCCGGTAGCGGCTGGCGCGCTCGACCACTTTGTCCAGCAATTTATCTTTGATACGTTCGTGCGCGATCAAGCGGGTGTGCGCACTACAAACCTGTCCCTGGTTCCAGAGCACGCTTTGCACGACGGCATCGGCCACCATGTCGAGATGTTCCACATCGTCGAACACGATCTGCGGCGACTTTCCGCCGCATTCGAGCATCAGCGGCTTGCCGTTGGAGCGGCCGCAGAGTTCCATGATTTTTCGGCCAGTCGCGGTCGATCCTGTAAACGACAGCAGATTGACGTCTGGATGCAATGCCAGCGCGGCACCCACGGTCGAGCCCAGGCCCGGCACGACGTTGAACACGCCCTCGGGCACACCGGCTTCGATCGCAATCTCGGCCAGCAAGAGTGCAGAGCTTGGAGACAACTCCGATGGCTTGAGCACCACCGTGTTGCCCGCCGCGAGCGCGGGAGCGAGCTTGATCACCGCATTGGCGGAAGGAAAATTCCAGGGCGTAATCGCACCGACGACCCCGTGGGGTTCATAAACATTGAATGACAACGTCCTGCCGTCGAGCGGCGCACACTCGCCCAGCAACTTGTCGGCAAAACCCGCCGCAGAACGCAACAGCATCGGTGCAATCGACGCTGCATCGATCAGCGCGGCCTGGATGGGCTTGCCCATCTCCAACGTGTCGAGCAAAGCAATTTTTCGCTGCCGTTGAACCAGCAGGTCGGCGAACTTCAGCAGGATTTCGGCGCGCCGCGCGACGGGCAGCCCCGACCAGCAGCCGTCCTCGAAGCGCTGACGGGCAACGCGAACGGCGCTGTCGACATCCGCTGCACTGCCCGCTGGGATGTCACATAACGGCAGCTCCGTCGCGGGATTGATGTTTGGGACACGTTCCACCGACGCCGAGCGCTGATAGCGCCCCGCGATGAATGGCTCCACATTCCAACGGACATCTGTCGCCAGCTGGCTCCAGCTCATTGCGCTCCCTGTTCACAAAAGGCGCCGTCTCTCTAGCTTCTAGGAGCGTTGTCGCCGGTCGGGGGCAAGAGTAGGTAGTCCGGTTGGGTATTTTTTGGAGGGTATGAATTTCAGGCGGTCGCGCGAGGTCGCGCTGTGCTCAGGGCACGGTCCAGCATTCCAACCAGCTCCTCGCGGTCGTAAGTGTGGGCGTGGCCTTCATTGAGTTGCACCAGCAGCTCGATTTGCTTTTGTATGGTCATGCGAGCTTCAGGCTCGTCCGTGACGACCAGGTAGCGTCGTCTCGGTTCGGTTTCGAACAGCGCGAGCTGGACAACCGCGGCGACGGCGTCCGGATCGGCAAACTGCGACTGATCGGGCAAGCGCTCGTCCGGGCCGGTCCGGCGCACCACGTTCTGCAAGATGTCGGTGCTGAAGTTGCCCGGCTCTATTAAAGAGACCGCCACGCCGTGGCGACGCATTTCACCCGCGAGCACGTCCGTGAACGCCTCCACCGCGTGCTTGCTCATGCTGTACGAGCCGATGCCGGGCTCCGCCAGGATTCCGGAGATGGAGCCGATGGTGAGAATTCGTCCGCGGGACGCGATGATCAAAGGAGCAAACGCACGCGTGACTCGATATACGCCCCGCAGGTTGACTGCCATGACAAGCTCGAATTCGTCCTCATCGCTATCGATGATGGCATCCATCGTGGCGACGCCGGCGTTGTTCACCAAGCCGTACAAGGCGCGCCCTGCGCGGTTCACTTCTGCGACGGCGGCAGCGATTTGCTCCGGGTTCGTGACATCGAGCCGCAACGGTCGCACGCGTTCGATCGCGGCGAGTGCATCCAGATCTGCATCCTTGCGGGCGGTCGCGTACACCACGTGACCCGCCGCAGCCAGACGTTCGGTAATCCTGCGTCCGATCCCGCTACTCGCGCCGGTAACGAGGATGGCCTTGCATGCTTCCATAGCACGATGCTCCCTGCAGCCCGCTCGTCACTATACATCCATTCTGTCTGGCTCCCTCGCGCTTGGATTCAAACCGTGTGCACCTCGCGGTGTCAGTGCTTTGGATTTTGACGAGATTCGATCCGCCGCCGGATGATGCGATGACGACGCGGATCGATGGGCGTCCGAAGGATGAATACAGCGCCGATGATTGCGAACAGCAAAGGAATGATGGCGAAGCTGAGCTTCAGTCCCAGGATGGCATGCGCGCTCTGCGCACTACTCGCCGGCTCAAAACCGAACCAGCCCGTCACCGCCAGCGCCAGGCCGCCGCCAAATCCCAGCCCGATCTTGAACAGCAGAGTATTCAGTCCGAAGTAAGTCGCGCCGCGATCGCGGCCGAATTTCAACTTGCCGTAATCGGCGATATCTCCCAGCGTCGACATGGCTGCGACGTCGTGACAGCTGAAGAACAGATTGACCACCACGACCAGTGCAAACGGCACCCACCATGCGACGCCGGGCTCGAGCGCCAGCGATGCGATCATCTGGAAAGCGAACAGCGCCGTGCCGATGACCCACACCGTCGCTTTGCTGGTCCGATGAATCAGCCGGACCCAGAACGGCGTCGACAAGCCCGCAATGACGGTCGCCAGCAGGAACATGACGGCTACCTTGTCGCCCAGGCCGAGATAACTATCGAGGAAAAAATAGATCACGCCGTACCACATGCCGCCGGCCAGACCGAGACTCGTGGACGCGCCCATGTACAGCAGCAGCGGCTTGTTACGCACCAGCGATTGAACCAGCAGACGCCAGCTGTCCTGGCGAACAGCTGCCGGAGCCATACCACTGGGCGCCGCAAGTGCCCAAATTAGCCCCACTGCCACCATCGCCGCGCCCAGGTACACACCGTCCTGCAGGACTTCGGGGGTGTAGTCGCTGGAAGCATAGATGGGCAATAACGGCAGCGCAAAAAAGGAAATCATTCCGACACGCGTCACCATGTAGCGAACGCCGAACACCTGCGCGCGCTGGTGATAATCCGGCGTCAGCTCGCTTCCCCAAGTCAAATGCGGAATCTCGGCAATCACAAACGCAAGGAAGTACAGCATCGACCACGTCAGATAGTAGGTGGTCGTGACCGGCAAGGGCGGATTGAACAAGAAATAACACGCAACCACCGAGCCGATGCCGCCCACGAACACCCAGGGCTTGCGCGAGCCTCCGACCGAGCGGCGGTAATCGGACAAGTAGCCGATGAGCGTATCGATGAACCCGTCGAACAGCCGGATGAACAGCACCACGCCGGCGATGGCGCTCAAGGACAGTCCGAAGTGCTTGGCATAGATTCCCGGCAGAATGCTCCACATCGGGATATAGAAGAAATATCCGCCGGCGGCCGGGGCCGAATACGCCAGCGCCTTGCGCACCGACCATCCGCCCCCGTCCCGATCGGGCGCGCGAACATCCCCAGCGTTCGAAACCGGTAGCGATGAGCTCGGTGCGGGCTCTGCGTTCATCATCGTGAGGTGCTCACACTCGCGTGGATTGAAGTTGCGGTCTGCTTGGGATGTCCACATCGCGAAAACCGCGGATCGGTCATCCCAGTACACGTACAACTCTGTCGCTCTTTTGACGAGAGAGTCGCCAGGGAAACCGCCGCATCTTCCAGGTTTCTCCGGTACCACCGAGGGCTCGGTTCGCAGGCCCGACCAGTCTATTCAAATGAGTGTTTTTCTGCGGATTTCGGGACCTGCAACCGGTGCCGAGCGGGGCGTGGCTTGCCCAATCGTCGGCCCCTGGCCTGAACGTGCCTGCAGAGAGAAACGTTCATTTAAGCAACGGAGTGGACGATTTCAGTGGTCGCAATCAGCAATAACGTTTTATTGGATGCGAATCCCGGCGTGCTGTTCATGACACGGTACGGGCGCGAGCTGCGACGGTACCTGACCCGGCGCCTACGCAATCACCACGACGCCGACGATGTCGCGCAAGAGGTGTACATTCGATTGCTTAAAAAAGACAAGGCTCGCGAGGTTCGCAAGCCGTTGGCTTACATGTATGGCATCGCCGCCCATGTGCTTGCCGATTTCTGGAGCGCGACCCGATCGGATCGGCTCAATGTCGAGAGCGACCCGGTGGAAGAATGGTCCGAGGATCCGGAAGTCGCGCTTCCCGACGATCTTGCCGAGCGCCTGAACCTGCAACAGCAGGTAGAACAGGCGCTCGAACAACTGCCCCCCACACACGCAGCGGTGCTGTTGTTACATAAACGCGATGGCCTGTCCTACGAAGAGGTCGCACGCGAGCTCGACCTCAGCATTCACACGGTCGCAAAATATGTAACCCAGGCGAAGAGCAGGATCCGGCAGATGCCTTGGGAGCGCTGAGCACACGAATCAGGTACCCGTGGCCCTGCGCCTGGCGCTCAAGCCTCCGTGACAAAGCTTGCGGGCGGCGGCGACGATCTTTTCCGTGGTGGGATACATCAATCGCTCCAGGTGCGGACTGAATGGCACCGGAAGATCCGGCGCTGTGAGTCGCACGATGGGTGCGCGCAGACTCTCGAAGGCTTCCTCGGCGACGGAGGCAGCAACCTCGGATGCAACGCTGCAGCTTCGAGGCCCTGCATCCACCGCGATCAAACGACCGGTCTTGCACACCGATCCCAGGATCGTCTCCCGATCCAGCGGCGCGACCGTTCTCATATCGACAACTTCCGCCGAGATGCCTTCAGCTTCGAGCAAACGTGCCGCTTGCAAGCTGTGATGGACGGCTGCCGCCAACGTCACAATGGTCACGTCCGATCCGCTGCGTTTCACGTCAGCGACTCCCAGAGGAATCACATAGTCCTCGTCCGGAACTTCACCGGTCGTGCCCATCAGCATCATGTCGTCGAAGCACAGCACCGGGTTGTTGTCGCGGATCGCAGCCCTCAGCAAGCCATTTGCATCATAGGGCGTCGAAGGAACGATGATCTTCAGTCCTGGAACCTGACAGAACAGTCCCCACGGTCGATCTGAATGGTGAGCGGCGGCGCCGATCGTATAGGCGACCGTGCCGCGAATGACCAAAGGGATGTGCGCCTGGCCGCCGAACATATAACGGCTCTTCGCCGCCTGACTCACCAATTGATCCATCGCCGAGTAGAAGAAGGTGCAGAAGGCTGCCTCGATCACTGGACGCATGCCGGTGAGCGCGGCGCCAATGCCAGCGCCGTAGAAACCTGCCTCGCTAATGGGCGTGTTGCGAATCCTTTCCGAGCTGAACTCGTCCAGGAACTCGCCGTACTCGCCCGTCTGTACATCCTGCCCCATCACGAACACCCGAGGATCGGCGCGCATCTCGGCGACGATCGCCCGCTTGGCGGCTTGACTGTAAGTTAGTTGTGACACGTGTCAGATACTCCCCTAAGCGAACAGGTCTGCGCCCAATTCTTCCGGCTCCGGCGCAGGACTCTCCTGTGCGAACCGGACAGCGTCCTCAACCTCAGCGATCACCTCGGCACGGATCTCCTCGATCTCCATTGCTGTCGCCCGATTCGCTTCCAGCAGGCGACGACAGAAAATATCGATGGGATCCCGCTGCCGCCACGCCGCCATCTCTTCGGGACTGCGATAGGGCGGCGCCGG
>JGI10216J12902_103190699_pt1 | contig 13193 bp, 11 predicted proteins | sample KanNatreferecore_FD_12902 | JGI IMG/M metagenome (IMG submission 12902)
CGAGATCCGGCCGCGCGCGCGCCTTCTGGAGCAGGTTCTTCTCGCCTGTGGCGATCTTCGTCCGCTCGGTGCCCGCGCTGATCAGCGACGCCCGGTTCGCGACGAGAAGCCACCCCGGCCGGAGTTCCGGGGCGGGCACCTCCACGACGCTGACGGCGCCGTCTCTCGGGCGTTGGGCGACTTGTTTCATAGGATCGAACCAAATGTGGGGCATGGTCTCATGCTAAGGACGCGCTTGTAGAGCACCCTCCCCGCTAGTTTCGAGGTTCCACGTCCTCTCCAATGGTCGACGAGGGCCCCAGTCAGCCATACAACTCGATGATTCGCGAACTTGTCAGGCGCCACGCAACGCTCAACCGGATTCGAAAGTTCGTACGGTTCGTGCAGTCCGTGCCTCCCACCGAACTGCTGAGCAGCCGGACGCGGGCAGCGTTCAGGGTGCGGTCGAAGACGCTTCTCGACTATGGACGGCTCGCCGCTATTCATGAGGTGGCCAGCGCAGCTCCACCCGGTGCGTTTGTGGAATGCGGCGTCTGGGCCGGCGGAAGCGCGGGCATGATGAGCCTGGCGGACCCTGCTAGGCACCTCTGGCTCTTCGACTCTTGGCAGGGTTTGCCCGAACCGGGCGATCGGGACATCTCCTTTCAGGGTCACCGCCGCCACGCAGGGTGGAACCACGCTGAGCGCCCTCAGGTTGAGCATTTCTTGCTCGAGAAACTCGGACTCGATCCCAAACTAGTTCACCTGGTGCAGGGCTGGTTCGATGAGACGCTTCCGACGGCTCGCATGGAGATCGGTCCGATCGCGCTCATGCATCTCGACGGCGACTGGTACGCGTCAATCAGAACGTGTCTCGAGGTTCTCTATGACGCGGTGGTTCCAGGCGGGTTCGTGGTGGTGGACGACTACTTCCACTGGCAAGGATGTGCCCAGGCGGTGGATGGGTTTCTTGCATCTCGTGAGCCGGTCGAACTCAAACGAGTGGGGGTGGCCGCGTGGTGGCGGATAGGCGGCTGAGCCAGGGTCGGCCACCGGGCATTTCGGTCAGCATTCGTAACTGACGTCGACGCGGATTCCAACCGTTAGGGGCGTCTGGGCAGTCTGTTTAATCGTTTGTGTGGTGGACTTGGGGCAATGCCCGAATACGTCTTGTGCAACCTCTGCGGAGCGGACGACACGCGGCTGCTCTACCAGGGGCGCGATCGTCGTCTGCGGATCGATGACCGGTTGTGGAATCTCGTTCGCTGTCGACGATGCTCGCTCGGGTACCTGAACCCGCGGCCCACAGCTGAAGAGAGCGGCCGCTATTACCCCGCGGAGTACTTCATCTCTCGCGGTGCGATGTCGAGGCGGTACGAGTTGGAGGCCGACTACATTCCCGGCCCTCCGGGCGACCTCCTCGACATCGGAGCGGCAGGCGGAGACTTTCTCGCAGTAATGCGCGACCGGGGTTGGCGGGTGTCGGGAATCGAGCCGTGGGCGAACGAGAATAGGCACGACCTGAACATCCGGCTGCAGCGGTTCCCCGAGGACTGCGACCTCGAGCCGGAGAGCTTCGACGTGGTGACCGCCTGGGCGGTATTCGAGCATCTGTACGACCCGCTATCAGCGTTCAAAACGGCCGCATCCCTGATGCGACCGGGTGGGTGTCTCATCGTGCAGGTTCCGAATCTCCGCTCGGTTGATGCGCGCTATGCCCGCCTTGAGGACATTCCTCGACACATCTACTTCTTCAGCCCGGAGACGCTTAGGCGGTACGCGACAGTCTCGGGTCTCCGCGTGGAAGCGATTCATCACACGACCGACCTGCACGGCGGAAGTGGACGAGGCGTTCTTCGCCGACTGCTCATTCGCGCGCTCGGAGGAGACGACGACGCCTTCTTCGACTTCTACGCTCTTCGCCGTCGACAACGGTTCCGAGCTGCCCCGCTTCGCGCTACTGCGTGGACGCTGACCGCCGCGGTGGAGGAGGTGCTACTCGCCGATCCGCTCGTCAAGGCCCTTCGGATCAGTGGCCAGATTGTCGTGGTCATGCGACGCGCGTAGCGGAAGCGCCCCGTCAGCTCATGTCTCCGACACGGCGCGGGATCAGGCCCCGGATCGAACGCCGGCGCAGGGCAACAATGAAGAGCCCGCGAGCCCATGTGCCATACGACGAAGTCCAGCCATACGGGCTCCAGCAGCGCCAGCCCCACGGGAAGCAGTAGTGCTCGGCGTATGGAGGTATCTCGAGCTCGCGGCTGGTCAGTCGATCCACCGCGTGGACGTCCAGTGGCTTGACGAGAAACGGCTTCGTCGCGTTCGCTGGTCTGCCCATCGTCACGCGGTGACGCGTGTACAACGGCCATGGCACCCTCGTCACAGCTGGATGGGCCACGGCGAGCGCCTCCAGCCCAAGCTTTGCCCCGAGCGCGGCGGTTTCGCCTTCGTCCGCAAGGTGGCGGAAGCCTCGCTCGGAGAGCCGTTCCACATCGACGAAACCGATGACGCAGGTCGGAGCCTGGCGGAGCCGGTAGGCCAAGTGTCGCGCGACGGGTACCCCGGACGCCTTCGATGCGAACTTCCAGAACAGCGGGCTGACCTGCGCCGCATTTGGAAGCGTGGCGAAGATGGAGGACACCTCGTCCGCGAGTCTCGGGTTGTGCCACACGAACTGCGTGTCGTCCTCGACAAGGTGAAGCAGTCGGTAGCCGCGGGAGCGCGCGAGCTGAACCGCACGGTCGAGGTTCAGGTTGTGATTGCCGTACTCGGCGGTTGATACCTCCTCGTTGACGATGACCTCATGCCCTCTGGCTGCGATTGCCTCGAGCTCTTCGACTGTTTCCGGGTCGTCACTGCGATCGTCGAAGACCACCACGGTCGTCTCCGGTGAGAAGTGCTCGATCGATCGCAGACAGTTCGCGAGAAGCTGACCGCGGTTGTACGAGAGTACCGCCGTCATGAACATCCCCGACCTCGCTCCCTCGCCAGCTCGCTCACGAGCACTCCGCCCCGTCACTCCCGCCACCGGCACTGGCGGCGACGCGCCGACCCTCCTAGCATGGTCCGAGCAAGTCTGGGGCATCTCCTGAATCCTGTCTATATCAAGCGGTTTGCGCGGATCCGCCGACGAATCCGCAAGGGCTACGAAAAGTGGCGATGGCCCAAGCCGCTATGGAGGGCGAAAGGCTTCGCGGAGCTGCCGGTTGGTGGACACAGATTCATGTTCTGCGAGGCGGGACGATCACCACAACACGGCTGGGCCGGGAGGCTCCAACGCGGAACCTGGGAGCCAGAGGTCATCGAGTTCTTCTCGAAGGCTCTGCGACCGGGCGACATCGTGTTCGACATTGGCGCGTATGTCGGCCCATACACACTCCTCGCGTCGCGTCTTGTTGGCCCTTCAGGGCACGTTTTCGCCTTCGAGCCGGATCCAGTTGCACAGGCCCTCCTGCAACGTAATGTCGGTGTGAACCGGGCGCTCAACGTGAGTGTCGTGCCCTACGCCGTCGGCGCCTCCGACGGATGGGCATCACTCGCGTACAGCGTGCTCGGCGATTCGGCGACCCGCATCACGGCGGCCGCCGATCCTGCGACCACGGATGTGCCAATCGTTAGTCTCAGGACGTTCTGCCGAAAGGAGAATGTTCAGCCGGACGTAATCAAAATCGACGTCGAAGGCGCCGAAGCGGAGGTGCTGGCACACCCTTCGCTCGGTCATGTGGGCGGCGCTCGCTGTGTCTTCGTAGAACTCCACGAACGGGAGCTGCAGGCGCGAGGAAGTAGCGGCGACGGGTTGGTGAACCTTCTCATGTCTCAGGGCGGTCACCTGATCGAGATCGCGGACCGCGCACACGGAAGCCGGAACATCGCGATCGTGCAGGGATCTCGAGCTACCGCGGAGCCAAGTACTCCCGACGCGTCCCGCGCCTGAGGTCGCCTGTGCGCATCGGGTTGGCGGAGAATGTCGGATCGACGAAGGGCGAAGGTGGAAGTCGTCTATCTCTCGAACGCACAGATTCCCAGCCGCTCCACCAACGCACTTCAGGTCATGCGTATGTGCGAGGGGTTTCGCCAGGCCGGGGTGAACGTGACACTCGTTCATCCGTTCCGCATCGGGAACCGTCCCGAGGGCTTGTCCGGAGAGGCCTGGGAGTTCTACGGGATCGCAAATCGGTTCAGGATCGTGACCCTGCCGACGCCCCTGACAAGAGGTCTGGCGGGGGCCCGGTGGTTCGCAAGACCGGTCGAGGCTGTTCCCCTCGCCCTGTACCTCACCTGGCGCTCGCATCTGGGTCGCACGGGCTTCGTCTGCTACGGCCGCTCGATGCTGGGCGCGTGGTCCGCACTTCGGATGCGCCGGCTCTCCGGCAGTCGAGGCGCGTGCGAGGGAGTGTTCCTCGAACTTCACGACGAGCCTTCGACCGAGTCCGAATGGCGTGTCATCTCGGAGGTGGACGGAGTAGTCGTGATCTCGGAGTCACTTCGGCGCAGGCTCGTACGCCGATCGGAGCGCTTGAGCCATCGAGTCTGGGTCGAGCCGGACGCGGTGCGGCTCCCGATCGATCGGCCAACGCGCGCGCGCCAGGACGCGCTTCGGAGTGACCTCGACCCACGCGGAAACAGACCGCTGGTGGTCTATGCCGGACGCGTGAATGCGGAGAAAGGCGCAGGAATTGTTCTGGAAGCTGCCTCGCTGTACCCAGACGCTCAATTCGTCCTCGTCGGCCGGGTCTACGAGCAGATGTTTTACGAGCGCGCCAGACGGTCTGGGAATGTGCGTCTCTTGGGTTTCGTCCCTCCGTCTCAGGTCTCGCAGTACTTGGCGATCGCCGACGTCCTCGTCCTGCCCTCCACACCATCGCTCTCCTACGCCACGTACACGTCCCCCCTCAAGCTCTTCGAGTACATGTCATCGGAGAAGCCAATCGTCGCTTCAGACCTTCCCGTGCTCCAGGAGATCCTCTGTCACGAACGGAACGCTCTGATCTATCCCGCGCACGACCCCAAAGCGCTGGCGGAGACGCTGGCTCGAGTCACTCGCGATCGGTCTCTCGCTCAGCGGATCGCGTCACAGGCGCTGCATGACGTTGAGGAGCACAGCTGGGGCAGACGCGCGCACCGCATCATCTCTCATATGAGATCGGTTCTGCCGTGATGGCCCTGCGCAGGGGATTCGATTCCGCGGGCGTTGACGCGTACCGGCGTGAGTGGTTCGCGGCCCGCGCAGCGGCGACTCGTTCCTCGGCCAAAGCGATCGTTCCGTACATCGTCGAGATTGTCCAGCCACGTAGCATCGTCGACGTCGGATGCGGCCCCGGCTCGTGGCTCGCGGTCGCCGCGGAGATTGGGGTCAGCCGGGTTGTGGGAATCGACGGCGATTGGATCGACCGTGACCAGCTCGAGATTTCCGTCGACTGCTTCGTTCCTCGGGATCTCCTGCGCGATCGGATTCGACTGAACGAAACCTTCGATCTGGCTTTCTCGCTAGAGGTGGCAGAGCACCTACCGATCGAGCGGGCATCCGCCTTCGTGCACGAACTCGTCACACTCGCCCCCGTCGTGCTGTTCTCGGCGGCGGTTCCGTTCCAGGGAGGTACCGCCCATCGAAACGAGCAGTGGCCGGAGTACTGGGAGCGGCTCTTCGGAGAGCACGATTACGTCGGAGTCGACTGCGTTCGACCCCGCTATTGGAACGACGAGCGAGTCCGGTACTTCTACGCCCAAAATGCCGTGCTCTACGTCGACAAGGGACGGCTGAAAGAGTTCCCCGGACTCGGGGCCGCCGTGCCTTTGGGCGAGCCCGTCAATTCGCTCGTGCATCCACGTCTGTATCTCAACGCACTGCGGCGGTTTCCCGCTCCTGACGACGTGGACGTTCGCGGACTTGGTCGCTTCCTCGTGAGTTTGGCGGCGTCGTGGGTGCGCCGGGATCGCCGCGTGTGACGGCTCAAGCTGGGACAGAGTGACAGTCGCGGATCGGAGGCGTGCCTCACTCCTTCGCCGGATCAGACGTACGCGCATCTCCAGCGAGACGCGGGGGTTCTTCCGCGATTCGGCCGTCCTGTCCGTCGGAAGCGCGGTATCGATGGGCGGCTACTTCCTCCAGGTCGTGCTCCTCACTCACCTCCTCGGCCTGGACGCGTACGGCCAGTTTGCGCTCACGGTCTCGTTCGTGGCGGTCGTTGGGGGCTTTTTCGACGTACAGATCGGCGTGATGCCCATCTCGTTCGCGGCCGATCACGTGGATCGACGGCCTGCCGTCGCCGCGGGCGTCTTTCAGTTCGGCTATGTGACCGAGTTCCTGCTTGGTCTGACCGCGTTCGTCGTCGTCGCAGCACTCTCACCATTCGCAGGGCCGCGGCTGGCCGGCGACCAGGGGACAATGCTCTTCTTCCTGTACGGCTTGACGCTCGTCGCCGCCGTCGGAAAGACGACCTCAAGCGCGCTCCTCCAACTGTTCGGTCAGTTCGGAACGATCCTTCGACTCGTGGTCCTGCGCGAGGTCATCCGGGTAGCAATACTCGCCGTCGTTCTGATCGGCATCGGCACCCTGGTGAGCGCCGTTGTCTCGCTTGTTGTTCTCGAGGCGTTCGTGGCGGCGGTCACAGCCCTTGCAGCGACGCGCGAGTTCAGCGCGAGGTGTGGGCGGAGGCTCTGGACCCCGGCACTCACCGAGACGCGACACCTCCGCCGCCAGATGGTGGCGATGCTGTTCCACACCAACCTGGTCACGTACGCGAAACTGATTCCGTCGCAGATTCCCACGCTGCTCCTCGGCGCAATGCGACCCCCCATCGAGGTCGGAGGGTTCAAAGTGGCGACGGCGATCGCAGCGGCGGCAGTGAAGCTCGTTGATCCAGCGTGGGCGGCCGTGATGCCCAGGCTGTCACGCTTATGGGCCGCCGGCAGCCGATCCGAGATCCGGCAGTTGCTCGTCCATGGAACCGTGGGCGCGGCCCTCGTCCTCGGCGCGAGCGCCCTCGTCGTATTGGTGCTCCGCGATCCTTTGCTCCGCATCGTCGGTGGCGAGGAAGCGACCGGTGCATCGACGGTGCTTGTGCTCTCGCTTGTCGGAGGAGTCGCGAACGGCTCGCTGTTCTGGAATACGCCGCTCATCTATGCAGCCAAGCGAGCCAGGCTTGCGATGTGGGCCTACGTCTTTTCGTCTCTCGCGCTGCTCCCCTTGCTCTTCGTCGGGATCGCCGCCTGGGGCGCCGACGGTGCCGCGGCTGCACTCATGTTCTTCGCCATCGTTCTCAACGTCATCCTGACTCTCATAGCCCTGAGGCTGGTCCGACAGCCCTCGACCGAGATCGTTCGGGCAGCGAGTCAGGCCGACTGACCAACGAGCAACTTAGGCATCAACCCAGCCGCTCGCCTTCCAGCGTGTCGTTCGGACTCGGCCGTCCAGGCATCAGCGAGTAGAGGCTCGCGTAGCCAGTGACGGAATTCTCGACCTGATATCGAGATCGAACGAAGGTGCGAGCATCGCTGCCAATCCGTCGGCGGAGGTCGGGATCCTCCATGAGTTGTGTGACTCGCTGTTCGAAGTTGCGCTGATCGCTCGCTATGAGGCCTGTTTGGCCATCCGAGATGTGCTCGAGCAGCCCTCCCCCATCCGCAAACACGACCGAGGCGAGCCCGACCGACATGGCCTCGACGAGGGAGTTCCCGAAGCCCTCGTCGGGCCCAGACGGAAGCGCGAAGACATCCATCAACTGCAGATAGTCGCCCACGGAATCTCGTAGCCCCACGAATGTCACTCGCCGCCGGATTCCCAGCTCGTCCGCGAGTTGTTCAAGTGCCCAGCGTTCTGGCCCGTCTCCAACAACAAGGCAGTGGACATCCGGCGGAAGGGCAGCGGTCGCATGCAGAAGTCGATCGATGCGCTTCCAACGAACAAGCTTCGCGCATGTCCCCAGCACGGAGACTCCGGTGGATAGGCCGACCTCCGCCATCACGTCCTGCTCGGGGCGGGTGGGGGTGAGGAGTGAGAAGTCGATCCCGTTGGGGATGACTCGAAACCTGTCCATCGGCAACCCGAAGGCCTCGCTCGCCGCGATAGCGCCTTGCCGCGTGTTTGCTGCCAGGGCGTGACATCTCTCGAGAGACCGTGACACAGACCAATGTCGTACGCGCTTTGCCAGCGAGTAGCGCCTGACGCCGCTCCGGTGCGTATAGACGAGGTTGACGTTCGCTTCTCTCGTCGCAATTGCCATGAGGAGTGGCTCACGACTCTGGAAGTGCGCAACCTCGTACTGGCGGATGACCGATGCTGCATTTCGGGCTCGTAGCAGATCGAATGCCCGCCGCTGACCGAGCTCGTGGACGACCGCACCTGCCTCACGGGCTAGCTGCCCATAGAAGCCCGCATGGCTTGCGACGAGCACGTCTGCCCGCATACCACTTCGGATCTGTCCCCGAACGAGTTGGTAGACGGCCCGCTCGGCACCGCCGATGTCCATGGACCACAGCACGTGCACGACACTGGGCTGATGCGGTTCGTTGTTCGAGGTCGGCCGGTCTCGCTCTCGATCGTCGGCTCTGACACTCTCCATGGGAGTTTTCAGCCCATGCAGCGAAGGGCCCGGCATCACTAGGCCCGGCAGACGCCCACGAGCCACTCCACAAGGAGACGGTCTGCGCGTTCCTGGGTGAAGCGGTCAATGTATGTCGTACGCGCTGCGTGGCTCATCCGGTCGCGAAGCGATGAGTCGGAGAGGAGCCGAAGCATTCGCTCGGCAAGCTGCTGAGGATCCGCCTTTGGGAGGACGAACCCGGCCTCCCCGTCGGTGACAGAATCGATGATCGCTCCCTTATGCGTCGTAACGATGGGGAGGGCTGCTGAGAGCGCCTCCAACACGACGCGCGGATGGCCCTCCGGCTCGGTTGGGGGGAAGAGGAGAATGGATGACGTCAGGAGAAGCTCGCGCTTCCTCTCGCCGTCGACCGGTCCCATGAAAGTGATCGCGTCGCCCGCGGCACGGGTTCTTGTACGCAATTGACTCTCGAGCCGCGGCTCTTCCCAGGCGCCGGCGAAGACAAAACGTGCCGTCGGTCTCTCCTTGAGAACCTCGAGTGCCGCGTCCACTGACTCGACTACGCCCTTGCGACGGCGCAGGTTGCTGAGGAAGAGAACCCGTTCCGGGTCGCGCACATCTCCGTCTGGCTCGAGATCGGGCGTCCCGTTGGGGATCACGACGATACGGTCGGGACGCACGAGCCCGTCGAACTCGCCCACCAGCGACGGGCCCATAACGGCGGCCGAGGTGACCCGTCGTATCGTTACACGGATCCACCATCGAACCGGTGCCGGGGACTGCGCGTAATACCTCCTGAACTCTCCGCCTCGGAGGTGGAGAGCAACCTTCCAGCCCGCGAGGCGGGACAGATGGATGAACAGCGAGTCCCGGACAAAACCGGGAGTACTCTGGGAGATCGGGAGGTACACCACTCCACGGACGCCGCGCAGGCGTATCCCCAGGCGCAGCGCATCCCGAATACCGAGGAGAACGTTTCGCAGCTCCCACCGTCCCACGTTCTCATGCGTACGGTGATCGCTCGTGTCCACATGTTCGACATCGAACTGTTCGTGCAACGCGTCGCTGGCCAGCACGAGCGAGGTCGAGACCGTTACACCGTGGAGAGGAGGCGGAACGGGCCCGATGACAATCAGGCGGTCGTGCATCAAGACGCACCGTCCACCCGGGCGTCGATCTCCTTGCAGACGACCGCGAGCATCGCCCAAGCCACAAACGTCACCCTGGTGACCTCGAACCAGTTTTCCAAGAGACCCATCTGGAGCAGCGTTAGAAACGCGATCGTCGTAGCCAGCGCCAGCGCCGGTAGCGGATCGTTACGCAGGGCATGGTCGACTTCGCGTCGCGCCAGGTGGAAGCTTCGCAGCAGCGCGACGACGTACAGGCCGGCCATCAACGCGAGCCCGAGGATCCCGACTTCGGCGGCGAGGCTGAAATAGCTTGCGTTGGGCGAGGACGGGGCACGCGATCCTTGGAGGGCAGCGGTTTGCTTGGTCCGTGACGTGACGTACTTCTGAGACACGTCGGTCTGGTAAAGCCCACCCGTGAGCTTCTGCGCGTAGCCTCCTTGCACGTTCGACTGCGACGTACTGGCTGCGTTGGCGAACGTCTGCCATGCGCGGCTCGAGAACGTTCCCGGCCCCGCCCCGGTCATCAGGTACACCGGGTGGTCGCTGTAGAGACGCTCAACCGGCCGAGCCGCCTCCAGGCGGGCGTCCATGTACGTCCACGGGCTCTGCGCGAGGGTGGAGGCCGTCGTCTGGAGACGTAGCCCCGGGAAGCTCGATGCGATGTAGGAAAACGCGATAGCGAACGCGACCAGAGCAAGCACCCCGATGGCGATGCCGCGAAGCCTGCGGCCGAGGAGAATCCCGACCGTCAGCATCGCGACCACCATCGTCGCGAGAAGCGCTCGATATTGCGCGAGGAGGATTACTCCGAAGATGGCGGGAATGAGAATCGGCACGAAGTGTGCGACTCGTCTGCCTGGTTCGAGGGCGAAGATCCCAGCGAGAAGTGCGGCCACTAGAAGGAGGAAGAACACGAGCTGATACGCGTTCGTTCCGAATGTTCCGCTGATGAGGTCGGGATTTCCACCCGAGGCCGCGAAACGTGGGAGGTCGATGAGTGCGACGACGGCCAGCTGAAGCAGACCGAGCCATACGAGTACTCGAGACAGCGCGCCGGCGGATCCGGGGGGCCAGAGGCGGTAGACGCCGGCGTACACACCGATCGGCGCCAGGAACCCGTAGAGGAACACGAAGACAGGGGCGGGTTCCGTTCGATTGAAGTTGATCGTCGCGGACACGATCGCAAGACCGACGAACAACGCCACAGGCAGCCCCAGACGTAGGTACGCAACACCTCGCGGGCCTTCGGGAACCGCCAACACGGCGCATGCGAGTGCCACGAAGATCGGAATGTCTATGAAGTTCACCGCCCGAGGAAGGATTGGGACGACTTCGGTGAAGAAGCGGACGGTCACGAGAAGCACGATCGATGCGAGGACGAGGTCTCGTCCGAGAGGACCTGCGTGCGGCAACGTCTGATCCTTCGCGCGGGTGATTGCCGCGACATTCCTCGAGACTGCAAACCAGTCCGGACTCGTCCGGGTCACGATGGCGATCGACGCCAGATACCGACGGGCGTCCAGCGCTCCGCTTTCGATCCGATCGATTGTCCAGGAGGAGACACCCAGCGCCTGCGCCAGCTCGCGCTGCGTCATCCCGCGTTGTCGGCGCGCCGCCGCAACCCGGGCGCCGACTGCGGAACGGGCATCTCCAGCGAGCGTGCTCACAACGGCTTCCTCTCTTGGCGAACGAGCGCACCGAGCCGAAGGCCCGCCATGATCGCGCCAACGCTGTGCTCGAGCGTCCACCTCGCCTCGACGGTCCGCCGTGCGTTCGAGCCAAGATCGGTGACCAGCGTGCGGTCGGCTGCGAGCTCATCGATTGCAACCGCCCATTGCTCGGGTTCGTGGCTATCGATCACGATCGCGTTGTGACCGTCCACGCTGAGGTCGTCGATCGCTCCGGCGCTGCGGGCGACGATCGGCGCAACACCGGCGCCCATTGCCTCCACGAGGACGAGTCCGAAGACGTCCGCGCGGGTCGGGAAGAGGAGCACGTCCGCTTCCTGCAACTCGCGAGCCACCTCCTCTGGAGGAAGCGGCCCCAAGAGCCGAACGCGGGGGTCGGTCGCCGCCTGCCGCTCGAGCATTTGCTGGAGTCGTCCGCCTCCGACAACGCGAAGCCTCACGTCAGGGCGACGCACCTGCTCAATCGCGGCGAGCGCCACGTCGGCACCTTTTCGCGTGGACGCGAGGTCGCCAATGAAGAGAAGACGAAGAGACCGCTCGCGAGATGACATCGACCGACGGTCGACGACGGTCGCGACCGGCGCGGTGTTCCGCCCGATCACGAACGGTAGGTCATGAGTGAGAGCTCGGAGGTACGCCGCCGCACGGGCACCGTACGCAATCCCGAAATCGGACCGAGCCAGGGCGCGCCTGCGGAACGGCTCGCGCCAACCCTGCCGAGCGGTACGCATATCGGAGGTCTCGCCGCTCCATACGCCGAACGATGCCCCGAGCTCGCGGGCGGTCGATGCCGCGCGGCCGGCGACGAATGGTGAGAAGCCCGCTGCCACGACGATCGTCGGCGACAGGCGCTGCAGTGAGCGCCTCAGGTGCACGGAGATCAACGGCGCCCGGTCGACCGCCGGAAGATGAACGCTCGGAAGAGTCAGGTGGTCGAACGTCATCCGCGAGTTCGTGAGCCACGGCCGAGACTTCGCCTCGACGGCCTGGAACACGACGTGGAGCCGGGCGCCCACATCAGCGAGCCTCGCGGACAACCGTTCGAACAGCGGAAGTCGGTAGTGCGTCGGGTAGTTCGTGAGGATCACGACCGCGTGCCCCGATAGCGCGGTGTCCCCTGAAGCGTCGACGGCGTTCGCAGAACCGCCGCCGATCCGTTCCACGAGCTCTCCCAGCAAGACCGGTTGCAGCGTCGCAGCGTCGATCACTCCGGTCTCGGTGAGAAAGCGGACGCTACCCCCGGATTCCTCGTCGAAAAGCACCCGATCGCCGACCGCGTAGGCGCATGCGGTCATCTCGAGCATGGCGCGGGCAGCGGTTGCACCCACCTCGAGTCGTACGCTCTCGGGGAGTTGCGCCAACGCATGAACGGCGAGCTCCTCAATGCATAACCCCGAAGCGGAGCTCGTTCGGTCGAGTGCCGGCCTCGGCTTGAGGGTCGTCGCGGTCACGAGCTCCCGCTAAACAGGCAAACCGGCGTCAGCCGGGGAGTTGCGCCGACTACTGGCCGGCAAGCCGTTCGCCTGGAGAGACCGGTCGACAGCCTCGATGGTCTCCACCACCTCGAGCCCGAGGCGTGCCGACGAGCGCGGCTCGGCCCGCTCGCGCACCGCCCTACAGAAGTCCTCCATCTGGCGGTAGATGGGCTCGACGGGCTCGACGTGCGGCGAGACGATGTCGCCGGTTCGGTAGCTGAGCTGGTACTCGCCGAAGCTCTCGGGATCCGGGAGCGTCGCGCCCGAGTCGAAGATGCGGACCGGCTCGCCGCTCGTGTCGTCGTACACGACCATCCGCTCCGAGCCGACGACCGCGGTCCGGCGGAGCTTGCTCGGCGCCAGCCAGGCGAGCTCGAT
>JGI10216J12902_102616718_pt1 | contig 13189 bp, 4 predicted proteins | sample KanNatreferecore_FD_12902 | JGI IMG/M metagenome (IMG submission 12902)
TGTTACCGCGATGGCCAAAGCGCCGGCACGCGTGAGTGCCGCCGCGCGCAGCATGATGGGCACGCTCGCGGCTGTCGAAAACAGCCTCGTGGTGTTTCTAACAGCACTTGTCACCCCGCAGGAAGAATGGAACGTGGTACTCACTCCGGTTGCGAGTGAGTTCAAGGATTACGTCGGGCTCGACTACCACCACTCCAGCCGCAAGTTGTTACTCGCGGCAAACACGCCGAGTGGACAGCCGAACAACTTCGAAACGATCGCCGCTGATGGCAGCAAGTCGCCGTTTTCGAACGTTGCGGGACTTAGCGGTGAGTTGTTAATCGCCACGAGCCGCGATGAAGGACAGGGAATGAGTCGCGGTGGGTTTGTCGCCGGTGAATTGTTCACGAGCACAGGTGTGCCCGGAACGATTGCGCGCGTCAGTGCGTCCGGCGGAACCGTGCAGAACCCGTGGGTGACGTTGCCGGAAGAGAACGGCGCGATCGGCGGCCTGGCATTGGACCGAACGGGTGTTTACGGCGGCGATCTGATCGTCGTGACGACGAGCGGTGGTGTCTGGCGTGTTAACTCCGCCGCCGAGGCGTCGAGGATTGCGAACTTGAGCACTCGCCTCGCGGGTGTCGCGACAGTGCCTGACGATCCGGATCGTTATGGACCATGGTCCGGAAAGATCGTCGCGGGTGCGAAAGACCAGTCGCTGGTCTACACGATTGATGCTGCCGGTCAGACATCGTCGCTCCAACTCGATGTTCAACCACAGGACGTGGACATTGTTCCGGCCCAGGAAAACTTTTACGCAGTCGATACGGTTGGACGGAAAGTTTGGGGCGCCAGTGACGGCGCGTTTGCGGGAATCATCGGAGACATCCTCGTAACGCAGCAGTCGCCGGGTGTAATCAAACGATTGCGTTGGAACGGCGTGGAGTTTGTCGGATCGCAGTTAGCGAGTGCGGCTGAGTTCAAGCAAGTCGCGTTTGCGCCTGCGGGAATCAATCCGATTCCGGGAGTGCGACAGTTACTCGAGAAGATCGCTGTCGTGCGACATAGCGTGACGGTGTTGAATAGCGGGCGGGTTGAAGGTTCTCTGTGGCAGTTGCTGCCGGAGGACGTGTTGCTCGACGGTACGGACGACATCACCACGGATCTTTTAGTTCCCGGAACGCCGGTCGTTTTGCACAGCCAACCTGCGTCTTATGCGGGAACTCTCGTCGGAACCGAGAATCCGGAGCCATCGAATTACACGATCACGATCAAGGGCAGCGCGCACTTGCGTCACGTGGTTGCGCGCACGAACCCGATCGAGTTGGAAGTCGTAAATCCGCCACCGCCGCCGGCCGGCACGCGTGATGTGTCGATCAATAACGCGTCGGGCCAGATCGGGGATCCGGCCACGTTAAGAAACCTTTCGATTTCGGGTAATGCGGGCACGATCGCAGTGCCGCCGGGAACTTATGGCGCGTTCAGTGTCTCGGGCCGCAATGTGCTGGTGTTTGGCGTTGCGAATTCAGAGGAACCGACGGTTTACAACCTGCAAGATCTGACGCTGTCGGGCAGCAGCGAGTTGCGATTGGCTGGTCCAATCGTGTTGACGGTAAACAATCGCGTCACGTTGACGGGCTCGACGCTCGGCGCAGCCGACGATCCGAAACGATTACTCCTGAAGATAGCGACGCCGCTTTCAGACGCCGGCGATGCGTTGAAGGTGAGTGGCAACGCCGTGTTGTACGGCATCGTGCGCGCGCCGCAAGGCACAATCACGATTGAAGGTTCGGGCCGTGTGCGCGGCACCGTTTCGTGTAATTACCTCTTCATCAACGGCAACGGCATATTGCAGATCACCGAGAGCGATCTGCCGCCACCGCCCGTGAATCGTCCGCCAATCGTCGACGCGGGCGGCGATCAATCGATCACCCTTCCGACCAACACCGTAAGCCTGAACGGTACGGCGACCGACGACGGTCTGCCGCAGGGCAGCGTGTTGCAACTCAACTGGAGTGTCGTGAGTGGGCCAGGACCGGTAGTCTTCAGCGATCCGACAAAGGCCATCAGCACGGCGACGTTCACGACCGCGGGCGAGTATGTCTTGAAGTTGACTGCTTCGGATGGACAGTTGAGCGCGAGCGATACGTTGATCGTCACTGTTGTGCCGGACAACCAGCCGCCGACTGTCGACGCGGGACCGGATCAAACGATCGAGATACCGGATCCGGCGTTACTCAAGGGCATCATCACCGATGACGGCAGACCTGCCGGCAGCACAGTCACGGCAACCTGGAGCGTTGTAAATGGACCAGGCACGGTTGTGTTTGGCAACGCGAATGCGGCCGTTACGACAGCTTCATTCACCGTTCCCGGACTCTACACATTGCGCCTAAGTGCGAACGACACCGAATTCACTGTCTCCGACGAGATGCAGGTGACCGTGCTGTTGAACCAGCCGCCGACAGCGGATGCCGGTCCGGATCAGGTGATCACTCTGCCCGGTTCGGCCCAACTCAACGGCGCGGCGACGGACGACGGCCTGCCACGGGGCTCTACGCTTGAGACTTTCTGGAGCTTCGTGAGTGGTCCGGGTGCAGTCGTCTTCCCTGATTCAACGTTACTAAACGCCGTCGCGATCTTCAGTGTGCCCGGCACTTACGTGCTGCGATTAACGGCGTCCGACGGCAAACTGAGCGCCAGCGATGAACTGACGATCGTCGTGCAGCCGAAGCCCTTCGCCGAGCGGACTTACACGCTCGACGCCGATTTCGATCAGGGCACGATGTTCAATGTCATTCACGAGACGGCGAACCAGTTGGAACTGGATCACACCGCACGTGAGTTTGATTTCCTGTGGGTAGCTGTGTCTTCAAAAGGCACGATCGTCAAGATCAACACGACGACGGGGCAAGTCATAGGCGAGTACTTCACGTCGCCGAGCGGACAGCCGAAAGATCCGTCGCGCACGACCGTGGACCTGAACGGCAACGTTTGGGCCACCAACCGCGACGGCAACAGCGTGGTCCATATCGGGCTCGTCGAAAACGGCCAGTGCGTCGATCGCAACAACAACGGCGTGATCGACACTTCGACCGGCTTCAACGACATTCGCGCCTGGCCAAACACCGGCGGTGCGAACACGAATGGCGGAGTCTCGCTGGCGGCCGACGAGTGCATCATCCATTACACGAAGGTCAACTCGTTTGGCACGCGCCACGTTTCCGTTACCAAAAACAACGACATCTGGGTCAGCGGTACGAGTGGCCGTCGCTTCGATCTGATCGACGGTGTGACCGGTCAAATCAAACGCGCTGAACCGACCGTCGGCTTCGGTGGATACGGCGGATTGATCGATCCGAAAGGCGTGATCTGGTCGTCTAACCCGATGCTTCGCTGGGATACGTCGTTACCTTTGACGGGCCCGAACGGTGGCAACTGGAGAGGGTTCAACCATCCGAGTTACGGCCTCTGTATCGATAGCAGCGGCAACGTGTGGAATACCTCTTTCGGCAATGGCCAGATCAGGAAGTTTGCGCCTGACGGCACACTCCTCGGCACGTTCAACCAGGGCGATTCGTTTGCGCAGGGTTGCGTGGTTGACAAGAACGATCACGTGTGGGTCGCGCACTCGTTGAACCGCAGCACCGTCGGCCATCTGAAGAATGACGGCACTTACGTCGGTACGATCACGGTGCAAAGCGGACCGACCGGCGTCGCTGTTGACGGTCAGGGCCGCATCTGGGCCACGAACCACAACAGCCGTACAGTCTCGCGCATCAATCCGACGCTTGGACCACTTGGTCCGGATGGTGTGACACGCGTCGGTGCTGTCGACTTCACCACAATCAACCTTGGCGGCAGTCTCTACAACTACAGCGACATGACCGGCAGCACTTTGTCCGGTATCCCGAACAGCGGCACATGGGCCACCGTGTTTGACAGCAACATCGTCGGCGCGGAATGGGGCCGCATCGGCTGGACGGCCCGCATGTGTGGTGATGCGTCGTTGACAATTTCTGTCGCGAGCAGCACGAACGGTACGACTTTCGGTCCCGCCCAGGTCGTGACGAACGGCGCGGATCCGACAGTCGCGAACGGCCGTTTCCTGCGGATCATCGTCAACTTCAAACGTTCCGCGAGCGGCGAATCGCCGATCCTCTACGACCTCAGCGTCGGGACGAGTGGCTTCACGTTAACGGTTGTAGCGAATGAAGCACCGAACGCTTTTGCAGGCGGCGATCAAACGGTGACGCTGCCCGATACAGCAAAATTGAGCGGCACGTCGTGTGACGACGGGTTCCCGCGCGGCGCGAACCTGTCACTCAACTGGTCCAAGGTCAGCGGTCCCGGTGATGTCGCTTTCACCATGCCGAACTCGCCGGTGACCGAGGCCAGTTTCACCGTTGCGGGCGAGTATGTGTTGCGTCTGACAGCGAATGACTCGGAACACTCGGCCAGCGACGACATGACGGTCACTGTGCTGCCCGCGAACGCAGCTCCGATCGTCAATGCTGGTCCAAACCAGACGATCACCTTACCGAACACCGCAAGCCTGAACGGCACGGTCGCGGACGACGGATTCCCGGCGGGCGCTACTGTCAACACGTTCTGGGGCCAGGTAAGTGGTCCAGGCCCTGTCACTTTCAACGAAATCAACAATCCCGTAACGCGCGCGATGTTCCCGGCAGCGGGAACCTACGTGCTTCGTTTATCCGCGAACGATACGCATCGCGTCGGCAGTGACGACATACAGGTTACGGTTAATGCTTCGCCGGCGCTTGTCGGAGCAACGTTGCAACTCGCGCCTGTCGCGGCTGGCCCATACGTGACCGGTACGCTGCAATCAGTCCGCGCGACGTTGCGCAACTCAGCCGGTAATCCGCTCGCCAACTTCGGCGTCGAGTTCACCGTCAACGGTCCGAACGCTACAGCCGGCAGCGCGATCACAAATACTTCCGGCCAGGCCACGTTCAGCTATTCGGGCACGAATCCCGGAACGGATACGGTCACCGCCCTCGTCCGTAGTACGGCCACGGCCAACATCAACGGCACTCCTCCTGTGTCGATGGTATGGACGCTCACGCCTCAGTCACCGCCGGTGACTCAAGGCTGGATCGGTGGACCACTCAACAACGCGTCAGTTACCGGAAGTGTGCCCATTACGGTGGGCGGTGGAGTCACTCTAACGACAGCAAAAGTCGAATACTGGCCGGCTTCGAATCCCGCGGGAGTAACCACACTCGCCGAGGGTGTTCAAGGTGGACCAGGAGCAACACTCGCAACCCTCGACACGACGGTGATTGCCAACGGCAACTACGTCATCCGCGTTACGGCCACTGATGCCAACGGCGTCGAACAAGTCAGCCAGGTAATGATCACCGTCACCGGTGAAAACAAGCCCGGTCGTATCACCCTCTCAGTCAGAGATCTCACTGTGCCGTTGACCGGTCTGCCCATCACGATCGATCGGCAGTACGACAGTCTCGAGCGCAACCAGGTCGGCGACTTCGGTTATGGCTGGTCTTTGGAAGTTGCCGGACCACGTCTCGAAGTCAGTCCCGACAACGACGTCACGCTGACGGAACCGGGCACGGGCCGTCGCGTCACTTTCCACTTCAATCCAACTTCGTTTGGTTTCCCGTTCAGCTTCTTCTACCAACCGACCTACACGCCTGAACCGGGTGTGTTTGGCAAACTGTCGTCGAACGGTTGCAGCCTGCTCGTGCGTTCGGGCGCGAGTGGTTTCATCTGTTTCCTGTCAACGGACATCAATTACAAGCCGACGGTGTTCTCGTATACCGACCCTTACGGCCGCGTCTACACGATGACGGCTGCCGGGAAGATGCAGTCGATCAAGAACATCGACGGCAACGTTCTTACTTTCACTCCGAACGGAATCACGAGTACCGCGGGCAATTTAACGGTCCCGTTCGTTCGCGATGCCGAGGGACGTATCGAACAGATCACGGATCCAAACGGCAAGGTCTATCGCTACACATACGACTCGCTCGGCGATCTCGTCAGCGTCAAGACTCCCGACAATCCGACACCGCTCACGTACGAGTACTATCCGGGCCATTTCTTCAAGAAAGGCACCGACGCGCGCGGTAACCCGGAAGCAACCAACACCTACAACGCCGATGGTCGTTTGGCGAGCACGACGGATGCGATGGGTAAGACCACAACTTACTCGTACGATCTCGTGAACAACGTCACGACCACCACTCATCCCGACAACACAGGCACGACGATTCGCAGGTTCGACTCGAACGGTATGCTGCTCAGCGAAACCGATCCGTTGAACCATACGAAGACTTACACCTACGACGCCAATCGAAACAAGCTGACCGAAACGGACGCGTTGCAGAAGACGATCACGTACACCTACGACGCCAATGGTCACCTGAAATCGGTTACCGATCCGCAGAACAAGACGGTCAGCTTTGTAAACAGTCCGACTGGTCTCCTGTTGTCGGCGACTAACCAGTTGAACCAGGTCCGCACGTTCAGCTACGACGCTTTTTCGAACTTTACGGGCGTGAGTGATCCACTCGGGAACAGCTTTGCCATCACTTACAACGACAAGGGCAACGCCCAAACATTTACCGACGGTACCGGCAGAACAACGCGCTTCGCGCACGATGCCTACGGCAACATCATTGCGAAGACGGATCCTCTCGGCCGGACCACTGCCTACACCTACGACGGCATGGGCCGTGTTGTGACGATGACTGACGCCCGCGGTATCAGCCGGTTTGCCTACGACGAGATCGGTAACCTGCTATCGGTTGTCGATCCGCTGCTGAATGAGACGCGCTATGAGTACGATCCGAACGGTAACCGCACCGCCACGATCGATGCACGTCAGAATCGGACGACGTACGAATATGACGCCGCCAACCGGCTGATTAAGACGACGTACCCCGATAACACGACGATGCAGTACACCTACAACTTCCGCGGGCAGAAAGAAACGGAGACCGATCAGTCGAATCGTGTTACCCGTTACTTCTACGACAACGCGGGACAACTGGTGAAGACGATTCATCCGGATCAAAGTGAAGTCGTCATTACTTACGACGAGATCGGACGAATCACGACCGTCACCAACGAACGAAACAAGACCACGACTTATGAGTACGAGCCGAATTGCGGCTGCCGTGATCGGTTAACGAAGATCACCGACGCAGACGGAAAGACAACTCAGTTCCGCTACGACGCAAAAGGCCGGCGCATAGCATTCATCGACGCAAACAGCAACGAAACGCGTTACGAATACGATGCGCGCGACCAGTTGACTAAGACCATCTTCCCCGACAACTCATTCACGACCATCACCTACGATGGGCACGGCCGAATGTTGACGTCGACGGATCAGGAGAACAAGACGACACGATTTGGTTACGACGACATCGGTAACCTGACGGCGGTAACCGATGCGAAGAACCAAACCACGGTCCACACGTACGACGTGCTCAACAATCTCTTGTCAACCACCGACGCGCTCGGCCGGAAGACACAGCTTGAGTACGACGCGCTCAACCGCATCATCAAGCGGACGCTGCCTCTCGGCATGGCGGAGCTGTACACGTACGACCAGGTCGGCAATCTCGCCACGACTCGTGATTTCAGAGGTAAGCAAACGAGCTATGAATACGATTCGCTCAATCGTCTGATCGCCAAACGACCCGACGCCAGTTTGAGTGAAGCGGCGATCACGTTCACGTACACGCCTACCGGCCGTCGCAGTACGATGATCGACGAATCGGGCACAACCACTTACACCTACGACGGTCGTGATCGACGTCTGACGAAACAGGCGCCGCAGGGAACGCTCACGTACACCTACGACGCCGCGAGCAATCTCGCTTCGGTCCATTCATCGAACGCGAATGGAATCGCGGTTAACTATGAGTACGACAACCTTAATCGCCTGGCCAGCGTCGTTGACCAGCGGCTCGGCACAACCACCTACGGGTACGACCCCGCGGGTAATCTCAAGAGCGAATCGCGGCCGAACGGCGTTCGGTCCGATTACACCTACAACTTGATCAATCGTCTGACGAACCTGACGATCGCAAAATCAAGTACGACACAGGCAGGCTTCACTTATACGTTGGATAAGACAGGGCGCCGTCTGTCAGAGGTCAGTCATGGCGGTCGTACGACGAGTTACACGTACGATGAAGTCTATAGACTGACGCGTGAAGTGGTCGCGGGTGATGCCGCGAACAACGGCGCGGTCGATTACACCTACGACTCCGTGGGCAATCGTCTCTCGCGCATTTCTTCAATCGCGGGAGTGTTGTCTGCAACTTCAACTTACGACGCCAACGATCGGTTGAGCAGCAACTCGTACGACGCAAACGGCAACGCGCGCAGCGCGGAAGGGAAGTCTTTTGCGTACGATTTCGAGAACCGTATCAGAAACGCCAACAATGGCGCTGTGCGTTTCACCTACGATGGAGACGGAAACCTTGTGGCCCGGACCGCCGGCGGTGTTACGACGCAGTATCTCGTTGACGATCTCAACCCAACACAGTATTCGCAGGTCGTCGAAGAGTTGGTTGGCGGCGTGGTCCAACGCCAATACACGTACGGCAACGCGATCATCAGTCAGCGTCAGAACATCGGTGGCGAGTGGATCGCGAGTTTCTACTCGACTGACGGACACGGCAGCGTGCGCCAGTTGACGAGCGATACCGGAACTGTCACCGACACCTATGAATACGATGCATTCGGCAAACTGCTCTCGACCACAGGCACGACGCCGAATGTTTATCTGTACACGGGTGAACGGTTTGATGCTGATCTTCAGCTCTATCATCTGAGGGCGCGACATTACAACCCGAACCAGGGCCGTTTCATGTCGATGGATCCGCACAAGGGCCAGATAAACGAACCCATCTCGCTGCACAAGTATCTGTACGCCAATGCCGATCCTGTGAACTTCACCGATCCATCGGGTTTGGCGAGCTTCTCAGAATACGTACTGAAGGTAAAACTGATAGCACTCCGGATCATTAATTCGCTGATCAGGTTAGCCAGGGCTATCATCTGCATCTTCCTGAGAGTGGCGTCGTTCCTGGCTGCGATGGTTGGCCTGTCACATTGGGCCAAGGTGATGGAGCTCGCGGCGGATTACGGTCTCAAACAGTGTCCGTGTACGCCGTCGTTCGAAGGGCTGGTCTATCGAGGTGGACCAAAGACACCGAAGAACTTCACGCCGCGGCCCGGGAAGGATCCCGACGGGTTATCGACGTTCGATAATCCCGGAGCTGCCGCGAACCCCGGTGACAAAGTGCAGGTGATTGACACGAGTAAGCTCAAGAACCTGTTTGGGAAGAAGGACGACTCGCCTCCGGGGCACGTAACGATTGGACCTAAGGATCCGTCGCAGAATAAACCGTGGCAGGATAGTCGGGATGGCCCGGACATCCATCCGCTGACTCAGGAACTCATGGATGCGGTGATCGACGAGATCAGGTTGCCGAAATGTAAGTAAGGTCTCATTCGAGGCCTTACTTACAAATCGAAATCTAATTGCGGTTGAGAATGTCTTTCGCGACCTCGTGCAGTCCTGTTTCGGCTTCTTCGGGCGTTGGAGAATTTGCGTAACGCTCGAGATCGGCTCGTAACGCGGCGGCGAGGTCGGGAGAGTCTTTGATCACGTGGAGGACCCAGTATTTCCACATCACGTCGTCCGTTGCGAGCACGGCGCGTATGTGCGGGAGTAAGGGCATACCGATAGTGGCAAGGAATGGCGCGATGACTTGTGCGACGGGCCAGTTACAGTCCTGGATCCACTCGAGTAAGTCCGGCAGTATGGGTTCAACTGCCGGATATCCGGCAGCGACGACCTGTTCCGCGCGATCCGTGTCGAGTTTGTCTTGCGGTATGAGGGACCTGATATCGTCTGACATAGTTTCACCTTAAGGTTGCAGTTTGTCGCTGCACATTATACGTAATATGCACCTGAGAAAACGATGAGCTACAAATACATGATCACCGCCGCGCTGATAGTGCTTTGCGCTTCGATTTGCGTTGCGCAAGTGCCGCCTCAGAAGAAAACCGAATTGACCGTTGCCGATCGTGAGGCGTGGCAGAAGATCCTGCAATGGCCTGATGATCTGGAAGCGCAGTGGCGTCGTTCCCGAACCACCACCGATCGTGATCAGAGTGGTCTGACGTTCTACAATCTGGGCGCCAGCCGATACCTCGTCGCAATCGAAGTTCAGGAGAGTGCGTATCAGCCGCGGTACTTGTTCATGCACTACACTGAATCTTCGAAGTCAGGAACTCAGGCGCGTTTGTTGAAATTCAAAACATACGAGCGTGATGACGATGACGCGGGGACAGTTTCGAGCAAGGTATCGATCGAAGTTGAAGGCAAGGTGACTTTCGACGAGGCGACGAAACAGCTCGTGTTCCTGACGCTCGGTCGCGGCATTGCCGACTGTGGTTCGCTCGTCCGATACAACATCACGCCAACCCGCGCTATCCCCGTCGAGGCGCGAGCGCATGGGTGCTACGACGACTATGCGCTCGGCATCACCGACCCGCGGAAGTGGCGAAAAATCAAGCGGCTCTGATCTACTCGCAAGGACAAGCAGTAAGCTTGAACGACTCGAAAAACCTTTTCGAAGTGGTTCGGTATAGATCCGTGAAATCGCTCGGATTGGACGACGGTTGGGCATTGCTGAAGATGACGTTTGGCTTCGCAGTAAGGATCACCTGATAAAGGCGTCCCTTCGTAGTGAAGTATCGCGCGTGGAAAATAAAAGGACCCTTTTTCGCCAACAGTTCCCGGCCCATGACCTCGCCCAGCCACACGTCGTTTTCACCAATCAGAGTCGCACCTCCAGCGACCGCCTGATCGCGCGAGCTGTCGAGCGCGGACCTGACCTCTTCGGGTGTTTCAGGCGCAACGGGAAAATCGGTGTAGGAGATGTAGTACAAGCCGACATCCGTTTCCAAAGCAAATTCGTTGGTAGTCAGCTTTCCGATCTTTGTGTCGAGAGTACGGCTCCGGCTGACCGGACTGCCGGGCAGGGAAATGGAGAATTTCCCTTCCTTTGACTCGAATTCTTTCCACGAACTCGCGCTGTATTCCTTAACCGGCGGTGGAGGTTGCTGCGCCTGCACGCCGCAGCAAAGCAGGGCGAGGGTCATGATGATGCTGAATCCAAGTTTCATCTGCTTCTCCTAAGGTTCGAGACCGACTTCGTAAGTATTTATGAACGTCAAGAATTTCGAAACCTCTATGATGTCTTTTCCGACGAAACGGATGCTGTGGGCGTCCGTGCGTTGCACAATGCTGAGGTAGCTCAAAACTTCCGACGGGCGGTAGTTTTTGAACCGGACGTCGAGCTCGATCGGGCCGGTCAGTTTGTACGGTTTGAAGTCGCGGATGCGGGTCACGGCCTTGCGGGCTGCCTCGCGAATCAACACGTACGAGGCTTCGGGAGTCATCGTCTTCGCCGAGTGAAACCCGCTCGCCCACTTCACGACAGCTCCTTCAATATTTCCCAACAACGCAGTCGTCTCCTTTACGACGGCATCATCGCCGGAGACCATGATTACGGGCACGTTGAAGTGACCGGCGATCGCCGCGTTGATACCGGCCTCGGAAACTGAGACTCCTTTCAGTCGCACATCCGCGAGTCTCGCGCTCGAGAGCGTGTGCGCGCGTACGCCTTCGAGGTTCGTAGTCGCGGTGTGATAACCCAGAAAGATCGCGCCGGCGAAGGTCTCGTCGATACCTTGCATCATTCCCAACGGCCTGGGCCAGGACCGCACCACCAAAACGTTGGCCGGCAGTTTTTCGATGAGCAGATTCTGACCGTTCCCGTGTGAGTCGCCGACGACGACACCGGTCGCGCCGCCGGCAAATGCGCCTTCGATAGCGGCGTTGACTTCCTGTGTCATGAACTCGCGGAAGCGCGCGTACTCAAAACCCTGTGGTCCTAACTGCTCGTTCGTGACGACGCCGACGACGCCTTCCATGTCGGAGGAGATGTAGATTTTCATTCTTCTTTCCTGCGCGTTAACGGCAACAACGGAGACGATCAGCACGAGCGCCAGGCTCAGGGTTTTCAGTTTCACAGTGGGCAGTCCTCTACTTTACGCGTTGATAACACGGATTGAATTTTGGGTTGTGGGTGACTTCTATGCGGCCGGCCAAATTTCACGGACCGGATTGTATCACCGGAACCGCGATGTGCGACGCAGTTTGCCCCGAGCGGTACACGCGCTGAGTAGCAGGCTGAAAGTCCGACTCTTTTGCCAGAAAGATATTCGGTACGAAACGCTGTGGGTTGCGATCGATCACGGGAAACCACGTGCTCTGCACCTGGACCATGATCCGGTGGCCCTTCTGGAACACGTGATCGTTTGCCGGAAACCCGATCTGATAATGAACCGCCTTGTTCGCCGGTAGCGCTTCCGGTTTCTCGAAGCTCTTGTAATAACGGCCGCGAAACACGTCGCCCGCAATCATCAGTTGATAACCACCCATTTTCGGATCCGGTTCGTATCGTTCGGGATAGACGTCGATCAGCTTGACGATCCAATCGCTGTCTGTGCCGGTTGTTGACGCGAACAGGTTCGCGATGATCTTGCCGGACACAACGACGTCTTCGCTCAGCGTGTCGGTAACCCACGTGAGCACGTCCGGACGGTGATGAACGAAGCGCTGGTCTTCGACGAGCCACGTGGTCCAGCCGGATCTCACTTCGATCGGACGCTTGCGATACGGAACCGGCTTCGCCGGATCCGAGACAAAACTGTCAAACGCCGGCTGAGAGTTTGCCGCAGGCGCGTCGAACGACAGCTTGCCGTTCGGTTGAAAGTAGAGCTTCTTCGCGACGACGTTCTGTTTCGGCGGCCATGCGCTATGCTCGACCCATTTATTGCTTCCGGTTCTGAACGTGATCGCCTCCGTCCGCTTATCGCTTCCTTGTCCCTTCAGGTAATGAGCGAAAAACGGCGCGAGAATGTTTTTGCGATAGTGCTCGGCGGTGGGACTGCCAAAACTGACTGCGCCGAGCTTGCTGCCGTCACCTCTGGACCAACCGCCGTGATTCCACGGTCCGATCACGAGAAAGTTCTGGTTCTTTGAGTCGTGACGTTCGAGCAGTTCGTAGATCTTGATCGGACCGTAGAAGTCTTCCTGGTCCCACCAGCCGGCGACGTTCAGCGTCGGCAC
>JGI10216J12902_102166348_pt1 | contig 13179 bp, 11 predicted proteins | sample KanNatreferecore_FD_12902 | JGI IMG/M metagenome (IMG submission 12902)
CGCCCGCCTGTATAGCCGGCTGTATGTGAACCACGTCAGAAGCGGGTAGCAGACCTTTCCGTACGCCACGCTGACGAGCAGGTTTTCAATTGAGTGGCAGATGCCGTGGAGGGAACTCTCTTCACGTCCTTCGCTGAGCAGTCTTGCAACTTCCGCCCCGAGATCCGGGTACCGCGTGATGGCGCAACCTCCTCCGCCAGCACTCAACGGCTTCGAGAAGAGGAACGTGAAAAACGAACCGTCGCCCAGCGATCCGAGGGGACGTCCGCGGTAGGTGCTTCCCAGCGCGTGTGCACAGTCTTCCAGAATCGGCTTGCCCTGCATGATCTCCGATACCGCATCGAAGTCTGCCGGATAGCCGAACGCGTGGACCAGGATCAGGCAATCCAGCCGATCGCGCTTTTTCCGCAGATCGGCCAGATTCAAACCGAGTGTCACGCGGTCTGTGTCCAGAAAGACGGGCTGCATGCCAGCGGCCGCAATCGTCTGCCACACAACCGGGTGCGTGAGGATGGGGACGCCGACGCGGGCGTTTGGAGGTAACCGCAACGCGCGAAGCAACGCATATTGCCCCTCGCGTCCCCGATAGGTGGGGAACGCCTCGACGCCCAGACCCCGGAATGCCGGAAGCCAGTCACGTCCGACGTCTGGAAATGGCCGCGTCAAGCCCTGAAGGGCGGTCCGGAATTCGTTCAGGCCGTACGACACGAGATAGGGAGCGATCATGTGCGTTCGAGGTGGTCAGTGCGGTATCGCGGAAAGTAGGCGCTCGCGTGCGCGTCGCCGCCGTAGATGCTCGACCAGGACCGGCACAACGCGTCGTACTTCTCCGAAAGATGCACACGCCGGTAAACCAGGAAGTTTTTTCGTAGCGGCGAAAAAGACGCTTTGAAACGAAGGATGCCGTCGTTCGGGGAGTATCCGCCTCCCAGGATCAACCGCTTCTTGCCTTGTCGCTGCCCCCAGAGAATCGTGTCGTGAATAACCGCGTTGGTTGGGCGGACGTGCTGACAATTCACATCAGCGCCCCCCAGATACGAGTAGACGTCGTCTCGATCATGGAGGTACACAGTTCCCGCAATCACCTGGTTTCTGTATTCCGCCAGGACGAAACGAGCACTGTCTCGTAATTGATCGAAGATCGCAGCAAAGTAGTCCAGCGAGTACAAGTAGTGCTGGAGCGCGTTGCGCTCTTTCATGGTCTGGATGTAAATGCGATAGAACTCGCGGATGTCGCCGGCCGTGCGCGCCTCGAATATTCGAACATCTTCACGCCGCGATCGATTGATATTCTTCCGGCACGCGTGAGTGAACGAACTCTGCCAGAGCTGCTCTTCCGGCCAGGTCAAGTCGACGTAGACAATCTCACGGTCAAACTGCAAGCAGTTCCCGCGGAGCGCCGGCGTGAACGCTTTCCACGGATGCAAGTGCGTGAACTCGGCGACCACGTCCTGGCTCTGGAGAAATGCGGAAAGCCTCTTTGGAAATTCCGCGGCCAGGGACCGCGTCGGTGTCCGTCGCGCCAGCGGTCCAGTAAAGTCGGGAGAGGCCGTGTCCGATTCATGACCGTATGTCTCTTCGCTCAGCAGCGACGAGCGAATGGATCGCATGAAAAACGGATACGCAATCTGCGCGGTGCGATCCTGCAGGACGTAGAGTCGCGGCTGGTAACCCAGGTGCTCCTGAACGACTCTCGCAAACTGGACGCTGCCAAAGGCGCTGTCCTGGACAGGCAGGACTGAATTCCACTCGGTCGCATTGTCCGTTGTGTAAACCGCCTCGTGCAGCATCCTCAATCCCCTAGGACAACGAGACCGGCGCCGGGTGTTTCCTGTGCTTGTGGAGCACTTCAGTGAGGCCCAGGTCGTCCGTGTGGTCCAGGCCAGGACCGGCGCCGACCGCCGACAACCGGTGCAATCTCAGGAGGGTGAGACAGATCAGTTTCACGTCCAGCGGAAAGCTCCAATGGTCCACGTACCACACGTCCATCGCCAATCGCTTGCTGAACACGAGGTTCTGCCTGCCGTGCAGTTGTGCCCAGCCTGTGAGTCCGGGCCTCACGTCATGACGCCTCGCCTGTTCCGGCGTGTATTTCTCCAGGTACTCCATCAGCAGCGGCCGCGGACCGACCAGGCTCATATCGCCCTTGAGGACGTTCCACAACTGCGGCAACTCATCGAGACTCCAGCGCCGTAGAAAGTTTCCCAGCGGTGTCGCCCGATCCGCATCCGGGAGCAGATTGCCTTCTGCGTCGGATGCGTTGGTCAAGGTCCTGAATTTGAACAGCGTGAAAGGCTTCGCGTGATGCCCGGGCCTTGTCTGCCTGAACACAATGGGGCGACCGATGTAGATCCAGGTGGCCACGGCAACCAACGCGATGAGCGGGCTCAGAACGATGAGGGCGGCACCCGACGCCATCACGTCCAGTAGCCTCTTTGCCATCGACAGACGATTCCTCGTCTGCAGAAGCCCGAGATACTCATGGTGGAGTGCCTCCCAGATCTGTTCTTGTCGAAACTCACGTTGGACGCGTAGCTGGCCGGCGCCGGACAATTCGTGAGCGAGGTCCTTGTCCTGGACAAGCCGTGCCACCGCATCCGTGAGCGCCGCGGCGTCACCGACAGGGAAAAGAAGACCGGTTTCGCCGTCGATGATTGCGTCCACAACTCCGGTTGCCCGCGCGGCCACGACAGGCTTGCCGGCCGCCTGCGCCTCCAGGACGACATTCGGAAGACCTTCCCGGTGGCTGGGCAGAACGAAGATATCCATCAGCGCGTAATAGGGCGCGGCGTCTTCGACGAGCCAATCGTCTCTTCGCTGAGCAGTAACCTGACCGCTCTTTCGCGTGTGATCACCTGCCACGATTACATGAGGATTCGTCTCCAGCTGTCTTCGCGTCTCAACAGGGAGCGGATCTTCCTCCTCGAAGCGCCCGACCAGGAGCAGCCGGAGATCCGGGAATCGATGGCCGAGCCGCAAGAACGCGTCTACCAGCTCGGGGATGCCCTTGTCGCGGGTGAGCCGGCCAACATAGCCCAGGACGGGGGCCGAAGCGGGAATGCCCAATTCACGTCGCAACTCGCCGGCGTGCGTCATCATGTCCGCTGTGGGCATGAAACGCTGGACGTCCACTCCGTTGCTGCTGCCGGATCCAAAGACCACTGTTTTCTCCCTGGTTGTGAGTCCGGACTGAATGGCCTTCTCACGCACGCTGTGGCTCACGCAAATAACGCGATGGGCGAAGAAGCACGCCAACCTGTCCGCGTGAATCAGCAGGAGACGCTTCAGGCCCCTGGTGGTCTCGAACCGCAACCCGCGCAATGTGTAGACCCGGCACGGGACGCGGTTCAGCCAGGCGGCCAGACCTCCCAGCAACCCCGCCTTGGGAGTTCCCACGTTCGTGATGGTTGGGCGAAGCGCATGCATAAGACGCGATAAACGCCATAGCGACACCGCGTCTCGTGCGGGAGCAATCTGTCGCGCGATGGGCAGTTCGACGGTCCGCACGCCTTCGATGCGCGCCATGAGGTCGAGCCCTTGTCCACCGGGCGAAACAATCGTGACGTCGAAGCCGCGTTCGTGAAGGTACTGGAGCTGGCCGGGCAGTTTGCCAACCATGAGCGCGGAGGTCACCACGTTGAGCAGGCGTGGTCGGTCCACGTTCACATGGCCCGGCTCGACGCCGCCGGGGCCGGGGTGTTCATCATTTCCATCGAGGTGCACAGGGTTGCTATCAGGCGGGCGATGCTCGCGACGGAACGGAAGCTGTCGAGCTCCAGGTCCTCAAATGGGATTTTCACCACGAAGCGGCTCTCCAGCTCCACCAGCAACTCCACGATTTTCAGCGAGTCGAGGAGCCCGCTTTCGATCAGGTCGTCGTGCACCGACGAAACTTCCACGTCCAGATTGTTGAACAAGAGGAAGGTGACTTCCGTTTGTAGCGCTGTATCGTCAGTCATCGGGGTATTCCTTGTGCTCCGAGGCGAGCAAATCAAACCAGAGCCGGTCGTACGCCACTCCATCCATCCAGTGACACTTGCGCTGCCGGCCGATGAATTTGAAACTGACATGCTCGGCGACGCGAACCGAGGGATTGTGTTCGACGATCCAGGTACTCACGGCATGCAGGCCGAGCTCCTGAAAGGCCAGCGTCAGCATCTTGGATACGGCCTGGGTCGCATACCCGCGCCGGCGCACGTTCCTGTCGCCGGCGACCACCCAGAGCCGCGCTGTCTTGAAATTCCGGTTCACCTCCTCGAGGCCCACGATCCCGAGCGGCGTGCCGTCCTCGGACGTGTAGACGCGAAGGAGATGCGTGTCCTTCTGGACGAGGATCTTGAGCAATTGCGGCGTCAGGATGTGCCGGCCGTCGCCGAACTGCAGCCACTGGTAGTTGTCCTTCTGGGCCAGCCAGTTCGCGGCCGTCTGGATGAGTTCGGGAGAATCAAGCGGTTTGAGCCGGACGAGAGGTTTGTGTTCCATCTTGCTCGAACATCCTTCGTAACTGCGGCCGGTCGATCTTGCCGCTGGAATTCTTCGGAAGCTGGTTGAAAGCGGCCCACCGGGTAGGAAGCATGTAACTGGGTAGAAGTTTTCGGAGTTGGCTCAGCAAGAGGCGCTGGTGGACGTTCGCGTGAACCGCGCTCACGTAGGCACAACAGAGAGTCGTGCCTTCAAACCCTTCGCTGGGGATCGCCACGACCGCGCACTCCTTCAAGTCTCCTGAGGCGTTCAAGGCGGCTTCGATCTCGCCAAGCTCGATGCGGTAACCGCGGCTCTTGACTTGCGTGTCTGCACGCCCCACGTAATAGACAAGACCATCCGCGCCCACTCGGGCCAGGTCGCCGCTCTTGTAGATTCGGTTCGAGGGATCGGTGCTCCCCGGATGCTGGATAAAGGCGGCGGCGGTCTTTTCCTGATCTCTCCAGTAGCCGGGACTCAGACCCACCCCCCCGATGTACAAGTCGCCCGTTTCACCAGGCGAGACAGATTTCAGGTGTTCGTCCAGCACCAGCAACTGTTCCCCGTCGCAGGGGGCGCCGATGGGGATGGGCGCGCAGGGGTCCGCGGGGCAGCGGGGAACCGTGTAGTAGCTGCTGGCAATGGTGGTCTCAGTGGGGCCGTACAGGTTGGTGAAGGTCGCGCCGGGAAGTCGCTGCATCCAGTGCATCAGCGCCGGTGTCGGGAAGACTTCACCGCACCACAGCACGCGCTTGAGGCACGGAAAGTCCTTCACCACGTCGAACTTCGCCATGTAGTTGAGAACCGACGGAACGGAAAACCACTGCGTGAGCTCTGAGCGGCGAATGAAATCGGCCAGGTGGTTCGGCATCAAGCCCACATCGCCGGGCACCAGGTGAAGTTGTGCTCCTGACGCGAACGTTCCGAAGATGTCGAACTGCGACAAATCAAAATGCAGCGGCGGATGGCCGGAAATTCGGTCGGAATCATCCATCCTGAAATAGTTCACGGCCCACTCGACAAAGTGGATGACATTGGCGTGCGTGATCACCACTCCTTTGGGTGTTCCGGTGGAGCCCGAGGTGAACAGGATGTGCGCCGCATCCTCTGACGCATTCGCGGAGTCCACGAAGGCACCCGAATAGGTGGTCAGGTCCCGGCGGTAGAATTCGGGCCGGACACTGCCTGTCAGCTCCGTCTCGTCGTCCAACGATCCGACCGATATGGATCCGTTCGACCCTGGCTGCGACAGCAATTCATCCAGCAGTCCACCCACACGGCCCGCAGCGAGAATCCATCGGCTCTCGCAGGAATCGACAATTTTTCCCACGCGGGGAGCCGGGCTTGCGGGGTCGAGTGGCACGTGCATGCAGTCGGCTTTCAGGATGCCGAGCATGGTGACAATGGCCACCGGCGACTTGGGCATCAGGAAGCAGACGCGGTCGCCTCTCCGGCAACCAGCCGCGCGAAGAAGTCGAGCCAACTGGTTGGAAGACTCTTCGAGTTGCCCGTAGGTCATCCTTTGCTCGTTCATGACCAGGGCAATCCCGTCCGGGCGGACCTCCGCCTGCCGGGTGACCCAATTCTGCAGCAGCGCTTTCATGTCAGGGAGAAAGAGGGCGCGCAGTCAAAGGTCCGATTGATATGCTGCAATTCCTCTTCGTTCGGGGGAATATCAAGAATGAACGTGTGATGCCCGGCGGTGATGTACCGCGCTAGTTCGTCTCCGACCTGGGCGTAGCTTCCCACCAGGTACGGGCACATCGTTTTGTAGTTCTGGAACGGCACCAACCAGTACGGGCCTTGCGCCGTCTCGGTTTCTTCGGCCATCTCCGACAACTGTTTGTGCCACGAAGAGTCGGAGACCTTGTCGGCCAGCTGACGCGTTAACTGGCCTTTCCGATCTTCCGGGAAGCGCTGGTGGGCGATGTGCCAGGCCTCGTCGCTGGATTCGCGCGCAATGATGCCCACCCGGATGCCCGAAGGGATACCGTCCACGAGCGGTTGGGCGTCATAGTCCGTGGACGGTTTCGGATACCGGATGGCGGTGGCGCCTGTCGCCCGGGCACTGGCGAGCCCGGCCTCCGAGGAGCCGGACACGAAAATCCCAGGCAGAAGATCCGGCGACAAGACCGGCGTCATGCGCAGCTTGTCTACCTTGTAGAACTCACCAGAAAAGGTGACCGGTGCGGGGCCGGCCAGCAACTGACGGATGATCGTCGTGTACTCGGTGAGCCGATCGTACCGCCGGTCGTGCGCGGTGGTGTCGTTGAGCGCGAGCAGATCGTTCGTGAAACCCCCGGCCACCATGTTCAGGTAGATCTGACGGCCGTAAAGAAAGCCGAACGATGCCGCCATCTTGGCAACCGTGTAAGGGTGCGCGTACGCGGGCTGCACGGCCACAAGCGGGCAGAGAGCCGTGGTGTTCTCGATGATGATCTGTGAAACCAGCCAGGGGTCGACCAGGGAATTGTCGGTATAGACCAGAATGCCGCGGCACCCGTTCTGTTCGCTCCAGCGCGCGACGTCGGCTACCTGTCTGAGATAGTTCTCCGGCGAGGCACCACTCGAGTTCGGACAGGTGGAAAACACCTCGACGGGCCGGTCATTGTCCTTGGTCTGAATCGCCTTCGCCATGATTGGCCTCCATTGCAGCCCACGTCCGTGGCGGGCCTGAGAACAGATTCTTCCCTCTGCGAATGATTCGCGGCGGCGCGCCGACAATGGTCGTGTCGGGCGCCACCACGCCGTGCGCCAACGAATTCGCCCCGACAACGGCGCCGCACCCCACGACCGTCCCGGGCAACAGTGTCCCGTTGCATCCGACAAGGGCAGACTCGCCCACCTGGCAGTTGCCATTGATGCGCGCACCCGCGAAGACCTCGCAGAAATCCATCAGCACGGCGTTATGACCGATCGACACGTGCGCATCGACAACGACATGAGCACCGATCCTGGCCTTCCAGGAAACGACGACCAGGGGGCCGACAAAACTGCCGCCACCGATTTCGGCAGTACGGTCCAGAATGGCCGAGGGGTGCACCAGGGTTGCGGGTGTCCAGCCACACTTCAGAGCGCGCCGTGCCATCTCCGCCCGGGCTCTGTTGTCGCCAATCGCGCAGAAAAACCACAGCGGACGACCCTGGAAAGCCCGACGCGCTTGCTCGATCGTTCCATGCACGACGCGCTCGGCATGGCGCGTTCCGCGCTTTGCCGCGTCACAGTCGGCATAACCGATCACCTCCCACCGGCCCGCGCCATGGTGATGGATCGCAGCCGCATTCATGCTGTCGGCGATGGACGCGGCGACCGCCCCAAAGCCGCCGGCGCCGATAATCAACAGCTCACGTATGCGAATAGCGCTCGCGCTGGTCATGGCACTCTTGCTGACCCGATCCGCCAATCGGACAAGGCGTGAGACGGCACAGGGCGGAGCGTTTCGCCCGCGAGTTGCGCATAAATGGCCTGATAGCGTTCGACGACGGCGGACAGATCGAAGTGCTGCTGGACCCGGCGCCTGGCCGCCATTCCCAGGGAATGACGAACCTCTGGGCCGGCGTCGATCAGCGCGCGCCACGCTGCCGCCAGCGCAACCGGGTCTTTCGGGGCGACGACCTTCCCGGTTTCGCCCACAATCAACGCCGAGTCGCCGACGTCGGTCACCACGAAGGGCGTGCCGCACGCCATGCCTTCGCCGACGGCAAGTGGAAAGGCCTCGCTCGCCGAGGATGACGAGGCAATATCCATCGCGGCAAAGAGGCGGGCGGTATCCCTGCGCGCGCCCAGCAGATGACACTGAGCTTGAAGACCCGCCTCCGCGACCCACTCGGCCAGTTGCGTGCTGTCGCGAGTCACGCCGCGCCCGCACAGCACGAAGTGAACTCGGGGAGTGATGTCCCGGAGGCGAGCGGCCGCCTGAATGAAATTGTGGTGATCCTTCTGCGGGTGGAATCGGGATGCCAGGCCGATGACGAGCGCGTCTTCCGCGATCCCCAGTTCCCGGCGAAGTGAGAGGCGGGCCGCTGGATCAGGCCGGAACTCGGCGAGATCGAACCCGTTGGGGATCACCTCTACTCTGTTTGCTGCGTAGCCCACCCGCGCGTGCAGTTGCAGGGCGGCCTGTGAGACGAACACCACCTTGCGCGGGAGCCACCGGGACAGCCAGGCGCAACTCTTCGCAGTCCACAGGGTGAGGGGCGTGTTCCATTGCGGATCCAGATCTGCCTGGTGGATGCCCCACACCACAGGTATGTCCCCGGCCAGACGGGCCGCCAGCCCTCCCATCAGGTTGGCGTGATACATCCAGGTCTGCACGACATGCGCCTTCGACTCGCGGATCCATTGACGCAGTCGTACGACCGGGAAAGGATTCGGAACGTTCCTTCGCATGCCCAGCACCCGAACCCGAACGCCCGCGGCACGGATCTTCCCCGCCAGGCCATCCAGGTCGGTCAGGGAAATCACCTCGTGCTCAAAACGGGCCGGGTCCATTGCGGAGAGCAGTCGATACAACAGGAGCTCGGCTCCGCCTGGATCGAGACAGGTAATAACGTGAGTGACTTTGATCACGGCTGGTTGACGACGGGAGACAGGTTGACTTAGAAGTTGATGTCGAACGCGTCGATGGCGATATACGCCTGCTGTGCGAGCGGGTTCTTCTCGCCGGTCGCCTCAATCATCAACGCGTGGCTCCCGGCTGCCAGGCCTCTGGCCTCGTAAAGGATGTTTTGGCCTATGTCTTCACCCGAATAGGTATCCACTTGAGCCACCAGGGTGCCATCCAGGAATACGCGGGCAATCCCGCCAAGCGATCCGCGATAGCTGATCCAGCGAACGGACGTGCCGGTGAAGGTGAAGGTCGCGTGCGCGCCCGTCACCCACGTGAAGACGGCCGTCTTGTCGCTCCACTCTCGCGAGGTTGTCACCTCCCAGGTCTCCGTGTAGGCGAGGTTGGAGCGCGTTTCTTCAAAGCGCTGCCGCGTGTCGAATGCGTCCACCACCACAAGGGAATCGGTTGAGGCGGCATTGCGCTGGCCGGTGGCTCTGACCGCGATCGTGTGACTCGTGTTGGCCAGGCCCGACGCGCTGAACGTCACTGCCTGGAGCTCGAACGGCTCGTACAAATCCACGGCGGCTGTGAACGCTCCGTCCACGTAGACGTTCGCGATGCCAGCCGAGGGCCCGCGGAACCCGATCCAGTTCACCGACGTACCGGTGAAGGTGAAGGTCGCTTGCGCACCCGACGTCCTCGCGGTGGCCGCGGTGCCCCCACTCCAGGCCGTTGTCCGATCGCCCTGGGTCCAGCCAGACGTATAGCCGACAGGTGCCCCGGTTTCTTCAATGCGTTTCCCCGACCTGAACGTCGGCGGGGGCAACGCCGGGGCGACATCGAACGCGTCGACGACGATGATGGAATCCCACGAGGCCGCGTTCTTCAGGCCGGTCACTTCAATCCACAGCGTGTGATTCCCGTACGACAGGCCGTCAGCGCTGTAAATGACCGCCTTCACTTCTTCGGTCGGTGAATAGGTGTCGACCTGTGCGGCGAACGAGCCGTCGATGAAGACGAATGCGATGCCGGTCTGCGGACCGCGGAAGCCGATCCACCTCACCGAGGTGCCGGTGAAGGTAAACGTCGCTCGCCCGTCCGTCTTCGGAGAATAGGCAGCCGTGCCTCCGCTGAAGGGCCTGCCGTCCACACGGTGGAGCCACAAGGGAGTGTAGGCTGTCGCGAGATCTGTTTCTTCGTAGCGCGTCTCGGTTGAAGGACCATTCGACACCGTGACGCGGACCGGGTTGGAGGTCGAACGCACGCCCACGGCATCGCGCGCGACCGCTGTCAGGGTATGCGAACCGTTGCTCGCGCTGGTGGTATCCCAGGGAACCTCGTAGGGCGATGCCGTATCTTCGGCGCCCAGGTTGGCCCCGTCGAGTTTGAACTGGACGCCGGCCACGAGCGGACCGCCGACCGGCGCACCCCCCGCGCTCACGCTTGCTTTGACCTTGATCGTGCCGGTGACAGTGGAATTCTGGGCTGGGGACGTGATGGTCACCACCAGACCTCCCTGTGCTGAACCCGGAGACGATGACCACCACATGCCGCCGAGAGTCACGAACAGAACTGCAATACGAGGAAAGCTCCGGACGGGTGTTCGAGGACCGGTCGTCATTGTCGTTCGACTCCTTCTACTGACGCGTCGATGACGGCGGAGGGGCAATATGCGGACGCGGCTCAACCCTCGGGCGAGGGACGCGTCTAGGACTGGGGAATCAGGATCTTCTTGAACAGTTGGGAGCGGAATGGACGAACCGTGCGGTACAGGCGGCTTGCCCAGAAGGGAGCATGACGCAGCAGGAAGGCACGGTACCAGCTCGTCGGAGAATCTTCGCCCGGGATCGCTCCCGCGGCAGAACGCTGCCACATCGCCGCGTAGTCGCTCTGCTGCGGCCACTGAGCGAAGATCGGCACCGACGCCGTCTTTTTTGCCCACACGATCAGGTAGGCGGGGCGGTTGTTGGTCAATTCCACGCGCCGTCTCGCCGCTTCGGGGTCCAGCACCTCGTACCAGACCCCTCTCCACGGACATTCATAGACGAGGACCTTTTCGATCCGGAAGCCGTTGGCCGGCGTGAACACGCGGAAGAACAACTCGGGGCTGAACTGATAGAACCCGTGTCCCATGAGATTGTTCGAGGGGGTAATTCCCATGAAGTGGCCACCGGGAGCCACGGCGTCCATGCAGTTCTTGAGCGCGACGGGGAAATTGAACACGTGCTCGAGGGAGCCGCCGTCAATCACGATCGAGAATTGTCCGCGGTACGAGTCCGGAAGCACCTCGTTCATGTCGTGCACGATCGACGCGCCTTCGAAGTTGGACACGTCGATGGAATCGATCCGTCGAGCCCCCACCAGCTTCAGCAAGGGCTCGCAATAGCCCTCCTGCTCGGTGACAAGCGTCTGTGCCTGTTGGGCGCTGAGCCGGACGCCATGGCGCGCCAGCACCGCTCTGATCTGCGCCGGCGACGCACACAGTGACTGCCTGCCGACGGTGAGGACCTCGTCAAACGACACACCCGCGTCGCGGGCAGACAGCAGGATTTCGAGCGTGGCGGCGTCGAGACCCATATGCGTCAGACCGGCACGGCGGATTCGCGGGCGACGTTCGGTCGGCGAGTCCGCACGTCACGATCGAGCGTTTCGTACAGCGCCTCGTAGGCACGGATCATCGCGGAGACGTCGAAGCTGTCTCTCGCCCGGCGGGCCCCGGCCATCCCCATCGAGCGTCTTGCTTCCGCGTGTTCTGCAAGAAAGGTCATCGCACCCGATAGACCGCCGACATCGCCCGGCTGCACGAGCAGCCCCTCGCGGCCGTCTTCAACCAGCTCCGACACGCCTCCGGCGCGGGTGCTCACGACCGGCAAGCCGGCGGCCATGGCCTCAACGACCGACAACGGGCTGCCCTCGTAATCCGAGCTCAAGGCAAACACGTCCATGGCAGCCAGCACTTCAGGAATATCCGCGCGGACGCCGAGGAAGTGGACTTGACCGACCACGCCCAGCCGCTGCACGCGCTCTTCGAGTTCTCCTCGCAACGGCCCCTCCCCCACGATCACGAGATGGGCCCCGGGGTGTCGAGCGGCACCCTGAGCGAACGCCTCGAGGAGCAGGGCGTGATTTTTCTGCGTATGAAGGCGCGCCACACACACGATTAACAGTTCATCGTCGGCGAACCCTTCCCTCGCACGCCACTCGGCCCTGGGAGCGCGAGGGGACCCATACAGGTCCGTCGGAACACAATTCCAGATCACCTGACATCGTTCGATTCCGTACAGGCGCCATACGCTGGCAGCGACTTCTCCCGAGACCGCCACCGGCACAACTCCGGACGCGAAGGCACGCTGCTGAAGCCATCGCGCCCTCGGTCCGACCTCGCATTCCGCCATGTTGTTCACGGTATGCAGCCACCGCGAAGTACGTTTGAACCACATCCAGCAAGTGCAGGCATAGCGAAGCACGTCGAGGTGCGTGTGCACGATATCCGGTTGGTAGTCGCCGAGTACCCGGTGCAACCTGGCGTACATCCGGTAATCGAATCCCCACCCCTTTCCGAGGTACACGACCTTGACGTCGGAGTCGTCCAGTAAGCGTTCGAGATCGGATCCGACCCGCCGCCAGAGCGAGACGACTGCCACCTCGAATCGCTTTCGGTCCAATCCGCGCGCGATATGGACCACCATGCGTTCTGCGCCGCCCGGCGTCAGCGCAGGAACGATATGCATCACTCTGATCTTCTTCATCACATCAAGCGATTGATTGAGTCGGAACGGCGAGCGAGGAAGGATGAGGGACGCGCGGTCGAAGGCACACCTTTCGAGCGAGCGGCTCCCTCACGCTGCCGTGGTGTGCGAGCAACAACCCGAAGAACAACCACGTGGGTTTACGCATTTCCCAGGTGAGATTGGACACTCCCAGCAGCCACACTGCGGAACAGACAAGCCAGAGCCGCCTGGGAAGCCACGGGAGGTCGATGGCACAGATCAGGAGAGCTCCCAGCAACGCGCAAAAGATGGCGAGGCCAACGACGCCGAGCTCCACGACGATTGACAGAAACGTGTTATGGGCGACTTCCCCGACGATGAGAATCTGTCTGACGCTCTCCCGATACGCGCCTGCCCCGACACCCATGAACGGATGCTGGCGAAACAGTTCGACGCCCG
>JGI10216J12902_101276593_pt1 | contig 13178 bp, 12 predicted proteins | sample KanNatreferecore_FD_12902 | JGI IMG/M metagenome (IMG submission 12902)
TACATCTGGAGCAACCGCGGGCCGAACCGCATGGCGGTCTGGATCCCGGAAATCTGACGAGTCTTTGGCCGGCGCCTGCCGGCTCGATTGCCTAAGCTGCTTCGGCCTCGCTAGTTTGGGCGGCCATGACAATCCTCGTCACCGGAGCGGCCGGCTTCATCGGCTATCACCTAGCACGCAAGCTCGCCGAGCGCGGGGAGCTTGTGATCGGCGTCGACAATCTGAACGACTTCTATACCCCTGAGTTGAAACGCCGCCGACTGGTGCAGCTCTCGACCTTTCCAAATTTCAAGTTTCTTCGCGTTGACCTGGATAGAAAGGATGCGCTCGGGGAAGCCATAGGCGCGGAAGACTTCCGCACCGTTGTCCACCTCGCGGCGCAAGCCAACGTGCGTTATGCGATCGAGAACCCGCGCGCCTACATCGATTCCAATATTGCCGGGCACTTGAGCGTTCTCGAATACTGCCGCCACGCGCGTAGCGTTGAGAGGCTCATCTATGCGTCTTCGAGCTCGGTCTATGGCCTTCGCAATCCGCTTCCCTTTCGCGAAGGAGGCGAGACCGACCAGCCGACTTCGCTCTATGCGGCGACGAAGAAATCCCAGGAGATGATGAGCGAGGTTTACGCCAGCATCTTCGGCGTTACCCAGATCGGGCTTCGCTTCTTTTCGGTGTACGGCCCATGGGGTCGTCCCGACATGGCCTACTGGCTGTTCACGGATGCGATCTTCAAGGGGCTGCCGATCCGGCTATTCAACCAGGGCGAAATGCATCGCGACTTCACCTATATCGACGATATCATCGCGGGCCTGCTCGCTGTAATCGACTCGCCGGCGCTGATGGGTGAGGACAATCACCGCATCTACAACATCGGATCGAGTCGCCCCGTGGCACTCACTGATATGGTCGCGATTCTCGAAAAGATCATTGGCAAGCGCGCCACGATCGAGATGGTGCCGATTCAGCCGGGGGAAATGCCGATCACCTATGCGGATATTTCGGCGATGGAGCGGGACTTCGGGTTTCAGCCGAAGATTCCTCTGGAAGAAGGACTGCAGCGGTTTGTCGCCTGGTTCCGCCGCTATCAGGCGATGCGCTGAGGGGAAAACCGAAAAGCGCTGTTACCGGCGGCCATCTCACGGCCGGGTGCTTCGCAAGCAAGGGGAGAAGTTCGTCGAGCAAGGCCCAGCTCTGGTCGTCATGTACGAGGTGATGGGTCATGATCCCTACCGGCTCGGGATCGCCGCCGAGCCGCCGCTCGATTTCCGCTGCAAGGGTAGCATAGGCAAGATCGCCTTCGATCGGGCGACGAGCCGGCCTCCACTCGAAGATATCGAGATGCGTGTTGACCTGCTGCGGATCCCCGAGCGCGGCCCGGCCGAAGACTGAAAGGCCCAGGAGCCTGGCATCGGCTCGGCGGCTGCTCACTTCGTCGGATACTCGGTTCCAGGGGGGCACGAGCACCGGTAGGAATCTCTCACGGAAGAGCGTGGAGAGCCGATCAAACCCGCTGCGGAGCTCCTCGATCACGATCGGCAGTTGTCGATGGGCTCCGATCTCCGCTTTCTTTTCACCCTCCGGCGCATGGTTGCGGTGCTGCCACCCGTGCTGCAGCACGTAGACGCCCGTCTCCGTTCTGACCCGTTCCGCAAGCATCTCCGTCGCATGCCGTGGTACCACCGCGAGTGCCAGCGGAACCATGTATCTAGCCCGTAGCCTGAGAAGACGATCGAGCGCGGGAGTCACGGTTTCGGCATCGTCGTCGCGCCACCAGAACGAAATCTGCTGGCCTGCCGCCGCCGCCCGATCGAGCAGCTCCAGGAGCCGGCGCTTCTCGGCGCCCCGTTCCGGATCCCTCCGAACCGTCATGTGGCCTGCTTGCTCGCTTGCGAACTGCGGAGCTTGGCGGCGAGGCGGTTGAGGCCCGGATCGGACGAGAACTTCGCGCGCACATTCTTCGCGCCGGCATTCGCAAGGCGGAGGCGAAGTTCGTGGTCGTCCATCAAACGGCGGAGGGCGTCGGCGAGAGCGGCCGGGTCGCGCTCGGGGACCAGCCATCCCGTCTTCCCGTGCGTGACGAGTTCCGGGATACCCGAAACGTCGGTCGCGAGCACCGGAACCGCGAAGGCCTGCGCCTCCATGAGCACGTTCGGAAGTCCGTCCCGGTCTCCGGAGCGGGCGAGCCGCGAAGGCAGCACAAAGAGATCGGCTCTCCCAAGGAGCGCGAAGATGAAGGCCCGATCCTGCGCTCCGTGCCAGGCCACGCGGTCGGCAATTCCGAGGCGTATGGCCTGCGCCTTCAGGTTTTCCGCAAGCGGGCCGCCGCCGGCATGCTCGAAGCGCCAATCGCGCTTTCTCCCGACCTGCGCCAGAGCCGACAAAAGATCCGGATAGCCTTTCTTCTCCACCGCCCGGCCGACCGAAGCGATGGTGAAGACGCCTCCGGTCCTGGCCGCGCATTCCCTCGGAGCGGGAAAGCGGGAGAAGTCGAGTCCGTGATAGACAAGACTGATCTTGCCGGGGGCGTCGGTCAGCGAGCGGAGATAGTCGAGATTGGCGCGTGTGCAGGTCACGCCCCAGTTGGCGTCGGCGAGCTTCCGGCGAAGTTCCCATGCGGGCGTCGTCCAGATGTCCTTGGCGTGCGCGGAGAACGACCAGGCCAGCTCCCGGATCATCGCCGCATAGCGCGCGACAGACGCTGGCGTGTGGAGATAGTGGGTGTGGATCCAATCAACGTCGGCGGGAAGCTCGCATGCGAGCACGCAGGCTTGTCCGAAGCGGCGGCGGCGATTGACTGACCCGTCGCGCTTCAGGTCGGCGCGAAACGCCTTCCATGCCTTTCGATACCCTGGCTGGCTTTCGGCCCATCGGCGCGCCGTGCCGACACGCGCCGGATCGTCCTTGAGGTACTCCGGGAGGTAGAGAAGTTCGGCGCTGATTTCCTTATGGATGGCGTGGATCTTTCGCTCGGTCGGATGACGCAACGAGACGATGAGCTGGGATATTCCGCGTCGCTCCAGGCCGAGGATCTCCTGGGCGATGAAGGTCTCCGAAAGGCGCGGGTAGCCCTTCACGATCGTGGCGATCCGGTTCATGGTCGCTTCCAGTCCGACCCGCCCGCGGGATCGACCCCTGCATATGGGACGAGAACCGTGCCTTTCTCAAGCCAGTCCGCACCTCCTCGATTCGAACCGGTCCACCTCGACTTTGAATCGGGCACGTTCGACGGCTGGAGCGTGAAGCGGCTCAGTGCCGGGCACTCGGCAATGATACAGTCGATGGTGGTGCGCACCGGAAGTCGCGCCTGCCGGTTCGAGCTGCGGCCCGGCGATTACGTCTCGCAGGGGCATCGCGCCGAGCTCCGCGATCCCTACAATGTCGTGTGGGACGAGGAGGTCTGGTACGGCTTCTCGACGCGGCTTGCCGACGACTTCGAGCTTCCCGAACCGATCGGATGCGTTTTCGCGCAGTGGCATGATCAGGCCAAGCTCGGCGATCCTTCCGGCAAGCCACCGATCGCCATCCGCTACCGCGGCGGGCGCCTGTTTTTCACCGGTGCCTATGGCCGCGTCGCTGGGCCGGTGCCCGACGTCCGCTACGAGTTCGCTCAAGTCGCGGATTTTCCGCGCGGCGCGTGGCACGATTTCGTCTTTCGCGTCTTTTGGTCGCGTCACGGAACGTCAGAAATCGACGGCTGGCTCGATGCCAAGCCGGTAGTTGAGTGGCGGGGGCCTCTCGCCTACGAGAATGAGGAAGAAGGACCGTACTTCAAGCTCGGCCTCTACTGGACCGCGGCGGGCCCAAAACCGATTGTCGCCTATCACGACAACTACAGTCGTGGGCATTCATTCGCCGAGGTTGATCCGTCTCTCTTGCATGGCGGGACGGGTGAGTAGCCCGCGTTGCGGACTTGCGGTGCTGCCGGGCGAGGGCGCCTCCACGGAGGACCTTCCCCGTTCGCTCGAGGCGGCGATCGCTTTTGGTCTGGGTGATTTCTCTCGCATCGAAAGGATCGTGCCCCGCGGCAACCGGCGAACGGCCTTGGAAAGCGCGATAGAGGCCGCGTTTGCGCAGGATCTAGACTGGCTGCTTGTCCTTTCGGCGGCCGAGACGTTGGCGCCCGACATCTTCGCGAAAATCCAGCCGGCGCTACGCGTCCATGACTCAGTCTGGGGCGGGGCCGCATTGGCCAATTCGGATGGGACGAAGCCGAAGCTGGAACGCATCACTCGTCTTGCGGCTCAGGATCTTGCCACCTTCTTTCATGCCGCTTTGCAATGGTGGATCGGGCCGGCCCACTTTGTCCGCCCTGCCGCTGCTCGAGAAGCCCTTCGTGCGGCTGACACGTCGGCGTGGTACGCCGAGTATATGGTGGGGCTTTGGAAGATGGGCGGGGCCTACAAGACGGCACAATGTCTGACGCATTTTCACTCGCCGCTTCCGCACCTTACAGAGGACGATCGGGCCTTTCTCATCCGCTATCTTGAGGCGGAGCCGGCGTTCATGCCGATCCGCTACGGGGGCCGGATCGTGTGGGTGCCGTATACCGGGCTGAACCCGGTAATCGAGCGCGAGCAGATGCGCGGCCTCTTTTTTGAACACGAAGAGCTTGTGTTTCTCGCGGAGAAACTGCCGCCCGGGCTCAGCATGGTCGATGTCGGCGCCAATACCGGCAACCACACGCTTTTCTTTGCGGCTTTCGTCGACGCCGAAACCGTAACTCCGATCGAACCGCTGCCCCGCGCCGTATCGGCGATCCGCGCCAGTGTAAGAAGAAACCGCCTCGGCAACGTCGACCTCTCATTGCTCGGGTGCGCCGCCGGACGGGAGCGCGGGGCGCTCCGCCCCGTTCTGTCCCACACCGCGGGTCTCGGGGCGACGCATTTTGAGGCGGACTCTTCGGGAACCGTACCCGCCGCCCCGCTCGATGAGCTGATCACGGGCCGGGTGGATTTCATCAAGATCGACGCCGAAGGCATGGAAATGCAGGTTCTCGCAGGTGCGGCGGAGACCATCGCAGTGCAACATCCTCTGCTTTACGTTGAAGTTGTGGATGAGGGCGTCCAGGAATTCATGCAATGGGTCGACGGAAACGGCTACCGCGTCGAAAAGCTCTTTCCGGATAAGACCCATTGCAATTACCTTCTCCTTCCAAAGGACAAGCCAAAGGGGTGGCGGGAATGAGCGTTCGGACGGTTTTCGGGTTTGCGGCTGCTTTGACATGTGTGGCGTTTGTTTCCGCACCCGCCGCATTTGCGGACTGGGTCGAGCCGCCGTTCTTTGAGAAGGCCGTCAAGGCTGGCGAGTTGCCGCCTGTTGCCGAGCGCATTCCCCAGCATCCCTCTGTGGTCAGCTACGCCGACACGGAGAAGACCCAGGGGAAGTACGGCGGAACGCTCCGCCTGCTCGGAGGCAGCGCCAGGGACACGCGCCTTATGGTCATCTACGGCTACTCCCGGCTCGTCGCCTACGATCCCAATTTCGAGATCGTCCCTGACATCGCTGAAAGTGTCGATGTGGAGGAGGGGCGCATATTCACGTTCCATCTCCGGCCTGGCCACAAATGGTCGGACGGCGCGCCATTCACGTCGGAGGATTTTCGCTTCTACTGGGAGGACATTGCAAACGACGCCGAAGTCTCGCGCTTCGGGCCGCCGAAGGAGCTTCTGGTCGATGGCGAGAGGCCGGTTGTCGAAGTCCTCGACGAGACAACCGTCCGCTACACCTGGTCGAAGCCCAATTCGTTCTTCTTGCCAGCACTGGCCGCAACGCAGCCGGTCGAGATTTTCCGGCCCTCGCACTACCTCAAGAAATTCCACGCCAAGTACGTGGACCCGGAAGAGCTGAAGAAGATGGCCGAGGAAGCGGGCGAGGATAATTGGGTCTCGCTGCTTTTCAGCAAGGATCGCTCCTATCGGAACGACAACCTCGACTACCCGACCCTTCAGCCCTGGGTGCTGAAGACGCAGCCTCCGTCCGACCGCTACATCTTCGAGCGCAATCCGTACTACTATCGCGTTGACGAGGCAGGTCAGCAGCTTCCGTATATCGATGAGGTCGCGATCAGCGTCTCGAGCTCGGACCTCATTCCAGCAAAGGTCGCTTCCGGCGAGGCCGACCTCCAGGGGGCTTATCTTGCCTTCTCGAACTTCACTTTCCTGAAGGAGGCGGAGGAGCGCAGCAACTACAGGGTCCATCGCTGGCGTGGAACGAAGGGCGCTCGGGTTGCGCTGTTCCCGGACCTCAACAACATCGATCCGGTCATGCGCGATCTGTTCCGCAACGCGGAATTCCGGCGCGCGCTTTCGGTGGCGATTGACCGCGACGACATCAACAACACCATCTTTTACGGCGTCGCGTTCCCCTCCAACAACACGGTCTTGCCGGAATCCGAGCTGTTCAAGGATGAGTACCAGACCAAGTGGACGCAGTACGATCCGGATCTCGCCAATCAGCTTCTGGATGGCCTTGGCCTGACCAACCGCAACGGCGACGGCATACGGCTCCTGTCGGATGGCAGGCCGCTGCAGATTGTCGTCGAAACGGCAGGTGAAGAGGTCGAGCAGACCGACGTGCTCGAGCTGATCCGCGATCACTGGCAAAAGGTCGGCGTGGAGCTGTTCATCAAACCTTCCCAGCGCGAAGTCTTCTACAGCCGCATCAACGCGGGCGAGACCCAGATGGCGGTCTGGTGGGGGCTCGAGAACGCCATGCTGAAGCCGTCGATGAGCCCGGCCGAGTTCGCGCCCCTTTCTCCGGACCAGTTCCAGTGGCCCTTCTGGGGGCTCTGGGCGCAGACGAGCGGCCAGATGGGCGAGGAGCCGGATCTCGAACCGGTCAAGCAGCTGATGAAACTCAAGGAGGAATGGGGAACAGCACCGGACGATGCCGCGCGCGAGGAGGTGTGGCACAAGATCCTGACGTTGTGGACGGATCAGGTCTTTACGATCGGCATCGTTTCCGGCGTCGAGCAGCTTGTGGTCGTCTCCAACAAGCTGAAGAACGTGCCGGAACACGGTACTTACAACTTCGATCCGGGTGCGTATTTCGGCGTCTACCGTCCCGACACTTTCTTCTTCGAATAGCGGAGCGGCTCGAAAAGTGCTCGCCTATCTCGTCCGCCGCTTCATCATCATGTTGTGGACGCTGGCGGGGATCAGCGTCCTCGTCTTCGTCATCATCCAGCTCCCGCCTGGCGACTACCTCTCGACCTACATGGCCGAGATCCAGGCGATGGGGGAGCGCGTCGCGGACGAGAAGATCCAATTCCTGCGCGAGCAGTACGGCCTCGATAAACCGCTCTGGCAGCAGTATCTCGTCTGGGTCACCGGGCTCATGCAAGGCGACCTTGGCTACTCCTTCGAGTACAATCAGCCCGTCGCCGACGTGATCGGCGATCGGCTCTTTCTGACGCTGGTCCTGAATTTCTTCACGGTCCTCTTCATCTACGTCGTATCGTTTCCGATCGGCGTCTACTCGGCGACTCACCAATACAGCACCGGCGATACGACGCTGTCCTTTCTCGGCTTTCTCGGGCTTGCCACGCCGAACTTCCTGCTCGCGCTGATCCTCCTTTATCTCACCAATGTCTGGTTCGGGACGTCGATCGGCGGATTGATGGATCCCGAATACGTTGACAAGCCATGGAGCGTGGGCAAGGCGCTCTCGGTCCTGGAGCATCTCTGGGTGCCGGTGATCGTGATCGGGACCGCGGGTACCGCAGGGATGATCCGCCGGCTTCGCGCGAACCTGCTCGACGAGCTACAGAAGCAATACGTCACCACGGCGCGGGCCAAGGGAGTCCCCGAGCGACGGCTCCTTGTCCGGTATCCGCTCCGGATGGCTCTCAACCCCTTTATCTCCGACATCGGCAGCCTGCTTCCGCAAGTCGTATCCGGCTCTGTAATCGTCTCCGCCGTGATGTCGTTGCCCACGACCGGGCCGATGCTGCTCTCATCGCTGCAGAGCCAGGACATGTATCTGGCCGGCTCATTCCTGATGTTCCTCGCGGTTCTGACCGTGGTCGGGATGCTGATTTCAGACATCCTGCTCGCGGTTCTTGATCCGCGCATCCGGCTTTCGGGCGGCGTGGCGCGATGAGCCTACCGCTCTCCCATTACGTTTCGAAAGAGAAGTTCGACCCGGAAGCGACGGTGGCCGCCGGTTCCTTGCCGTCGGAGAAGTACCTGACCGCCTCGCAGAGCCAGATCATCTGGTGGCGTTTTCTTCGGCATAAGGTCGCGGTCATCTCCCTTGTCTTCCTGGCAGTTGCCTATGGGTCGATCTTCTTTTCCGAGATGATCGCACCCTACGATCTGCACAAACGTCATGGCCGTTTCGTCTACGCGCCGCCGCAGCCCGTCCACCTCTTTCACGAGGGGCGTCTCATCGGCCCGTTCGTCTACCCGCTCGACTTCGAGCTGAACGAGGAGACGCTGAAGCGGGAGTACGTGGCGGATCGCTCCAATCCGCAGCGGATCCGCTTCTTCTGCTCGGGCGATGAGTACAACTTCTGGGATCTTTTCACCGGCACATTCCATCTGATCTGCCCGCCCCGCGATGGACCGCTGTTCCTGCTCGGCACCGACCGGCTCGGCCGCGATATGTTCTCGCGGCTGGCCTACGGTGCGCGGATTTCGCTCACCATCGGCATGGTCGGGGTGACGCTAAGCTACCTCATCGGCATCACCATCGGTGGAATCGCCGGCTACTATGGCGGCCTGTTCGACTCGATCGTGCAGCGCATCACCGAGGTGTTGCGCTCAATCCCCGAGTTGCCGCTGTGGATGGCCCTTTCCGCCGCGCTGCCGGTGACGTGGGATCCGAGGCTCATCTATTTCGGCATCACGCTGATTCTGGCGCTGCTCGATTGGCCTTCGATCGCGCGAGCGGTCCGATCCAAGCTGTTTGCGCTGCGTGAGGAGGACTACGTGTCCGCTGCGGAGATGATGGGCGCCAAGCCGGGTCGGATCATTGGCCGCCATCTCGTGCCAAATTTCACCAGCCACTTGATCGCGTCCGCGTCGCTCTCCATTCCGTCGATGATTTTGGCTGAGACTGCGCTTTCGTTCCTCGGCCTAGGACTGCGGCCGCCCATCACGAGCTGGGGCGTGCTCCTGTCGGAGGCCCAGAACATCGAGGCAGTCGCGCTCTATCCCTGGCTTCTCCTCCCGATGGTTCCGGTGATGCTGGTCGTGCTCGCGTTCTCCTTCCTCGGCGATGGATTGAGGGACGCCATCGATCCGCACGAGTGAGCTAGGTCTTCACCAGCCAGAGGCTCGCTTCCTTCGCACCATCCATCAACGGCAAGGTGCGAACCACGCTTCCGGCGATCGCGACCGGCATCCGCGTCACCGCGTAATGGCTCGACCAGAGCAGGCGATACGCGCCTCCCTGGATCAGCGTCGCGACGCCGAGCTGTTCGCTGTATCCCCGCCAGTCCCATTCGGGCGGATAATCGTCGGGCAGGAAGACGTCGTGGATGTGCACCATCACCCCGCGCTTCAACTTGGGCAGCACATGGTTGAAGAGAAGGTCCACATCGGTGCCGGGCATCAGGATGTGGCTGGAGTCGATGAATAGGATGTCCCCCTCGGAGAGCCCATCGAAGGGGGTCAGTCCGGCGCCCTGAACGGTGTTGCGGATGATGGTCGCGCCGGTGCCCTGGATATCGGCGCGCGGCTCCGGATCGATGGAGACGATCTCGGTTGAGAGCCCGCCGTCGCGCGCGGCGCGCCCCATGAAGCGGGTGGAGTGCCCGGAGCCGATCTCGACGATCCGACGCGGCCTAGCCTCCCGCATCAGGACGTAGAGAGCGGCGGCGTCGAGGCGGGGAAACCAATCCTGGTCCCAGCGGGGTTCCGGCGGCGGCGCACCCCCGATCGCCCGAAATGCATCTGCATATGGCGCCATGGACTTGAGCAGGGCGGCGAAGGTCGGCGCAGCCTCGGCGAAGGTCGGCTCGAGCGCCTCATAGGGGCCCCGATCCGCGCGCGACGGAACCCGATCCGCATAGCGGTAGGGGATGAAAAAGCCTCGCTTGCCAAATCCGAGGATCGTCGAAAGCCCGAGCCGGATTCGGCGGAGGCTCATTCCGTCACTTCAGGACCGCCATTTCGAAGCCCCGGCCCGGCGCTACGCTGCCGCCGCACTTCGCGCCGCGACTTCCGCGGCGTTCCGGGCGGTCGCTTCCTCGAAGCCGAAAAGCTCCTGCGGCTGGCCAAGTCCTTCCAGACTATGCATGCCCATCGAGCGCCACAGGGCCGGCTCCACCTTGGCGACCTCGCGCGTCGCCAGGACCCGTGATCCTATGCTCTTCGTCATCTTCTCGATGCGGGCCACCTCGATCACGGTCGGTCCGATCGCGGAAAATGCAAGCCTCTCCGGCACGCCGATGTTTCCGTACATGACCTCGCCGACATTGAGCCCGATGCCGTATCGGATCGGCTCAAGCCCCTTCTCCGCCCGCTCGGCGTTGACGTTGTCGGCGAGGACGAGCGACTGGCTCAACGCGTCGGTCACTTTCCGGGTCAGGCCGGGCAGCTCCTCATCGTTCTCGATCGGGAAGATAGCCAGCACCGCATCTCCGACAAAGGCGAGGACCTCACCGCCGGCCGCGATGGCCGGACGCGCGGCGCATTCGAAATAGACGTTCAGAAGCTGCAGGAAGCCATCGCTCGGCATCGTCTCTGCGAGCCGGGTCGAGCTCCTCAGATCAGAATACCAGACGAGCGCGCGCGTCTGCTCGCCATCGCCGAGCCTGATCGATCCGGCGAGGACGCGCTTTCCCGTCTGCCTGCCCAGATAGGCCTCGGCGATGTTGTTGGAGATGCGGGACTGGATCACGGTCTTGCAAGCGATCGCGAGGCGGCGCTGGATACGCTGCAGCGCGGCGAGGTCATCGTCGATGAAACCGCCCGGCCGATCCGAGGCCCAGGTCACGAACATTCCGCGACGCGCATTGCTATTCGGATAGATCGAGCTCGAAAAGAGCTCCGAGGCCATCACCAGATAGTCCGTGTAGCCCTCCTGTGCGAGGTCCTTCGCGATCTCGAAGTCGAGCAGGGCTCCTGGACCCGTGAGACGGCGGCGGAGGACCGCGATGTTCGCGTCGAGCATGTAATACATCGGGCTCCGGTGCCACTGCTTGGTATCCGCGTCCTGATGCGGGAACTGCGTGAGCTCGGCTTTCTCTCCACGCTTCCACAGCACGTTCTCCGCCTGGAAAAGGGGATGCAGCGTGGACCACATGAGCATGGCCCGGCTGACAGGCACGCCGATCGCGTAAAGCCGTTTGCAGACTCCCTCGAAGAGCTCGACGATGTCGGGTTCACCGAGGGACTGGTCGACAAGCCAGTCAGTGATTTGCCCAATCAGACTCGCTTCAGCCATCGTCCTGCTCCGCCCTGCGAGTTGCTCAAATCATGGTTTCAAGGCGTAAGTTCAAGGCCAGTACTGCCGAGGATGGCGCCTGCAAAGCGCGATTTCGCCTCGGCCTCCAACTGCCTGAGCTCGTCATCATCGCGGCCTGGCCGGTGATGGAAGATCACCAGTTGCTTAACATTGGCCGCCTCGCAGATCCTGACACCCTCCTGCCATGTCGAGTGGCCGTAACCGCGGTAATGCGCAAATTCCGCATCCGTGTAAGTGCAGTCGTAGATCAGGATGTCGGCGCCACGAAGGAAGCTGACCAGCCTCTTGTTCGTCTGGCCGGGGATATGCTCGGTGTCGGTGACATAGCAGACCGACTTGCCGGCAAAATTCACGCGATAACCCACGCAGCCGTTCGGATGGTGCAGCCGCAGCGTCCGGATCTCGACATCGTCGAAGGGCCGCAGGGTTTCAGGGGGACGGAAATCCATGAAGCCGATGTCGGCATCGAAGTACTTGGGCGTCACTGGAAAGTAGGGAGGCGCCATGAATCCGTCGGCCATCTGGCGGCAGGTGGTCGCGTCTTCGAAGTGACCGGCATAGATACGCGCCTTCACCTCATGATCGTAGAGCGGCTTCAGGAACGGCAGCCCCATGATGTGGTCGAAATGGCAGTGCGAGAAGAAGATGTCGAAGCTCTTGACGCCTTCGTTGACGAGGCTGTGGGATAGGGCCTCCGCCCCAGAACCGACATCGAAGATCAGGACGCGGCCGCCGCAACGCATCTCGACGCTGCAGGTATCGCTGCCATAGACACAGTTCGTCGCGGCAGGGGCGGGGAGACTGCCGCGCGCCCCCCAGATTCTGACAAGAAACGACGCGTCGCTCATCGCGTGCGGTTCTTAGGAATGCTGCCGACGCTGTGCCTCAACCAGCTCGGCGGTGGTGCGCGTCAGGCGCTCGGCGAGAAGCCGGGTCATTTCCACCGCCATTTCGGGAAACTGATGCAACAGTTCGAAGAATGGTTCCTTGCGGATGCGAAGCGCCTTCAGTTCGCCCTTCGCCCGAACGGTCGCAGTTCGCGGCGTATCGCACAGGATGGCGATCTCTCCGAGGAAATCGCCATCGTGGAGAACCGCGATCGGGATATCGCCGTCGCTCGAGGTCACGATTACCTCGGCGTCGCCCTTGATGATCACGTAGGCGGCATCGCCCACGTCGCCTTTCTTGAACAGCACCTGCTGGGGCCGGTAGGTCACGACGTCTGAGGTGTAGGCCAGCAGTTTCAGTCGTGCGGGCTCGATGCCGGAGAACAACGGCACTCGCCGCAGGAGGTCGACCTCGGTGTTTAGCAAGCTCACGTCACCCTCATCCCCAGCTTCACGCGGTGTCTGCGCCTATTTGGCGGGCTCGAGCGCACGGTCTTCCTCCGACTTCCTGGCGCGCACCTCCGAGCCCGCAACGCGTCCATTCTCAAAACTCAACACCCGGTCGAACCACTGGCCGGCGCCCGGATGGCTCAGCACCCAGAATATAGCGAAGCCCGGCCCGTCGTCTGCCCGACCATAATCCAGCACTCTCGTTACGATGGCATCCTGCGCGTTGGCGTCAAGCGCCGCAAGCGCCCGGTTGACGATCAGGAGGTCGGGCCGTTTGACGAGCGCACGTCCGAGCGCGAGTTTCTGTTGCTGCGCGAGCGAGAGCCGCTTGGCGCCGCTGCCGATGTCAAAGGTGAGCCCTAGGTCGATCACGGCGACGGTCAGATCGAGCGCATCCATGGTTTCGCGAAGCAGCGCGTTCACCCGCTC
>JGI10216J12902_100163916_pt1 | contig 13174 bp, 11 predicted proteins | sample KanNatreferecore_FD_12902 | JGI IMG/M metagenome (IMG submission 12902)
TGCTCTTCCTGCTATTGTTTATTATACTACTCCCTCCCGTCATTCTGGTTGCCTATATCACAAAAAAAAGACTGGCTTCATTGCGAAATAATGGCAAAGTGGTGAAGGAAAAATCAATCCAGTACCTGCAGGAAGCCTTGTCCGGATATATTGAAAGTAATATCTATCACCGGCAGGATTTTTTTACGGACCGCTACCGTTATTTCCAGGAAAAATTCAATGCCGGTCTTTCAGAATACCAGGTTATGCAGCAACTCCCGTCCCGGCTTATCGAAGTATTTGCCGTGTTTGGGCTCTTCGTGCTGATCGTTTTTAATTCTTATTTATCCGGCACCGGTTCCATACAGGTATTACTGATCGGAGGATTTATGGCAGCGGCTTATAAGATCATACCGGGAATTGTCCGGATATTAAACAGCGTGGAACAGGTAAAAACATATTTATACACGGTTAAAGACCTGGTTAAAGAAACACCAGTCAATCTGCCCCTTGTCACTCAGAATAACCAGCCGCTTAGTTCGATTGAATTTTCCCGTATCAGTTTCGGGTACAAGCAGGAACCGATATTAACTGATTTCAGCATGGCACTGGAAAAAGGAGATTTCGCCGGGCTTACGGGATTGTCGGGAAAAGGGAAAACAACTATTATTAATTTACTCCTGGGTTTCCTGGGACCGGAGACAGGATGGATCGCCATGAATGATATAACTACCAATGCAAGGGAACGTCAGGCTTTTTGGTCAAAGATTTCCTATATCAAACAGCAATCCTTTTTTATACATGATTCTGTCCGGAACAATATCACCCTGCAGGAAACTTATGAAAAAGAAAAACTGGCCCGTGTTATTAAGGTCACCGGCGTTGATACCCTGGTAGCCGAACAGGAGGACGGAATGGATACTATCCTTTCGGAAAACGGGAAAAATATCAGTGGCGGCCAGCGACAACGCATAATCCTGGCCCGTGCCTTATATAAGGACGCCGACCTGGTGATTCTTGATGAACCTTTTAATGAACTGGACAGGGTATCAGAAGACCGGTTGTTAAATTATTTCAGGGAATTAGCTTCCTCCGGGAAAATAGTATTGCTCATTACTCATAACCCGGAAAGTCTTAGCTTCTGCAATAAAATCATTTCACTGGATGAAAAATGAGCCGACCCTGGTCATATTGATACCAGGTTTCCCCGTCAACGAAGAAGACAGCACCTGTTTACCTGCGCAGCAAAATTTAATAAAGGCGATCAACAACGCTTATCCGCTGGTCAAACTTCTTATCCTGAGTTTCCAATATCCATTTACCAGGTCGTCATATTACTGGAATAATAACCTGGTTTTTGCTTTTGGAGGAAAAAACAGAGGTGGTTTACACCGATGGCTGCTCTGGCAAAAAGTTAACAGGAAACTTTCCCGTTTGAAAAAAGAAAACAACATTTCCGGGATATTGAGTTTCTGGGCCGGGGAATGTGCACTGGTTGGGAAACGATGGGCCAGTAATAACAGGATAAAACATTTTACCTGGCTGATGGGGCAGGATGCGAAAAAGGAAAACCGGTATATTGACTGGATAAGCCCGCAGGCAAAGGATCTGATCAGCATATCAGACTTCGTCAGCGACGAACTCGGGCGAAACCATGGTATCACTCCCCGCCATGTAGTTCCATTAGGCATTATCTCACAACGACAACCGGCTGACCAGGTAAAAAGAGATATTGATATTTTATGCGCCGGTTCCTTGATACCCTTAAAGCAATTTCATCTCGGCGTCGACATCATGCGGGAAATAACAAAACAATTTCCCTCTGCAAAAATGGTGATTTGCGGGCAGGGACCGGAAGAGAAAAAGATAAGATCGGCTATCAGCGAAGCTGGTCTGCAGGCCAATATCTCTTTACCGGGCGAAAAAAAACATCCCGATCTTATGCTGCTGATGAAAAAAAGCAGGATATTCCTGCACTTTTCCCGGTATGAAGGATTTGGCATGGTTTGTCTTGAAGCCCTGGCGGCAGGCACACCCGTAATTAGTTTTCACCAGCCAATGAAAGAAAAAATCCAAAACTGGTTCGTAATGGATTCTTTAGAAGCGATGGCACTAAAAGCGTTGAGTTTATTACGATCAGAACCCGATCATATACCTGTGTACCCTTTCAAAATGGAAGAAACCGCCTGGCGAATTATGAATCTCTATGGATTTTAAAAAGATCTTCTGATAGAATTTACACTGAGATCACGGTAAAACTAATCTTCTCAAACCTTCATCACCTGCGTACTCCTCCGGCAAAATCAATTTGCCGCACTCCCGGATTTTAAGTCCTGGTAAACTGCAATGAACTTATCTGCAATCGCGGCCGGTGAAAAATTAATGGCAAACTGTTTTTCCGCCCTGTTCGACATCTCGTCAGGTTGTTCGAGGGGCAGACCTGATAAAACATTGTACAATGCCTCGCTATTTCCTGCCTCATAATAGTAGCCGGCTTCCCCGTCATCGATCGCTTTCATAGAAGCAGGAATATTGGTGACGATGGGAACACAACCACAAGCCATTGCCTCGGTAAGTGCATAGCTACCTCCTTCATGATGACTGCCTGATATAAAATAATCCGCGGCACTATACCAATGAACTAGTTCCGGGTGTGCTGTTTTTCCAATCAGTTCCACCCGTCCCGGCAGAATCGGGCTATTGACTATTATTTCCTTTACCTGCTTCAGTATATCATCTTCACCATAGATCATATATAACCTGTCAGCGGGGTGATCCCTGGAATATTTTTCAAATCCTTTTAATACGGTTACTGGATCTTTATTTTCATTAAGCCTTCCCACCCATAAAAAAATTTTTTCTCCCTTCATTCCTGTTTTTTGTCGGCTTAACAGTTTGTCCTGGCGGGAAAATTCGGTGGAAGAAGGAATAATCTCGTAACATTTTCGATTATCCCTGATCACCCCTGTCTCTAACCATTCCCGCGCATTACCAATAGAGGTGAAAATATAAGCATCCACATACCGGTCAGCTATGCGCTGGAATATTCTTTTCCAGCGGAACGGCGGTTCACCATGATGCTGCAAAACTATTTTACAATGTTTACCCAACATTTTCCTGAGGGCAATTACCTGTAAGGGAAATATCAATCCCTGCACAAGTACCATATCGGGTTTTTCGTCCCTGACAAACCGGTGGGTTTCCGATGGAATATGAAAGAAACGGTTGCGGCTCCTGAAAAACCGGTAGCGGATCCCATTTGCAGAATGACTACCGGAATAATTTAAATGTTTTATGAGGATGGTATCAGCTGTCCTGGTAAGATGTAACACGAACAGGTTGGATGGCCTGTGTCTATTGATCGCTTCTTCAGGCGTGGTGAATTCCCCGTGATAATAATAATTCAGCTCTATAAATTTGAACTTAATGCTCATTGCAGGAAAAGGGAATATAAGCCGCGGGAAAATGTTTTTTTATATCGCTGACCAGCGCCTGCAGGTTGCCCTCTACTCTTTTTACAGAATGATTCAATATGATCTCGCTATAACCGTCCCCGGGGCCTGCTTTAAGCTGGCCGGTAAATCGATTATCGATTACACGGGTAACCCCTTTTTGAATCACAAGTAATATATCCTCCGGGTTATTATCAAACAATTGACCGGTATTTTTTACCGCGATCAAATCTGCAATCATGTTCTCCTTTATTAAACCTGCATCAGGAATATTCCAAAGTGCCGCCGGTATTACTGTCAATGCGTTCAATAATTCATCCCGGTTCATAAGTCCGCTGTCCATAGCTAACCTGAATTGCTCCCATGCATTCCAGGATGACGTAAGTGTTGAATCTGTCCCGAACACAATTCTTATTTTATCTTTCAGCTTGTCTACCCGTGCAGTTTTTTCCAATAAAAAATAATTGGATGCCGGGCACCAGACCAATCCTGGAAAGGAGCTTGCCTGTTCTTCAGTCATACCCACGCCATGTATCGCAATTATTTTTCTTTTAAAAAAATTATGCTTCCTCACTTCATCGATCTCTCTTATCGCTGCAGCATCAGTTCCTTCCCCGAGGTGCATCACGAATGTTTTCCCGTGGAGGAATGGATTATTCAGTTTCCATTTCCATTTTTTTTCAAAGCCGGGGGAATGGAGGGAAAAAGTATCCTGTAAAACAGAAATAAGCGATTCCCGGATATTTAGTTTATCTCCATGATTCACTACCGTCGTAAAACCGTTCAACAGGTTCTTGTAAACTCCCCAACTTACCCGGAGATGTTGTGGAATCTTTAGAATTTCATTTATTTTATCCCTGTTTTCCCGTTGAATGGCATGACCCCATTCTTTATAATTAGAATAGATCCTGTTCCCCAGTCGGGGAAATAAATTAAAGTCGAGATGATCGTGGGAATTAATGAGCCCCGGCAGCAGTGTTGCTCCTTCCAGGTGAAGAATGGTTTCACCGGTTATTTTTTCCAGTGCTTCGCGGCTATCGGAAATAGTCCTGATCCTTCCACCAGCCAGGTGAATATGCTTTGCCTTTTCTTCACCCCACAGTCTGGCATCAAACAGGATCATTGATTTTTTTTAAAAACATGCCATAAATAACGGGAACTCCCTTAAATCTTTCAAACAGTGCCAGGGCGTGCTGCTGTTCATAATAACTTTTAACTGAATCATCGATGCTTCGTTCTGAAAAACGTATCATCCTGAAGCCAAGTTGCTCCAGCAGTCCCCTGATCATATCTGTCGGGTAAATATGATTTTTAACTGCAATTGTTTTTCCCCGGTAACGAAAAGTTCGCCGGGCTCCTTTGGACAGGGCCACGGGATGATAATCGGTAAGGATGATCTCACCATCTTTTTTTATCACCCGCTCCCATTCCCTGAATGCGCCTTTAATATTTTCGATATGTGCAATGGTCAGCGTAGAGACTATTAAATCGCAGGAACGGTCTTCCAACCCGGGCATGTGATGATCGGTAGTTAAATATGTTTCAGCACCCGGGTATTTTTCCCTGAGTTTTTCAAGCATTCCGGTCGAGGTATCGTAACCTGCCAATCGTGTCGGCTGTTGAGCTAATATTAATGACCAGTGCCGGCCCGTACCGCAGCCAACATCGGCAATTACTTTTCCGTCCAGGGAAGTTTCTTTCAACAGGGAAGAGAAAATCTCTTTATCAAGGTCCAGCATGAGGTTTCCCGGCTGGTTATCATACTCAGCTGACCAAAGATCATAACCAATCTTTGGATCAGTTTCTTTCCCGGTTAAAAAAAGTTTCTTAATATTATCCCGGAATGACATGTGAACAATTGGTTTTCATAAAAATAGCCCAAAAATGCAAGCATTTAAAGGCAACCTGTCAGGACTCTCTTTCGATTCGGAATTGATGAGTAAGGTCCTTCTTTTCAATCCCCGCAGCGCCATCGCGAAACACCGGATCCCCAATTCGATCATGAATATTGCTGCATCTGTCGACGGCATGACCGAATGGATGATCGTGGACGGAAATATCGAAGAGGATCCATATCAAAAGATCAAATTTTATCTCGGGCAAGGTGAATACAGGTATGTCGGTATTACCGTGATGCCTGGTCCGCAAACCAAACAAGCTATTCCCTTATCTAAAAAAATTAAAGAGGAATTCCCGGGAACAATTATTATCTGGGGCGGCTATTTTCCGACAAACCATTATAAGATCGTCCTCGAATCGGGTTTCGTGGATTTTGTCATCAATGGTCCCGGCGATCATGCTTTTCCATTACTGATCGATGCACTGGAAAATAACAAACCTTATGAGCTCATCAGGAACCTTGCCTTTAAATCCGGTGAAACAATAATCAGGAATCCGAAAGAGGACCTGATCGAACAGGATACCCTGCCGGCACTCCCTTATGATAAACTCGATAACATATATGCCATTGATAGACATTACCTCGGGAAAACATACCTCGGTAATAAAACCCTTGCCTATCATTCCAGTATTGGGTGTCCTTTCACCTGCTCTTTCTGCGCCGTGGTGCCTACCTATGAGGCAAGGTGGAAAGCAAAATCAGCCGGGCATGTTTACAACGATATAAAATATATCAAAGAAAAATGGGGAGCAGACGCCATCGAATTCCATGATAATAATTTCTTTGTTTCAGAAAAAAGAACAGTGGAATTTGCGAAGCTGATCCGCCCGGAAAAAATGAACTGGTGGGGCATGGCCCGGATCGATACCATGGATAAATTCAAAGATGAGTCCCTTGCCATAACAAGAGAAGCCGGTTGCAAGATCATTTTTTTCGGCGCCGAAAGCGGCAATGATGATATATTGAAACAACTGGATAAAGGCGGCACACAAACAGGCGAGCAGATCATCCGTTTTGCGGAGCGGCTGAAGAAATTTGATATCATACCGGAGTATTCTTTTGTACTTGGCACGCCGGCTGCCACACCGGAAAAAGTGATGGCACAGATCGATTTCGATATCAGCTTTATAAAAAAAGTAAAAGCAGTTAACCCGTCAACAGAAATTGTACTGTATACGTATAGCCCTGTTCCCACTGAGGGGTCTGAGCTGTTCTCACAGGTAAAAGCCAGTGGTTTTGAATTTCCAAAGAAACTGGAAGACTGGGTGAGTCCGCAATGGGAACGGTTTGATCTTCGCAAAAATCCATTGACACCCTGGCTAACGCCGGAAATGACAGATAAAATAAGAAATTTTGAAACCGTGTTGAATGGTTATTACCCCACCGTTTCCGATATAAGGCTTAGCCGGGTAAAACGAAACATGATCCGATTCATATCAGGACTCCGGTATAAAACAAATTTTTATCGTTTCCCCTACGAAATAAAACTTTTGCATCGCTGGTGGAAATATCGTCAACCCGAGATACAGGGATTTTAACCTTATGCAATCTCTAAGCACGCATAGTAAGAATGATGTACGGGCGCCGGAGACCCCCGCTGCTGTTTTTGAAAACGAGTATACCCGGCTGCGGCGAATAGAAAAAAGGATTTATTCCGATGAGGAATTGACAAGACTTCCGGTTATAGGTGCCGGGCACCCTCATTATGGAGAATGGAAGAGCCGCCGGCAATCCTGCAAACGACTTATAAACTACCTGAAAAAAAAACAGTCTAAACGATCAGTCTCACTGGGTCAGGCTGAAATAAATCCCTTACTGATATTGGAAGTAGGCTGTGGTAATGGTTGGTTATCACACCGCCTCTCCGAATTACCGGGAACAAGAGTAACCGGCCTGGATATCAATCAAACTGAACTCGATCAGGCATCGAGGGTATTTGCCGGTATAAAAGGATTGAAGTTTATAGCAGGTGATATATGCAGCTCCAAAATAATTGAAGAACGATTTGACCTGATCATATTCGCCGCATCTATTCAATACTTCCCTTCATTCAAAGACACCATCCAACAATCACTTCGGTTGCTCAATTCCGGGGGCGAAGTACATATTCTCGACACCCACTTTTATTTACCTGGCGAACTGCCTGAGGCCCGTCGCAGGACCCTGGAGTATTACCGTCAATTGGGTTTTGCAGAAATGGCGAATCATTATTTTCATCGCGATATAAATGAATTGTCGGCATTCGGGTACCTGTTTCTTTACAGGCCTTCTTCTTTCCATTCATTTTTTTACCGTAGTACAAATCCCTTTCCCTGGATTAGTATAAAAAACGAGATCGAATGAAATGACAATGGCTGGCACATTATATCACCATTACCAGCGGTACCGCACCCTGAAGACAGATCATATCAAGGCTTTGCCACTGGTGATACTGATGCCTCATAGCGCCTGTAATTGCCGTTGCGTGATGTGTGATATCTGGAAAGACAATAAAAACCTGAAACAACTCACCGAAAAAGATATACAGGAATTACTCATGTCGCTGAAAAAACTGGGAACACAACAGGTGCTGATGTCTGGTGGCGAAGCGCTGCTTAATCCTAATTTTTTCAGGTTTTGCGAGATATTAAACAAAGAGGGTATCAAAATTTCCCTGTTATCAACGGGACTCACAATAAAAAAGAATACCCAGGCAATTTTATCCAACGTAAATGATATTATCGTTTCACTGGATGGCAACGAAGAAATACATGACCGGATCAGGAATATCCAGGGTGCTTTTCAAAAACTAAAAGAAGGGGTGCAATCGCTTAAAACTGCTGATCCTTCATTCAGGATCACTGCAAGGACCGTCATCCACCGGTTGAATTTCCGTTACTGGCCGGCGATCATTGATTCTGCCAAAGAGATCGGGCTTGACCAGGTAAGTTTCCTGCCGGCTGATGTCAGCAGCCATGCATTCAACCGCGAAGTATTATGGAGTGACCAGCGCCAGCATGAAATCATGCTAATGGAGGAAGAATTGCCCGAATTAAAAAAGATCATGGAATCTGTTATTGAAACCTATGGAACAGGTTATGCCTCGTATTTTATTGCTGAAAACCCGGAGAAATTAAGAAAGATATATAGTTACTATGCCGCATTTTACGGATTGAATCCATTCCCATATAAAAAATGCAATGCTCCCTGGGTTTCCACGGTAGTGGAAGCCGATGGAACAGTACGACCCTGTTTTTTTCATGCCCCGCTGGGAAATATCAGGGAGCAATCGCTGGAAGAAGTGCTGAACAGCGATGAGGCGATACGTTTCCGAAAAGAGCTGGATACACAAACCGACAGTACTTGCGTGAAATGCGTTTGTTATCTCCATTTATCACCCCGAACAAAACTGAATTAATGAGTACGATCCTGTTTACCCATTCTTATTTTATGCGGTTCGACCCGAAACAGTGGTCTACAGGCCAGCCATACCCCCCGATTGGTACATTATATGCCGCATCATTGATGAGGGAAAAAGGATACGGAGTTTCATTCTTCGATACCATGTTTGCTTACGGACCGGAAGAGATCATTCTTCCGCTGGAAAAACATAATCCGGATTTTTTTGTGATCTATGATGACGGATTCAACTACCTCACCAAGATGTGTCTCACGAATATGCGGGAAGCCGCTTTCGAAATGATAAAATTCGCCAAACAAAAAGGTTGTACCGTTATCGTTTCAAGTTCCGATGCCACAGACCATTTTGAACAATACCTGGAAGAGGGCGCTGATTTTGTTTTACTGGGTGAAGCTGAACAAACATTAACAGAATTGACGGCGGCGCTTGAAAACGATAGTGACCTGCTTACCATTCCCGGTCTTGCTTTTAGCCACCAGCAGGCAGTAATAAAAACGATCCGGAGAAATGTGATGAAAGAGCTGGATGAACTTCCCTTCCCGGCCTGGGATCTCGTTTCGATCGATACCTACCGGAAAACCTGGTTAAAAAATAAAGGGTATTTCTCCCTGAACCTGGCGACAACCAGGGGCTGTCCTTTTAAATGTAACTGGTGCGCCAAACCGATCTATGGAAACCGGTACAATACAAGGTCGCCTCTTAATGTATTCAATGAATTAAAATGGCTTAAAGAAAAATTCGGGTTTGATCATATCTGGTTCTGCGATGATATTTTTGGATTGAAACCCGGCTGGGTCCATGAATTTGCAAACCTGGTGGAAGAGCACCAATTGAGTTTCCGGTTCAAGATCCAGGCAAGAGCCGATCTTTTATTACAGGAAGATTATATCCGTGATCTCGCCAGGGCCGGTTGTGAAAATATTTGGATGGGCGCCGAAAGTGGTTCGCAAAAAATACTGGATGCAATGGATAAGGGCATAAAAGTGCCGCAGGTATTTGAGGCCACCCGTTTATTGAAAGCAAATAATATCCATCCCTCGTTCTTTATCCAGTTTGGTTACCCGGGTGAAACAAAAGAAGATATCGTGAAGACCATTGACATGATCAATACCTTATTACCCTACGAGATCGGCATATCGGTATCTTATCCTTTACCCGGAACTGTTTTTTACGAAAAAGTAAAAGCTCAGCTGCAGGAAAAATCCAATTGGACGGATTCAGATGAACTGGCGCTAATGTTCCGTAATACTTATGCGCCGACATTTTATAAGCAGCTTCACCGCTATGTTCATAAAAGTTATCGCAAACACCTGGCACTGGAAACCATTAAGACTATTATGGTTAAACCCGCTTCAATCAGTCTGAAAAAATTCAGGAAAGCATTGTCCATTTTATATTATTATCCATCTGCCTGGCTGGCCAAACATAAACTACACCACCTGGATACTGTAACGCCATGAACCAAACTGCAACGACCATACAGGAAAATGCGGCAGCTGCGGCTTTCAGCAAACAAGCCCCGGAATTCGATCTATTGTATGCAGATAATACCATTATACGGTACAAGCGAAAAAGAGTGAGAGCGGTTGTCGATAGGTTCTTACCTGCCCGCTCATCCATTCTTGAGCTCAATGCAGGTACAGGCCAGGACGCCATTTATTTTGCAGAGCAGGGACATACTGTACATGCTACCGATATCTCGCGGGGTATGCAGGAGGAACTGCTGAAAAAAATTGAAGACAAAAAAATAGGTGCTGCTGTCAGTTTTGAACTGTGTTCTTTTACAAAACTGGAAGCATTACAAGATCCCGGGCCTTATGACCTTGTCTTTTCCAATTTTGCAGGACTGAATTGTACGGCTGAATTGGAAAAAGTTCTTGGATCATTCCCATACCTTGTTAAACCTGGTGGTCTTGTTGTGTTAGTGATATTGGCACGGTTTTGTCTCTGGGAAATTTTATTGATGTTTAAAGGAAAATTAAAAACTGCTTTCCGGCGCTTCAGTGGCCGTAAGGGTTCAAAAGCGAAGATCGATGGCAAACAATTCCGCTGCTGGTATTATAACCCTTCCTTTATCCGCCACCGTTTAAAAGATTCCTTTGAAGTACTTGCACTCGAGGGTTTGTGCACGCTTGTTCCGCCATCTTATATTGAATATTTTGCGGAAAAACACCCCCGCCTGTACAACTTTCTTGAAAAAAAAGAAAACAACTGGAAAGACCGCTGGCCCTGGCGATCGATCGGCGATTATTTTATTATTACTTTACGGAAGAAAGGCTGAGTGTAGGTTGATACAGGGGATCTTTCAATGCTGAAAGTTTCTGATCATAAATAGCCAGTACTCTTTCCTGGAAATCACCGGGATTCGATCGTGCAAAATGTTTGCCCGTGATCAGCCCGACCCTGAGCCCTTTACCATTTTGCTTTCCTTTTTCTTCTTTACGTTTCCACCGGCTCCTAGTTAATCCCAATAAATAATTGTCGATGTGATCGAACACTTTTCCGCCTAATAACCATTCGATCGCTTTTTTAAACCAGGATCCGGTCCTGTCTTTTCTATCCTGTGACCTGTAAGCACAGGCAGGAAGCCATTCATCGGCCCATTGGTTCGATTCGAAGAATCGCTTCATAGTTGGTTCGCCGACTACCGGGAGCAGCGTCTTGATCTCGATGGCAGTGTAAATATTCTGATCAGTGAGCAACAACGCTTTTTCATCGATGTAATAATTCATGCAATGATAGTGTTGTCGCCCGGTGATATATGTAAGTTTTTTATAGAGGTGCATCAGGGTCCTGGCGATCCATAACCTGTCTGCACGGGTAATGATGAAAAAATCAATGTCCGCTTTTTCATCTGCATAATTCTTGGAGAGGGAACCGGAGATTCCAATGGCACGGGTAAAAGGAAAATAATAAAGAAAACGTCCGATCCTGGCTGCTTTTCTTAGTAATTGAGCTGCCCGTTGATTACCTTCGGTTCTGCGGAGCGCCAGCAAGGAATTATTTTCAAGCGCATAAAAGCCATTCAGGTAATAGATTTTTTCTTCCTGTTGTAATTGTTCGATCGCCGCACAGAATGTTTTGCTGCTGGTGTTCCTGCCGAGGAATTGGCGGATCTCCATGGGCGTGAGAGGGTAATAGAAAATGGCAAAATAGGAAAGTGTTTTAAGGATGCTCTCCCGTGCTTCCGTAAGGTCCGGTGATGAACCGGGTTTCGCAATATGCAATGCTGATTCTCCCATTCAGAAAAGCAACCTTTTATTTTTTCGACCGATTTAATCCTTGAATACTTTGATCACTTCAACCCAACATAACACCGTTAAAAAACTTCCTGCGGATCATCGTCCCCCGGAGACCGGCAAGTGGCCGTCCAGAGGCCAAAACGGCATTATACGCAGTTTCGTTGCCAGCCGGAAGAAGTATTTGTTCTTCAAACGCATGTTTGATCTGCTGTTTTCAAGTCTTATTATTTTACTGGTGATGAGCTGGCTCGTGCCACTTGTTGCGTTGATAACAAGATTAGATTCACCTGGACCTGTATTTTTCAGGCAAAAACGCATTGGCAAAAACGGGAAACCATTTTATTGTATCAAATTCCGCACAATGCTGCAAAACCAGGAAGCCGATGAGCGTCCTGCCGAAGAGCATGATCCCCGCATCACTAAAGTAGGGAAGATTCTTCGTCGCACCAACCTCGATGAACTGCCTCAATTCTTCAATGTGTTTGCCGGGCAGATGAGTGTGGTTGGTCCCCGGCCACATATGCTTGCAGATTGTATCCGGTTTTCTTTTGTGATCCCATCTTATCCATTCCGTAGCCTGATCAGGCCGGGTATTACGGGTCTGGCACAGATCAACGGTTATCATGGACCCACCGCAGATTATGAAAGTATCATTGTTCGTTATTACTGGGACGCGCAATACGTCAGGAAAGCAAATGTATGGCTCGACCTGAAAATAATCGGGGCCACTATTATTCATAGTTTCCGCAACATTAAAGACGCCAGTCTTATTTTATTCGGCTGGAATAAGGAAAAAAATGCAGGGCAACCAGAAATCAATTGAGAATCTCACACCGAGCAGAGGAATAAATTCTTTGATCAAAAAGTAAGAAAAGACCAGAGTCAATGTATTCAACCGGGAAACCTGCCTGAAGACAGGCGGCAACAACAACGGCACTCTCTATGCGGTAATCTTGTCAATCTTGAACATCAACACTCCAGCCGGAGCTTTTACTTCAGCGGTCTCACCAACTGTCTTACCTAAAATTCCTTTACCAATCGGTGAGGCAATTGAAATTTTTCCGGCTTTGAGATCGGCTTCCTGTTCACTTACGATTTTATAGGTCACCTGTTTTTTCGTGCCCAGGTTGGTCAGTGTTACTTTAGTCAGAATAGAAACCTTGCTGGTATCAATATTGGCTTCATCCATTACACGGATATT
>JGI10216J12902_101602523_pt1 | contig 13164 bp, 8 predicted proteins | sample KanNatreferecore_FD_12902 | JGI IMG/M metagenome (IMG submission 12902)
TTTGATGATCATTCCAGCCAAGTGTCCGATGAAGATACCACCACCCACCAGGAGACCGTCATATCCGGCTTTTAGATAGTCCACGCAGTGAAACTCATCCCCATCGAACAAGCGCAGATCAGGACGCTTTCGCCGCACCGCCAGGGCGATATCTCGTCGAATGGGATTCGTAGAGCTATCCTTAACGATGATGACTTTTGGTTCTGTATAGATTTGCGCCAGCACGTCATCTGGAACGACCACGCTTCCAAAGGTGCCTCGGTCGTAGATTCCCACAGGCAACGGGCTTTCCCGAATTGCTTGGCGATACAGATTGAGCAAGGTACGGGGCGTCGCGTTTAGAAGGAACAGAGGGGGTGCGATCACCGCGATGTCCGCTCCATCTTCCCGCACGGTTCGCATATTGTCGAGTATGCGGGCTGCTGAATTGTCGGTAACTTGAACGGAGACGAGCATCTTGCCCTTCGCGAATTTGGCGACCGTCTCAACTAACAGACGCTTCTGACGTTCAGGCATCCACGCGCCCTCGCCGCAGGTCCCGGCGAGAAAAAGACCCCTGATTCCCAGCCGCAGATGGTGGTCGACCATTCGCCTGACCGATTGCGTGTCCACAGTCATCTTTTGTGTCAACGGTGTTGGCGTGGCCGACCAGACTCCGCTTAAGGCATCCTTCGAGATGTGCTTTCCCATGTCATTTCCTTTTGGTATTGAAGAGTGATTGAGCGTTCGAATCCTCCCGGGAGGGAGAGTGGGTGGTCTGCAGGCTGTGGATCCGGAACAGGCCCAGGGACTCAGGCCCTTGTGCCTTCACCGATATAGCCAGTCTGTGTCGAAGGTGGTGATCTGGGTTCGGTTGAGGCGCCCAACATCCTTGCCACCCGCGCAATGACCCAGTAACACCCGATCTTTCCAGAACTCGATGGCCGTGTAGCAATACCAGCCTTCGGGATCGCTCTCCAGAGTCTTGACATTCACCCATGTCTGACCCTCATCTCGCGAGATGGCCACATTGAAAGGCGTTCGTTTCTGTCGCAGGGCTTCATCAACGTTTGAGTGATCATTCCAAACCATCATCAAGTCGCTCGTTTTTGGAATGCGTTCGACGGAGGCCGGCGAAAGCGGCGATCGAATGTTGGTTGGTTCCGCGGGCGACCAGGTTTCGCCACCGTCGGCTGAGTACGACCGGTACTGGCAACCCTGATCTGTGCGGCACAACATCATCAAACGGGCATCCTTTAATTCCACCGCCAGCGGTTCTTGCAATCCACTCTTGCTGTCAGAGGGGGCCTGCAATTCCGATTTGCTGACCCGCCAGGTCTTTCCGCTGTCGTCCGACAAATAGCATATAGCCACTCCGCGTGAAGTCCACTCGCCGCCTGGAACATTGTGGCGAGCCACGGGCATAACCAAACGGCCACCCTTGAGCTGAACAACCCTGTCGTTGTTCAGGACGTAGTACCCACCAGCAGCAATGCAGAGTTGAGGTTCGCTCCACGTCCTGGCCTCATCCGTCGATGTCCGCAGATAGATGCGGTTGTCGTCCAGTGCATTCTTCCGGGCATAGAAGAGGGCAATCTGATCATTTTGGAGTCGGAGCAACGAGACGGACATCACATTCATCCCGCCCTCGTTGGCCAGCACGAGAACATCCTCACCGGTCCAGGTTTCACCGCCGTCTTTGGAATAGCGCCCTGCCAGGTAGGCGCGATCATGGTCGCCGCCACCGCCGGTGAAGTGCGAGTAGACGAAAAAAATGCGGCCGTCTTTGAGCTGAATGAAATCACCCTCAGAATTTCGCGGATTTCCTGGCTTCGGTGGCAACAACCGAATCTTTGTGACACCACCGTCGCGAATGACTTCCGGACCTTTCTCATCACAGTGGTAAAGAAAGAGACAGAAAGACAGAACGAGCAGGCGTTTCGAACACGCGAGATTGTTTGAAGTAGGTCGCAACAAAGTGGGTTCCTCCAATGAAGACCAGAGTCTGGTGGGTTGACTCCGACTTCTGCGCTAACTAACGAAGGGCTTAGTCCTTGATATCCCGGGTAGGGTGCGTTGCGCTTTCCAAGGTGCCGAATCATCGGCCGCAGGTGGTGCGTCGAAAGGCGCGACCCAACCTACAAGATGCCAAGTCAGGATGCATCTAAAAGAACGAGAACAAAATTCTCGTTCCAGCCCACTTGACCGGCTAGTGACAAACAACCCTATGGCATCGGTGCCTTTAGAGGAATCCTCGGCGTCACCGTTGGATTGACCGGGAACGGGGGCCAATAGTTCTGCAAAACTGCGCTGATTGATTCGCCCACGGTTCGATGGACATCTCTCAGCGATTCCTCGGAATCTCCTGCGTAGTGAGCCGTCAGAATGACGTTGGGGAAGCCACGCAGAGGACTGTTGGCAGGCAGAGGCTCGATCTCGGCCACATCGAGAGCAGCTCCGGCGATCCGGCCCTCACGGAGTCTTTGAATCAATGCTGACTCGTCCAATATTGCCCCCCGGCTTGTGTTCACGAGAAAGGCCGAACTCTTCATCATCTCGAATTCGCGTTGGCCGATGAGCTTGTGCGTTTCAGGGGTCAGCGGCGTATGCACGGAGATAAGGTCAGACTCGTGCAACAGTTGATTCAGCGACACCAGTTCGGCTCCGCTCGCTGCGGCATCGTTTCCTGGAGCATAAGGATCAGCAGCCAGGATGCGTAGACCGAAACTACGGAACTTTTGAGCAACCTGGCGTGCAATCCTTCCAAAGCCCACCAGCCCCAGGGTTAAGGCGCTGACGCGACGGAGCGGGACCTCGAATACGACGTCGTGCCATCCACCCCGCCGCACATGGCGGTCAATTGTGACGATGCGCCTGGCGCAGGCCAGCAACAGAGCTACCGTATGATCAGAGACTTCCTCGACGCAGTAGTCGGCTGCATTGCAAACGACGATCCCGCGCTCCGTTGCGGCTGCGACGTCGATGTTGTCCACGCCTATGGCATATTTGGCGATCAGGCGGCAGCAGTCCAGAGCGTCGATCACCCGCCTGGTGATTTGCGTGGAGAATCGCTCAACGAGCACGATGTCCGCCTCATGACTGACGGCGATGATCTCGTCCTCCGTGGTCACCTTGACCGTCGCCCATTCCACAGGCAGAGATGATGTCAGTGCCTGCTCTTGCGCGTAGCCTTCCGGCCAGCCAAAACACGTGTCGAGGTTGACGATCTTGAAAGGCATGGAGTTTGGATATCTCTTGGACTGACCGCGTCACCCACATTTTCCTGTCGCTGTGCCGTCGCTGGACCAGCAAGAATCTCCCATATGAGAATCGGGCTCATCCAGGCGTGAGCGAGGGTTCCGCTTTTTCAGCCGAAGCCCGTTGCGGGGCAGGCAACCAGCAACTTAAGAGATAGCCTGAGACAACTCCGGCCAGTGCGCCGATCAACGTATACCATCCCCAGGAAACAGCGGTGAAGGCCGCGACCAGGCCGACAGCCAACGCTCCAATCCAACAGCCGATGAACGTGCCTGTCGCGTGAGCCCGGCGGCTGAAGATTCCCAACAGAAAAATGCCAAGCAGCGGGCCAACTAACAGGTTTCCCAGCCGCATACCCGCCTTGATAATACCTCCCCAATGAATGACGAGCAGGGCCGCCAGAGTTCCGACAATCGCCCAGCCGAAGGTCAGCCAACGCGCCCAGCGAATTTCAAGTCCTCTCACTTTCTCGGGTGCCAGACGCTGCACTACGTCGACTAGGGTTAGCGAGGCCGCCGCGTTGATCCTCGAACTCAGAGTCGACATGGCAGCGGCGAAGACCCCTGACAGCGCGAGGCCGCGCAAACCGCCGGGCAATTCACCCAGAATGAAACGCACAAACACCCGATCTGCATCCTCGCCCGCCGGGAGTCGATCTGGGTGAGCGATGTGAAAGGCATATAAGGCAATTCCAATGAGGAAGAAGAAAACCCAAACGAAGAAGGCCCCGAAGCCGCTGGCGATGAGTGCGCGTCGGCTCTCAGCAAGCGATTTTCCAGTGAGGTAACGTTGTATGGAGCTCTGAGATATCACCCATTCCGAGAACCAGTAGAGAGTGAGTCCGCTGAAGGCAATCCATAAAGTGACTTCACTCTCCAAATCGAAGCTCGTGTCGATGAGTCGAAATTTCTGGTGCTCGCTAGCGATGGCGACAATCTGAGGGATGCCTCCCTCCATGCGCTGCACCAGGACAAACAGCGCTGCCAGCGGTGCGCCGAGCAGGACGAACAACTGCATCACATCTGTCCAGATCACGGCTCGAATGCCACCAGTGATCGTGTAAACCGCCGTTGCCAGTACCACTAGGACCGCCGACCATTCGAATGGCCATCCCGAAAACTCCGTCATGACTTTGGCGGGCGCGGCAATGACCACTCCGAGCACGAAGATGTCTTTCAACTGAAACAGAAGACTTGCCAGCAGTCGCGTCTTAAAGTCGAAGCGCTGCTCTAGAAACTCGTATGCCGTCAGGATGTCCTGGCGGTAATAGAAGGGAATAATCAGCACGGCAGCCGCGATCGCAGCGAGAGGAAAGCCAAAATACAACTGCAAATCAGTCAGATCTTTCTTGAAGGAGAGGGCCGGGATGCCGATGAATGTCACCGCGCTGATTGTAGTCACGACCAACGACGCCGCAGAGGCGAGCCACGGCGTTGAACGGCTGGCGACAAAGTAGTCTTTAAGCCCTTTCTGTTTTTTGAAGGCGAGGGATCCGATGGCGATGGTGGCGGCAAAGTAGGCGAACAGCACCAGATAGTCGAGAAGGGTCATGTCATCCTTGTGCTATCGGTCCCTGGGCTGGGGAGCTGCGAAAAAATTGAGAATCGGCTCCTCCCGGCAAGAAGCACGCGCAAGAGCGGTCGCTCCACCCAGGTGGAACGTGCGCTCCGCGCACGTTTCCGGCTGTGGATTCAGAACCGAGATGGGTCAAGATTGTCCCGATTTTGACGGTGGGCGTAGGGAGGACAAAGGTGCTGCCATCCTGGACCGCAACCCATGCGACGATAATGGAAAACCTAAAACGAAAACCGAAGTCCAAACTGGATAATGCGTGGTGTTCTGGTGCTCGTAATTCTCCCAAGCGTGTTCGGAGCCGACAATGACGTATTGGGGTTACCCAAATTGACGCGGTTTGGAAAGTTGAACGCTTCGAATCGAAACTGCAGCTTAGACTGCTCACTGAGAAACTGCATCGGGAAATTCTTGAACAAGCCAAAATCCCAGCCGATCGTACCTGGGCCGGTCAATCCAAAGGTTCTACCTAAGGTCCCGTACGTGCCAGTTGCCGGAAAGGCGTAGGCAGCGGTGTTGAAGTATTGGGCTATCTGCTCCCCTCGCGGGCGGTCTGTTGATAGTGAGAATGGATCCTGACCACTGACCAGGTTGGCGCGGTCCGTGCTGGCTCCATCCAGCGAAACATCCCTGCCTGCAGCAATCCCGATAGGCCCGCCGCTGATCAGAGTGATGATATTCGACACTTCCCAACTGTCCAGCACGCCTTTTACCACCGGATTGTCCGTTCCGAGAGCACGGCTTACGGCGGGAGTATCGTACACGAGACTCGTGGTCAGATTATGTCGCCTGTCGAAGGAAGCCAGAGCCCGTTCCAGATCGATTCGATCCGGGTTTTGCTCGAACCCACCGACGGAGAGAGACAGAATCGGTTCGGTATAACCGATCGCCTTTGACCACGTATACGAAGTCAAGAAACTCAATCCATACGATAGTGGTTTGCGAGCCTGGAGCTGGAGCGAATGATAGTTACTGTTGGAAGTTGATTCAAAGAACCCGACCGACCCGAATGGAAGGGGATCTGTTCCGCTGCGGAAAGGTTGATTCAGGATGCGACGGGTATTCGTATTTGCAGTCGTGGCGCCGGGTTCCACAAGAGCTTTGTTCAGTTCGCGCTGGTAGAAGAGTTTGTTAGAAATGTTTCCTACATAAGCCGCCTGGACAGTCAATGCCCCCGGCAACTCGTGCTGGATTGTCAGATTGAACTGCTGGGTGTAGGAGCTTCTCAAGTTAGGATCGAAGCTTGCCAGCGACAGAGGAGAGAACGTTCTCCAATCGAGGTTCTTGGAATACGGAATTGGAAACAACCCTGCCAGGGAGGGTAAAGGGTTCGTCAGGCTGGGAGTGACCGGAACAAAGAAATTGGCAAAAAAGGGCGCGTTGATCACCCCGCCTCCAAACGGCGCCTGCGAGTTTACATCGAAGTAAAACACTCCATATCCTGCTCGAAGGCTGGATCTGCCATTCCCGGTAATGTCCCAGGCCAGCCCGATCCGGGGTGCCCAGTTATTCTTGTCGGTAAACACCAGCCGGTCAGGAACACCGGGGTCACCCACTCCAAAGCCAGGAGAATAGGGAAACTGCATTCCTGGAGGCGCATTCAGAAAGACTACCGACTTCGGGGCACCTTTCACATACAAGGAACCTGGTTTAACTAATCCAGTTCCGTCGGCCAGCGGCACATCTGCCGGGGCTTCCCACATCGGGGTGACCTGGTAACGAACCCCTAGATTCAACACCAAGTTCCTGGAAATCTTGACATCGTCCTGGAAATAGCCGCTGAAGCTCCACTGTTTGCCACTGGAATCCAGTGCATTCGAGATAAATGCCGGGGTATTGCCGATCATGAAGTCAGCCAGTGCATCCCCTGTCTGAAGTCCATCGGGCAAGAATACTCCCATGTTGTTTGCCGAGCCGAAGGCGATGTCCTTCTTGTCAAAGAAAGTCCCGCCAAACTTCATGGTGTGATTCCCGCGGATGTAGCTGACGTTGTCGGTGAACTGCCAGGTGTCAATGTCATGGCGGTTGAAATTCCCGGTAGCATTGAAGAAACGTCCGGCAACGTTCACGGAAGGAATATCCTGCAGTGGTTGTGCCGGAAATGCTGGGGCCAAACTGTTCAAGGTGGGCCCTCGACCCTCAGCATCAGCCGACCACAGGTTTGTTGTAAAACCAAGCCTAAATTCATTAAAGAGACTGGGTGTGAAGGTGTGGGTTTCTGCGATGTTCAGATTCCACGTTTCGACGGTGTTGAACTTATTGGGGTCGCCCGTGTTGTTCACGAAGATCGTGGAATTCCGACCAAAGTCAAATGGCGAGGCAGCAGAAGTGGCATCTCGAAAGATCGAAGCGGTCAGGCGGTCACCGACCCCAATCTGGTAGTCGCCTTTGATCAGCCATTGGTGGTTGTCGACCGGTTGCGAGGCACCTTGAAACCAGCCACCATCAGGCCGATTCGCTGGTGGAATTAACTTGAGATAGGCCGTGGCAACCGGATCGATTCGATTGGCTGGAATGATGTTACCTGGGAAAGGTTGGCCTGTCTGCGGGTCCCTCAGAGTCCTGGTCAGATGCGAAAAGTCACCTCGTTGCTCGGCCGGCGTCGCAGGGAAAGCAATACCTCTCGGCGGAACGGCTGCTTCGCGCCGCTTCAGCCATTGCCCGGTCCCAAAGAAAAACAACTTGTCCTTGATGGCCGGTCCACCGAGGGAGAAGCCATACTGGTTTTGGTTCAAGAAGGTCTTGGTGGGAGCAAAGAAACTGCGGGCTGCGAATGCACTGTTCCGGTTAAATTCGAACGCGCTGCCGTGAATTTGATTGGTCCCCGACTTGGTCACCACACTCATCACGCCACCTGCCGCTTTTCCGAATTCAGCGCTGTAGTTGCTGGTGATGAAGCGGAACTCTTGAATTGCATCCGGATTTGGGTAGTTCAGCCCCGCGTTCAGATACTGGTCGGTATACTCGATTCCATCGAGCGAATACTCGGTCATCGTCTTTCGATTTCCGTTGACCGACATACTGCTGGCGTTACGAGTGTCGGTTCCGGTTAGCACCTCGACAACTTGAGCATCCGCGACGCCGTTCGTCAAGGTGGCGAGCTGAATCGGATTACGGCTGTTCAAGGGCAACTCAGTCACCTGCCGGGAGTCGATCAAGGTACTGACATCAGTGGTTTGAGTGTTGACCAGCGGCGCCCCTCCACTGACCTCGACACTCTGTGTGACTTCGCCGACTTCGAGTTGTATGTTGACTCCCTTGATCTCGTTGGCGGTTAGGAGGATGCTCGATTGTTCAGATCGCTTGAAGCCAGGCATTTCCACTGAGAGTTTATACGTGCCGATGGGGAGCAAGGTCAGTGTGTAAGCTCCCGAAGAACCCGTCATGGCTGAACGCGTGAAGCCGGTTTCCTGGTTTGTGGCAGTTACCTTGGCCCCGGCAACCACGGCGGCACTCTGGTCGCTGACGGTGCCGCGGATATCCGCAGTCGTCCTCTGCGCCAGAACGGGTGAAGTTGGCCAGAACAGACTGGCTAGGGTCAATAGGGCAGCCAGCGTCTTGCAGACAAGCGAATTACTCATATGCCCCTCCATTTTCTAAATGCTTAAGACGGGTGGTTCATCATTGGACAGGCGAATGAAACAGGCGGAGTTTCGAAACACCAGAGCTCGAAGAAACTGCGCTCAAGACGAAGCAATGCATCCCCCGGGTCAACCCCGGCTTCTGCTTGCGGTCGGCTTCTGAACAGGCTGAGGTCCAGCTCCATGGCCCACCCTTCAACAGGGGCTGAGCCTGGGACTTGCGGGGAACTCTGCCGTGGCCCTGCATATCACCCCGATAGGTATTGACCTTCAATCTGTCGTTCCTATATCTTAAATATATTAACAATATTGCTGCCGAATATAAGTGAACTGTCATGAATGTCAAGCATTTTCTCCAAAGATACTCAACACTCTGTCGTCGGTGGAGTCACGAGCGTCTCGGTTTGAGCCTTTTGCTCTCAGCATGTTTTGCCGGTTCCCATCTTTTTCGGCCAATGAGCGAAGAGTCCCCCGTGGATTTGCGAGTGTCAACCGGTTTCGAGACTGCGGTTCCGACGGAATCGGGCTACCGGGGTGGGGCAGCGGTAACGCTGGACAGAGGCCGCATCCTGCTTGGCTATGGCAAGCCGCAGGACATTCGTGGAACCTCCTTGGGCACGGTCCGGGTCTACGGGGCGATCTCGGCTGACGGAGGCAGAACTTGGGGAGACGAACGGCTCATTGAACACAATCGTACCTGCCAGGCTGGACGACCATCGTTCCTGAAGACCCAAGACGGTACGCTCTGGATGTTTTACTACTGCTTCGTTCGTTTGGGGGAAACCGCAGCAACCTCCAGAAGTGACCTTTGGGTCGTGCGCAGTCACGATGGTGGAAAAACCTGGACGGACCGACAACAAATCTTTCAGGGCTTCACTGGTGCGACGAATGGAGCGATTGAAACGACTTCCAATCGAATTCTGGTGCCCTTCAGCTACATGGTGGATCCTTTGCGTCTAGTCAGCGCATGCGCTGTGTCGGGCGATGGTGGCAGATCCTGGAAAATTGGTTCCGCCATCGATCTTGGAGAATTGGGAGGATATGGAAATCACGCAGGAGCACTCGAGCCAACCATCGTCGAACTGAAGGATGGTCGTATCTGGATGATCATTCGAACCTCGAAAGGTGGATTCTATCAAGCTTTCTCAGAAGATCATGGAATCAGCTGGAACCAGCCGACGAGAACCCCCTTTCTGAGCCCGAATGCTCCCGGCTTTCTCACCCGGTTGCAAAGCGGACGCCTCGCCTTTGTTTGGAACCTGATCGATGAAACCGAAGCCTCCATCTGGAAGCGAGGAGAGCAACCTACCACGAATCAGAGGCATCGACTGGCCATCGCCCTTTCGGGAGACGACGGAAGGGTGTGGACGCTACCCGTCATAGCCGCGCAGGCCAAAGAGATCTCCTATCCGTTTCTTCTTGAGGTTGCACCCGGGCAGTTAATGCTCTCTTCCGGGCGCCTGCGAAAGCCCGACCTTGAGATGGACACTGTTGTGCTTTTGACTTCCGAGACAACACTGCTGAAGCTGGCGAAGGAAATGGCAGGCCAGAAAGCGCAATGAATTCAGTGCGGGTCAAGCATGGTAAACTGCCGAAAAGAGTCTGCAACCTCGATCAGAACATGTCCCTATTGGTTGTAATCCTCCATCATTTCGATTTCCGAAGACTTCTGTCGGTTCCTCGTCTCGGCCGCCAGATGTTTCTAGTCGCCTGCCTGTTTCTGCCGGTGCCCCGGGTTTTTGGCCAAGCTCCAAGGACGCAAGTCTTCAACCGTCTTTACCAGGATGCCCAACAGGCGATGGCTGAGGGTCAATACTCCAAGGCCATTCAGAACTATGAAGAACTGATTCGCTCAAACCCACGATCTCCTCAACTCCACCTTCATCTGGGTCTGGCACACTATCAAAAGGGTGATTTCCTGGCAGCAATCGGCGCGTTGAAGCGGTCCCTTGCCTTGCAGCCTAGTTTCCTGGTGGCGGAGAGTTTTCTGGGACTTAGCCAGTCCATTATCGGAAATCCGCAGGCCAGCATTCCACTGCTCGAGAAGGCTCACCGGTCAGACGGCACGGAGATCGAACCGGAGTTGAAGCGCCTGGTTGGATTGCGATTAGCGAAAGACTACTCGGAGACTGGCCGCTCTCTGGAGGCCGAGGCGGTCTACTTGTCCTTGGCCAAACACTATTCGAATGATCCCGACGTTCTTTACCAAAGCTTCTGGCTGCATATGACTCGAGGCCGTGAGACCATGCAGAAGCTCCTTAAGGAAGCTCCAAGTTCCTACCGCACGCACGAATTGCTCGGCCATCTCTTGAAGCGGAAGGAAAATTATCCCGCGGCGGCGGAGCAATTCCGGCTCGCGTTGAATGCCAATCCCAGCGCCGTTGGACTGCACTATGAACTCGGAAATGTTCTGCTGCGCACGACGGCACGTGACGCCCAAGAGCAGGCGCAACGGGAATTTGAAAGTGAGTTGAAGCTCCATCCCTTTCACGCGCCTAGTCACTATCAGCTCGCTGAGATTTTCCTCGCAGAGCAACAAATCGACAAAGCGTTGGAGGCCTATCATCAGGTCATCAAGCTCAATCCCAAGCATGCTGAGGCGAGAGTTGGGCTTGGCAAGATCGCTCTTTCAAAGAATCAACCCCAAGTGGCAGCGAGCCGATGCCAGGAGGCTTTGAAGATAGATCCTCGCAGTAGATCCGCCCACTATGTTCTGGCCAAAGCTTATCTGGCCCTGGGGCAAAAGGAAGAGGCCAAGGCTGAGCTCACGCTATTCCAGGAACTGAAGCAGGAGGCCGAAGAAGAGGAGACACGGCTGAGAAACGCCCAGATGGGCCCCATGGAGAATTGAGCAGAGGGAATGAGGATCGCACCTGCTCGCTCTTTCGGGGTTGGGTGCGGGAACGGGTATCAGCCCGCGGGTTCAACTCACATGCCAAATTCTTGCCGACGCTCTGGGATTGATCTTGTTTGGGAAACGGTTTGTTCAAACTGGCAGTCCTTGATGCTTTTGGCCGTGTTGGTTGGGGCTGGGTGCGTCCATGCTCACGGACTTCCTCCTCTTGACGGTCATCGACTGTTCTTTGAATCAGCGACTTCAGCTACAAAGGCCCATGAGCCTCGTCAATCCAAGCCTTCTGACGAGGCTGCGGCGAGAGATTGGTACAACTCGGGTGTGGCATTGATGGAGCAAGACAAAGTCTCGGAGGCCGTCGAGGCCTTTGAGGCGGCTCTCCTGTTTCAGCCGAGTTTTGTTCAGGCGCATCATGCGCTTGCAATCTTGCGAGTCCGCCAGAAGGATCAAACACGCGCGATGGAAGGTTTTAGAACCGTGCTGCGTCTGGACCCTGGCTTTCTAGATGCCTACAACAATCTAGGGGCTCTCCTGGCGGAGAGCGGCCAGCTACAGGAGGCCACGGAGCAATTTCTCAGGGTCTTGAGCAGAGATCAAGCCCATGTGCAGGCGAGAGTCAACTTAAGCCTGGCGTTGAGCCGGCAGAAGGATTTTGAAGGAGCGATCGCTTTGTTGCGGGACGGAGTCCGGCTGGATCCGAAGCAGGCTGAGCCCTATGTCTTTCTGGGCGAGCAGCAACAGCAGGCGGAAAAGTTCGTTGACGCGCTCGAGTCTTTTCGTAAGGCTCTCGAACTCAACTCCAAAGTTGCGGGAGCTCATCGAGGAATCGGCGCGGTATGGCTGGCACAGGGAAAGCGAACTGAAGCCAAGGCGGAATTTGGAGCGGAGCTAGACAATCATCCTCAAGACGGTCGCTCCTATTTCTGGCTTGGCAAGATCGCGGCTCAAGAGGGAGAGGACGATCAGGCCGCGATTGATTTCGGGCGAGCAGTCCAACTTCAACCCAACGATGCCCAGGCTCACGCTGAGTTGGGACGATCGTACCAAAAATTGCGACGGTTGCCGGAAGCAGAGAAGTCGTTTGAAGCGGCGTTGCGACTGGATCCTCAGATGGAACAAGCTCTCTATGGTTTGGCGAGTCTGCTGCGCGCTCGGGGCGAGATCGAAAAATCCAAGAGCCACTTGGCGAAGGCTGAGAAACTGCAACGCGCCAGAAATGAGGCGGGCCGGGCGCCCGCCCTGAATGCACAGGGCATCGAGCTTCTGAAAGCAAACAGACTAGAGCCGGCGGCGTCAACGTTTCGAGAAGCGCTCTCGGCTGATCCGACCTTTGCAGTTGCGGCTCACAACTTAGCTTTGGCGTTGGGAAGGTCAGGCAAGACGATGGAAGCCATTGAAGCGTTCAGGACAGCAATCCGGTTGAATCCAACATTTGCCGCGGCCCATCAGGGATTAGGAGTTCTACTCAAGAAAGCCGGCGACCCTTTGGCTGAAGAAGAGCTTCAAAAGGCCCAGCTTCTCAAGCAGGTGGTTCCCCAGCCAGAAGGCACGTCTGTCGAACGCTGAGTAGTGTGTGCCTCCCACGCGCTGCCGGAAGGCCTGCGGATGAGCGCCGACTCTGAATGCTGATTCAAGGCGCAACCCATTTCGGGTCTAGGCGGACGAGTTCCATGTGAGGGTGCTCATAGCTGGCATCCGGCTTGAATCCGAAGCGCGAATAAATCAACAGCACTGTCTTGTCCGCGGCTTCACAGAGAAAAGGGTAGTCCCCGCGGCTGGCAGGACTGTCGGCTTCAACGAGTGGCGCCACCCGCTTCGACGGGCTCCATGTTTTACCTTCATCGTTGGAAAGTGCGGCGTAGAGGTATTGCCGCCAACTGCCGGTGATCGGGTACTGAGAGACATCGTTCCAGACCAGGA
>JGI10216J12902_101982997_pt1 | contig 13156 bp, 9 predicted proteins | sample KanNatreferecore_FD_12902 | JGI IMG/M metagenome (IMG submission 12902)
CATCCCCTCCGGGGAGCCATCGCCGCTGGCAGCAGCGGACGTTCACCGCCTCGCGGTTCCGACCGCGGGGCGGAGTCGTTTTCGGGGCCGGCGTGCAGGGCGCGCGTGGCGCGGGTTCGCGGGGTGGTCGCGCGCGAGGGGCGGTGTTCGCATCGAGGGGGTGCGTGGGTCCCGCAGGCACGAATGGATGGGTTGTGATCGGCACCAGTCGGGGTGCTCTCTGCGAACACGCGGGAGAGCATGTTCTCTGGTTAGCAGCCCTGGCAACCGAGGCCACGAGCTCGCGGAGGAACGACGCGGCGGCGATCCGTGCCGCACGAGTGCCGGTGACGTGCGAACTCGCGGCCGGCCCGAGAGCTCCGTGGACGTAGCTGCCGCGAAGCGGCTTCGTTCAAGGAACGACGCCCAGACCGCGTGAACCTCGCGGCCCACCGTCCGAGTGCGGTTCGAAGAAGCTCGCCGCCGCGCGGCGATCGCCGCGCTGGTCCCACGCGGTGGGCAGCATGTCGTCGGCAAGCGCGGAAGATGAAGCGAGCCTCAAGTGGGCGGAACGGCAACGCCGGGCGTCTAGAGTATCCACGCATGTCCCATCGATGTGGTCCCCTCCTGTTCTTGGTTTCCTTGCTTCTGCCGCCAGAGGGCGCTGCCCAGGAGCCGGTGCGGAGGCCAGGCCGTCACTACGAGGTCGTCTTGCACCCCGGCGACCTCTCGGCAGAACTCGCAGGCCGACTCGCCGAGGAGTGCCGCCGCGATCTAGACCTATTCGGCGCGAAGCTCCGCGACCTGACGGGACGGTCGAACATCCCGACCCGCGCGATCCACATCTATCGGGACGAAGCCGAGTACCGGGCGGCGGAGACGCCCATGACGACCTTCGAGTTCGAGACGGACGGCTTCGTATCTGGCGATCTGGTCGGGTACGTCCTGATGCAGCCGCGGATAGCAACGGATCTGCTCGACGCCACGGGCACGCCGGGATCGACGAAGGACACGTTGCTCCGGGTCGCCGCCGAACTCGGCATCGCTCCGCTGGTTCCCGAGTCCGACCGCGAGGGGTGGCTGCGATGGTTGCTCGTCATGGGAGCTGTGGAGACTTCGAACAACCCAACCCATCGTCCCGGAATCGACGCGGCACACGACTATCGACGGTCGACCGTGGTGACGCGACTCGGACTCGGCTGGGAGTTCACGTTGGAGCGCATGATCTCGACGGAGATGCGATGGGCAGAGTCGTGGCGGTGGCAGACGACGATCATCGACCTCGCGCTCCTGGCTCAGTGCCTCTCGGAGCGAAACCCGAGTTGGGCGAAGCAGCTCCTCCGGAAGCACTCGTTGCCTCAAGGGCAGTCCGGCGAGCTTGCGCGCAGGACCGCGGCGGTCAAGGCCGTCGTCGGGAATGGGTGGGAAGACTCGCAAGCCCATTTCGCCACGATGATCGCCGGGCTCAAGTCACGGTGGTACGCCACGAGAGGGCTCTGGGAACTCGGCGATCGCGGTCTTCTGATCGGGCTTCCGGACGGGGATGGGCTCATCCGGCGGAGCGGCCTTCCGCAGGGCGACTACGCGATCCGCGCAAGATTCGAGATCGGTCCGGGGCGCAAGAAGCCCGTGACGATCAGCGTCGGGCCGGACGGACTCTTCCAGATCACGGCGTGGTTCAACGACGGGGAGATCGGATTCTCGCGACTGAACCTAAAGACGCGTGAGTGGGACAGCAAGGCCCACGCCCACGTCAAGATCGAGGCAGGCGTGCCGTTCGACTTCCAGTTCGTGATCGGCAAGACGACCCTACGGCTGGCCGTCGACGGCAAGGAGGTGCTCATGTGGGATCACGACGGTGGCGAGATGCACAGTCATGCCTACATCGGAGTCACCGACCGAATCCTCTGGATCGACAAGCTCGACATTCTCCCGCTGGAAGCTGGAGGCGGACGTTGACTGTTTGAGGTGGCGCGCTGAAGTCGGTCGAGGCCGACGGCGCCGCAAAAGCCACCTGTGGCTCGCGATTGAAGCACTCCGGGGTTCCACGGGCGCTACACTTCGCCCGTCGAGCCTCCGTCCACGCGCACTTCCAAGCGGCTCCTATCCCGCAAGAGGTCCCAGCTTGGACACTGCCACTTCTCCTCCGGTCGACATCGTCCCGATCTCCCGGCTCTTCTGCTCGCCCACCAACCCACGCCGCAACGACGCGGCCGTCCCCCACGTCGCCGCGTCGATCCGACGCTTTGGCTGGCAGCAGCCCATGGTCGCGCGCCGCACAGGTGAGGTGATCGCCGGCAACACGCGCCTCAAGGCCGCACAGCAACTCGGCATGACCAAGGTCCCGGTCTGGTGGTTCGACGGCACAGACCTCGACGCGGTGGGCTTCGCGGTCGCTCGAGGAGGCCGGAGGCGAGGCGGTCGAGAAGGCGATCGCAGCCTTCAGGCAGGACGGTCAGCTACCCGACGACGACCTACTCATGGATGCGGTCTTGGCGCACATCGAGCTCGAACGCTGTTCGGGCACAAGAAGGGGCACGACGTCGCCGAGGTCATGGCGCTGCTCGACCGGGTGCAGCGGCGAGACGACGAGGAGGGCGAGGAGGCGTTGCGGGCGCTGTGCGAGATGGCGATGGCGGGGAGGTTCTGAGGGCCGATTAGCTGACGGCTCAGGACGAACGACGACGCAACGCGGTCCGGCGTGGTGTTGCTCGCCGGTAGCACGCCACGGACACTCGCGCCATGCAAGATCCGGCACCCCCTGGCTCCACAACGTTGGCGGTTTCGCCGATGGATCTGGATCAGGCCAAGAAGCGAATCGAGGCACTCGAGGCGCAACTCATCGCTCAGGACCATCGGCTGACGCACGTCGTCTGGACCGCCGTGACACGCGGTTGGTTCGGGTCGAAGGACCCTATGCGCTGGCCGGCAAGGCGTGCGCTTGTCTGGTGCTTCTTCAGGCCAAGTGCCATTGCGCTTGCTGCTGGCGGCCTCGTCGCCTGGGCGTCCCTCTTTTTCCTTTACCACCAGACGCAAGCAATCGTCGAGCAGAACAAACAGTTCGACCAACAGCTCCAACTTCAACAGTCGAGGAACAGTGCTGATCACGAAGCGGACTACCAGACACGAAAGGCGCAGCTCCTGTCGATCCTCTACGACAGTGATCAGAAATGGCCATGGTCGGCCGAGGCGCCACGAGCGTCACAGCGTGCACGCGCAGAAGCCGCAGTGAGTTTTTATCGACTTCAGACCGAGAATCATGCACCCGTCAATCTCAACAGGGTGGTACTTCAAGGCGCAGACCTCATAGCCGCTGATCTGCCCCGCATCCGCCTCAGGTACGCCGATCTCAGCGGAGCCATACTACACGGCGCCAACCTGAGCGAGGCCAATCTCAGTGACTCCCTAATGACCGGCGCCGTTTTTGAACGCGCTAATCTGACTGACGCCATCCTGGACGATTGCGTTCTACGCGACGCCGATTTCCATGGCGCGAACCTGTCCAATGCTACTCTCTCTGGCGTAGACCTATCGGGAGCCACTTTGGTAGCAGCAAACCTCAGGATGGCCGCTTTGCATGGTGCCAATCTTTCGCGCGCCAAACTGAGACATGCCACCCTCTGGGGCGCTCGCCTCATGAGGGCCGATCTGAGCGAAGCCGACCTCCAGGATGCCGACCTGGATGGAGCGCAGTGCGGGCGTTCAACCCGTTGGCCCCAAGGATTCGACCCGAGCGACCCCAAGCACGGCCTAATTGTCTTTGACGATCAATAGATCCTGTGCCGCGCGTACGGCGTCTCTCCTGGGTGAGCATTGCGTCGGGTCCGACCGCGCCGCACGGCGGTCGGATGCGCGCAGCGCATGGCCAATTGTCCGATTTCCTGACGCATCGGACCCGACAATGCGTTCATGAAGCCCAGTTCAGGGCACGACGTGACCGAGAGAGCGACGCGGCTATAGGAACTCAAAGCCCATCGAGGCGATCGGAGCTACAAGAGCAAACTTGCGCTCCGCGGTTCCGTCGTGCACAGCGCCTACAAGATGAACCCGATGATGGTCAGGGCACAAGGCGCGAGCCGCGCAACATCCGCAGCCGGAATCATGTGACCGGATTGTGCGTTCACGTTGTTAATGAACGCGTTCGATCCGTTGGCAACCGAGATATCGTTGTTTGCGTTCGCGTCTATCAGCGCGCCGATTGCCGCACGAGATTTCGAGTCAACGCTGTTCTCGATACCCTGACGCAGGTTCAGCCCGATCACGTCGGTAGCCGCTATAGGATCACAACCACTCCTGGTGGTTCGTGCGCGACCGCATGCTGGCCGCCAAGGTGTGCGGCGACGACACGCCGGCGGAACGGGGGCGCTGACGGGTCAGTAGCTGCCCAACGTCAACGCCAGCCCATTGCTGGTGATCAGCCCGGCCGGGTTGAAACCAGGGCTCGGGGCCCAGGCCTGCAGATAGATGCGAACACCGCTCAGCCCCACGAACAACGGGACCCCGAGATCGTGCCGCGCCGTTGTCGCGCCCGTCCCGACGCACGGCGCCATCAGGTTCAGATCGGCGCTCTGGTGCAGGAAACAGCCCTGCACGCCGAACGGCGCGAGAGCCATCGGCAGCGGCAGCGATCCCAGGAACGCGGCGCTCAGGCCCCATGCCATGAAAGCGAGTCCGGTGGGAGCGTTCAGCACTTCGGCAGCGTAGGTCGTCCCGATCACCGGGTGCGTCCCGGGCACATCCTGGATCGAGAGCGCCGGCGCCCCGCAGCCGGCGCCATACGCGGCGGTCGACGCCACCACTCCGCCAAGGGTGGGCGCGATCCACGTTTCATCATATGCCAGGGCGCCGCCGAACAGCACGAGGCATTGGCGCGCGGCGTCGTAGGCCATCGCATGTCCGCTTCGCCCCGCCAGTGCGGTGGTCATGACGAACCGGGTCCAGCTGACTCCATCCCATTGCCAGCTGTCGCACTGCGGTGCGTTCGGTGGTCCCCCGCTCAACACCACCCGCTGCAGGCCGGCGTCGTAGGCCATGGCCGTAAGCACCTGGTTCCCGATCGCCGACGTCGCTGCTCGCAGACCCCAATTGGCGCCATCCCATTCCCAGGTGTCGCCGAGAAACCCTGGCGAAGTGCCGCCGTAACCGCCAAACACCACCGTCACCTGCCGCGCGACGTCATACGCCATCGAATGGCTCGCCCGCACCGGCGGCGATGATGGTGTCGATCGCGAGACCCACGTTACGCCGTCGTATTCCCAGATGTCACTGCTCCGAACCACGCCCGATTGCCCACCGAACACGACACAGACCTGCCGGGCAACGTCGTAGGTCATGGCATGCGCGAAGCGCGGTCCGGGACTCGCAACGGGCGTCTGCTGCATCCAGCTGGCACCGTCCCATTCCCAGGTATCGTTGAGACCCGTCCCCCCATTGGTGGGCGATCCGCCGAACAGCACCACCCGCTGACGCACTGGATCGTGAACCATCGCCTGGGCGTAGCGCGCCATGGGAGCGAATGGGGGCGTCAGCATGATCCAGTTGGCGCCATCCCATCGCCATGAGTCACCGTAGATCACCGTCGGAAAAGTCGTGTTGTCGATGCCTCCGAACAGCAGCAACTCGCCTGGCAGGACATCGGGACAAAGCCTCGGGGATTGGCGCCCGGTTGGATGGGCGGTCGGGAACACCCGGTTCCAGGCCCACGACTGTGCTGGCGCCGCAGCGGCGAGGGTGAACAGTGACAAGCAAAGGCGCCGGGCTCTCGGCAGCAGCGGATATGCGGTCATGACGTCCCTTGTCGATCCCGCCCCGTGAACTGCGGAGCGCGAGTGAAGGCAATTGACCATTCCCCGCGGCATCCCACAAGGGGGACCGTGAATCGCAGGAAGAGCGCCGGCGGCGAGGTCGCAGGGCAGCGGTGTGCTCCCGCGCGACCAAGCAAGTGCTCGGGTATCCGCTGACGAGGGACTTCCGCAAGCAGCTCGCGAGGTTGCCATGACGGTCCCCAGCAAGCAGCAAGCGGCGTCAAGGATAGAAACTTCAAGCGTCCCGGACGGCCGGAACCCACCGCGGCACGTCCCCAGCCCACTCTTCAGGTCAACTCGTCTGCCTAACCTCGTCCGCGCGCGCCGGAGCCAGCACCGGGCTCTTGGCAGGCGACACCATCGGTTGATTTGGTTGGCCGGGGAACGGGGATCGATGGGATCGGTCCGATGCGGCAGCAGATGCGACGTCGACGCGGGGGCCGGCGCATTGAACCTCCTCGGCGTAGGGCGCAAGAACGCACACAGGCGGTGCTGTTGCGAGTCGCCGTCATTCAACCGTCGCCGTTTCGGACTTCACCCGCAGAGTCTGGGTGGCGCGGCTCCTTCGTGGCAACAACGCGCCTGCCGAAGTGTGCGATCCGCAGACGCGCGGGAGTAGGACTTCCGCTCCGCAACTTCGTTCGCCTTCTTCGACCACGGAGTGGACAGCGGTTGCAGAACCTCGCGCGCCGCCTAGGTGTCGAAGCGAATCACGTTGCTGGCGCCGAACCAGGGCGCTGCTAGCTCGGCACTCACGTGCTGCACGAAGAACGTGAGTCCAGGCGGCAGGAGCGGAACATGCCGCCGCCATTCCCGCGGCGTCCCAGCCAGCGCGTTCGTCATGGCCGAGGGCACGAGCACCTCGAACAGAATCACGTTCACCAGCACGTTGCAGCCGCTCGGGAACGGTGCCGGTAGTTGCAGCGGAGCCGTCCCGGGCTGCATCGCGGCGATGAGCGCGTTGAACTGTCCGAGGCCAACGGCGCGCAGCACGGCGAGGTCGGACGGTTGTGTGGGCACGTACGCAGCGAGATGGTAGTTCGAAGACTCGCGAAAGACGTGGTTCGGATCCGGCACGCTCGCGACGCCACCGCAGTCGGGCGCAGCGGTGCTTGCCTCTGCAACCCAAGGCTGCACCGCGAGCCGCAGGTTGTGCGCCTGCGCGCCGCCACTCGACTGCTGATCGGTGAGAATGCGGATCGCGAGGCCACCCGCGGCGAAGTCCCACGTCCACAGACGATGGTGCTGCGCGATGGCACAGAAGCAACCCGAGTCGATCTCGAAGGTGCCGTCGTCGCCCAGGTCGTGCGGAACGAGGATGGCGAGGCGAAGTCGCCGCTGTTCCCAAGCAGGAGACCGATACTCACGACGAGATCCGTCGGGCCGGTCAGCACGAGCAACAGGTCCGCGTGCGTGATGAACCGGACGCCGTTGACGTAAGCGGCCACGAACGTCGTGGCGTCTAGCTCGTGACCGTTGCCAACGGGGGACAGGTTGCACGTGTAGCGCGCGGCGTTGCTCTGGCTGCCGTAGCCGACCTGCACGTTTGCGGCCATCAGCGGCCCGGCCAGGTGAGTCTGTATCGCTCCGGTCGCCCCAGTCGCGCTGGAGAAGATCATCGACGGCGTCTGCAAGGGTGTCCTCGAACGCGAATCGGCGCAGGTGCTCATCGCCGGTGTGCAGGCGCGTCTCAAGGCTTTGGAACTGACCGAACTCGAGCAGCGCCTCGATCAGGTCGAGGAAGTCGCCAAGCAGACTGAGCGCAACAGCGGTCGCAACTGAAACATCCGCGGAGGAATCCAATGCGCAACCACAGCAGACGCTTACGCAAGGTCGAGCAACAAATCCTGTCCCAGCCCATTGCACGCGAGGTCGTTGAGCAGGCGTTCGCGGTTTTCCAAAAGACCGGCGAGCTGCCGGAGGACGTGCGGCTCGCGTACGCCGTCGTGAGGCGCACCAAGCACGGCCCTGCGCAGACGTGGGCAGATGTGGTACTGGAAGTGCAGCGGTCAATTCGAGAGTTCGTCGAACGCAAGCCGCGACCCGAGGACGCGATATGGACGCGCTCTACGACGAAGCCGTGTTCAGCACCGGGATGGTGCGATGGGGCGCGCGCACAGCGCTCGTGATGCTCGCTGACCTTGGGTTGGATCCGACGAAGCCGCTGTTCGCGGGCGGGGAGATGAAGGTGCCCGAGTTCGGAAGCGTCGGGCTCCACCTGATCGACATCGACGAGATGATGACGAAGGCGCCGTACGAGGAGCAAGCGCAGCGGCTGTTCGCGCGAAGGACGAAGGTCCGTGAGCAGATCCCGCGGGAGCGTCGATGGTTCGAGCGCCTCGACGAGGCTACCGAGCTGTTCCAGTACGCCGGCGAGAGGCCCGACGACGAATTGGTGCTGGAGGCGATACTCGTGTCCGGCGAGGTGTCTACACTCATGGATCACGCGTGCGGACGGGACGTCGGCGACCTGATGGCGCTCTTCGACGCCATCTCGCAGAACACGGGCGCGGAGCGGGAGGCCGCGATCGCGCGGATGCAGCAGATGGCACGCGACGGCCGGTTCTCGCCACCGCAAGACGCCGCGTAGCCTGTGCTCGGGTGGCGAAGGAAAGCCAGCGATTCCCGGCTTCTGCACTCCCCGTCTTGCTTACTCCCCTCCGTCGCTTCCGTCGTAGAGCACCCTTCCACTCCGCTTCGAGACAACTATCAAGCGTCCCGAATCCACCCGTGTTTCTCGCCTGCTCGCTGGAGGCGCTCCGATGAACCAGCAGGCTCATCGGAGAAGTAGCCATAGGGCCGGCAGCCCGCTGGAAGGGCGACGGGCAGCAAGGCCCGCAACACCTGATCGAACAGCACACCCCCGCCCACGCCGGATCATTCAGAATGGTCAACCGGTGCGCGGCCGGGCCAGGAGCTACTGCGCGTACACCCGAACGTTGTCCACCATGACCACTGGGTTGGGCGATCCATGGCCCGCATAAAAGGCAATCCCAGCCGGGATGGTCGTGGTGCCCGTGAACTCACCGAAGAAGCCACCGTCGATGGCGACGGCGAACGTGCCATTGGTGAAGTCCGTCTGGATCGCCATGTGATACCAGTGGTTGACCTGCACCGTGAGCGGCAGGGTAACGGATCCGCCCACCAGAAGCGTCCCCGGCCCTGCCTGCCCCGCGAAGGAGGTGAACTGCACGAAGTCGTAGGCACAGCCCCAGGTGCAACCGGGACTCCAGAAGCCCATGTAGGCAAGGTCGGCGCCACACCCCTGACCGGTGACCTGGGGGATGGCGACGTCAAACTCCAGGCGCGCCCGCCCAGGGATCATTGGCACTGCGTGGTAGATGACCGTGGACCAGCAGTTCGAACCCTCCAACTCCAGGGCTTTCGTACTCGAAGCGCCAGGAGTGACGATCCGCCCATTGGTGCCGAAGTAATAGCTCCATCCTCCGGACGGCGGAAACGGTCCCAAGGCGTAGCTCTCGAAGTCGTCGGCAAACAGCGGCACGCTGGCCGTGATCGTTGGCGAAAGGCTGTTCGAGATGGAGAACTGCGCGTTGGGCGCCGCTGAGTCGTCTACCATGCCCTGAGCTCCAAACGCCAACCCGACGACCCACGCAGCATTGGGGATCGGCAACTGGAGAGTCCCTACTCCACCGGCATCGAGAACCTGCAGTGAGGCCGCGAGAGACGGCCCAGTTGCAACGCACAGAGTACCCCAGGGGAAGGAGACTGGAGCGGAGGGGAGGCCGAGCAGGAACAGGGCCAGAGCAGTCGGACGGCCCGCGAGCGAGACCTGCACCAGGTTGCCGCTAGCTGGGAAACCCTGGAGGGCAAGAGCCGCATTCCCCTGCGCACTCGGGCACTGGGCGGGAGCGAGCGACACCATTGCGAACAAGGCAAGCCCTCGGACTATCGCCTTCGATCTCGATATCAGCAACGAGACGTTCCTTCTGGAGAGCTTCATCGGTTTCCTCAGGCTTGGGGTTTGTGAATCGACGAGTCCCGCGCCTTGCGGCCGAGTCGTCATACTTGTCCTTCAGAGAGAGTGCGGTAGCGTCAAGTGCGAGCTGCCCAGCCGCGCAAGATGTCCGGCAGCTTCAGACGCCAATTGACCAGTCCAGACCATTGCTGACGATCGGAGGGGCCCCGGTTGCCCATGCCTGCAGGTACAGGTGCCACCCGAGCAGGAAGGTCAGGTTTGGCATGACGGTGCTGAACGTTGCCGTCCCGTTGGCTTGCGCCATCGTCGGAAAGAAGATGCCGTAGTTGGCCGATTGCAGAAGGTAGCAGCCAGGCATTCCCACTGTGACGAGGCTGACAGGGAGCGGCGACGGCCCGAAGTACAGGTTGCTGCCGCCAATCGCGACGAATGCGATGGCGTTGGCCGGGATGTTGGTGATGAGCGACTGCGCAGTCGTGCCAATGCGCGGCGGAGTTACGCCGCTGAGGGTCAGCGCAGGGACTCCGCAGCCTGACCCAAACGGCGTCGCACTCGCGGTAGCAGCCACCAGTTCCCAAGTGTCACCAAACCACGTGTTCGCTACATTCCCGCCGAACAACACCAAGCGTCCTCGTTGGTTGTCATACGCCATTGCATGGGCCCAGCGCGCCGGTCCGGTCGCAACCAGTGCCCAGGTCGTGCCATCCCATTCCCAGGTATCGTTGAACGCCCCACTCTGCTCACCCGCGAACAATACCACGCGTTCTCGTTGACTGTCATACGCCATTGCATGGAGCCAGCGCGCCTGTGGCTGTGCGCCGATCGCGGGTGCTATTCCCCAGGTCGTGCCGTTCCACAACCATGTCTCGCCATTGTAGCCGCTTGCATCATATCCTCCAAACATCACCGTGACCCCGCGTTGGCTGTCGTAGGCCATCGCGTGCCCCTCGCGCGCCGATGGACCTGACGTCGCCGCCAATCCCCAAGTGGTGCCGTTCCACAACCATGTCTGGCCATTGTACCCGGTCGCATCGTAACCCCCGAACATCACCGTGACCCCGCGTTGGCTGTCGTAAGTCATCGCTTGGTGGGTACGCGCCGATGGACCCACTGCGAAGATCTGCGGCAGCCACGTCGTGCCATTCCACTCCCAGGTGTCGCCAAGGGCGACCCCAGCATTGGTCCCGCCGAACAACACGGTCCGTCCGCGTTGGCTGTCGTAGGCCATGGCGTGAGCTTGGCGCGGCGAACCCACCGCCCCCTGTGCCCAGATGGTCCCGTTCCACAGCCAAGTGTCGCCCTGAACCGCGGGGCTGAAGCCGCCGAACACCATCGCGACCCCACGTTGGCTGTCGTAGACCATCGCATGGTCCCCCCGGCCCGGGGGACCGCTCACGGTCACATTCGTCCAGGTCAGTCCTTGCCCCAGCGCCGAGGACGCCAGGCCGGCTAACGCCATCACGACATTGGTTCGAGCACGAGTTGCTTTGCGCTTTCGGAGGAGCATCGGATAAGTCCTGTGGTAGTTCGGCAGCCGGCGTGGAGACCGGTGGGTCGGCGAAGGGGCGAGTGGCGGCCAACCTTCAGATGCGAACCGACACGGCGAATCCGCAGGTTTTCCGGCCAAGCCATCGGGTTCGCTACCAGGACCGCGGGGGATCCGGACCACGGAATCTGCGCCCGCGGAGGGTCCATGCGCATGGAACGGGGTCGTGCTGACGGCCGTTATCCAACCTGAAAAGAGTCTCGCGCTGCAGCAGCAGCTCGTGACCCCCCTGGTGCCCACGGCCGTCGATCGGAGCGACGCAACTGGGCACGGCACTTCGATGCGCACTTCGGGGAAGGAACTGCCGCACCGGCGTCGCCGCGACGTCCTGCCGTCAGTCCGCGAACCGTTCCTGCAGCCAGCGTTCCGCTTGCCCCCAGTTCGCGCGGGCCCATGCTTCGCTGCGGCCGAGCATGCGGCCGATCTCGACGAACGACAACCCGCCGAGCAGATGCAGCGTCGCGACCTCGGTGATCTTGGGGTTCACCGCCGCGAGCGCATCGAGCGCGAGGGCCACATCGAGCGGCCGGTCGAGGTCCACACCGCAGCGCAGCGCGGGCTGCGGTGCCTGTTCCAGCGGCATCGTCACCGCCCCCATCTGCCGGCGGCGCGCGCGGTCGACCAGTGCTTGGCGCATGGCGCGCGTGGCGATGCGGATCAGATGCCAACGATCGATGCAGCCGGCGAGATGCGCGGGCTTCAACTTCAGGAATGCTTCGTGCGCGAGGTCGTTCGGCTCGCCGACCTCGGGGGCCAGCGAGTCGCCGCAAAGCAGCACCTTCGCGCGCTGCACCACCCACGGGTAGACGAGGTTCCACACTTCGTCCAACGCTCCCGGCTGCCGGTCGGCGACGCCGCGCAGGGCGCGCGTGACCACCTTGGCTGGCAGCATCGCTTCCGGGTGCATGGTTTTCCTGGGACTCGGCCCTGGACGACGCGGCAAGCTTACGGATCCTGATCCAGAGCGGAAGCGAGGGGCACGGAAGCGGCCCACTGGGATACGCGATGCAGGAAGGCAACGAAGACGACGCGGGGCTGCCGCGGGAACCGGACGACGGACCAGGGCTGCTGCCACGCCTGCTCCCCGGCGACGAGGTCGGCGACTTCGTCGTAGATGCCTTCCACGCCGCGGGCGGCTGGAGCGATGTCTACCGTGCGCATCATCGGACGCGCGACCTCGGTGACGTGGCGCTCAAGATCATGCCGAGTGGCCTCGCCAGATTGCCGCCGTCGCTCAGAGACGCGACGGCCATCCCTCACTTGGTTGAGGTGTTCGCCGCCGGCTCGGTGCCCGAGCGCCGGCTCGCTTACGTGGCGATGCGGTTTGTCGGCGGACGCGGGCTCGATCAGTGGCTCGCGACCGCGACCGGACCACCAGTTGCCCCCGAACAGCGTGAACTCGTGCGCTGCTTCGCGGAGATCGCCTCGGCGTTGGCCGTCTTGCACCAGCGCGGCATCGTGCACTGCGACGTGAAGCCGGCGAACATCCTGCTCGAGGGCACGCCGGGTCGAGGTCTGGCAGGCACCGCGGTGCTGGTGGATCTCGGTTTCGCCAGCGCGGCCGATCGGCAATCGGCCCTCTCCACGATCTACGCGACGCTGCCCTACGCGGCACCCGAGCAGTTGCTCGGACTCGACCTCGACGGGCGGGCCGATGTATTCGCGCTTGGCCTGTGCATGCACGACCTGCTCGCTGGGCGCGCGCCCGCCCAGCGGAGCAGGCGTCCGGCCGCCGGCATGGAGCCGCTGGCCGAACTTGTGCCCGGTCTCGACCCCGACCTGGCCGCGATCGTCGCCGAAGCCATCGCCCCTGAACCGGCCCATCGTTATCAAAGCGCCGCCGAACTCGCAGGCGACCTGCGCCGCTGGCTGCTGCGCGAGGCGCCC
>JGI10216J12902_100375805_pt1 | contig 13151 bp, 10 predicted proteins | sample KanNatreferecore_FD_12902 | JGI IMG/M metagenome (IMG submission 12902)
TGGCCTCGGTCCTTAGCTTTTCAAGCCATCGGTGCAACGCTTCGGTGGCCCGGCAATCATCCTCGTTGTAATCCTGGACCAATGTTCTTGTTTCCATGGGCATCGACGCCAGCTCTTTCAGCTCAAGCGCTGACTCAAGTGCGCGGCGGGAAGCGCCAGCAAGAGGCAGGTCAATCATGCGCGCGTAGTCTGTAAATTTTTCCAGGTCTTTAAGAGAATATCGTTCAACGCTTGCCTTTAGACCTTCGCGGATAACAGCGTGAAGATCTACAAATCGTTCAGCGCGCAAAAGCTGGTCTATTTCATCAGCCCGTGTGCCATGGCGACCGGAGAGACGCTTCACGGCTGCAGGTTCATAGATGCCATAGTGGTAGATATACATCGACGGATTTGTCGACCATCGTTGCATAATAAAGTCGATAAAATTTTCGAAGATCTTTTTCTCCTCTGCTTGACTCATCGCCCATCTGGCCGAATATTCAAAAGCTCCATTTTCAGTTCGATAGGTAACCCCCAGCAGGTACTCAAGTCCACCTTCGTCATAAAACGGATCACCTTCAATATCAAAATAAATATCTCCCTTGTTAGGTTCGGGCAACCGATAAAGCCCCCGGCCCGGATCGGAAGGAAGTAATTTATATAGCAGCTTATTTTCTAGCCTGCCCTGAAGCTGAATCTTTGCCTGCTCGTGAATGGAGCGATAGGAATCAATGTTTCCACGCTCCGGTTTTTGCCGCAACGGTTCCGATGCACGCGCGTATTGTTCTAATGTCTCCACTTCCTGCCGGACTAATTCATTACGGTGTAAAGTGCGGATACCGGCTATCAACGAAAGGTGATCATCAGTGTGCCGTTGAGCGTCACATCGTTTCCACCATCTGCAAATATCGCAGTGAAGAACTGGCTCGGGATACAAAACATTGGGAGGGCCGGCAATTGTGCGTTCGAAATTCCGCCGAATGAGATTATAGTATGCGCGGAAGTCCGTAAACAAAAATTCTTCCGTTGGAAAGTCATTGCCCGGTTTTACTACATACATCTTTGAGGGAACATTGCCCTGGATGCGCGACAAAAGATCGGTGTAAAGACAAAGTTGTAGAACGGAAGCAGGCCGTGTATTCTTCGAAAGTTTTGTATCCTGAACTTCGTATGACCAGTCTCCGAGTTTACTCTTTTCATTTACCTTAAGAAGTATGTCCGCGTTTCCCAACCAGTTTTTTTCCGTTAAGGTCGCCTGGACGATAACATCAAAGCCTTTGTTCATCGCGTCGATAGTATCAGCCATTGGTTTGCCGTGCAATGCAACTACACTAAGTCCCTTGGTACGTAAGAATTCCACATAATCATGTTCGTGTTGTGCACCGCGTTTGGCGAGAATGGCGAGTGATGGATCGAAGTAGTCGGGCTTCTCCAACGTTCCCATCGCAACAGCACGATCGAGCTCAGTAAGGTATTTGCACCCGAGATAGTTGGCGAGATCAGTTGCAGAAAGACGGAGTGAATCAGCAATTAATTTCATATTGTGATTTGAGCACCGAAACGAATCGTGAAATTAACAAATTAGAAGTAGCGCTCCCCGTTGAATGTTGGTGAAAAATGAGAGCGAAATCTGTTGAATAAAAAAAGGTGGATGAAAAGTCATCCACCTTTGTAATTAACGTCAATTGTGTCGACGGGGTGCGTTGCTTCCACCAGGATTCCCGCCCTGTCTCGAAGGAGCCTGGCGGTGTTGATCTAAGGTGCTTCGCCTTATTTCCTGTTGTGAACCTGAGCGTTGTCGCTCCGTGCTGGAATTCGGTCGACTAAACCTTTCCTGGCTTGGCCGCTCCATCCGCTGAAGGCTTTGTGGCTGTCGTTCCTGTCTTCTCATTTCACTGGGTCGACTAAACTCACGATCCGAATTTTGTCTTTCAAATTGTTGACGACGCACATTTTCATTATTACGTTGTTGTTCTCGCACAGCATTGTCCCGTTCACGTTGCAGGCTCCTTTGTTGTTGAATCATTTCGTTCTGTCTGTCCATGTGATCCCTGCGCAATTCGCTGGTACTAGACCTGCGTTCTTCTTCGCGAGCATTGTTCTGACGCTGTATGTTGCGTTGCTCCTGAAGTACATCGTTTTGTTTTTCGAATTGTTGTCTGCGCAATTCACCGCCGTTAGAACGTTGTTCATTCAGCCCATCCATCTTTCGCGATTCTTCAACACGGTTTCGTTCCGTCTCACGTGCAGGATTCTCGCGCTCATTTCTAAACCGTTCGAAAGCGTCACTTTCACGTTGCATGTCGCGTTGTTGAAGACGATCCATCTGTTCCAGGCTTCTGCGCTGGTCAGTCGTACTTTCACGACGTTCAACGTCACGCTGATCCTGTTTCTGTGGCAACTCATTTTCCGAATAAGATTCGGATGTGCGTTCGCGCCGCGCTTCAACTTGTTCCAGCTTACCTTTTCCATTTTCGCGCATGTACTGCGAAGGCATTGAATTCAATCTTGATGCGTTCGAGTTGTCGATTTCAGGTTTGTATAAACTCACCCTATCGCGTTCTACCGATGTTCTTCCAGGACGAGCCTGGTCGTTTATTGAATATGTGCGAACTCTTTCCTGAGTTGTTCTTTCAATCTCCCTTCGTGAAGGTCCGGTGAAATAAGTGCGGCTCCTGTTATCGGTATAGTTGTTCGTTACGATCGTCGTGTGATTAATAATATTGACGACATGTGGTCTCGGTACGCAATGTCGATAAACCGAACGATACGTTATGTAGCGGTACGGCACGAAACTCCAGTAGCGATGTGGAATCCGATTGTAATAGTTGTACGATGCGCTATACCCTAACCCAGGCATCAACGGTGCCCAACCATAATAACCACCGCCGCTTCTCCAAACTACCCATGCGGGTCCCCATAGATTGTCAGGTACCCACATCCATCCGTAGAAGTCATCATAAAACCAGCGGCCATAGTGAAATGGAGCCCATCCCCAGGAATAATCAGATACCCAGGTATTGCCATATTCTGTATTTATCCAATAACCATTAGTTGCATAAGGCGCAAAGCCTCGGTCAACCCGGGGCATCCAAACGTAACCATAGCTGCTATGGTTTATCCAGGTACCATAAGGTTGCAGTTCATCATAAAACACCTGGAATGAAACGCTTCCCTGAGCTTTCACTGCCCCAATGTGCAGTATACTCGCAAGCAGGAAACCCATTATCATCACAATTCCTTTATTTCCAAGCTTTTTCATAGTTCTAAAAGTGTTTTAACAACATTGGTATAACGAAAAATATGCCATGTTTTGTATGGGAAAGAAGAGTTGAGAATATGGCGAGGTTGGCCCGATATGCTTGCCCGTGACGAACACGGTCACACCTGATTAATTGCGATTTGCATGGCTCGCAAGCCCTTGAATTAACAAATTTGCAAATTCTTAACTTCTCGACTTCTTTGATCGTCTCAAATTCTCAACTTCTTCTTAATATTCGGTATGAGCCAATCCGTCACTTCCCAGCGATATCTCTCCCAACTTAACCTTATCTACTTCGCACAAGCCGGAATGATGCTTGTGTTTTCCGTAGTGGTTTTCGTCCTTGTTTACACGGGCCTGTTTGTGCCCACTCCAGACGAAAGCTTGACCAACAATTTAACCTACCTGCTAGTGCCAGTTGTCGTGATCTTCTACGCGGGATCATATTTTCTATACCGGTACATGATATCCCGTATCGATAAAACAAAAGAACTCAAGAAAAAAATGCCGGGCTATCTGGGCGCTTTGCTGACGCGATCGGCATGTCTTGAACTTCCCGGGCTAGCCGCCGCCGTGGTAATGTTTATGACAGGAAAGCTGTATCTGATGGCTATTCCTGTTTTTACTTTTGTGGTGTTTTATTTAATGCGGCCCACTCCGGCAACAATCGCGGAAGATCTTCAACTCTCACCAAAAGAAAAGTCAATGTTGGATGATCCGAATGCGATCATCTCCGAGCGTTAGCATTTCATAATTTAACCATACCGGAAAAAATAGCGATCTAGAATATCTGCCCAAAAATTCAACGCGTATTCCTTCGAAGTTCAGGGCTAAAGCCCTGTTTCATTTGCTATTCTTAAAGTGAAAGGACGTACGAGAATGACATTCCTTAAGCAGAATCGCGAGATGTGGGAGTTCAGAATCGTATCAAAAAATGCATTATATTAACTCCGCCATTATAAAGGCCGGGGTATAAAATAGAATAGATATCGCGCTTAGCTCTGAGGCGATTTATTTAGAATGCACGCGCTCCTTTATTAACCAAAACTTTTTATCAGCACACCAAGTATAGCTGCGACAAGGATAATTAGCGGCTCCGGGATTTTTTTGAATTTGAAAAGAATGCCTATGGTAGCCAATGCAATTATGATAGACGGAATATCTGATAACATCCTCTTACCTAACACAAGGACGGCTCCAGCGATTGCTCCGATGGCCGCTGCGGTTACACCATCCACGAATGCTTTGATAGCAGGATGTTTTCCATACTTTTTAAAATACGGTGCAGGGATAACTGTGAAGAGATAACAAGGAAAAAATGTCGCAAATGCAGCGACTGCGGCACCTGGAAATCCAGCGACAAGGAAGCCAATGAATCCAACGGTAATAACGACGGGTCCAGGCGTAATCATAGCAACGGCAACGGCATCAAGAAACTGCTGTTCGTTCAACCATTGATATTCCTTGACTACACCACCGTAGAGAAACGGAACAATTGCAAGTCCACTTCCAAAGACAAACGCGCCAGCTTTTGTGAAAAACCATGCAAGTTGCCAAAGTTTCGATTCCATCGTCACAGGAGTAAGATCGAGCAATAGTGGCAGGAAGCTGTTTGCTCTGAAGCCAAACCAGTTGGGAGGCGATTTTATCATCCAAACTATGACACCGGCAAGAAGTATTAACCATAAAATTTCCTGCTCGGTTATAAAGGTGATTATTGCCAACGCAAGAAATATGATCCATCCCAATTGATCTTTGCCGATACTCTTGCTGGTCAACTTGTAGCTTCCAATCGCGATAATGCCTATTACAGCCGAGCCCACCCCGTAAAAAACAGCCTGCATCCATTCTATGCCACCGTAAAGCACATAAACGTAAGCCACCAGGAGAACCATTATAAACGATGGTATAACAAAGGCCAAACCAACAAGTGTCGCACCACGAATGCGATAATGGACGTATCCGATATAAATAGCGAGCTGAGCAGCAAGTGGTCCTGGTGCCAGCTGAGAAAGTGCCAGTCCTTCCCTGTAGTCTTCCTCGCTTATCCACTTCCGTTTTTCAACAAGGTCACGATGCATATATCCCACCAACGCGACGGGACCGCCAAATCCCCACGTACCGAGTTTCAAAAAGTAGGTGATCAGATCTCTTAGTGTATATGGAACTAGCGGACGGTCTTCATTCATGGCTTTTTCTGAGATCAAGTGTATGAAAAACGAAAAAACGGATAGCATGAGTTGACCAATAGGAAGTTCCAGAACTTTCCTGTTGAAATACATGCATATATCCAAGCTGAGCGTTCAGGTGTGATGTGAACATATATCCAATTCCAGCGAAGAAGCGGTTTTGATCGAAGGTATTATAAACTATCCTTTCACCGAAATTCAAAAAGACTTCATCAATTATTGCTACAAAAGGCACTTTGGCTGCGAGCTCTTTTCCTTTCAGCGGAATAAAAAAGGAAATGTTGTAACGCAAGCGATAGTTGAAATTATAACCTTCCTGTAGTTGATCGTTAGCGATCTTTCTCACAAAACGTTGTTCGAAACGAAGCCACTGAAGTGTAGTGAAAGAGGAATACTTTTGATTCCACCATATTTGTTGCCAGAATCTGTTTTCGGGCCTGGAGGTCTCTAAACCTTCGGCGGGAAAGTGATTGACAAAGGCATAACCAGCGTTGACCCGAAGATTATCCTTGATAAAGAATGTGACTGCTGGTCGCACCAGGAATTGAAACGGTCTATCGACAAAGTTATCAGTCATCCGGTAGTGCATATCAAGCCATAACCCCCACCTCTTGGATAATCTGGTTTGACTGAAATAACCTAACCAAAGCTGCTCACGGTTATGAATTTCCTTATCCGGAGCCTGAGCAAAACTCAGCGATGGAAAAATTATCAACAGTAAGATTAGTTTTCGCAAATTCATCCTCACGTTTATTTAATAGTACAAGTCTATTACGGAACGCCGTAGGAGGATAGAATAAAACTTACTAATGGTACGGGAATTACTTTTTACCTTGATTTTTTCGGCGGTACTGAGACGGCGTTATCCCAAGATTTTTTTTGAAGATCCTGTTGAAATGACTCTGATCCGAAAATCCAGTGATGTAGGCGATCTCCGCCAGGGAATACTGAGATCCCTTCAACAATGTCGTTGCTTTTTCAATACGCAGCTTCCGGATATAATCACCAAAGGAGAGGTCATCAAAATATTTTGAAAACTCACGGGAAAGATATGAAGGATGAACATCGAGACTTTCGGAGATGCCCTTAAGGGTTAAGGAAAGGTTCGTATCGATATGATCCTGTATGATGGCCTTGAGTTCCTTTGCCCACTCCGGAACCTTGCTCGATTTGTGCCTGAGAAATTTCTGGTACACATCAAGCAACATATTTTCCGCCGGATTTTGCGTATGCTTCTCTCCTTGCAGGTATTTCGCCCAACTGTACAGCCCGTCATAAATCAGCATTCCTTTCTCAAGCAGGTCAAGGTCGTTCGTAAAATTGTACGATAGCCCGGCCGATATCGCCCACAAACCAGAAGACTGCGGGGAGATATCGTGCCGGTCAGTGTCAGCGCCACGGACAATACCAGCGATAAGGTGCAGTGCAGGATCTTTCAGCTTATGCTTTTTAATGATGTAGTCGAACGTACACTGATCACCATAGTGTGTGTATTCAACATCCGGTAGATCGAATGGAGTTGCGCCGAGCTCTTTTGACTTCCGGATAACTTCATCAAACGGAACGTAGATAAATTCGGCGTCCAAATCAACGAACCGTTTGATCAACCACGGGCATGCGATACGATCGATCTTGGGACGTTCACGCGTTATCCATTTCATATGGCTAATATAGAAACGTTATCCGTTATCCGCTTATTTCTACTCCGCCTTCAGAGTTTCCACGGGATTTTGAATTGCCGCCATAAACGATCGGTAAGAAACAGTGAGGAATGCAATGAATAAAGACGAAACGAGTGTCACAGCATAAATCCCAAAACCTTGTGGAATCCTTTCCGGAAATTCCGACAGAGCTAGTTTGCCAAAAAAATGAGCTACAGGAACGGCAATTGCAAATGATATCAGTATCAATAAACCGGATTCGCGAGTAAACATCATAATGATATTTCGTACCGTGGCGCCAAATACTTTTCGAATACCGATTTCTTTTGTGCGCTGAACAGCCATAAACGAAATCAACCCGTACATGCCAAGGCTACCAATAAAGATGGCGATCACGGAAGCGATACCCATAAACGTAAAGACAGTGTTGAAAAATCCATATTGTCTGCCCATAACCTCATCCATAAATTCGTACTTGCACAGAAAATCAGGATAAACATTTTTCCAGGCCTCCTGAATTCCGTCAATTGTCTCTGAAATATTGGTTGTTGAAATGTTCATAACTACTCTGAGATTTTTTGTTGGGTCGTACCGAAGTATTACTGGATCGACATCGTTACTGAGGCTCTGCGTATAGAAATTCTTAATCACAGCCTGGATCTTCACCTGTTCGTCCCCCACGTAAAACATCGAACCAACGGCTTCTTCGGGATGCACAAATCCCAACTCTTTTATCAAAGATTCATTTACCATTACCTCAACCGAAGATGGTTGATCGCCCGAGAAATTCCGTCCAGCCATAACGTCAAGCTGGAAAACGGGGACAAATGACTGGTCAACGTAATTTACATGTGCTGTTTTATTGACTTCAGACGCAGCCTGATAGCCAAATTCCCGCGGCTCGCCTCCGTCAGGTAATCCAAAACAAAAAGTAAAGTTTACTATGCCATCGATATTTTTAAGTTCCTTCTGAAGACGCGCATGTTGCTGCTGGTCATTCCCTTTTAGTTGTGGTATCACAACAATTGTTTCGGGATCGAACCCAATGGGACGTTCTTTGAAGTGCAGGATCTGATTGACCAGGATAAGTGTGACAAGGATGAAAATCTGCGCACCAGCAAACTGCAACACCACTAAAGTTTTGCGAAGAGAAAATCCTCTGGTATTACCGCTGAATGTCTGTGAACGCAACGCGAGAACCGGTTTGAATCGCGAAAGAACGAAGGCCGGATAAAATCCCGCGAGTACACTGATTATGGCAGTTATGATTACAATAAAAATCGGCGTGGATGGTTCATTCAGTAAGTCAAACTTCAGATATTCGCCTCCATATGACTTATTCAATTCGACGATCCCAAACTTTGCCAGGATCAATCCCATCAACACGGACATTGTTGTGATGACAAATGCTTCTGTCATGTGTTGGAGTATCAACTGAGACTTCGTGCTTCCCAGAGTTTTTCGAATTCCAACTTCTCTCGCTCTCCGCAGGGACTGAGCTGTAGAAAGATTGATGAAGTTAACGCAGGCTATAAAGGCAATCATACCGGCAATGATGGACATAATAACCATGACCGGCACCGGAAAATCATAAGTAAAGCTGCTGTAATCATAGTTGCGGTCATGATTGTCGTTTAATGGCATGAGATGGAACTGTGTGTTGGATGCGACATCTTCCTTGAGATGTTTTTTGATAAGCTTGTTCAGCTGATCATAGATCTGATTTTTTGAAGTTTTCTCGTTTACGAGAATGTAGGTCGCTCCCCCAAAAAAAACTCTGTCCCAATTATTGATCGCCTCAGGAGCGAATTGTCCTAACGACGCGTATGATATCAACATGCTGTACGGATGATCTGTATTCGCCGGTGGTTCCTTTACAATTCCGACCACTCTTAACGTCAACCTGTTTTCAAATGTCAGAATCGTTCCCATTGCCTGGGAGATACCATTGAGAAATTTTTCGGCAAAGCGATCGGTGACAACCACCGTACCAGGCTGAGATAACGCCCGGTCTGGATTACCAGAAATCCACTGAATGTCGAAGACCTTTCCATAATCGCCATCTGCGAAGAACGCATATTTATCTTCGAAGACGCTATTGTCTTTTTTGAATTGATATCCCTTTACGCAGTAGACGCCTGTAACCCGTTCGAGGCCGGTTACCTCATCGCGTATTGCATCCGAGAGTGGTGTGAAATTGTTACCACTGAGTTCCATCCCATGAGACGTCTTATAGTTCATATTGACGCGATAGATGCGATCAGCATTACGATGATAGTCGTCAAATGAAGTTTCAAAGCGTATCATCAGGAAAATAATGATGCAGCACCCAACACCAAGCGCCAAACCTGTAACATTAATAGCGGTGTACAAACGATTTTTTCTGATGTACCGGGTTGATGCGATGAGAAAGCTTTTAAGCATTGGCCTTTAGCGGGTACGTGATGTAGTACTTTGAAGATATGAATTTTTTGCCCTGTGGCTGTTTTGAATTACAATTTGCTGAGACCAACTCCAAAAAAAACTGCTAACAGACATAAAATCACACTTAGCAGCGTATAGCCCGCGAACGTCCAATACTCGGAAATTTCAATAAGTTTGAATCCTTCCAATGCGAATGCTGAAAATGTGGTAAACCCGCCGCATATTCCAGTGGCCAAAAAAAGTCTCCACTCCTCTGTCAGCCAGCCGAACCGGCTCGCGACTCCATATATGATACCAATCAACAAACAGCCTAGAATATTGACAATAAAAGTACCCACGGGAAATGGGGTTAGAAACCATTTGGTGATTGTGCCGGAAAGTAGGTAACGTGCTGCGCTACCTATAAACCCACCGAAACCAACTAGTAATATTTGTTTAATCATGCGGCGTACAATTTACTCCAAAAAAGTACGCTGCACGCTATGTCACATTTGTTTGAATAAAACATTCTTAACATAGACAGCGCTCTTGCCTACGTTATCCATAGGATCGGGGTGATAATTGTTGCCTTGCTCTACAAACATATGCTCAGCACCTGCAAGCTCCGCGTCTTTTAAGATCGACTTAAAATCGATTACACCTTCGCCCATAATCTCATGGAGATTGCGATCCTGCTTGCTCATATCTTTCAAATGCCACATAGGATAGCGGCCGGGATTCTGAACAAAATAGTCGTGAGGTTTGAGCTTGGATGCGTTCGAAAGCCAATAAAGATCGGCCTGAAGTTTCACCAGGGATGGATCTGTTTCTTTTAATATCACATCGTATCCGATCTGTCCATTGTGTTCAACGAATTCAAAGTCATGATTGTGATATGCGACCGTAAGATTGCCGGGCTTCAACCGTTCACCGATCCGGTTAAGTTTGTCAGCGACGATCTTAAATTTGTCGATGGTACGTGATTCAGGATCGAGCCAGGGCCACACGATATATTTCTGCTTAAGCGTGTGAGCGCCTTCGATACATTCGTCAACGTATTTGAACATTTGATCATCCGTACTTCCTGGCAGCATAAACTTATTCAGATCGTAATGGCCGCTCGAAGTTGTAAGGTTATTCTCATCAAGTAATGATTTAAAAGCAGAGGGCTCCAGTCCATAGTATTTCTTATCGGAGAATCCATAAATCTCCACTTCTTCATATCCAAATGTAGCAACCTGTTTAAGAGTACCCTTCAGATCACGAGCCATTGGTCCCCTGATAGAATAAAGTTGAAGACCAAGTTTGTATTTCTTCTTAAGGAGAAAGGATGGCGATACGATCGCAGTTGTTGCTATTAAGCCCGCTTGTTTAAAGAAAGTGCGTCTATTGGTCATGGTTGATATGGTGAGAGTATGTTACTAAACTAATTTCTCGCGGGACAGCAATCAAGCCGTAGGAATAAAAGGGTATAGGTATAACGGAAATAGTAAAAGTCACGATTTCTTGGAGAGGAGATTCTTTAGGTCCGGATGCGATTGTGAAGTTTGGAATTCGGTGATTCGGAATTCGGCGAGTTTGTGAATGGCAAAGGGATCTTCGCTGATGATCTTCTCCACTTCCTCCTTCGAGTTGGCCAGTGCGAGAATAATCCCGCCTGTGCGAGGCACCTTACGGCCGGACGCGACAAACGCATTTTGCTTATAGTATTTGTGCAGGAATTTCACATGATCGGTCATGTGCTTATCGAGTTGTTCCAATGGAACGATGTAGTTAAGGTCGATGATGAACATAGCCATGTCGGTTGTTTAATAAAGGTAACCAGTTAAAAAATAAAATCTATTACGCGAGCCTTCTATTGCCCCGACCGCTAACCGGTCAGTTGCACGCGCAAGAATGAACGATTAGTGCTATCTCGGTCTATAAAATAATAGACAATTGGTAAAAAACTTACAACCCTCTCGAAGTAGTTTTAAAAGTTGCGTTCTTGCATCTCAATCTTAAACCATTAGCTATGAAGCATTTATTAATCTTTATGTTGTGCCTTACCACGGTGACAACATTCGGAGCCGACGAGACTGACAGTACACAAATCTTTCTTGATAGTCTCGAATCCACGTTCAAGTACCAAACAGGTGACATCAAGTTCGACGACAACATTGGAACGCTCACTGTACCTGCCGGATTCCGGTATCTCGATGCGAAGCAGGCTCAATATGTTATTCACGATTTATGGGGAAATCCAGGAGGGGATGGCACGATGGGAATGCTTGTTCCGGCCAACGTACCGATAACATCGATGGAGGCGTGGGCTTACATCATCACCTATGAAGAAATGGGTTATGTGAAAGATGATGATGCCGACGACATCGATTACGAGGAGTTACTCGAAGAGCTTCAAACGGAGGCAACAGAAGGAAATGAAGAACGTACGAAGTTAGGTTACGATCCTATAACTATAGTCGGGTGGGCTACCACTCCATTTTATGACAAGGATAAAAAAATCCTTCACTGGGCAAAGGAGATAAAGTTTGGAGAAGCTGAAGAAAACACTCTTAATTATAATGTCCGTGTCCTGGGTCGCAAGGGAGTATTGGTCCTGAATGCAGTTGCATCCATGTCGGCATTACCCGAAGTAAAGGAAAACATCGATCCGGTGTTAACTGCTTTTGCTTATTCCGAAGGAAATCAATACGACGACTTCAATCCCGAAATTGATGAGGTTGCAGCATGGACTATCGGTGGACTTGTTGCCGGTAAAGTTCTTGCCAAGGCTGGAATCCTCGCGTTGTTATTAAAGAACATCAAACTTATCGGTCTGGCTATTGTCGGATTGGGTGGCGCGGCATTGAAGTGGTTCAGACGCAAGACCGAACCCGCGACAGTGAGAGAGATTGGTGGTTCGACGAATGGATCTGATCAGGCTTAAGATCAATGGGGAATGAACGTTGCAATGGCTTCATTAAATGTGTTGGTTTGGTATAGTTGTGCCAGATAATGTCCAACGCCCAATTTCCAATGCCCAATGTCCAGATAGATGCAATAATAGTCGCTGCGAAATTTTGGAGATTGGGAGTTGGAAATTGGACATTCGACATTGAATTTGGGATAGACGCCTATCTAATAAACGGGAGCTCACTCCGCCCCAATACCTTTTAAATACTCTAATACGTTTTTCGCATTCTCCCCGCCCTTCTCTGCATGGTGAAGTAGCTTCAGACCATGTGGTCCCTTGGATGTCTTAAGATTTGGATATGCATCCAGTATGGGTTTGACAATTTCTAATTTGCCAAGCATCGCAGCACAGAAGATATCCATGCGGGCGCCTTTTGACAGAAGGAACTCAGCAATTTCGACATGACCCATATGCCCCGCGGCGTTCATGCCCGTTTCATAATCGCCATTGCCCCAATCCCAAGCCGCGTTTAGAAGGTTTGGTTGCTTGTCAAGGAGTTCCTTTACTTTGGTCATGTTGCTATGTGCAACTCTTACAAACTCTTGCACTAACTCAGCGCTGATGGGTGCGGGTCTGTCCTGCATAGGATTAAAGGGTAAAGTTTCTGCATTTGATTGTCCTGGAAGAAGAAAGGTGCCCGTTACGAGCAGGCCGCTTTTTAAAAAGAATTCGCGTCGATAGATCCTTGTCATGTTTTTTTT
>JGI10216J12902_101453071_pt1 | contig 13149 bp, 11 predicted proteins | sample KanNatreferecore_FD_12902 | JGI IMG/M metagenome (IMG submission 12902)
ATGAACATGCTCCTGCAGATTCTGGAAGAGGGCAAACTCACGGACAACGTCGGGCGCGTCATCAATTTCCGGAACACGATCATTCTTCTCACGTCGAACGTCGGCGCGGAGATAATCAAGAAACAGAGCACGATGGGTTTCTCGCCCATCAGCGACATAAACAGCTACGAGAAAATGCGCGAGACGATCATGGATGAAGCCAAGCGGCTTTTCCGCCCCGAATTTCTCAACCGTCTCGATGACATCATCGTGTTCCGTTCGCTGACGAAGCCAGATTTGATCGAAATCCTCGAGCTGGAGGCGCAGAAGGTGACCGAGCGGCTCAAAGGCAAGAACCTCGTGTTGCACCTCGACGCGAAGGCCAAAGACTTTCTGGTCGAGAAAGGCTACGACCCGACGTATGGCGCGCGACCGATGCGGCGTTCGGTCGAGCGTTACCTTGAGGACCCGCTTGCGGAAGAATTGCTCAAGGGCAACCTTCACGAAGGCGATCCGGTCGAGGTGACCGCGGAAGATGGCAAACTGGTGTTCCGGCAAAAGGCGGCGTCTGCCGAAGGAGCAGGCGCGGGCGCTGGAGCAGGAACAGAAGCCACACTTTCGAGCTGAACCAACCCACAGCTTAAAACGAAGGCAGGCGCGAGCCTGCCTTTTTCATTTTGCCAAAACGGGCGGAACTATTTGTCCACAATGTCCAGCCTATAACTCGGCGAGAGTTTGCTGCTCTTTTGCGGTTTCCCGAAAGCCCGATACTCGTAGTCCACCTTGAAATGATACGTGATGACGTTCTTGTCCGCGGGCACGGGCACCACTGTTTCCCAACGATCGGTGATGCTGAGCGCGGGCCGCATCGGATAAAAATCAAAGCCAATGACCACGTAAGGCTTGACCGATCCGGCGATGAGCGTCTGTTGATTGCTGTCCCACGCGAACTCGACCGGATACACGCCGGCCGCGTTTCGCGGCTGACGGGTGGCCGTCAGATTGGTGATGCGCGAGGTCGCGCAGCCCGACAGCACGAGCGCAAAAACAGCGGTCATCCATGCAACTTTCCGCATAATTCGCGCAGCGTCGCACACGGCTGAAAGAGTTGTAAAGTTGGATTTACTTTTCATTCACCTTCGACGCGTTCGATACGCGCGCCCAACTTTTTCAGCTTTTCGTCAAGTTTCTCATAGCCGCGATCGAGGTGGTAAATGCGGTTCACTTGCGTCGCTCCTTTCGCGGCCATGCCTGCGATGACCAGTGCCGCGGACGCCCGCAAATCGCTGGCCATGACCGGCGCGCCGCTGAGCGGCTTGCCGCCTTTCACGATGGCGCTCGGTCCTTCAATCGAAATCTCAGCGCCGAGCCGCGCCAGTTCCGGCACGTGCATGAAACGCGATTCAAAAATGCGCTCGGTGATGATGCTTAGTCCCGGCGTGAGCGTCATCAACGCCATCATCTGCGCCTGGCAGTCCGTGGGAAAACCGGAGTAAGGCAGCGTGGTGATGTCCACCGGCTTCAACTTCCCGGCGCGTTTTACCGTGATGTCCGGTCCGCGGCGCTCCACCTTGGCGCCGCACTCGCGCAGTTTGTCCAGCAGGGCGTGCATGTGATCGGCGCGCGCGCCTTTGATCGTCACTTCGCCCTTCGTGGCCGCCGCGGCGATGGCAAACGTCCCGGCTTCGATGCGGTCGGGGATAACTTCATATTCGACGCCGTGAAGTTCTTTGACGCCAGTAATCGTAATCGTCGGGCTTCCCACCCCGGAAATTTTGGCGCCCATTGCATTCAGGAAATTCGCGACATCACTCACTTCGGGTTCACACGCCGCGCTCTCGATAATGGTGACGCCATCCGCAAGCGCCGCCGCCATCATCACGTTGACCGTTCCCAAAACAGTCGGACCGGCGCGTCCGCCGAGAAACAATTCGGTGCCGAGAAGCTTCGGCGCTTTCGCGATGACGTAGCCGCGCTCAATCGTGATCTTCGCGCCCAGATCGCGCATTCCTTTCAGATGAAGATCGATGGGCCGCGTTCCAATCACGCAGCCGCCCGGCAGCGACACTTGCGCCTTGCCCAGCCGGCCCAGCAACGGGCCGAGAATGCAAATCGACCCGCGCATCTTGCGGATCAAATCGTAGTCGCCGTGTCCTTTGATTTTCGCGGCCTCCACCGTAAGCGTGCCGTCCTCGAACTTCACGTCCGCGCCCAGTGACGAAAGAATCTTGCCCATGAACTGCACGTCACTCAGATCCGGCACGCGATGGATGACGCATTTGTCCGGCGTGAGCAGCGTCGCAGCCATGATGGGCAGCACGGCGTTCTTCGCGCCGCTGATGTGAACTTCCCCGTGCAACGGCACGCCGCCTTTGATGAGTAAACTGTCCATGGAAAATTGCGTTGCGAACGCGCGATTGGTTCAACCTTCACTCACCGTGTCGCGCGATCAAAATTCTCTCGCGCGCACTGTAGTCAGCCACGATCTCATCCACAACCCAGTTCTCAGCGAAGAAGACCTTTTTTACTTTTTCAGCCTGTCCGTCCGCGAATTCCAGCATCAGTTTGCCGCCCGTTTTCAGAAACGCCGGCGCCTCACGCGCAATGCGCCGATGAAATTCCAGCCCGTCCGCCCCGCCATCCAGCGCCAGCATCGGATCGAAATCGCGCACTTCGGGCTGCAATGATTTGACTTCGTCCAAAGCAATGTAAGGCGGGTTGCTGGCGATCAGATCGAATCGAGTGCCTGGATGCAGCGCAGCAAACATATCGCCCTGCACGAATTCAATTCGCGTCGCAACGTTATGCTTCGCAGCATTCTCCTTTGCCAATGTGAGTGCATCATCGGACAAATCCACGGCGTGAACGCGAGCGTTTGGCGTGTGGACCGCCACCGCGATCGCGATGCAGCCAGTGCCAGTGCCGAGGTCGAGAACGGTTGAGGGTTGAGCGTTGAGGGTTGAGAGAAATTGCCAGGCGCGTTCGGCGAGCAGCTCGGTTTCGGGACGCGGAATCAACGCCGCGCGGGAGCACTTGATTTCCAGTCCGCAGAACGACGTTGAGCCGAGAATATGCTGGAGCGGCTCGCGACCGGCTCGGCGCTTCACCATTTCCCGCAATTGCGCCAGTTCGGCCTCACTCAGCGTGCGCTCGAAATTCAAATACAACTTCAGCCGTGGCAGCTTGAGCACCTGCGTGAGCATCAACTCGATCTGCAACCGTGGGGAATCGACCCCCTTCTCCTGAAGAAACTCCGTGCTGCGCTGAATGATTTCGAGGACGGTCACCGCTCAATGCTTCCGCCCTGTGCCGTTGTTCAGCCACACGTCGATGCGCGGCGCGGCCCAGTTGTACGGCTTGCTGAGAACGTCGAGGTCGCCGTCGCCATCGAGGTTAGTCACGCGCGCTTCATGAAAGCCGAAGCCCGTCGTGAACACAGTCGTGCGAAAATTCCCTTTGCCGTCACCAAACAAAATCCATGATTTCGCTTCTGGATTGTCCGGCTCGCTCTTCCTCTCACTCCACTTCGCCATCTCCGCGGTGAAGATGTCGAGATGTCCGTCGCCGTCGATGTCGCCAACTTCGAGCGTGTGGCCGTGAATGATATGCGGCAGCAATTTCGTTCCGCGCCAGTCAGCGGAATTCGTTGGCGAGCCGGTGCATTCGCAGATCGTCAAGGGACCGCTGCCATCGCCCGGTGCGACGACGATTTGTGCATATTTGTCCGGCTTGAACTTCGCCGCCTTTACCCGCCCGCCATATTCCGCGAACTTCGTCGGCTGAAACTTGTCTCCGCCAAGGTGCTTGAACCAGTAGTTGCCTGCGAGCAAGTCCGTTTTGCCGTCGCCATCCACATCAAAGGCACTCGCCCCTTCCGCATACCTCAACGTGCCGCCTTCGCCCGCGCTGCCGGAAAAGATTTCCATTATCGACCATGACGTTGCGTTGCGCGGTTCCGCGGGAATGTCCGAGAGAAAAAGCTTCTTCGCGCCCTGATTCCAGAAAGCAAGCTGCGCTTTGCCCGTACCTTTGAAGTTGCCGAAGACTTGATCGTGATGCTGCGCCGCGCCGCCCGTTTTGATTACACGGCGCTTCCACGGAACACTCGGATCGAACTTCGGCGCTGGGTTCTCCCACCACCACACTTCCTTGCTCTGCCAGTCGCCACCGAAGACCAGATCGATATCGCCATCGCCATCGATATCATGCGCCGCGCCACCCGCTTCGACTGTCAGATAATTCGTCTCAATGACATAGCGCGCCCAGTTTGTCGCGCCACGCCGATACCAAACGAGCGCCGGAGGCTGCTGCCGGAAGCCGAGTACGAAGTCATTCACCCCATCGCCATCGAGGTCAGCAACCACTGCGGCGGTTTGTTGCTGCGATGGGCCGGGAAGCGGTAACGCGCGATTCGTTGTTGAGAGGTGCTGCCACTGGATTTCCGCAGCCGACACCGTGGCGACCGACATCGCCAATGCGACGAACGTTCTCATGCTCATCAATGATACAAGCGAGTTGGTCCCAACCCTGCAACGGGTAAATCCCATTGCGCCCCGCAGCGCCTTTCCGTAGGTTCTGCGCCCAATTGTCATGAAAGTGTTTATCGACGGCAAGTATTACGACGAAGCGGACGCGAAGGTGTCCGTGTTCGATCACGGGCTGCTCTATGGCGACGGCGTGTTCGAAGGCATTCGCGCTTACAATGGGCGCGTCTTCAAATTGAAGGAGCACATCGACCGCCTCTTTTACTCCGCTAAGGCCATCCTGCTCGACATTCCGATGTCGCACGCCGAAGTCATGAAGGCCACGGTCGCCACTTGCCGCGAGAACAACCTTCGCGATGGGTACATCCGGCTCGTGGTCACGCGGGGAGTCGGCACGCTTGGATTGAATCCGAATCGCTGCAAGCGCGGCTCAGTCATCATCATTGCCGACAAAATCCAGGTTTATCCGCCAGAGATGTACGAGAACGGCATGGCCATCGTGACCGTCGCGACGATGCGCAATCTTCACAGCGCGTTGAACCCCGCGATCAAGTCGTTGAATTACCTCAACAACATTCTAGCGAAGATCGAGGCGAACAACGCCGGCGTGGAGGAAGCGATCATGTTGAACGCCGAGGGCTACGTGAGCGAATGCACGGCGGACAATCTGTTTCTCATGAAGGGCAAGCAATTGATGACGCCGCCACTCTACGCGGGCGCGCTCTATGGCATCACGCGCGGCACGGTGATGGAATTGGGGCGCGCTGAAGGATTGCAAGTGAGCGAGCCCAACCTCACACGCTACGACGTGTTCATTGCCGACGAATGTTTTCTCACTGGCACCGGCGCGGAAGTGATTCCGGTGACGAAGGTGGACGGCCGCGTCATCGGCACGGGCAAACCCGGCCCGATGACAAAGAAATTGATCGCCAAATACCGTGAACTGGTGAATTCGACGGGAGAGCCAATCTAAAAAGCGGAAGTGGAAAGCGGAAAGCGAAAACTTGCTTGAGCGCGCCAGCACATAGTCTGTTGCTTCTGATTCCCGCCTACAACGAGGAGGAGCGCATCGCACCGGCGCTGCGTCAGTTTGCCAGTTATTTTCAACGTGAGTTTCCCGGTCGTTTCCAATTGTTCGTCGTGCTCAATGGCTGCCGCGACAACACGCTCGGCGTCGTGCAGGAGGTCGCCAAAGAGTTTTCCAGCATTCGCGCGCTGAACTTTCCCGATCCGATTGGCAAAGGCGGCGCGCTCATCGAAGGACTGAAACTCGCCGGCATGGCCGACCTGATTGGTTACGTGGACGCGGACGGCGCGACTTCGCCGGAAGCGTTTCACGCCCTGGTGAAGAAGCTCGATGACACGGGCGCCGACTGCGTAATCGGCTCCCGCTGGCTGCCGGAGTCCGTGTTGCACCAGAGCCAGACGACAGTGCGCCGCTTCATCAGTCGCGGATTTCATTACATTGTCGAGTCGCTCTTCTGGATGGGCCTCAAGGATACGCAATGCCCGGCCAAAGTGGCGCGCACTACCGCCGCGCAAACGATCCATCCACACTTGCGCGTAGCTGACTTGGCCTTCGATGTAAACTTTCTCTATTCTCTTAAGCACGCCGGCTTCCGCGTCGTGGAATTTCCGATCGAGTGGACGGACAAGATTGGATCGAAGGTCACCCAAAGCCTGGCGCGCAATTCGCTCGTCATGTTTCTTTCCGTCCTGCGCCTGCGCATTTTTTATTCGCCGCTTTACCGTTGGATCGAACCGTTGCGCCCCATCGAAGCATGGCTCTACAAAAAACTGCGCGCGCCGCTGCCGCAGACCGAACCGCTCAAGAGCGCGTCAAAACGGCTCTGATTGCTTCCGCATCATAAACACAGCCGCCCCACGGGCCGCCGCTGAGTTGCTGGAGCGCGGCCCAGAGTTTTGTGTCGTCGGGAAGTTTCGGGTGCGGAGCCAAATCCTGGCGTGGCTTGCGTGCGGCCAGGATGCGCGCACCTTCTTCCGGCGAAAACTCGCGTCCGCTCTCGCCCACGAAATCGACGCTGCCTTCCAGTTTGTTGCGATCGATCACAATTCGAATCGTGTCGCCCTCGCGGAGCTTGCCAATCGGCCCACCCGCGAGCGCTTCCGGTCCCACATGGCCGATGCACGCGCCGGTCGAGACGCCACTGAATCGTGCATCGGTGATGAGCGCGACGTGCTTGCCGAATGGCAGATACTTCAGCGCGGAAGTGATTTGGTAGGTCTCTTCCATTCCGGTGCCCATTGGGCCGCAGCCGCAGAGGATGATGACATCGCCAGCCTTAATTCCGTTCTGCTTGATGGCCGCCATCGCATCGCTCTCACGAACAAACACGCGCGCCGGACCTTCGTGACGGTAGACCCCATCCGCATCGACGAGCGATGGATCAATGGCGGTGCTCTTCACGACAGAACCCTCGGGCGCAATGTTGCCGCGCGGAAACGTGACCGTGCTGGTGAGGCCGCGTTCCTTTGCCTGTTGCGGCGACATGATGACGTCGTTCGCATCCACTCCATCCTGGTCGCGCAAAATTTCCTTAAAACGATGACGGCGTTCGGACTTGGCCCACTCATCCAGGTTTTCACCAAGTGTTTTGCCAGTGACCGTCAATACACCAAGTTCCAGCACGCCGAGTTCGCGCAAGTGCAGCATCACCTCGGGGACGCCGCCCGCGAGAAACACACGCACCGTGGGATGATGCACTGGTCCATTCGGCAGAACGGAAACAAGCCGCGGCACGCGGCGATTGATGGCGATCCAATCTTCGCAAGTTGGGCGGCGAAGTTTGGCGGCGTGCGCGATGGCGGGAACGTGGAGCAGCAAGTTCGTGGAGCCGCCAAACGCGGCGTGGACAGCCATCGCGTTATGAATGGACGCGTCGGTCAGAATGTCGCGCGTCTTGATGCCGCGCTTTTCCAACGCGGCGACAGCGCGCGCCGATTGAATCGCCATGTCGGTCCATACTGCTTCGCCTGACGGCGCAAGCGCGGAGTGTGGCAATGAAAGTCCAAGCGCTTCACCGACGACTTGCGATGTCGCGGCCGTGCCGAGAAACTGACAACCCCCGCCCGGCGTAGCGCACGCGCGGCAACCCAAGTCCGCCGCGTCTTGCAGCGACAACAGTCCGTGCGAGAAGCGCGCGCCGATGGTTTGGATGACCGCGGCGTCTTCGCCGTGTTCGGGCGGGAGAGTGACTCCGCCTGGCACCAACACGCACGGCAGGTCAGGCGTTCCCGCCAGAGCCATCATCATGGCCGGCAAACCTTTGTCGCACGTCGCGACGCCGATCACGCCGGAACGCGTTGGCAGAGAGCGAATCAATCGGCGGAACAAAATGGCCGCGTCGTTGCGATACGGCAGGCTGTCGAACATGCCGACAGTCCCTTGTGTGCGGCCGTCGCACGGATCAGAGCAGTAGGCTGCGAACGGAATCGTGTTCAGCCGCCGCAACTCTTCCGCCGCAGCTTTCACTTGCAACGAAATCTCCCAATGGCCGGTGTGGTAGCCGAGCGCGATCGGTTCGCCGTTCGACGCGCGCATTCCGCCTTGCGTGCTGAGAATCAGAAACTGTTTGCGGCCGAGTTCGCTCGGCTTCCATCCCATCGCGGCGCTTTGGGTCAGTCCGAAAATGTCGCCGCTTGGCCGCTCGCGCAGCATTTCTTCCGTGAGCGGCAGCGAGCCGGCGGGGCCGGGCGCTTTGGTGCGGATGTCGTAAATGTCACGTTCCAGAACGGGCATGACGCAACAGTGCCATGAAGCGCCCGCGTAATTGAATCAATTTGAATGGCGGGCGCTTCTACGCTTCGACAACTTCGAGACTGTGTTCACGAAAGAATCTCGAACGAATCGAGCCAACTATGCGAGTGAATAGGCGAATAACCAGCCAACAGCGTGCGTACACTTTTGTGATATTTTAGGTTGAATTACTCGCAAACCCGTTGTGTCTTTTAGCGAAATCAGAGGGAAGTTGCTTGGCCAATCAGGGAAGAGAGGGATGCGTCATGCGAACATTTCTGATTGTGGCTGGAGCGGTTTGGTTCACGCTGGCGGCGCTGATGGTTTTCGCGCTTGCCTTTGCGGCGAGACGGCGAATGCCCGGCGCTCCGCGAAGATCGCGGCGAACTTTGAAACCGATTGAGGCTCCGTTAGTCCTGGAGAGCGACACGAAGGTGGCTTCGCGGCAAATGGAGATGGAGTCTCTGGTCGCGAAGTAAGGCGAATCAGCGCGGAGTTCGAGCGCTTAGGGCCTGCGATTCACCCGAAGGCGGGCTCTTTTGGCTTCTCACACGAAACCCTTGCATTTCATTTGTCTCACCGGACACGATGGTCTTTTCGAAAGCTGAATGAAGGCGAAGATCATCATCACTCCAAAGAAGGCTGTCGTTGACCCGCAGGGAAAAACCGTGCAGGGCGCGCTCGAACACATGGGCTACAAAGGCGTGGGCGCGGTGCACGTGGGCAAGTATCTGGAGATTGAGTTGAACGGCAGCGACAAGGAAACGGCGCGCCGGCAGATTGATGATGCGTGCCACAAGATTTTGAGCAATCCCGTGATTGAAGATTATCGTTTCGAGATTGAATGAGACCTTGTCCGTGGTCAGTGGTCCGTTGTCAGCTATTCGCCGGCAACCAACCACGACTGACGACGGGCCACTGACAACTGACAACAATGAACTTTGCCGTTCTCCAATTTCCCGCATCGAACTGTGACCAGGACGCGCTGCACGTTTTGAAAGACGTGCTCGGCCACTCGGCTTGGTACGCGTGGCACAAAGACACTTCGCTCGGCAATGCCGATGCCGTGGTTGTTCCGGGCGGTTTCAGCTATGGCGATTATCTGCGCACCGGCGCCATCGCGCGCTTCAGTCCCATCATGCAGGCGGTCCAGAATTTCGCCGTGCAGGGCGGGCCTGTGCTCGGCATCTGCAACGGATTTCAGATTCTGACGGAGGCTGGAATGCTTCCCGGCGCTCTGGTGCGGAATCGTTCGCTGCAATTTCGCTGCGAGCACGTGTTCCTGAAAACGGAGAACAACGACACGCCGTTCACGCAAACCATTCCTGCGGACAAGTTGTTGCGCGTGCCCATCGCGCACGGCGAGGGTTGCTACTTCGCCGATCCCGGCACGCTGGCGAAACTCAATGCCAATGGCCAGGTGCTCTGGCGTTACGTCGATGCGCAAGGCAATCAAACTGAAATTTCGAATCCGAACGGCTCGCTTGAAAACATCGCGGGCATTTGCAACGAACAACGCAACGTCGCCGGACTGATGCCGCACCCGGAGCGCGCGAGCGAAAGTTTGCTCGGCAGTGCGGATGGACGGTTGATTTTCGAGAGCCTCGTGAAGTGGCTGGAAGCGAAACACGCGAAGAAAGCGGCGTGATGTCCATGCTCAAGGCGTGGCCAGCGCGCGCAGTCTGAGCAGCACGTCCTCATCCCCGAACCCGCCCGGCTTGGTGAGCAGAACAAGCCCGCGTTGCTCTCGAACTTCACAGACAGCGACACCGGGCAAGATTTCATCGCGCGGCACGAAACCCTTCCAGCCATTTGCTCGCGCGATGCCAGCGAGCGTATCACCACCGAACACGACGAGGGCAAAACGCGGTCCGTTTTTTTCATGGCCCTCGCGGCGCGAAAGAATCCTCCTGACGACATGGCCCGTGTTCAGTGCAATGCGCTCCGGCCAATCTTCGATGTGCGATGAAATCTGCATTCCGGCCCACTCGAAACTCGCACACTCATCGCGGTCCTGAACACTGCCCAACACAACATCATGTCCGTTTGCGAGCAACGATACGGTTTCATCCGCAATGGTGATGCGGGCGTCCTCCCCTTCTGTGCGGTCTGCAAGGAGCGCCGGAGCAGTGAGCGAGACCGAGGCGAAGCCATTTTTGCGCGCGGCGCTGCATTGACGGAAGGCCACTTCATTCAAGCTGCCGTTGATGACGAGCAACCGTCCTGGAACACGCGCCCGCGCCGGACTTTCTCGCGCAAACGGAACCAGTTCGGGCAGGCATGACGCGAATGCCGCGGACCCGGCCAGGACCGTCAGGCGCCCGGATTCCTGGATGGCAGAGGCGGCGCGCCGGACGTCCGCTTCGGTTTCGGCGTCGAACAAGACCAGACCTGCTGGCGGCCCTTGCGCAAATGCTTCCAGTTCATTTTGCCGAACCAGCGTGACGGGAGAACCGGCTTGCCGCGCAAGAACTGTGGCGACGTAGCTTTCGGAAACGGGACTGCGCGGATCGATCGCGAAAGCTGATTCGTGCAACGGCTTGCCATGAACGAAGTGGACGCCATCGCGAGTTGTCCGCCCGAGCGCCGGATGCGCCGGAAGGAAGCAGAGCGTGCGTTCACCGGAACTTTTCAGCAAGGCGTCTAGTTCGGCCCCGACGTTTCCGCGCAGAGTTGAATCGGTTTTTTTGTAGAAGAGTTTGATGCCGGCTGCCGAAGCTTTCGCAACCGCCGCCGTCACGCGCCGGGCCGCTTCGTCTGGTGAGACGTGCCGGCTCTCGATGTCCACCAGCACGACCTCGTGGAAAGCGAAAAGCTCCGCAAGTTCTCGGCATGCGTTCGCAGCCTGAATCGTCACGAACGCGCGAACGCCTTCTCTCGCGAACTGAACACCCACGTCCGTCGCGCCGGAAAGATCGTCCGCGATGACGAGCAGCTTCGGCATCGCCTCAGAATGGACGCAATGCCCCGGCGGCATCACACGCTTCGCCGCGTTCGCCTGGAACTTCGATGTTCGGCTTGCCCCGGACTTCATCCACCACCGCGTCGGACGCAAGCATTTCGCCGAGATGAAGAGTATCGCGAATGCGGACGATACGCGCGCGCGAAGCATCGCGGCAGCCCGCCCCGCGCAACGCAAGCCCCAGCGCCTCACCGTCCGTTTCCATCACCATCGGGAGTTTCGCGCGGTCCGGAAAACCAGCAGTGACGACGTTCTTGTATGTCACCGGGAAATCAATCTTTCGATAAAGCCGCCGCGTGACGATGTCGGCAAATCCCATTCCGGTCGCGTTGCCGTGCGATTCGTCCGTGAGGTCAGTCACGACGATCATCTTGATGCGCGGCGACACCGGCTCCGGTTCACCGACAATGTGAGTGCGCCCAATGATGTTCGTGTCCATCCCGGTGCCGCTGATGTTCTTGCCGAAACGATCGACGATGAGCACATCGAGATCATCGACCGGCAGACGCGGCATGTTTTGTTTTGCGAGCGTGAGCAATTGCGGTTCGCGCGTCCAGATGTTCGCGGCGGGAATGGCTTCGATGGTCGCCGTTTCATCGTAGGCATTTTCGACGATGCCGATCCCGGCCAGAATTTTCTGCATCGTCAACAATCGCGTTGCAGCCTGCGGAACAAGGTCGCGCAGTCCATGCACGCCGAAGCCGTGCATCTCGAAGGCCTGCCGTTCCTTGCCGAGGCCGATGATCATCATCTTCACCAGCCCGCTTTCGAAGTCCCCGTGAAAATCCGTGTGCGGCTTGATGCGGTTGACGACAATCACGCCGTCCGACTCCCAGGCGAACCGGTCCATGAACAATTTCGTCTTCAGCCCGTCGTTCGGGAGTTCCACGACTTCCATGGTCGCGCGCAGCGGACAGCCCATCGCCTCTTCCGTGATTCCATACGAAGCGAGCAATTCAGCCTGGCCCTCCGCCGTGGCGCCGCCGTGGCTGCCCATTGCTGGAATAATGAATGGCCTGGCGCCGGCGTCCCGGACGAAATCAACGGTAGCTTTGACGATGCGCGCGACATTCGCGACCCCGCGGCTGCCTGCGGCGATAGCGATGGAGGCCCCCGGTTTAATCGCACCGCGCAATGCGGCGAGTTGGCTGGCCGTTGTTTTCTCGATCTCGGCAATCCGCTCCCGCGGAAAGCTCTGGCGCACTCTGTTGAGATAGACCTGTGCCATGACTGTGCTCGGTTCGCCGGAAGAATTGCCGTTGAACTCTCGAATGCAAGTTTCGTTCGTGGCCGCAGCCTCACAGCCGGGTATTCGTTTTCCTTGTCCCACTCACGCACACAACCCATGCTGCCTCCGTTTCGTTTGCAACATTGAACTGAATTTTGATGAGCGAGCCAGCAATAAGTCCTGAATTGGTCCAGAAACACAACCTGACGCCGGATGAATATGTGAAGATAAAAGAAATCCTCGGACGCGAACCGAGCTACACCGAGTTAGGCATCTTCTCGGTCATGTGGAGCGAGCATTGTTCGTACAAGAACACGCGACCGTTGCTGAAGACATTTCCGACGAAGTCACCGAAGATTCTCGTCGGCGCGGGCGAAGAGAATGCGGGCATCATCGACATCGGCGACGGCATGGCTATCGCGTTCAAGATTGAGTCGCACAATCACCCCAGCGCGGTCGAGCCGTTCCAGGGCGCGGCCACGGGCGTGGGCGGAATCGTGCGCGATATTTTTACGATGGGCGCACGTCCGGTGTGTGCGGTGAATTCGCTGCGGTTCGGGCCGATTGGCGGAAACGGCGTCTCACCTGCTGACTCTCCCACCCGCCCACCTGCTGGCACCAAGACAGAAGTATCGTCGGATGTTCTGAACAACCGCCGCCTTTTCGCAGGCGTCGTGAGCGGCATCGCACATTACGGGAATTGCTTCGGCATTCCGACAATCGCGGGCGAGGTTTATTT
>JGI10216J12902_100277672_pt1 | contig 13142 bp, 3 predicted proteins | sample KanNatreferecore_FD_12902 | JGI IMG/M metagenome (IMG submission 12902)
CGGTGCCGGCGCCGTTGGCCTGGGAGGCGCCGGCGCCCCCGGCCTCGGCGTCCGCAACCGCTCCGCTTCCAGTCTTGGTCCCACCCCCCGGTTTTTTCGCCACTGTATCGATCCCCTTGCTCTGGAAGGGCAATTACTGCGCTTTGATCTCAAGTCAATGAGCGGGCCCGGCCGTTTCCGCCCCTCTCAGGGGGCGGCGCAGCTGGAGCCGATGAAATCGGCGTGAAGCGGAAGCAAATCCGCCTCCCTTCGCGACTGCCTGCTAGCCGAATCGACCAGCTGCGCCAGTTCCTGCGCGGTCGGCTGGTCCGCCAGAGGATGATGGTCGCGCGGCCGCAATCCCTGGCCCCACATCACCTGCAGCCAGCTGATCTCGTTGAAGAGCTCCTGATTGTACCGGACGATGGCGCCGCGGGACCGGAACAGCTCGATCTTGTGGGCGAGGCTGGCCGGAAGCTCGACCTCCCGGCAGCGGCGCCACAACTCGCCCTCGCGCCGGTTCAGCCGGTAATGGAGGAGAATGAAGTCGCGCACGGCTTCCCATTCGAAATCGGTCTGCGCGTTGAACTCGGCGATGTCGGCCTCTTCGAATCGATGCCTGGGAAAGAGCATGAGCAGGCGCGCGATGCCGCTCTGGATGAGGTGGATGCTGGTCGATTCGAGAGGCTCGAGGAAGCCGGCGGAAAGACCGAGCGCGACGCAATTCTTCTTCCAGACCTGGCGCCTCTTCCCGGCAAGGAAGCGAAGCGGATTGGGCGCCGCCAGGGGCTCGCCGTCGAGATTGGCGAGCAGGGTCGCGGCCGCTTCGTCGTCCGAGATATGGTCGCTGCAATAGACGTAGCCGTTGCCGGTGCGGTGCTGGAGCCCGATGCGCCACTGCCAGCCGGCCTCGCGGGCCGTCGATCTCGTATAGGGCAGGAGCGGATCGACGCGCGCGCAGGGGATTGCGAGCGCCCGGTCGCAGGGGAGATAATGCGACCAATCCTCGTAGCCGCTGGCCAGCGTCTGCTCGATGATGAGGCCCCGGAAGCCGCTGCAGTCGATGAACAGATCGCCTTCGATGCGCTCGCCATCCTCCATGACCAGCGCATCGATGAAGCCGGACTCGCCGTCGACGGCGACCGAGCCGATCTTCCCTTCCGTGCGCCGGACTCCGTTCACCTCGGCGATCCGGCGCAGGAAGCGGGCATAGAGGCTTGCGTCGAAATGATAAGCGTAGCCCAGGCCCGTCGGCTGGCCGTTCACGTGGGACGGCAGGTGGCCGAAACGGTTCTCCCGGGCGGCGATGCTGTTGACGGCGAATTCCCAGAGGCCGAGGGTCCCGCCTTCCTGGTGATAGCGCAGCCAATATTGATAGAAGGGCAGGATGCCGAGGCCGCGGCCCAGCGAGCCGAAGCCATGGAAGTAGCGCGAGCCCGGCTCCACCCAGTCGACGAAGTCGATTCCGAGTTTGAATGTGCCTTGCGTCCGGCGAACGAAATCGGCTTCATCCACGCCGAGATTGTCGTTGAAGAGGCGGATCTGGGGAATCGTGGCCTCGCCGACTCCGACGGTCCCGATCGCCTCGGATTCGACGAGGCGGATGTCGGCGCCGCGGCGGAAGAAACGAGCGAAGGCGGCTGCGGCCATCCAGCCGGCGGTTCCGCCGCCGGCGATGACGATCCGGTAGGGGCCGGCGGGGTTCGTCAGGGGCGAGCTCATCGTCCGGTCCTAAGGAGAGGGGTTGGTGCATGGCCGAAGCGATGATTGGGCCGCCGCCTCGCCGGGTCGGCCTGAACCCGGCGGCTCGGATCAGGATCATGCCCGTCGGCGTCTCGCGCGAGCCGGTCGTGGTCGTCGAGGACGCCTTGCTCGATCCGGAGGCGGCGATCGGCCAGGCGGACGGCCTGACCTTCGAGGCCGCGGACGAGGGCCGGGGCGGCTACCCCGGAATCCGGGCGAAGGCGCCGCGGGCGCTGGCCGACTGCCTCGTCGAAGGGGCGATGCCGCTGGTCGAAAGCGTGTTCGGCCTGAGGCCCGCTCTCCTTTCGGGATTCGACGCGAGCTTCTCGATCGTCACGGCCCGGCCGGCGGCGCTCCACCCGATGCAGCGTATCCCGCATATCGATACGCGCGATCCGCGTCGGGTCGCGATCCTCTGCTATCTCGGCGGCGGCGCCGTCGGCGGCACCGCCTTCTACCGCCAGGACTCGACCGGTCTCGAGCAAGTGGGTCCGGACCGGTTCGACGTTTATTACGCCGCGCGCCGGGCGGACGTCGCCCGGCTGCCGCCGGACGCCGGCTATCCCGGAGCCGATACTCCGGGCTATTCGGAGACGGCTCATTTCGAGGCCCGCTTCAACCGGCTGCTCGTCTACCGGAGCTGCTCGCTGCACAGCGGCGTCATTCCGTCCGGCGCCCCGCTGAGCCCGGACCCCCGGCTGGGCCGGCTGACGCTCAACATCTTCCTCGATTTCGCGGCAGGCTGATCGAGGAGGGTGCCGGCCGGAGCCGTCCGGATCCCCGCCCGCTCTCTTCGCCACAATGACCTGCCCTTCGAATCGTGGAGCGCCGTTTAGTGCTATTCCGGGACGATCCAAGTCAATCCGTCCGGGCGATGAAAAACCGTTGACGGGCAAGGCGATCGCGGCAGGCTTATGGCTAAGGGGGCACCCCTTGACCGAGCGATCGGCGAAATCGGCTGGGACGGACAGTGATATTTTGGGCAATCATGGAGGTGCGCCGAGAGATCGCCGTTGAACTGCGCCGGAGCCTATTGACCGCGCCAAGAGAATACGGGAACATCGAATAAAGGGGGGACTCCCGAGTCACGCCTTTCGGCTTCTGCCGGAGGGGATCGGCGGAGGCGCAGGGCGCGCTTCCGGCGACGATGGGGTGCGCCTTCGACGGGGTGAGGGCGTGGGCGTATGTCGGTGGGGACGGGCAATTTCGACAGGTGCGACCTAGCAACCGGCGCGTCGGTCACGAGCGTCCCTTGCGACACCGACCGTTACAGCGCCATCCGCTGCCTCCATCCTGACCTGAGCTCCCTGCGCGGGCGGTCGCCCGAGTCTCACATCCCCGATTCGCCCAAGCCTTTGCTCACGCGCTCCGGCGATTTCAACCCAGCCGACGCCTGGGCTGGCCGCAATCCGCGACAGACTATGTACAGTGATTTAGACGCTGCCAGCGTCGAAGAGGGTGCCATGATTGTTCATGACAAAGAAAACAGCCGAATTGTCGATCAAGACACGGGCGAATATGTCGAATGGTCGCTCTTCGATCGTGAAACAAATGAATGGTATTTCATCATTTACGCAAAGGACGGAACGCCTGTCTTTGGCTCGATCGTGGAAAGATTGGCGTGGGGCGGAACTCCCACGCAGGGGGCGACCGACGTTAAATATACGGTCAAGAAGGCCTGGTTTCCGTCTGGACAAGCGGAGCGTCCGGAATATTATGATGGTCCTACAGAATTTATCAGTAAGCTGCATGAATTCCTAAAAAGTCATAAATACTATTACGGGGTCAAGACGCCAGATCCGGATTTTCACTTCAGTGATGGTCGGAAAGCTGCGGAGTCGCTGTCATGAGCGATGTGCCGCTTCTCGATCTGCTCACGGGCGGGACCGCGACGCCCGGCAGCATCAGCAAGGCCGACTTCACGGCTTTCGTCGAACAGCAGTTGGGAATTACCGCCAATGTCGACGTCCCGGGGAGCACGGCGACGGCGCTCTATTCGGGGCGCATCGGCGAAGTGCCGACCTTTCGAATCGCCCAGGACATGGCAGCCCGGAGCGGCGGCAAGCTCAGGATCATCGACAATACCAATATCGGTAAGTTCCTGACCTACATGCTCGATGGAGAGGGCAAGAGCCTTCTCGGCTTCGACGTCGACAATGCCTATTTCGACGAGCAGTTCGCCAAAGCATCCAAAGCCTTCGTCCGGGCGACCGACACGCCGATCATCACGATCACGCCCAATTCGGCGGCCGATCGAACCTATGCCATGACCGAGGTCGATGCGATCCTCGAGTCCAATGCCCCGTCCGTCAACGGTCGGGACATCGACGAGGTTCGAGCCGCCTACAATCAGCGCGGCACGGATTCCAGCCGAGCCTTCTTCAAGGCGATGTTCGACGGCGACTTCGCCGACGCCGTGGCCTCGCAGGGTAGCGCCGGGGTCCGTATCACCCGCGACAGCGCCGGTCGGATCATCTCCGCCTCCCTCGACATCGACAGCGTCACGCTCGCCAAGCTCGGGATCACCGACTTCAGCCTGTCGAACCCGACCGAGATCATCCTCGAACTGGACGGGGAAGCGCTGCGCGACAATCTGAGGCCGGCGCGAGCCAACCGGCTGCTGTTCGACGATTACGTCCGCATGGCCGGGCCCGACGCGGACATTGCCGCAGACCTCGGGCGCGACGTCGCGGAAGGCAATTCCAGGCTCGGCGCCGACTCACGGCAGCGCACCGAAGAGCTGATCAAGCATGCCGACGATCAGCCGGGCAACCGCTTCATCGCCAACACCAGGGCCGAGCTCGAGCGGTGGTTCGTCCGCACCTTCCGAAGCGACGATGCCAAGATCGCGCGCTTCTACGCTTATGCCGACGCGCGTGTGCGCCTCATCGACACCGCTCTGACCCGAGCGGCGGGACGGATTCCCGATACGATCAGTTCGAGCCTCCGAAGCGCGATCCAGGCGTTTCGAAACGCCGACGGCAGCGTCCACAAGACACGGGTCGGACTGACCGCGGCCGGCGCGGTACTGGCGCTCGCTGACATGTGGGTGGAGGCCGATCGGCGCGGCGGCTTTTTCACTCCGGCTTTCGCCGACTATCTGAAGCAGACCGCGACCGACACCCTGAAGGCGCTTCCCCTCATCGCAGGGGGAATCGCCGCGGCCAGCCTCACCCCCTTCGGCCCCGCCATCCTCTTCACCCTAGGCGCGATCGCCACCTACGCCACCATAAGGAAGATTCTCGACCATCTTGTCGCGACGCTCGAGCCGGGCGTGTTCAAGGACTTCGTCAAGACGATCAACGACTGGTTCATCGCCTTCGAGACCGCAGTCCAGAGCTATTTGGACAAGGCCGCCGAATGGCTTGCCTCGACCGTCGAGACCGTCCTCGAGCAGGTCAGCGGCCGGGCGATCGAGTGGATCGACGGCGAAGGCGCCGCACTGGTCGGCGAGGGCAACAACATCCTGATCGGCGACGGGATATCGCTGCTGGGAGGCGACGAGAAGAACAACTGGCTCGTCCACCGCGCCGGAGGCGAAGTCTATGGCGAGGAAGGCGACGACGTCCTGATCGGCTGGTTCGCGGATCCGATCCGCTCCGGCCAGGCCATAGATCGCGACGCCCGGGCCCAGGAAGCGGCGGCTCAGGGCGCCTATCAGGAGCAGCTTCGGATCTGGGAGCTCAACGGGCGCAACGGCCCGCCGCCTCCCGCTCCGAATCCTTCGGCGGACGTTCCGCGCGCCGAGGACGACCATTACCTGAAGCTCGACGCGGGCGAGGGCAGGGACTGGGTGATCGCCATCGGCGGCGAGAAGGTGGCCACGGCCGGCGGCCTCGGCCGCGACTGGATCTTCAACACGTCCAAGAAGGGCGAGCTCTACGGCGACTATTACGGAGGCCTGAGCCCCGAGGGCGAGCAGGCCGCCGACGCCAGCGAGAATTCGGACAATTTCTGGTTCTGGGCCGACACGACGATCATGGACGCCCAGCATTTCGACGTCCTGAAATATTTCGGTCTGCCGCTGACCGGCGGAGACGCGAACGGCGGCGTGGCCGGCCTGGCGATCATGGGGCTGTTCGGCTCGGCGATCGGAATGGCCAACATCACCCGCTACATGACCGGCCAGGCGCAGGATTGGACCGGCGAGGTCTATGTCGACCACATCCAGCCGTGGATGATCTACACGTTCAAGCGTGACGAGGACGGCGCCCTCGACATGTATATCACCAACGCCTTCGAGCAGATCTTCCGCGGAATGATGGCGGCGATCGGAGGCGAGGCGCCGAACACCGACTCGATCCACAAGGGCTGGATGAAGGTCGAGAATGTCGACGTGATCGGCTCGCGCCTCGGCATCCTCCAGGCGGAGCTGACCAAGGACGTGTTCGCGGGGCGCGGGCAGGGCGACCTCTCCATGATCTTCCGCGCCGTCAATCCGCTGCAGGCGCTTCTGCCGGTGCTGAACCTGCTGCCCGGACTGATCGGCCAGGCCCTCTACTGGTCGGTATTCGCCGACGCCCTCATCTCGACGGTCGCGGCGGCCTCCCGCTTCGCCAAGGCGATGGCCTGGTCCGAGGGGACGGACCCGCTGGTCATCGACCTCGACGGGGACGGCATCGAGACGATCTCGCGCGACTACAGCAAAGCCTATTTCGACGTCGACGGCGACATGTTCCGCGAGCGCACCGGCTGGCTCAAGGGCGACGACGGCTTCCTGGTTCTCGATTCCAACGGCAACGGCACCGTCGACGGCATCGACGAGATGTTCGGCAACCGGGCACAGGGCGGCTTCGCCGAGCTGGCCGCCTACGACAGCAATGGCGACGGCAAGATCAGCGTCGCCGATCTCATCTGGAGCGAGCTCCGGATCTGGCAGGATCGCGACCGCGACGGCGAGACCGACGCCGGCGAGCTGAAGAGCCTCGCCGCGCTCGGAATCGTCTCGCTGAGCCTCGCCTCGACTCCGCTGAACGTCAGCACGCCGCAGAACGCGACCCTGCTCTCGCGGTCCGACGTGACCTTCGCCGACGGACGAACGACCAAGATGTTCGAGGCGATCTTCGGCGCGAACGAGGTCGACACGAAATTCGCCGGCGAGTCCGGCTTCGCGCCCTGGCAGTCGAACAACAGCCTCAACGCCAAGGGCTTCGGAACGATCACCGACCTGGCGGTGGCGGCAGCCAACGACCCCGAATTCGCCGAGCTGGCGCAGGCCCGAGCGGCGGCGATGACCGTCCCGAAGATCAAGAACCTGGTCCAGCAGGCCGGCGAGGTGCTCGGCCAGTGGGGCATGACCCTGGAGACCAGCCGCGAGCTGGTGGGGGTCCGGCTCGACGCCACGGGCGCGATGCTGGACCGCGCCATCTATGTCGAGGATCAGTCGGGCGGCTACTGGACCCTCCGTTCCGGAGCGGCCGTCCTGGACGGCGCCGGCGCGGCGGTCGCCCGGCCGACCCTGGAGCAGGTTCTGGCGCAGGGCGGCGGCTGGAGGCTCGAGCAGGCATGGTCTCCCGCCACTCGGGGCGAGGCGCTGACCAAGCGCGACGAGGCGCCCTATCTGATGCGGGTCGAAAACGGCCGAGCGATCATCCTCGATTATGGAGTAAAGCAGGCCGACGGCCGCTGGGCGCTCGCGTCCGCGCCGGGCACGACCTATGCGAGCGTCGATGCCATCCTCGCCCTGCCGCATGCGGCCGGCACCGAGTGGCGCCGCGAGGACATCCAGTTCAACCCGCTCGCCGACCTTCCGGTCGAGGCCATCGGCGTCCGCTTCACCGACGGCAAGGCGGTCGACTACACCGTCCAGGTCACCGACCGCGACGGCACCTTCTACGTGTGGGCGCGCAATCTCGACCGGGCGCTCGAGCTCGAGGCGAAGACGGGGGACTATCGCGAGTTCAACCTTCGCAACTACGAAATAGACTTCGACACGCTGGACGAGGTCGGCTCGACGGACGATTCGACCTATCGAGTCGAGCTTCTGACGCCGGCCCAGTTCCATTTCGCCATGAGCCTCGGCGGGATCGCCTTCCGTCCGCAGATGCTGACCGCGGTCGCCAACGACGCGACCGGCCATCTCGCGTACAGCGTCAACGAGAGCGGCAGCGCCAGCCTTTCGCCCGACAGCTACGTCTCGTCGATCAAGACCATGATCTCGATGCTCCAGCCGGTCATGGAGCAGTGGGTCACCGTGTCGCGGCGCTTCTCGGTCCGGATGGCGCTCCAGGGCGGCCTCGCGCAGTTCGCGCGCGGAATCGCCTACGACGCGGCCCGCAACGTCTTCGTCGCGACCACCGATCGCCAGATGGCGCCGATGTTCGAGGCGATCTTCGCCGGCGCTCCCGCTTCGAATGCGGGCGATGCCGTCCTCGACTATCTGACCGACTGGAACGAGCTGCTCTGGCAGATCTATCCCGATTTCGCGCAGAAGGACGAGGGCGACGTCCTCAAGGGCAAGGTCGGGATCGACCAGGCCTACATCATGCAGATGCTGATCCAGGCCTATGAGAATGTCGGGGTCGACCTCGACATTCGCGGCGTGGCCCATGCGCTGTCGGTGGACGAGACCCGGATCCGGACCCATTCGGCTTCGGACACGCAGGTCGCCGGGACCGACGGCACCGATTTCTTCTACCTGACCGGCGGCAACCAGACCGCCACCGGCGGAATGGCCGCCGATTATTATTTCGTCGGGAAGAACTCCGGCGACGACTATATCTACGACAAGGATCTCGGCGGCGAGGACGAGCTCCGCTTCACCGACGTGAAGTCGAATGACGTCAAGGCGATCCGGGACGGCCAGGACCTCATCCTGCAGATCCGCGGCCGGACCAACTTCGTCCGGCTGACCGACCAGTTCCTCGGCGAGCTCAACGAATACGCCAGCAACGGCAAGCAATTCCAATCCGGGGTCGACCAGATCGTCTTCTCCGACGGAATCGTCTGGGATCGCTTCCGAATGGCACTGGAAGTGGTCGACTATGAGCGGGCGGAAGGCCTGTTCAACGACCCGCTGACCGGCTCAGGCTCGGCCGACGTGCTGATGGGCGGCAAGGGCAACGATTTCCTGAGCGGCAATGTCGGCGGCGACATCTACGTCTTCCGCCGGGGCGACGGCCAGGACGTCATCAACGACCTCGGCGGCTTCTCCTTCGGTCCGGTCAAGGCCGGAATCGACTTCCTTCAGTTCCGCGGCGACATCTCCGCCAAGGACCTCTACCTGATCCGCGACGGCGCGAGCGAGAATCTCAAGCTCTACATCCGCGACTCGGCCGGCAGGATAAACCGGGACGCCAACGGCCAGATCACCAATGACGGGATCGAGATCGTCGGCCAGTTCGGGGGCGTCAGGCTCAACATGGGCGCCTTCAGCGAGGCGCTCGGAAGCAGCGACGGGCTCGACTATATCGCGCCCAACCTCATCGAGCGGTTCATCTTCGGCGACGGCACCTCGCTGGAATTCACCGAGATCGTCAAGAAGGTCCTGGAAAACGCCAAGACGACCGGCGACGATGCGATCTACGGCCTTCTCAACGACAACACGCTCGATGGCGGCGCCGGCGACGACTATCTGACCGGCCGCGAGGGTACGGACACCTACAAATACGGCCGCAATTACGGCCAGGACGTCGTCGAGGATGCCGATTTCTCGCTCGCCCTGTTCGGGCCGAAGGACGATTTCCTCCAGTTCACCGACGATCTGCGCTGGACCGATTTCGACTTCCTGCGCGAAGGCAAGAGCGACACCCTGACCCTTCAGGTCAAAGGGACGACCGACCATCTGATCCTGACAGAATACCTCAAGGAGGTATTCCTCGTCGGCTACGTCAACCTCATCGAGACGATCAAGTTCGCCGACGGCACGACCTGGTCGTACCTCAAGCTGCTTCAGCATTATGTCGACATCGCCAAGACCGACGGCAACGACACGATCTACGGCTTCGAGGGGATCAGCGACTCGATCGACGGCGGCCTCGGCAACGACCGGCTCGAGGGCCTGAGCGGCAACGACCGCTACGTCTTCGGCCGGAATTACGGCACCGACACCATCCTCGACGAGAGCGGCGAGGAGAGGATCCAGTTCAAGGGCATCGCCTCCACCGAGATCACCTTCTCGCGCACGGCGCTCGACCTGATCATGACGGTGACCGCGACCGGCGAGCGGATCGTCCTCGAGAATCAATATATCCGCGACGACCAGCAGCATTTCGCCGTCGAATATTTCGAGTTCAGCGACCGGACCCTGGTCTTCACCGACTTCAATCCCGAGGACATGGACCTCGTCGGCACCAATGCCGACGAAGAGATTACCGGCTCCAATTTCGCCGAGACGCTCGACGGCCGAGGCGGCAACGACACGCTGATCGGCGGAGACGGCGGCGATACCTACAAGTTCGACGTCGGCTACGGCCAGGACGTCATCGTCGACCGCCGGATCCGCGCCCACTGGCAGGACCGGCCGGGGTTCAGGGTACCCGTCAACGACGTCGTCAAGTTCGGCGACGACATCACCCTGGCCAACGTCGTCTTCACGAAGAGCGGCGACGATCTCATCATCTCGGTCCAGGACCGGACCGACACGCTGCGCATCCGCAACCATTTCCGCGGCATCGACGACCAGATCGAGCGCTTCGAGTTCCGCAACGGCGGCAATTTCCTCACCGCCTCGGACATCGAGGAAATCCTCCAGATCGAGGGCGGCAATTACGGCGACAACGTCATCACCGGCTCGCTCACCCAGCCGAACACGCTGGACGGCCGCCAGGGCGACGACACGCTGATCGGCGGCAATGCCGGCGACACCTATGCCTTCACCGCCGGCTACGACTTCGACCGGATCGTCGAGCGGCCCGACCAGGCCGGAATCATCGACCGCATCGTCTTCGGCGCATCGGTCACCCGGGATACGCTGCGATTCCTGCGCAACGGCAACGACCTGCTCATCGATCTCGGCAACGGCACCGACGTCGTCACCATCGCCGGCGGCCTGTCGACCACCCGGGTGGAGGAATTCCACTTCGCCGACGGCACGATCCTGACCCTGGAGCAGGTGCTCGACCGGATGCTGACCGGCACCGACGCCGACGAGCAGCTGGACGGCTTCGACAATCGTGCCGACACCATCTCGGGCGGCGCCGGCTCCGACTCCATGGCGGGCGGAAAGGGCGACGACACCTACAAGTTCGGCTTCGGCGACGGCAACGACAGCATCAGCGACACGGGCGGCATCGACCGGATCGTCTTCGGCCCGTCCGTCACCCAGGACCTGGTCACTTTCCGCAACGTCGACGGCGACCTGCTGATCACGCTGGGCACGCAGACCGACCGGATCGTCGTTCTCAACGGCTACAGCGCGGCTCCGGTCGAGAATTTCGTCTTCGCGGACGGGACTTCGCTGTCGCTGGTCGACGTTCGCAAGCTGATCCGGTCGACCGAATCCAACACGGGCGACGACGTCGTCGACCTGCGCGATTTCGGCACCTTCCCGGAGCTCACTCCGGGTACGGGCAACGACCGTGTGATCATGGCGACGGACGGGCGGGCGATCATCCGCGCCGGCGACGGGGTCGATCGGATCGAGATGCCGTCGGGAGTCACCGCCGCCACCGTGGTCCTGACCAACCTCGGCCAGGCCGACGTCGTCGTCCGGCTCTCCTCGACCGACAGCAACGACCTGATCATCAGCTCTCCCGTCGGCGGCAACGAGATCACCATCGTCGGAGCGCTCGGCGGTTCGGCGGTCCCGACGATCGAATTCGGCGACGGATCGACCTGGGACGCGGCGGCGCTGATCCAGCGCTCGGTCGCCGATCAGTCCAGCAGCGGGAACGACTTCATCCGCGGCAGCTCGGGCGCCGACACCGTCACCGGCGGGACCGGCGACGACCGGATCGCCGGCAATGGCGGCAACGACACCTATCTCTTCTCGATCGGCGACGGCCGCGACGTCATCGACGACAGCGCCGGCACCGATACCCTGAAGATCAGCGGCTACCAGGCCGGCGAAATGCGCGTGTCGCGCTCGGCCCCCGGCCGCAACGAGCTGGTCCTCACCCTCGGCGACGGCGCCGACGAGATCGTGCTTCGCTACGATTCCAACCTCAACGGCGTCGACAAGGTGGAGTTCGGCGACGGCACCTCCTTCACCCGCGACCAGCTCTTCGCGCGGATCAACGGCGAGGGCAGCGACGGCGACGACCGGCTGGTCGGGACGACCGCGGCCGAGACCTTCACGGGCGGCCGCGGCAACGACGTGATGATCGGCGGCGGCGGCAACGACGTCTACCGGTTCAACCTCGGCGACGGCCAGGACCGGATCGAGGCCAATGGCACCGCCGACGGCCTCGGCAGGCTGGAATTCGGCGACGGAATCGCGCTCGAGGACATCGTCGCGAAGCGGGATTCGGCGGGCAATATCGTCCTCCGGATCGCCGGCGGCGACGACAGCGTCACGCTCGTCGACCTGCCGGGCGACGTGGACCCCGTCATTGCCACCCTGGGCTTCGCCGACGGACGCACGCTTTCCTTCGCCGCTCTGGCATCCTCGATCGCGTTCACCGACGGCGACGATCACATCGCTCTTTCGGCCGGCGCGGCGGGCGCCGTCGAGCTTTACGGCGGCCTCGGCAACGACTGGATCGAGGCCGGCCGCGGCGCCGACCTTCTGACCGGCGGCAAGGGCAACGACCGGCTCGAGGGCCAGAGCGGCTCCGACATCTATTATTTCGAGCGCGGCGACGGCCAGGACACGATCATCGACCTCGACGAGACGAGCTCGACCCGTCTCGACCGGATACGCTTCGGCTCCGGCATCCTGCCCAGCCATATCCGATTCCTCTCGGTCGGGCCGACCGACCTGGTCATCGGCCTCGTCGGAAGCGAGGACCGGCTCACCATCCGCAACATGTTCTCCGCCGGCTCGTCGAGCACCGACCACGGCATCGAGGAGTTCGCCTTCGCCGACGACACCGTCTGGTCGCTTAGCCAGATCTACGCGAATGCCGGCATCGGCACCGACGGCGACGATTCGATCGATTTCGGCACGTCGATCGACGTCTCGGCGGCGATCGCCGGCGGAAAGGGCGACGACACGCTCGCCGGCGGCTTCGGCGACAACAATTACAGCTTCAACCGGGGCGACGGACGCGACGTCATCCGCGAGGTCAACGACAATCGCTCCTCCGATACGCTCACCCTGGGGGCGAATATCGCCCCGGGCAATCTGGTCGTGGTCCGCCAGGGCAACGACCTCGTCCTTCGGCTGATCGGCAGCGACGAGCGGATCACCCTGCTCAACCAGGCGATCGGCATCTGGACTCCGATCGAGCAGGTCGTGTTCAACGACGGCACCCGCTGGACCGCGGCCACTCTCGCCGCCAACGCCGTCACGCCCGACGCCGCCGAACGGCTGCTCAACC